>Ga0134126_10000205_pt1 | contig 77630 bp, 76 predicted proteins | sample KB31752_FD_96881 | JGI IMG/M metagenome (GOLD analysis project Ga0134126, IMG submission 96881) | Terrestrial soil microbial communities with excess Nitrogen fertilizer from Kellogg Biological Station, Michigan, USA - KB3-175-2 | ecosystem: Environmental > Terrestrial > Soil > Unclassified ...
GGTGGCAGAGTGGTCGAATGCGCCGGATTCGAAATCCGGTTTACGGTTATGCCGTAACGTGGGTTCGAATCCCACCCTCTCCGCCAGAAATGCAAACGCCCCTAGTGGGCGTTTTGCGTTTCTGTGGATCGGGGTAGTGTGGACGAACCCACTTGGTTCGACAATTTTGTCGGGAACAAAATTGGACAGCCGCAGGCTGGCCCCGAGCGCAGCGAGGGGTGAGGCGCAGGGATGCGCCGAACAATCCCACCCTCTCCGCCATCGAGGATTCGGACGCCTGCGCGCATCCGAGGATGAGGCACAATTCAATGATTCGAGTTGAGTCCCATTACGACGTTTTTGCTCGTCTTTCGCCGAGCGCGAAAAAATCATGGATCAGTTTTTTGCGCATCGGCGGTGCCGTCCAATAGAGGATCAGCATGCCGATCGCCCTCGGCGAGGTCTTCACGCGGGCATGCCAAGGTGTCGCAACCAGCGATAGTGCGAAGCGATGGCGGCGCCGAAAGTGGGCTGCTCAAGGTAGATGACACCGAACTCCCGGCAGGTGTCTTTCACCACGCGCGAAACCGCGGGATAGTGCACATGCGAGATGCGCGGGAACAGATGGTGCTCCACCTGAAAGTTCAGGCCACCGATCATCCAGCCGAGTACGCGATTGCTGCGGGCGAAATCCACGGTGGTTTGCATCTGATGGATCGCCCATGGCGAGTCCATCTGCACGCTGCCCGCGTTCGGCTCGGGAAAAGCCGCGGCTTCCGTGACATGCGCCATCTGGAACACCAGCGCCAGCAACACGCCCGCGACAAATGCTGCCACGGCGTAGAAGAGCAGTACCGCCCCGATCGGGTGGAAGAGCAGCGGCAGACCGAAAGCAAGCGTGAAGAATACGAGTTTGCCGAACACGAATACCGCCAAATCCCTGCCTCGTGGCCGCACAAACGGGCGCTGGCCGATGGTGCCGGTGATGACGTCGCGAAAATCGTCGTACAGGTGCCATCGAATGGCGACGAAGCCATACAGGATCCACAAGTAGAAATGTTGCCAGCGATGCCAGGGCCGGCGCCGCTGCACTGGCGAGAGCCGAGCCAGCGCGCCGAGGTCGATGTCGCTGTCGTGACCCGCGACGTTGGCCCAGGTGTGATGGAAGCGGCCGTGCTTCCATTCCCATACATATGAGCTGCCACCGATCACATCGACCGTCATCGCGAGCAGCCGATTGATCCAGCGTCGCTTCGACCAGGCCTCATGACCGCCGTCATGCATGATGTTGAAGCCGATCCCCGCGGTTGCGATCCCGAGCACGATGCTCAGCAGCGACGCCTGCCATATGCTGGTGGCGAAGAACACCAGCGTCACATACGCCAGCGCGAACACACCCAGGATGATCGCGGCCTTCAGGTACATCTTGGCGCTGTCGCGCTGGCTGCAACCCATGCGCTCGAACTCGGCGTGGACCCGCCGGCGCAATTCCTGATGAAACGTATTGTCGCCGCTGAATTTCAGCGGCCTGTCACGGACACGGGATACTTTCGCAGTCCGGTTCGAGCGGTGTGATGAGGCGATGGGCATGGCAAACGTTCGTGGACTGCGGAAGCTGACTTTAGCGTGTCACCGCGAGTGTTACGCAGTCGGCTGATCCACTGCCCTTTCGATCAGCCCGTAGCGCGACCTCCCTCACCGTTCGAAAACGCGCATCGCCCCAATCGTGAACCTGCTCGCGTTGCGGCGACGGCTTCGCATGCCGCGCGCAGCAATGCAACCAGGCTCGCCAGGCGGTCTAAAAAACGGCTTCCTTGGAGGCGTTGCCCCTTCCGGCGGTTTCGACGCCGCGCGAGCCCAGATTCTTGATCTGATCGGCAACGGACTGGGCAACATCGCTTGGCTGCCCGCACCAAAGCGCCAAACCGAGGATGGCCAGACTGAAGACGACCAATATCCACATGCCGGCGAAAAAACCCAACACGCCAACACCGTTCATCGGGCTGAAGCGGGGCCCGAGCCAGCTGATCAGCCACATGCCCGCAAAATACGGCAAGAGCCACCATGCCTGTTGCCAGCCCAGCTGTGCCCATGGTTTGCGCTGGATGGCGTACCAGCCCTGATAGACGACCACGTACGCGGCTACCAGCGAAAAAAGGATCTTTACCGTGTCGTAACCCGTCCAGTAAATCACCCAGTTGGAAAAAATGAAGGCGACAACCGAAACCGGATAAACCGCCCGCAGACGGAAGGGTCGCGGCGCTGCAGGCAAAGCCCGGCGCAGGTGCAGCAGGATCACGGGTCCGATCATGTATGACAGCACCGTAATCAACTCGACGGCAGACACCAGCTTCTGCCATGAGGGAAACGGGAAGAAGAAGATCGCCCCCACGATCCACGTAACGACGAGACCGATCCACGGCACCCCGTAGCGATTCAACTTGACGACACCTTTCGGTGCGTTACCCATTTCCCCGGCCGCCATGATGATGCGCGGACTTGCCGTCGCGTAAATGAATGCCGTACCCATGGGCGACACGAACGCGTCGGCGTACAAAACTACCGCCCACCAGAACGCACCGACCGCCACCGCGATGGCAGCCAGGGGGCCGAACATGCCGTTGAATTGCAATTTGCCCCAGCCGTGAAGGATATCGGATGGATCGAGCGCAACGATGAAAGAGACCTGCAAACCGATGTAGATCAGCATGGAAACAACGACCGAACCGATCAACGCGATCGGAATGTACCGCCCGGGATTGCGGGTTTCACCTGCAAGCGCGATGGACGTCTGGAAGCCAAGGAAGCTGAAGGCTATGCCTGCCGTAGCCACGGCGGTGAAGACACCGCTTATCGGGATACTGGCGGCATGCGCGGTCATGTTGCCGGGATGAAACGAGTAGACCATCAGGATTCCAATGGTGGCGAGCGGGATAAGCACCTTCCACCAGGAGACCGCACTGTTGATGGCGACGACAAAGCGGATGGCCAGAAAATTCAGCACGACCACGAACACAAGAAGGATGATCGACACAGCCGTTCCGAGATGAGTCAAAACGCCGGATGCGGGGAAAATCAGGCCCGGTATGTAGTTGTTGGCATAGGTCACGACGGAGATCACTTCGACCGGTGGCACCGAAACGAAGGCGAGGAACAGGATCCAGGTCCAGATCTTGCCCACCAAGTCACCGTGGCTCACGTGGGTCATGTGCACCAGTGCACCGGAATTCGGGAACATGGTGGCCAGTTCCGCGAACACGAAGGCCAAGAACAACACGGCGACTGCGCCGATGATCCAGGAAAACACGCTCAACGGGCCGGCGGCCATGGCCGCGTGCAAGGGCCCGAACAGCCAGCCCGAGCCGATCATCGCGCCCAGGCTTGCATACAGCAACCCGATGAGGCCGGCGTCGCGTCTGAGTTTGGTGGGACCTGCAGCCATGGCACAGCTCCACTAAGGAGGGCAAGCTCCGCTCGATGTTAGTGACGAAGACCGGGTATTGCGCATGACGGCTTTTGCCCACGAACTCGCGCTGGACGCCATGGAAATGTCAAGCGAACTCCGGACGTCGATCCGGCCGCGAAGATTCACCTGAACCGGCAATCGATTGCCGCCTGGAGCGGATTGCTAAGGAATTGCATCACCGGCCATCCCGGCTGGCACGAAATGCAAATCCTGATAGTCCCAACTGAAATCCGCGGTAGGCGAGACGGGTTTCATCCTGACCGTGGCAATCGTGCCGTCGGGATTCAAGTCGAACGTCACGTACGCATCCTCGATGTCGCGATCGCTCCAGTGGGTCTTGAAGGTGTCGTACTGCGCGTGCTCGAGCGCACCTTCCATGCCGGGCGAACGATCGAAGCGAATGCGCAATTTGCCTTGCACATCGCTGATCGTCATGGTGCCGTACCACGGGTCGCGGTAGATCCCTGTGTACGCTTTCAAGGGCAGCGACGGACCGGACCCGGGATGCATCTTCGTCTGCTGCGTCTGGAGCGCTTTCGATGCTATGGCGTGGCGCTGGTCGACCAATTGCCGGTAACGCGCAATCCAGTCGGTGGATGGCGCATCGAGATAATGGTCGAGCAGGTGGTAGAAGACGGCCTGCAGCGCGCCACCGTCTTCCGAGTTGATCATCGCCGCAAAGGCCACGTGTTTGTCCGGGATGATCACCACTTCCGAAAGGCCGCCGAGCACGCCTCCGGAATGCGTGATGATCTTGTGGCCCCGATAGTCCGTGATGAAGAAGCCCAGCGCGTATTCGGCAAAATCCGGTGTGGTGGCGATGATCGGCTTCGGCGCAGGCCTGATCGGCACGATCGTCACCGGCGTCCACAACACCCTTGACTGTTCAGCGCTGAAGAGGCGCCGGCCATTGCCCATGTCGCCCTGCGCCAATTGCACCTGCAACCAACGCGCCATGTCGTCGGCGCTGGCGCAGATGGCGCCGGCAGGTGCGATCGGGCTGGTTACACCGTCGGTCGGCAGGACCGCTTGCGGCCCCATCCCACGTGTGGCTCCGGAGATGCGTGCATGCGCCGCAGCCCGATCCTGGCCCTGGGCGTCGTAAGCGACCGCCGCGTCCCGCATGCCGAGCGGCTCGAAAATGTGCTGCTTGACGAACGCTTCCCATGGTTGCCCGGAAACGGCTTGCACCAACTGCCCCGCGGCCGAGTACAGAACATTGTCGTAGGCGAAGCCTTCGCGGAAGCTGGTGGCGGGCTTGAGGTAGCGAATCGAGTGGACCAGCTCGGCACGGGTGCGGTTGGTGTCGGGAAACACCATCAGGTCGCCCTCACCCAGGCTCAGCCCGCTGCGATGCACCAGCAGGTCGGTGATGGTCATGTTCTGCGAGGCGTAGGCGTCGTACATCCGGAAGCCGGGAAGACGATCGACCACGCGATCGTTCCAGTGCAGCTTGCCTTCATCGACCAGGATCGCGAGCGCGGTCGAGGTGAACGCCTTGGTGTTGGAGCCGATCGGAAATGTGGTGTGCGCATCCACGCGTGCCGGCGAGCCGAGCTTGCGGACGCCGTAGGATCTGGTCGTGACCTTGTTCCCATCCACGATCGCGATCGCCATTCCGGGTGCGCCGAAAGTCTTCATCGCGCGCGCCGCGTAGGCGTCGAGATCGGCCGGCGGTGTTGATTCCGCAGGCACGGCGCTGGTCGAGGGCGACCGCGCTGCGGACGCGTGACCAGCATCAGGCGCGGCAGCGACCGCGCCCGTCGTCAACAGCAGTGCCGCCGCCAACGGCACCCATCGGCTGAACGTACCGTTCCCTCGCCCCACTCGCGGCGCACGATCGGTCATTTCAGTACGTGAAAGTGAAATTGACCAGGCCATATACGACGATTCCCCACAGCGCATACAGCGCGGCGAGGCCGAGCACGAATTCGCTGATGCGCACCAGCCAACCGCCGGGCCCGCGCAGGATACGCAGCGCCGCTTCGATCAGCATCGCCAGCGCGCCGAGCGTCGCAAGCACGCCCAGCACGTACAGCATCGTCAATACGCCATCGAGCTTGCCGTTGGCTGTGGCAAACACGGAGGTGAAAGTGACAAACCATGCCGCCAGGAGAACCAACAGCAGAATCGCACCCACGCGCGATGCCAGCCGCCACCAGAATTGGGAACGCGTCAACACCAGCTTGGTCCGCATGCGGCGGCGGACGATCGCACCGCCAATCCAGATTGCCAGGGTGAGCACCAGAATCGCGATGAACGCCATGCCCAGCGATTTCAACGCCCCGAAACTCTTCAATCCGTGTACCGGCTGAAAGACCTCGACGGGCAGGAAATCGTCGGAAATCCAGTAGCGGATGCTGCCGTCCTTGTCGGTCACGAATTTCGTATGGGTCTGTCCCCCGACTTCGCGCCAGGTCATCGGCCCGACTTCGCGCCAGGTCAGCGGTGTGTCGCTGAGATCCTTGAGCGCATCGATCTGGATGGTCCCATCGGGATTCGCGGTCACGCTGGACTGCGTAAGCGCATACGCAAGCCGCAGGCCACTCACGATACGACGTGTGCCCATGTACCAGCCCGCTACGCGCGCTGCATCGCGTTTGGAATCGGCCACCATGTTTTCTTCGGGCGGCGCGTAAGGGTAATAGCGATCGAGAAAGGCCCGGAACAGCGCGGTACGCAGCTTCCCGACCTCACCTGCCTTGCCCGCACTGTTGAATGACACGAACAGGCCGACGTGCTTGTCCAGAAGCAGGTGCAGGTCGGAATGGAAAGCAACCGTGTCGCCCGCGTGGCCGATGATGCGCAGGCCGTTGCGGTTCTCCTGGTAAAAGCCGAGATCGTAACCGTTGACGCCCGGCGCCATCTTCGAATGCGGCGTATGCATCAGCGCGATTGTCGCCGGCGACAGGATCGACGCACCGTCGTACTGGCCGTCGCCCAGTTGCGCGATCATGAAATGGGCCATGTCGGTGCCGCTGGTGGTCATCGAGCCGGCCGGCCCGACCTCGATGGATTCGAACGGGATGGTGCTCTTGTTCGACGCGGAGTGGTAGCCGACTGACACGTCGGGAGCCAGTGCGGCCGGCAGCGGTTGCGCAAACGTGGAATGGTCCATGCCCAGCGGCTTGAAAATATGGTTTTCGACGTATTGGTCGAATGGTTCACCTGACATACGCTCCACGATGTACCCCGCCAGCGTGGCCCCGTAGTTCGAATAGGCAACGATCTTTCCGGGCGGGAAGATCTGGACCGGCAGATTCTGCTTCACGTATTGCCCGATCGGGAAAAGCTGTTTCGGGGACGATAGAAACTCGTCGTGCAACGTATCCTCGAAGCCCGGCGTCATCGTCATCAGGTCGCGCATGGTGAGCGGCTTGCCGAACGTCTCCGGGATCTTGAAATCCAGATATTTGTTCACGTCTGCATCGAGGTCGATCTTGCCGGCTTGGACCAGTTGCATCACCGCGGTCCAGGTAAATGTCTTGGAAACAGAGCCCGGACGGAACAGCGTCTGATTCGCGATCACCGGCTTGCGCTCGGCGACGTCCGCATAGCCGTAACCCTTCGCAAACAGGATCTGCCCGTCCTTCACGACCACGACCACGCCGCCGGCGATGTCCCCGCGCTGCATTGCATAAGGCACCAAGCCGTCAAAGAACGTCTGCACGTCCTGGGCGGTCATCGACGGTACCGCCGTTGCACCCTGTTCGGCTACGGCTGCCGGCACCGCAGTGCTCGCTGCGGCAGGCGCCGAGACCAAAGGTACCGTCGGCCTGATCGACGCCGGATTTTGCGGGACGGACTGTCCGGGGGGCTTCGCAGCCGCGGCGGTACCCATCGTCAATAGCAAGGCCATGCCTGCTGCAATCAATCGGGTGAACATGTCTTCTCCTCGCAACGTTTGAATCGGGGAATACGGCTATTCAGCACCACCCCAAACCGCTTCCGGACACCAGATGTTTCCGTCGGCGTAGCCCGCGCCAAGCTGGCGCTCACGCGCCAGGAATGTTGGCGCGTCCAGATCCACAAAGTCGCATCGTTGGGCCAAGACGAACGCTGGCGCCATGGCCAGTGACGTGCCGTTCATGCAGCCCACCATGACCCTGAGGCCATGTCGACGCGCTTCCTGCTCCATCAGCAACCCCTCCGTGAGGCCGCCGCACTTGTCGAGCTTGATGTTGATCAGGTCGTAGTACGTCGCGAGTCCTTCTATGTCCGGCAGACTCTGCACACTCTCGTCCGCCGCGAGCGGAATGGGCGACCGCAGGCCGGCAAGCCCACCGTCCTCGCCGCGCGGCAATGGTTGCTCGATCAGCGCGACCCGGGCCTCGATGAGTGACGGCAAGACATCCTCCAGCGAACGCCGGGTAAAACCCTGGTTGGCGTCCACGCCGATCCAGACGTCCGGCCGCGCCGCACGCACCGCGCCGACGCAAGCTGCCGCATCATCGTGCGTCAGTTTGAGTTTGATGGCGCGCGCATGTGCGTATCCGCGCGCGACGGCTGCCATGTGTTCGGGCGTATCCGCGCCGATCGTGAAAGTGGTGCGCAGCGGAACCGGCTGGTGCACATTCGCCGATTTCCATGCCGGGCATCCACTGCGCCTGGCTTCGAGATCCCACAGCGCACAATCCAGCGCGTTGCGCGCACCGCCGGGCGGCAACAGGCCACGCAGGGCCTCCCGGTCGATGCCCGCCTCGATACGGTCACGCACGGCTTCGATCTGATCGACCATGTGCTTCGGTGTTTCGTCGTGGTAGTAGACGCCGTTGGCTTCGCCCCGTCCCGAGAAATCTCCGTCGCGCAGCGTGGCGACCAGCACCTGCGCCTCCGTAAACACGAAATCGGTGATGCGAAACGGGTCGCGAAAGGGCCAGCTTTCCGTTTGCAGCACAAGTTGCATGGTGGGCTCTTGTTGGAGATTGGGCGATCGCGACGTGGCTGGCACCGTGCCAGCCGGTGCACCGGCGGCAACGCGTTGGCGTGAAACCGAACGCCGGCTCAGAAATTCCTGCTGACCGAAATGCCGAACATTCGTGGCGTGATGATCGTCGCGTTGTCTTCCACCATTCCGGTGACCGGATTGAGCTGCCCGGCGACCGGCACATAGTTCTGGAAGGTGCTCGCCTCCACGATGCCGCGCTGGTTGGTGAGGTTCTTCACGTAAACGTCGATGTTCCACTGGTCGCGGTTCACGCCTGCGCGCAGGTTGATGGTGCTGTAACCGGGAATGGTCGGACTGGACGGAAGCTGGGGCATGACGCCCGCGATCGGGAAACTGAAGGCATAGTCGGTCGAGCGTTCACCGATGTATTGATAACTCGCGCCGACGTAGCCGTGCCAGGCCCCGCCCAGCGCGAAGTCGTAATCACCGTTGAGGCTCAAGGTGAATTTTGGAGCGTAGGGCAGCGGATCACCGCGTTTGCCGTTGGACGGGAACGGCGCGTCCCTGGTCAGGTCCGCATCGTTATAGGCTGCGTTGACCGAAAACTTCAGGCCGGGCGCTGCGAGCAGCGCGACGTTGGCTTCCAGCCCCTTGCTCTTGGCCTGTCCGGCGCTGGTGAGATACGTGTACGGATACACGAACGTGAGCAACGGGATCTTGGTCCAGTCGATGTAGTACGCCGCCAGATCCGTGGTGAGCCGGCCATCCAGCGAGGTCGATTTCAAGCCCAATTCGTACTCGGTGAGCTTGGTCGGGCTGAAGGTGGGCGGGATATGGCCGACGGCATTGGGACCAATGACGTTGGGGCCGCCGGGAAGAAAGCCGGACGCCACCCGCAGGTACAGCATGTTGTTGTCGTCGATGTGGAACTGCGGCGAGAACGAATAGGTGGTGCTGCTGTCGGACGTGCGCGAGTCTTGCTGCAATTCCGGTGTGGCTCCCAGGCCGACCAGCGCGCCGTAGGCATATTCGGTGTAGTGCTGCTTGTCGTGGCTGTAGCGCAGTCCGCCCTCGATGTCGAACCGGTCCGTGACGTGCCAGGTGATGCTGCCGTATGCGGCGTAGGCCTCATAGGTGCTCGGCTGGCTGGTGCCGCCGATGGGAACGCCGAATGGCGAAGGCTGGGGCGCCCCTGTGTAGTAATCGGTAGGGAAGATGTCCTGTGCGTTGCTGGCGGTTTCACGGGTCCAGAACACGCCGCCCAGCCATGACACGCGTTGCGAATCCGGCGACGCGAGGCGGAACTCCTGGGTGGCTTTCTTCTGCCGTATCGGTTGCGCCTCGAGCAGCCCGTAGGGATTGCCGTTGGGCAGATAACCGAGGAACAGCAGCGGCGTTGCGTCACTGATGCCATTGCCATCAAGCGTGCTGTAGCTGGTCGATGAGGTGAACTTCGCCCAGTCGAAGTCGGTGTTGAAGGTCGCGTTGTAGAGCCGGTAACGGCCAATGAAGGCATCGCGGCCGAGGTTCGCGGAGCGCTGCTGCAAATCACCGTAGATCGGTTGCAGCGTGGCGGGATCGAGCGCCTCGGTGGCATAACCCTTCGCATCGAGGTTCTGCGCCAGCGCAGTGACGCGCAACGAGGTCTTGTCGGTCGGCGTCCACAGCAAGGAGACGCGGCCGCCCTTGGTCTTGCTCTCGTTGACGTCGGTCTTGCCCTGGCCGGCATCGTCGATGAAACCCGGCGTGGTGGTGTCGTAGACATTGGCGCGTATCGCCAGCTTGTCCTTGACCAATGGCAGGTTGACCATGCCGTGCACGTCGAACCCGTTGCCGCCGCCGTCGACGCTGGTGCCGCCCAGTTGCAGGCGTCCCGAATAGTTCTCGGTATCGGGCGGAATCGTGATGAAGCGGACCACGCCGCCCAGCGCACCGGCGCCGTACAGCGTGCCCTGCGGGCCCTTCAATACTTCGATGCGTTCCACGTCGGCGGGATCGAGATCCGGCGTCAACAACGCGCCGGCGGCGAACACGCTGCTGGAACCATACGGCGTGTCGTCGACATAGACGCCGACGGACGCGGAGGGCTGCCCGGAGCCGGAAGCGATGCCGCGGATGCTCAGCCCCGTCTCGCCCGGGGTGCTGCCGATCGCCATGAGGCCCGGTGTGGCGGCGGCGTAGTCCGAGAAATCCTGCAGGTGCTCACGCTGGATATCGTGGTAGGACAGTACCGAAATCGCCATTGGCACTTTTTGCAGCGACTCGCTGCGCTTGGTCGCCGTGACGACAATGGTGGGGAGCGTGGTGACGGCGGATCGACCCTGCGAATTCGCGGCCTTCCCGGTGGCCGTCGCCTGCGGAGCAGCGCTTTGATCCTGCACCGGCTGCGCCGTGCTCGCGGTTGGGGCGCCCGGCGCTGTCTCCGCGCCTGCGGGTGCGGCCATCGCCGCCGTGATGGCGACGCACAATGCGCTCATCGCGCAAACGTTTCTGTGCATGGTGCCTCTCCCCACGGTTGCCGGTAAATCGACTGGCGGCACTATCCTGCATGTTTTCTTTATTGTCAACTTTTTCTGTTTTGGAAATATCCGGCTTGCCTGTGCCATTATTTTGGTGAGCGCGCGCTCTGCATTTTCTGGCACTGTCGCGCGCAAAAAGCTACGCTGATCAAACCCGGGAAAGGAATCGATGCGATGGTGAACAAATCCAAGCAGAACAAGCCTGCCGCAAGCCCCGGTCTTGCGCTGCGCGCATTGCGGCTGCGCAAGAAATGGACACTGGCAGAGGTGGGCAGCCGCACCGGGCTCCCGGTCTCGACGCTTTCCAAGATCGAGAATGGCAAGATGTCGTTGAGCTACGACAAGCTCGCGCGCCTCAGCGCCGGTCTGGAAATCGATATCGCGCAACTTTTTGAAGCTGGCCCGGCGGCTCCGCCGAGCACCATCAGCGGCCGTCGGATCGTCACCCGCGCCGGCACGGGCTTGGCCATCGAGACCGAAAACTACAGCCACCTCTATCCGGCCGCTGACCTGCTCAGCAAACGCTTCATACCGATCGTCGCGCGACCGCGTGCGCGGTCACTTGCGGAATTCGGCGAATTGATACGCCACCCTGGCGAGGAATACGCCTACGTGCTTGAGGGCGCGGTCGAACTGCACACCGACCTGTACGCGCCTACCCGATTGGAAACCGGCGATTCGATCTATTTCGACAGCGGCATGGGACATGCCTACATCGTCGTGGGCGCCGGCCCTTGTCGCGTGCTGTCGATCTGCTCGGCATCGCAATCCGAACTGCTCGAAGCCAGCGGTGCCAGTGGGCCAGCCACCACTTTGCCGATGCTTCACAACGCCAACCCACCGCAAGCAACCAGGCAACATACTGGCACGAAGCCCGAGCACCGGCGCACGCGCAGGAAATAGGCGCGCGGGAAGGCTGCCGCCGGCGACGCGACTTTCGAATTGTGCACATGCAGCCGCCCAGCGGTGCGGACGGGAACTCGCGCTTTTTTCCGCGACTTTCAAATATTGAAAATCTGTGCTGTACTGTCGCGGCTGGCCCGTGCCCAGCGACGGTGGCAACGGATGGTTGTTGCCGGATCCAGTGCTCGACAACTTGATCCAAGGAACATCCATGCAACAGGCAAGCGGATCTTGTGGTCATGGAAGCACGGCAGCGGCGGCTTTGGTGTTCGTCCTGGCACTCTCGCTGCCTGCAGCGCCGGCGCGTGCGCAGGGTTTTACCCTGCAACAGGCGCTGAGCTATCCCTTCCCCTACGGACTCACGGCGGCGGATCGCGGATCGCGGATTGCATGGGTTTTCAATACGCGCGGAGCGCGCAATGTATGGGTGGCTGACGGCCCGGATCTCACCGGTCGTCAATTGACACACTACAAGGGCGACGATGGCATGCCGATCGCGAGCCTGCAGATCACGCCGGATGGTCGCACCGTGGTGTATGCGCGAGGCAGCGAAACCAATGCGCAGGGTGAGGTGGCCGATCCGACCAGCAACGTGCACAAGCCCGAGCAAGAGGTGTGGGCAATCGATGTTGCGAACGGCCAACCGCGGCTGCTGGGAAGCATGGATTGCGCACCCGAGGGATGCGAAGACATCCAGATTTCTCCAGACGGCAAATACGCGGTATGGAGCGGACAGCACAAACTGTGGCTGGCGCCGGTTTCGGGTGCGACGCCCGCGCGAGCGCTGGCCTACATCCGCGGCAATCCTTCGCAGCCGCGCTGGTCGCCGGATGGCAAAGAGATAGCTTTCGTAAGCGATCGCGGCACGCACGCGTTGATCGGCATCTATCGGTTCGGCAGCACGACGCTGCGCTGGATCGATCCGGCCGTATTCCACGACACGCTGCCGCGCTGGTCACCTGACGGCTCGAAGCTGGCGTTCATACGCGTAATGGGCAGTGGCGATCCTTTCGTTTCCGGCAAACCGCAGCCGTGGACGATCGAGGTATGGAACGCGGCGAGCGGGAAAACGAAAGTCATCTGGCAAAGCACCGGCGACGCCAACGGATCGTACCTCAATGAGGGTGACTGGGAGGATCAGGCATTCCGGTTCGCCACCAGCGACCGCATCGTGTTCGCGTCGCAGGAGGACGGCTGGGTCCACCTGTATTCGATTGCAGCCGACGGCGGCACGCCAGTTCTGCTGACTCCGGGAAGATTCTCCTTCAACGGCAACGTGTCGCTGACGGCCGATCGCAAGGCACTGCTGTATTCGTCGAACGAAAACGATGGGGATCGCCGCCATCTCTGGCGCGTGAGCGTCGTTGATCCCGAAAAGCCGGTAGCGCTGACGCACGGCGCGTCGATCGAGTGGTCGCCGGTGGTGACGGGTGACGGACGTGACGTCGTGTTTCTGGGGTCGTCCGCAACCAGGCCCGCGATGCCCTATCGTTTGGCGCCGCGCGGGCCTGTGATGATCGCCGCCAGCGCGCTGCCCGCCGACTACCCGTCGACTCAACTCGTGACGCCGCGGGACGTGGTTTTCAAAAGCCTGGACGGACTGGAAATCCATGGCCAGTTGTTCGTGCCGCGCGGTCACCTGTCATCCAATCCGGGGCTGATCTTCACGCACGGCGGACCGTTCCGGCAAATGCTTCTCGGCTTCCATCCGATGGACGCCTACAACTACATGTATGCGGCCAACCAATATCTGGCGAGCCGCGGCTTCGTGGTGCTGTCGGTGAATTATCGGTTGAGCACGATGTATGGCCGTGCGTTTCGCGAGCCGGAAGGCTGGGGGCCATTCGGCGCGTCGGAATACCAGGACGTCGTGGCGGGCGCCAAATACCTGCAGACTCTGCCCTACGTGGACAAGCACAGGATCGGGCTGTGGGGTGGCTCGTACGGCGGCTATCTGACGGCGATGGGTCTGGCGCGCAACTCGGACGTCTTCAAGGCGGGCGTCGACTATGCCGGCGTGCATGACTGGACCACTTCGCTGGAAGGCGCGCCGGGCGTGTCCGCGAAAATGAAGAAGATCGCCTATCGGGCGTCGCCGGTTGCATCGATCGATCAATGGAAATCCCCGGTGCTGCTGATACAGGCCGACGACGATCGCAACGTACGCTTCGCCCAGACGGTCGATCTGGTGCCACTGCTGCGCGCACATGACATTCCCTACGAACTGATCGTGTTCCCGGATGAAACGCACGATTCGCTGCTGTGGCAAACATGGCTGACGAACTTCGCAGCCACCGCCGATTTTTTCGAACGCACGTTGATGAGGGGCGAATCCATCCGGACGATTCCGCCTGAATATCCGCAGCACCCGACAAAAGTGCCAGAGACGAGCCAATGAGGCCTGTCGCTGCCCTCAGTACGCGCCCGGCACGAACCAGATCGTGAGCGCGACCAGCGCGGATGTCATCATCATCGGCGCGGGCATCGCAGGCGCTTCGGTGGCCGCGCAGTTGTCGACCCACATGCGCGTCGCAATGCTCGAGCGGGAGAGTCAACCCGGCTACCACACGACGGGGCGTTCCGCGGCAATATTTTCGGAGATATACGGCAACGCACCGATCCGTGCGCTGTCACGCGCAAGCCGGCCTTTCTTCTTCGATCCGCCCGCTGGCTTCAGCGATACGCCCCTGGTCGGGGAGCGCGGTTCGCTGTTTGTGGCGCGCGCCGATCAGGCCGATCGGCTGGACAGCTTCGCCGCGCTGCCGGAAGTGGCAAGCGCAACGACACGATTGTCCGCAGCCGAGGCGCGTGCCCTTTCTCCTTGCTTGCGCGAGGGCTATGTTCATGCCGCATTGCACGAACGGGCGGCTTCCGACATGGATGTCCACGCATTGCTGCACGGCTATTTGCGTCAGGTGCGCCGGCACGGTGGCCAACTCGTCACTGATGCCGCGGTGCTCGGCTTGAACAGTGTGCGCGGTGGATGGGCAGTGCATACCCTGGCCGGTGATTTCAACGCGCCGATCGTCATCAATGCCGCCGGAGCCTGGGTCGATCGCATCGCGATGCTGGCCGGCGCGGAGCCAATCGGCATCGAGCCGTTGCGGCGCACTGCGGCACTGGTGGATGCACCCGATGGCATTCCGATTGCGGCGTGGCCGATGACCATCGATATCGACGAACAATTCTATTTCAAACCCGACGCCGGCAAGATCCTGTTGTCGCCCGCAGATGAAACGCCGTCAGTCCCCTGCGACGCGGTGCCCGAGGATTGGGATGTCGCAGTCGCAGTCGATCGTGTGGAAAAAGCCACCACCTTGAAGATCACGCACGTGCGGCAAAAGTGGGCGGGACTGCGCAGCTTCGTTGCCGATCACAGCCCCGTGGTGGGTTATGAACCAGCGTTGCAGGGATTTTTCTGGCTGGCCGCGCTGGGGGGTTATGGCATCCAGACCGCGCCGGCGATGGGCCGGCTGGCCGCAGCGCTGGTTTTGAAAGGCCAAGCCCCGGAGGATCTGCTTGCCACGGGCTTCGATCCGGCGTCGCTTGCGCCGGAGCGACTGTCGGTGCGACAGACCAAGGAACCCGCCTATCCCGACTGGCGGGCCAGTTGATGGTGCATCCACAAAACCGCCCTTCCACAAATCCGGATTCCGTGCAGTCGGGGATCATCCATGAAGAACCGGAAGTGGGCCCGACCACGGATACCGGACCTGGCGCGGGTTACCGCCAGGAACTCGAGCGCACGCTCGAACTGCGGCACCTGATCGTATTCGGCATGATTTTCATGGTGCCGATCGCGCCATGGGCCGTCTACGGCTTCGTGGCGCGCGAAAGTTTCGGCATGGTTCCGCTGGTGTACGGAGTCGGCATCGTCGCGATGCTCTTCACTGCACTGAGTTACAGACAGTTGAGCGGCGCCTTCCCCGTCGCCGGTTCGGTGTATTCGTACGTGCAGCGGGGCCTGAACCCGTATATCGGCTTCATCGCCGGCTGGATGATCCTGGCGGATTACCTGCTGATCCCCGCATTGATCTACGCCTTCTCGGCAAGCTGGCTGCAGGGCGTGTTGCCGGGCGTGCCGACGTTCGCGTGGGTACTGATTTTCGTTGCCATCAACACTGCGATCAACATCCTCGGCATCCGGCTCCAGGCGCGCGCAAACTTCCTGCTGTTGGCAGTCGAGCTGGTCGCACTCTTCGTCTTCATCGTGTTGGCGGTGGATTTCGTCTTCGTGCGCGGACGGGGCGCCGGCGGCTGGTCAATCGCGCCGTTCTATCAGCCCGAACACCTCAACTGGGATTTCGTTGCAGCCGCCACGGCGATCGCCGCATTGAGTTTTCTGGGCTTTGATGCAATCAGCACGCTTGCCGAGGAGACCCGGGAGCCCCGCAAGGCGGTCGGCAACGCTACCGTGCTGTCCCTGCTGCTGCTGGGCGCAATCTTCATCGCTGAGACCTATCTGGCTGCATTGGTGCATCCGGATTACGCGACGCTGGATGCCAGGCTCGGCTTCTTCCAGATCGCGCGACAGGTGGGCGGGCCGGCGTTGTATCTTGCCCTGATCCTTGTCAACGTTATCGCCGCGGGTATCGCCAATGCCTTGGCAGCGCAATCTGCGATCTCGCGGATCCTGTATTCGATGGGCCGCGATCGCGTGCTGCCGGGTGCAACGTTTCTCGCCCGCGTGCACCCGCGCTGGAAGACACCCATCAACGCCACTCTGCTGGTGGCAGCGCTTTCGGTACTGCTCGCCCTCACGTTGCCCGAGGAGGCGCTCCTCAAGCTGGTCAATTTCGGTGCGTTGACCGCGTTCATGCTGCTCAACGTCACGGTGTTCGTGTTTTTCTTCATCAAGCAGCGCCGCCATCGGCAAGTTTTCCGCTACGTTGTTTTCCCGCTGCTGGGACTGATGATCGTCGCGTTCGTGTGGTCCGGATTCGACCGTATCACTTTCCTGATAGGCGGCACTTGGCTGGTTATCGGACTGGTCTGGGGCGCAATACGCCGCGCAAATCTCACGCCTCTGGAATTGCCGTAAAGCGATTGAAGCGCGCTGAAGGACCCTGTTCTGTCGAACCTTGCAACGCCGAGAGCGAAGATTGGCGCCCGCGATAAGCTGATTCGCGGCATCCAAGGAGCCGGCGCCGACTTCGCGCTGTGGCGCGCAACGGTGTAACCGCTTTTCCCGGCCGAGGTTTTCTTGAAGCTGTTGAGCGCTCGTTGATTTTCCAGCGGCATTCACCCTCTTCGCCAGATATGCAAACGCCCCTTGCGGACGTCTGGAGCAGTGGTTCGAGCGAACCGGGCAACCCTTCTCCGATCGTCAACGCTTGCACCCCACCAACTGCAATCGCTTGCCGGGCTGCAGGTCGGTCGCGGAATGCAGGCGGTTGCCGCGCACCAGCTCGCGCACGTCGTCGCAGTGGAAGCGGCGCGCGATGGCGTACAAGGTATCGCCGCTGCGCACCGTGTAATGTCCTGCGGATTCATGTTTGGACTTGCGCGATGGCGGCGGATCGGCCGCGGCCACCTGGACGGGCGGCGTCGGCAGTTGCGCGGCCTGCAACTGGGCGGCCAGCGCGGCCCATTTGCCGTCGACGCAGGATTGCTTGTAGGCATCCTGCAGGAATCGCGGCAGGTTGATGCGGGTGCCCTGCGGCTGCAGCTGCGAGGGGTCCATCTGCGGGTTGAGGTTGCGCAAGGTGCGGTACCAGCCGTAGCGCGCGCTGTCGTCATTGCCGAGGCATACCGACAACTCGTTGAGCGACGCCGCGTTCACCAGATTGACGAAACCGGGCGTGCCGTCGATGCGCGGAAACCGCAGGTTGTAGCGGGCCGGATGCAGGAACAGCCATGCCGCCGCCAGCACCATTGGCACGTATTCGCGCGTTTCCGGCGACAGCGAGAAATACACGTTCGGATCCCAGAAGCTCGCCTCCGGCGTGCTCGCGAGCAGGCGCCCCATCCGCCCTTCGCCACCGTTGTACGCGGCGAGCACCAGCGCCAGGTTGTCGTTGAGCTGGCCCAGTTGTTCGTTGAGGTACGCCGCGGTCGCCTGCGCGGACATGGTCGGATCGAAGCGCTGGTCGAAACCGTTGATCGTGTTCAGCCCGAAGCGCGCGCCAGTGGCCGGCATGAACTGCAACGGCCCCGCCGCACCCGAGCGCGACACCGCGTGCACGCGACCACCGGATTCCTTCGCGATCAAGCCGAACAGGATGGCTTCCGGCAAACCCGCCTGCTGGAACGCGGGCTCCATCTGGTAGCGCAGATACTGGTAATCGACATACGCGCGGATCAATTCGGGACGCAGCCGCGTCAGCCACACCTGCAATGCCGCCTGCACGGTGCCGTTGGTTGCAACCAGATCAGATAGTTTGTGATCGTGCAGCAATTGCACCGTGCGCTGCGCCTGCGGCAGTGCGGTGAGCACGCCGGAATCGGCTGTCGTGGTGGCCTGGTCGTCGGTGTCGAGCGATTGCTCGTCGCCCTCGGTGCCGAGGAAGCTGCCGTCCTTCAGGCGCAGTGCGCGATCGTAGGCCGACAGGAAGCGCGCGGTGTCGCAGCCGGCCGTGTTGACGCACTTGTCGGACGCGCCACGCAACGCATCCAGCGCGGCTTGCAGTGTCTTCTGCGACTGCGCGTTGTCGCCGTGCCGCGCCTGCTGCAGCGCCTGATCATATTGCGCGCTGGCCTGGTTCAACTGCGCGTACAGCGCATTCAAATCCGGAGAGGCGCCCTTGGTCGGCGTCTGCGCGCAACCCGCCAACCACCCCAGCGCGCCGACGCACGCCATCCATCCCAACCGCCGCATCATTCCACGCCCACCCGAACGCAAGACAACGCCCGCACCCTAACGCGAAGCGGCGAGCGACTCAAGCCGTATTGTCGCGAAAGGTGCTGTCCTGCACTTTCGCGACACGTCGAGTCCGGTACACGCCCGGACTCGACTTCGACGGACCACGCATTATTGTGCGTGATCCGCGGCAGGCCATCCCTGGCCTGCGCCAGCACAGGTTTACAACCTCGTGCCGGCGGTGTCGCACGTACAATCGCGGATCAATGAATGAATTCTGCGACCGGAGGCCGCGTGAACGAGATCCTGATCGGAAGGAATGGCGCCACTGCAGTCGGACTCGATCCGCACTTCGGCAACCGCCACGGCATGATCGCCGGCGCGGCCGGCACGATTTCCGCAGTCCGCAACAGGAACGTGGCTTCGCACACTCGGGAAAGCAAATGAATCGCAGAGTACGCGGAATACCCGGCCTGTCGTTTTCCTGGAAGCGTGCGCTGGGGATTTCGGGCGCGAAAGCGAGCCTGTCCCGCAAGATGGGTATTCCACTCACTGAATCTGGTGTGGAACGCAAGCTGGGCAGGACCATGCTTCGCGCTTTCCTGGGCGGCATCTTCGGCAAAAGATAACGCGCGACTTGCCGTTGACTCCGATGTCACGCTGGCGTCCACCCCCGCCCCGTTCGACCGCGATCATCACGCGGGCCGGCTTCGATGCGTTGAAGGCGGAGCTCGATCACCTTTGGCGCGAACTGCGACCCGAGGTCGTCAAGGCGCTCGCCGCCGCGGCCGCCGAAGGCGACCGTTCCGAGAACGCCGAATACACCTATCGCAAGAAGCAGCTCGGCGAGATCGACCGGCGCGTGCGCTACCTGTCCAAACGCATTCCGTCGCTGAAGGTCGCCGAAGGCACGCCGGCCGATCGGGGCGCGGTGTTCTTCGGCGCAACGATCGAAATCGAAAACAGCGACAGCGGCGAGACGCACGCGTATCGAATCGTCGGCCCCGACGAAACCGACGCGAAGAAGGGCTGGATCAGCGTCGACTCGCCGCTTGCGCGCGCGGTGCTGAAGAAACGCGTGGACGAGGAGTTCGAAGCGGAATTGCCGGGCGGCAAGGCACGCTTCGTGGTGGTCGCGGTGGACTATCCGCGAGGCGCCTGATCGCTCAGCCGAACGCCACCACCTCGCGCCCGACGTAGGCGACCAGGAACAGCGCCATCAGCACCATGATCGCGGCGAGCAGCTTTTCGCTGAGCATGCCGGCATACGGCACGTTGCACTCCTCGTCGATGTTGCGACGGCAGCGCATGAAACGCAGCGTCGCCAGCAGGATCATCAGGGCGCCGAAAATGATGAGCAGCAAGCCGGCCCATTCCGTGCCGCGCAAATGCAACCGCGTGACGGCATGCGCGGCAACGTGCGACAGCGATGCCAGGAACAGGTCGAACCGCTCGATCAGGAATCCGAACGCCATCACCGCGATCGCGGTGCGCACCCATGCGAGGTAGGTGCGCTCATTCGCCGCGTGATCGCTGAAATGGGGAATCACGCGATCATCCCCGCAACCGCGCCTGCAGGTCGTGCTCGCTGGCCGCTTCAACCACGGCTTCGACGAGCTGGCCCGGCTTCAATGACGCGCCATCCACGATCCGCACCACGCCATCGATTTCCGGCGCGTCGGCCATCGAGCGCGCGAGCGCGCCTTCGGCGTTCACTTCATCGACCAGCAGCGTGAGCGTGCGTCCGATTTTCTTCTGCAATTTGGCGGCGGAAATGCCGGCCTGCACATCCATGAAGCGTTCGAGGCGGTCTTCCTTCAATTCTTCCGCCACCGGATCGGGCAGTTCGTTGGCCTTGGCGCCGCCGACCGGCGAATAGGCGAACGCGCCCACGCGATCGAGCTGCGCCTCGCCCAGGAAATCCAGCAGTTCTTCGAACTCGGCATCGGTTTCACCGGGGAAGCCGACGATGAAGGTGCTGCGGATCGTCAAGTCCGGGCACATCTTTCGCCATGCATGGATGCGTTCCAGCGTCTTGTCGATGTTGCCGGGGCGCTTCATCAACTTGAGGATGCGCGGGCTGGCGTGCTGGAACGGTACGTCGAGGTACGGAAGGATCCTCCCTTCCGCCATCAGCGGGATCACGTCATCCACGTGCGGATACGGATACACGTAGTGCAGCCGCACCCACGCGCCGAGTTCGCCCAGCCCGCGGCACAGATCGATCATGCGCGTCGAATACGCATTGCCGCGCCAGGTGCGTTCCGCGTAACGCACGTCGACGCCGTACGCGCTGGTGTCCTGTGAAATCACCAGCAGTTCCTTGACGCCCGCGCGCACCAGTTTCTCGGCTTCGACCAGCACCTCGTCGATCGGCCGTGATACGAGATTCCCGCGCATCGATGGGATGATGCAGAACGTGCAGCGGTGGTTGCAGCCTTCGGAAATCTTCAAATACGCGTAGTGCTTGGGCGTCAGCTTGATCCCGGTGTCCGGTACCAGGTCGACGAACGGATCGTGCGGCTTCGGCAGCGCCGCGTGCACCGCGCCCATGACGTTCGCGTAATCCTGCGGGCCGGTGATCGCCAGCACGTCGGGGTAGGCCTCGCGGATCAGCGCGTCGCGCTTGCCGAGGCAGCCCGTGACGATCACCTTGCCGTTCTCGTGCAGCGCCTCGCCGATCGCGTCCAGCGACTCCTGCACCGCCGCATCGATGAAGCCGCAGGTGTTCACGATCACCGCGTTGGCCTTGTCGTAGCGCGGCACGATCTCGTAACCCTCCGCTTTCAGCTGGGTAAGGATGCGCTCGGAATCGACCAGCGCCTTGGGGCAGCCGAGGCTGACGAAACCGACTTTTGGATTGGGTGCGGGCATGACATGCAGCGTATTCGCGGACCGGCCAGTTTATCCGGCCCGCGCGGTACCGGCATCTCCCGACTCCTCGCACGGTAGTACGCTGTGTGGATCGCACTCAAGGAGAACCGCGATGGGCGAACGCATCAACATCATGACCGCCGGCACGCACTGCATCGGCGCGTATCTCGCCAAACCCGAGGGCAGGCCCAGGGGCGGCATCGTGGTGGTACAGGAAATCTTCGGCGTCACGGCGCACATCCGCAGCGTCGCCGACGGCTATGCGCGTGACGGCTATACCGCCATCGCGCCGGCGTTCTTCGATTTCGTCGAGAACGACGTCGAGCTTGCCTACGACAAGGAAGGCACCGGGCGCGGCAAGGATTTGGCGATGGAAGTCGGGCTGGACCGCGCGGTCGAAGCGGTCGCCAGCGCCGCGGATTCGATCAGGTCGTCCGGAAAGACCGGCGTGGTCGGCTATTGCTGGGGCGGCACCGTCGCGCTGCTCGCGGCGCAACGCCTCGGCCTGCCCGCCGCGAGTTACTACGGCGCACGCAACATCGCCTACCTCGACCAGCCATTGAAGGCGCCGGTGATTTTCCACTTCGGCGCCAACGATCGCTCGATCCCCGCCGAAGTCGTCGACAAGCATCGCAAGGCCTGGCCCGAGGCACCGGTGTACGTGTACGAACACTGCGGCCACGCGTTCAACCGCGACGTCGACAAGAGCGTCTACAACGAGGATGCAGCGCGCCTCGCGCGGGAGCGCACGCTCGCCTTCTTCGGCAGGGAACTCACGGGCCAGCCATGAAAACGGCTGCCGATGCCGGATTCCAGCTGGACGCGCGGCTCGCCGCGGACACGGTGTTCGTGGCCGAATGGAACCTGTGCCGCGTGCTGCTGATGGACGACGCGCAGTTCCCGTGGCTGGTGCTGGTGCCACGTCGCGAAGATCTTGCCGAACTGGACGACCTGGTCGAGCGCGACCGCGCGCAGCTGATGCATGAAATCACGCGCGCGATGAAGGTGCTGCGTGGCGTGGTCGAATGCGACAAGCTCAACGTGGGCGCGCTCGGCAACATCGTGCGCCAATTGCACGTGCACGTGGTCGCCCGCCGCGAGGGCGATGCCGCCTGGCCGGGGCCGGTGTGGGGACACGGGCCCGCGCATCATTACCTGCCCGAGGCGCGCGACAAACTGCTCGCGGACTTGCGCCGGGAAAGCGGTGCCGACGGCACCGGGCGGCGCCCCCGCAATGGCTGATTTCCGCGTCGAACCATTGGCCGAAGATGCCCTGCTGCTGCGCTTCGGCGACGGCATCGACACTGCGACGAACGCGCGCGTGCATGCGGCGGCGCGCGCGTTGCGCGACGCGGATCTGCCGGGCATCGCCGACATCGCGCCGGCGTACGCGACCTTGTTGCTGCGCTTCGATCCGCTGGCGTGGACAGAAGACGCGGGCGTGCGCCTTGAACAAGCCCTCTCCCCCGAACGGCTTCTGGTTCGGGGGAGAGGGTTGGGTGAGGGGGCAAACATCATGCAAAAGACAGACGCTGGAGATTCCCGAACCGCCAGCCCCCTCACCCTACCCTCTCCCCCATCGTCAACGATGGGGGAGAGGGAGATCGTGGTGGTTCCGGTGTGCTACGGCGGCGAATACGGCCCCGATATCGATGCCGTCGCGGAACACGCGGGGCTGTCGCGCGACGATGTGATCGCGCGCCACACGGCCGCGGAATACACTGTCGCGATGCTGGGTTTCGCGCCTGGCTTTCCCTACCTGCTCGGCCTCGACGCGTCGTTGCACGTCCCGCGGCGCGCGACGCCGCGCACGCGCGTTGCCGCCGGTTCGGTGGCGATCGGCGGCGCGCAGACCGGCATCTATCCGCGCGAATTGCCGGGTGGCTGGCACCTCATCGGGCGCACGCCGCGCGTGCTTTTCGATTCCGCGCGCGAACCGCCGTGCCTGCTGGCGCCAGGCGACCGCGTGCGCTTTCGCGCGATCGAGGCGGACGAATTCGCGCGTCGCGCGGAGCGCGATGCATGACCGTCGAGGTCGTCAAACCCGGTTTGCTGACGACGTTGCAGGATGCGGGTCGCCCGGGATTCGCGCATCTCGGCATCGGCCGTTCGGGCGCGTTCGACGCGCCCGCGCTGCGTATCGCCAATGCGTTGTGCGGCAATCCATCCGATGCGTGCGCGCTGGAAATCACCCTGCTCGGACCGACCCTGCGCTTCCACGACGATGCATGGATCGCCGTCGCCGGCGCGCCGATTCCGCTGCGCGTCGATGGCGCCGAGCGGCCGATGTGGGCACCGGTGTTTGTCCACGCGGGCACAACGGTCGAACTGGGCACGATGCGTTCCGGTTGTCGCAGCTATCTCGCCGTGCGCGGCGGGTTCGATGTCACGCCGGTGCTCGGCAGCCGCAGCACCGATGTCAACGCGCAACTGGGACCGCTCGCGGGCCGGCCGCTGCGCACGGGCGACGTCTTGAAGGCGCAATCCGTGGCGCGTGCCGCATCGAAACCCGTGAGCTGGCGGCTCGATCCGCGGCCGTGGTTTCCGGACGATCCCGTTGCAACCTTGCGGCTGCTGCCGGGAAGCCATTTCGACAAGCTGAAAGAAACATCACGCAAGCTGCTGTTTTCAGAAACCTTCGTGGTGCAAGCAGATTCCAACCGCGTGGGCTTGCGCCTATCCGGCCCGAAGCTGGAATTCGACGAACCGGTCGAAATGGTCAGCGAAGGCTGCGTGCCCGGCCTCCTGCAATTGCCGCCGTCGGGACAGCCGATCGCGTTCGGACCGGAATGCCCGGTCAGCGGCGGCTACCCGCGCATCGGCCAGATCGCGGCGGTGGACATGGCGCGGCTCGCGCAACTGAAGGCCAGCGATGCGCTACGCTTCACGCCCTGCGCGTTCGATGACGCCTTGCGCGCTTTGCGCGAACGCGAACGCGCGTTGACCCGACTGGAAACCGGCATCGCCGCACGCTTGACCGCATGAATGCCATCGATCTCAACGCGGATATCGGCGAATCGTTCGGCGCCTGGCGCATGGGCGACGACGCGGGCGTGATGCCGTGGATCACTTCGGCCAACGTGGCCTGCGGATTCCACGCCGGCGATCCCGCGACCATGCGCGCGACGGTGGCGCTGTGCATCGAACACGGCGTCGCGATCGGCGCGCATGTCTCGCTGCCGGACCTGCAGGGCTTCGGCCGGCGCGAAATGAAGGTCTCGCCCAACGAGGTTTACGCGCAGACGCTGTACCAACTCGGCGCGTTGCACGCTTTCGCGCGCGCGGCTGGAACGCATCTGCACCACGTCAAGCCGCACGGCGCGCTGTACAACATGGCCGCGCGCGATCGCGCGCTGGCCTACGCGATCGCCGCGGCGGTGCGCGACTTCAATTCCACGCTGATCCTGATGGGGCTCGCCGGCGGTGCATTGGTGGACGCCGGGCGTGCGGCGGGCCTGCGCGTGCAACAGGAAGGTTTTTGCGACCGCCGTTATCGCGCGGACGGTTCGTTGATGCCGCGTTCGGAAGCCGGCGCGGTGATCGAGGACATCGACGTGGCGGTCGCGCAAGCGCTTTCCATCGCGACCGCGCGGGAAGCCGCGGCAGGCGATGGCAGTGCGGTGCACATCGACGCGGACAGCTTGTGCGTGCATGGCGACCGCGCGAACGCCGCGGCATTCGCGCAACGGCTGCACGAGGCGCTTTCGCAAGCCGGCGTGCGGATCACGGCGGCCTCGCGTCCGGCATGACCGGCCCGGCATGATCGCCCTGCTCCATTACCTGCCGCTGCTCGGCGTGCTGGTGGTCGTCGCGGGTTTCGCGCTGCGCTTCAACCCGGTGCCGGTGGTGGTGGTCGCCGGCATCGTCAGCGGACTCGCGGCGGGCAAGTCCGTGGGCGACATCCTGGCCCTGCTCGGCACCAGCTTCGTGTCGGAACGTGCCTTGCTGCTGTACCTGCTGACGCTTCCGGCCATCGGCGTGCTGGAACGCGCGGGCCTGCGCGAACACGCGCGCAACTGGATCGCTTCGCTGCGCAGCCTCACCTTTCCGCGCCTGCTGATCGCCTACCTCGGCCTGCGCCAGATCCTGTCGATGCTGGGTCTCACCGGCGTCGCCGGGCAGGCACAAACCGTACGTCCGCTGCTGGCACCTATGGCGGAAGCCGCGGCCGAAAAGCGCGGCGCGGCGCTCTCGATGGAAGAACGCAACGACGTGCGCGCGTTCAGCGCAGCCACCGACAACATCGGGCTGTTCTTCGGCGAGGACGTGTTCATCGCGCTGGGCGCGGTGCTGCTGATCCAGGGTTTCTATGCGCAGCACGGCATCGAATTGCAGCCGCTGCAGATCGCGCTGTGGGCGCTGCCGACCGCGATCGCCGCGTTCGTGATCCACGCAATCCGCACGGTGCTGTTCGGACGGCGCATCCTGCATTCCGGCATGCAGGCGGCGCGCGAAGGACAGGCTGCCGACTGACATGCTGACGATCGAACAAGCCTATTGGCTGATCGCGTTGTTCCTCGCTGGCGCCGCGATCCTCAACCTGCGCGAGCGGCGCTGGTGGCACGCGGCATTCTGGGGCGTGCTGGCGGTGCTGATCGCGGGCGGCAAGTTCGTGCTGGCGGCATCTGCTGCGCACCATCCACTGCCCGCGCAGCTCGCCGGCATCGGCGTGATCGCGCTGGCGGTCCTGTCGCCGCGCATGACACGCGGAACCCTGTCCGAACGCGACACGGCAGAGCGCGAAGCCGATGCGTTGCGCCTGCGCCACAAACTGTTCGGCCCCGCCCTGCTGATCCCGCTGGTGACGCTGCTGGTCGCGTTGTTCGGCGCCTACATCGTCGTCGACGGCGTGCACCTGTTCGACAAGACACGCATGACGCTGACGGGACTGGCGCTTGCGTGCGTGATTGCGCTGATCGCCGCGCTGTGGGTCACGCGCGCACGGCCGATGGCGGGACTTTCCGAAGGCCGGCGCCTGCTCGACACGCTGGGCTGGGCGGCGCTGCTGCCGCTGACGCTGGCCGCGCTGGGCGGCGTGTTCGCCGCAACCGGCGTGGGCACGGCGATTGCGGACCTGGTGCGCCTGCTGATTCCCGTCGACAACGCGCTGGCCTGCGTGGTCGCGTTCGGGCTCGGCATGGTGCTGTTCACCGTCATCATGGGCAACGCCTTCGCGGCGTTCCCGGTACTGATGGCGGGCATCGGCATACCGCTCCTGATCCACCGGCACGGCGCGGATCCGGCGATTCTCGGCGCGCTCGGCATGGTGACGGGTTACTGCGGCACGCTGTTCACGCCGATGGCTGCAAACTTCAACATCGTGCCGGTGGCGCTGCTGGAGCTTCCGAACCAGAGCGACGTGATCCGCGCACAATGGAAAACCGGCGCGCTGCTGCTGGCCGTAAACTTGATCCTGATGTACCTGCTGATCTTCAGGTTTTGAACGACATTTCTTGAACCACATCGCACGCCAGCACGAACGCACCGTGCTGCTGACCGGCTTCACGCCGTTCGGCGGCGAGACGGTCAATCCTTCGTGGCAGGCCGTGCGCGCGCTCGGCGGCGCCATCATCGAAGGGCACCGCGTCGCGGTCGCGGAACTGCCCTGTGAATTCGATGCCTCGCTGCCTGCGCTGTGGCGCGCGGTGCGCAGGCACGAGCCACGCGTGGCGATCGCGGTGGGTCTTGCGGGCGGTCGCGACGGCATTTCGCTGGAGCGCGTCGCGATCAACGTGATCGACGCGCGCATTCCGGACAACGCGGGCCTGCAGCCGGTGGACGAACCGGTGCTGGGCAGCGGCGCGGCGGCGTTCTTCTCGACGCTGCCCATCAAGGCGGCCTTGCTGGAGTTGCAACGCGCCGGCATTCCCGCGCACATTTCACAGACGGCGGGCACCTACGTGTGCAACCAGGTGTTCTACGCGCTGATGCACGCGCTGCGGCGGCGGCGCAACATCCGCGCGGGCTTCGTGCACGTGCCGTGGCTGCCGGAACAGGCCGCCGCGCACGGACAGCCGGGCATGCCGCTGGAACAGATGACGCGGGCGCTCGAAATCATCGTGCGCACCGCGCTCACCGCACATGGCGACACGCGTGTCGCCGCCGGCGCGGAATCCTGAAACCTACTTCTTGTCCTTGTCCTTCGATTCCACCGCGCTCATCAAGGTCAGCTTGCCCTTGTGCATCACGTAGCCGGTGAACTTGAAGCTCAACTGCAGGCTGGCGAACTCTTCCAGGTCGGCATTGTTGACCTTGGCGTCGTCGGTATCCGTCAGCAGCACGGTCTTCGGCAACTGCTTCTGGTCCTGCAGGTAGCGGAAATGCGCCTCCAGGTCGGGCGCGCTCAGCACCGCGCCGTCCAGCGTGAACTGGTTGTCCTTGTAGGCGCCGACGGTCATGTCGTACTGCTGCGGCACGTTCACGGTGGCTTCGGCGCCACGGCGGACCTTGGCGTTGCAGCCCGCCAGCGTGATCATCGTCGCCAACAGGGCCGCGCCGCCGAGGCGCACAACAAACGAACGCAGGTTCATGGGTTCAAGTCTCCGTTGCTGATGGCGATGCAGGCCGGAAGCCCGCAGCCGGAAAGTGTGCCACAAGCTGGCTGAATGGGCTTGTGAGCCGCTACGTTTTGGGGAGGGTTACGCCTTTCTGCCCCTGGTATTTCCCGCCACGATCCTTGTAGCTGGTCGAACACACCTCGTCGGATTCCAGGAACAGCATCTGCGCCACGCCCTCGTTGGCGTAGATCTTCGCGGGCAGCGGCGTGGTGTTGGAAAACTCGAGCGTCACGTGGCCTTCCCATTCGGGTTCCAGCGGCGTGACGTTGACGATGATGCCGCAGCGCGCGTAGGTGCTCTTGCCGAGGCAGATGGTGAGCACGTTGCGCGGAATGCGGAAGTATTCGACGGTGCGCGCCAGCGCGAACGAGTTGGGCGGGATGATGCAGCAGTCGCCCGAAAAATCCACGAAATTGCGGGAGTCGAAATCCTTGGGATCGACGGTGGTCGAATTGATGTTGGTGAAGATCTTGAACTCGCCCGCGCAGCGCACGTCGTAGCCGTAGCTGGACGTGCCGTACGACACGATGCGATCGCCGCCGTGGTGCTTGACCTGGCCGGGTTCGAACGGCTCGATCATGCCGTGCTGCTCGGCCATGCGGCGGATCCAGTTGTCGCTCTTGATGCTCACGCGCGCTCCACTACTGAAAGTGGCCGGACGGCACCGGCCAAAGCCGCCAAAATAACGGGATTGCCGGACCGGCGCCAGCGTCAAGCCAGCCCGGCGACCAGCACGCCCAGCGCGGTCTGCAATTCACGACAACGATCTTCGCTGGCCAGCACCGCTGCCCTCGTGCATCCGGCGCCCGGCAAGCGCACCGGCAGCGGATCGTCCGACAACAGCCGCGCCGACATCGTCCTCAGCACTTCCATCAGCGCGTCCTGCGCATGGTGCGAGCCCCGCGCCGAGGCATTGAGCAGCAGCGCCGGCTTGCCCGGAAATTCCAGTGCGCCGACCAGCCAATCAAGCAGGTTCTTGAAGGCACCGGGGATGCCGTGCGCGTATTCCGGGCATGCAATCAGCAACGCGTCGGCGCGGCCGATTGCTTCGCGCAATGCAAGCACCGGCGGCGGAAGTGGATCGACCTCGACGTCGGGATTGAACAGCGGCAACGCGGCCATGCCAGGATAAATTTCAAGCCGCAGCGACGACGGCGCCAATGCTTGCGCAGCTTCCAGCGCCGCACGATTGGCGGAAACCTGGCGCAGGCTGCCGCACAGGCACAGCACGCGCCTGGGCAACGCGGCGGCATCAATCATCGACGACGCGGAGGTTCGGCACGCCGGTCATGTCGCGCTCGGCCTGCAGCGACAGGCGCGCGGCGGTGTTGCGCGCGATCTCGCGATAGCGCATGGCCAGATCGGAATCCGGCATCGCGGCCACCGTCGGATTGCCGCCGTCGGCCTGCTCGCGGATGCGGATGTCCAGCGGCAGCGAGCCCAGCAGCGGCACACCGTATTGCTCGGCCATGCGCGCGCCGCCGCCTTCGCCGAACACGTGTTCCTCGTGGCCGCAGTTCGAGCACACGTACGTCGCCATGTTCTCGATGATCCCGAGCACCGGCACCTGCACCTTTTCGAACGCCTTCAGGCCCTTCTTCGCGTCCAGCAGCGCGATGTCCTGCGGCGTGGTGACGATCACCGCGCCCGAGACCGGCACGCGCTGCGTCAGCGTCAACTGGATGTCGCCGGTGCCGGGCGGCATGTCGACGACGAGATAATCGAGCTCGTGCCAGCGGGTCGCAGTCAACAGCTGTGTCAGCGCCTGCGTCACCATCGGCCCGCGCCACACCATCGGCGTGTCATCACTCACCAGGAAGCCGATCGACATCACCTGCAATCCGTGATTCGTCATCGGGATGATGGTCTTGCCGTCCGGCGATTCGGGACGGCCCGCGATGCCCAGCATCAGCGGCTGGCTGGGACCGTAGATGTCCGCGTCCAATACGCCGACGTTCGCGCCTTCCGCCGCGAGCGCCAACGCAAGATTCACCGCGACCGTCGACTTGCCGACGCCGCCCTTGCCCGACGCCACCGCGATGATGTTCTTGACGCCCGGCAGCGGCAGCAGACTGCCCTGCACCTTGTGCGTCGCGATGTGCGAAGTGACGGAAACCGCGGCCTGCGCAATCGCGGAATCGCCCTCGAGGGTGGCCTTGATCTGCGCGGCAAAAACGTTGCGCCATTCCTTCGCCGGGTAACCCAATGCGACTTCGACCGCGACCTTGTCGCCATCCACGCCCACCGCGCGGATCGCGCCGCCTTGGGCCAGCGAAGTTCCGGTATGCGGATCGACGATGCCCGCGAGGATTTCGCGGACGCGTTGTTCGGTGATGGCGGACATGTGCATCACATCGCAGAGACAGCTTTGCATTATGCCAGACGGATTCGCGACGCCTCTGATCCCCGTCACTCACGCAGCGCGATGCAGTTGACGCGCACCTCGGCAACGCGCAGGCTAGCGCCATCGCCAGCTTCGGAGTCGACGCCATGCACACCACCCTTCGTTCGGCCCTGATCGCATTCACCCTGCTGCTCGCCACCGCCGCGTACGCCGCCAACGACACGCCGATCGGCACCTGGACGCAAGTCGATGACGCCACCGGCAAGCCGAAGTCCATCATCGAAATCACGCAGCAACCGGATGGCACACTGCAAGGCGTGGTCAAGCAGGTGCTGTTCTCCGCGCAGGGCGCGCATCCGACCTGCGACAAATGCGAAGGCGAGCGCCACGACAAGCCCGTCGACGGCATGGTCATCATGTGGGGCGTGAAGCAGGACGGCGACGTGTGGGACGGCGGCCAGATCCTCGACCCCAACAACGGCAAGACCTACAAGGTGAAGCTGTCGCTCACCGACAACGGCCGCAAGCTCGACGTGCGCGGCTACATCGGCATGCCGATGCTGGGACGTACGCAGACCTGGATTCGCAAAGCCGACTGAGCCGCAAGCGGACCGCGACTGCGGGAATCGTCTTCCTCGTTCGTCGACAACCTTTGTCGATCGCGTGCACCGATGTCGGTGTGCATGTTTTCGCGCTAAGGTTGCGCATTCGCACGATTCGCGGAGGGAAGGCCGATGTCAGCACGTTTCGCCCGGGTTCCACGTCGTTGCGCGGCGGCTCTGTTCGCCGGGTTGCTGATCGCGCCACTATGCGTCGCGGCGCAACCGAACGCCGATGTGACCGCACCGTCGGCATGGCAGAGGCCCGTCGCGAAAAGCGGCGCCGAATACGCGCGCCTGCAAAAGGAAGCGCAAGCGGTCACCATCACCCGCGACGACTGGGGCATCCCGCACGTCCACGGCAGGACCGATGCCGACGCGGTGTTCGGGATGATCTACGCGCAATGCGAGGACGACTTCAACCGCGTCGAGATGAATTACCTCACCGCGCTCGGCTGGAGCGCGCAGGCCGAGGGCGAATCGGCGATTTGGGACAACCTGCGCTACCAGCTTTTCATCGACCCCGCGGTGCTGAAGCAGGATTACGCGAAAAGTCCCGACTGGCTGAAGCAACTGATGAACGCGTGGGCCGGCGGGATGAACTGGTATCTCGCCACGCATCCGGACGTGCACCCGAAGGTCATCCAGCATTACGAGCCATGGATGGCGCTTTCCTTCACCGAAGGCAGCATCGGCGGCGACATCGAAGACGTGGACCTGGCGAAGCTCGCGAAGTTCTACGGCGCCGACCACGCCACGACGATCGCGCTGGCGCAAAGCGTGCCGCCGACGTGGATCGAACCGACCGGATCCAACGGCATCGCGATCGCGCCCAAGCTCACCGCGGACGGTCACGCGCTGCTGCTGATCAACCCGCACGTCACCTTCAATTTCCGCAGCGAATCGCAGATCTCCAGTGACGAAGGACTGGACGCCTATGGCGCTTCCACGTGGGGTCAGTTCTTCATCTACCAGGGTTTCAACAAGCACATCGGCTGGATGCACACATCCACCGGCGTCGACGCGGTCGATGAATTCGCCGAGACCATTTCGAAGAAGGACGGCAGGTACTTCTACAAGTTCGGCGACAAGGAATTGCCGGTCACGAGTCGCGAAATCACCATCCGCTACCGTGCCGGAGACGGTTCGATCAAGGCGCGCAGATTCACCGCGTATTTCACCCAGCATGGCCCGATCGTGGCCGACGAAAACGGCAAGTTGATCGCCGAGGCGCTGATGAATCGTCCGATTCCCGCGCTGGAACAAAGCTGGCTGCGCACCAGGGCAACCGATCTTGCGAGCTACATGAAGGTGGCGGAACTGAAAGCCAACTCGTCCAACAACACGCTGTTCGCGGACGACAAGGGCGAGATTGCCTTCCTCGCGCCGCAGTTCATCCCCAAGCGCGACAACGCGTTCGATTACACCAAGCCCGTCGACGGCAGCAATCCCGCGACCGCGTGGCAAGGCATGACGCCCATCAAGGACATGCCCAACGTCATCGACCCCGGTACCGGCTGGGTCTTCAACACCAACGACTGGCCCTACTCCGCGGCCAGCAAGGACAGTCCAAAGCGCGCGGACTTTCCGCAGTACATGGACTCGTTCGGCCCGAATGCGCGCGGCGAGCACGCCACGAGAATGCTGACCGGCGCGCGCGATTTCACCAAGGCCAAGCTGATCACCGACGCGTTCGATTCCTATCTGCCCGCGTTCGCGCGGCTGATCCCGATCCTGCTGAAGGATTACGACACGCTGCCTGCGAGCGACCCGCTGAAAATGAAGCTGGCCGGGCCGATCGGCGTGTTGCGCAGCTGGGACGATCGCTGGGGCAGCGCGTCGATTCCGACCACGCTGGCGGTCTGGTGGGGCGACACGCTATGGAACGAGGTTGCCGCGAAAGCGGAAGCCAGCGGCCTCGACGCGCACGAAACCGACATGCGCGAAATCGATTACATCGCCGACAAGGCCGATTCGAAAATCCGCCTCGACGCGCTGGCCAACGTCGTCGATCGCCTGCAGAAGGATTTCGGCTACTGGGGCGTGCCGTGGGGCGCGGTCAACCGTTACCAGCGGCTGGACGATGCCGTGCATCCGCATTTCGACGACAACAAACCCAGCATCGCGGTGCCGTTCACCTCATCGCGCTGGGGCTCGCTGGCGGCTTCCAACACGCACCAGTGGCCCGGCACCAAAAAATATTACGGCCGCAGCGGCAACAGTTTCGTCGCCGTGATCGAGTTCGGCCCCAAGGTCAGCGCGCGCGCGATCCACGTGGGCGGCCAGAGCGGCGATCCTGACTCACCGCACTTCACCGACCAGCAACACCGCTGGGCTTCGGGCGATTTGCGCACCGTGTACTTCTGGCCGGAGCAAATCAAGGCGCATACCGCGCGCGTGTATCACCCGGGCGGTTAACTGCCTTCACCACGCGCGTGCGTATTGCTCCGGAATCGGAATCGTTGCATCGAGTTCCTTTGCAGCGCGGCGCGGGAAATACGGATCGCGCAGGAATTCGCGTGCCATCTCGATCAGGTCGGCATCGCCGCGTCGCAGGGCTTCTTCGGCCTGCCGCGCGTCGGTAATCAGACCGACCGTCGCGGTATGGATGCCGGCTTCGCGGCGGATGCGCGCGGCGAACGGCACCTGGTAACCGGGGCCGGTCGGTATTTTCGGGTGCGGCACGGTGCCACCGGACGACACATCGATCACGTCGATGCCATCGTCGCGCAACACGCGTGCGAGCTGCACGCATTCGTCGATGTCCCAACCGCCTTCTGCCCAATCGGTGGCGGACAGGCGCACCCAGAGCGGCATCGGCGCCGGCCAGGTTTCGCGCACCGCGTCCAGGATTTCGCGCAACAACCGCGCGCGGTTTTCCAGCGAGCCACCGTATTCATCGGTGCGCGTGTTCGACAGCGGCGACAGGAACTGGTGGATCAGATAACCGTGCGCACCGTGGATTTCGATCACCTCGAATCCCGCGTCACGCGCGCGTTGCGCGGCGGCGCGGAAATCGGCGATCACCTTGGCGATGCCGGCCGCATCCAGCGCTTCGGGCACCGGATAGCCTTCGTCGAACGCCATCGCGCTCGGCGCGACCGGCCTCCATCCGCCGTGGTTCGCATCCAGCGGACCGCCGCCGCGCCACGGCGCGTCGGTGCTGGCCTTGCGACCGGCGTGCGCAAGTTGCATGCCCGCTGCCGCGCCCTGTCCGCGGATGAAGCGCACGATGCGCGACCATGCTTCCGCTTGCGCGTCGTTCCAGATGCCGGCGTCGTCCGGCGAAATGCGTCCTTCGGGCGAAACCGAACTCGCCTCGGTGAACACCAGCCCCGCGCCGCCGACCGCACGGCTGCCGAGGTGCACCAGATGCCAATCGGTCGGCACGCCATCGGGCGAGGAATACTGGCACATCGGCGATACCACGATGCGATTGCGCAGTTGCAACGCGCCCAGCTTGATCGGATCCAGCAACATCGGCCACTCCCAGGGATTCTCGTTCCGTCTTCATGTGGGCGGCACGCGGCGGTTCAATGGCGCCGGCGATCGAGCGTGACCGCGGCGATCATGCGCATCGTCGATTCGTGGTACGTTGCCGGATTGCCCCGCACCGGCCGCCTGCATCGAAGGCACCCACGTTGAACAGCGCCGACCTCTATCGCAACGCCTTCGTGCTCGATTGCAACGCGCTCGAATCCATCGGATTCCAATTCGAGGACACGCAGCGATTCGAGGCGCTCGCCGATTCCGGCGTCACCGCGCTGAAGACCACGCTGGGCGGCGCCAATGGCACGTTCGAGGAAGCCGTTGCGGATATCGCGGCCGCGCAGGCGCTGATCGAAGCGCATCCGCAGAGCTTCATCAAGGTACGCAGGCACGCCGACCTCGAGCGCGCCAAGGCGGAGGACAAGCTGGCGGTGATCTTCTCGTTCGAGGCGGCCTCGATGCTGGCGGACAAACCCGAGCGCATCGACCTGTTCCGCAAGCTCGACGTGTTGATCATGCAGTTGAGCTACAACCATGACACGCCGCTGGGCCACGGCTGCCTCGATGGCGAAACCGGCGGCCTCACCGATCTCGGCCATGGAGCCGTCGCACGGATGAACGAACTGGGCGTAGCACTGGACTTGAGCCATTCCAACACCCGCACCACCGCCGAAGCCATCGCGCTTTCGTGCAAGCCGTCGTTGATTACGCACGCCGGTTGCCGCGCGGTGTTCATGCACCCGCGCAACAAGCGCGACGAAGAGATGAAGGCGCTGGCCGACAAAGGCGGCGTGATGGGCATCTACATGCTGCCGTTCCTCACGCCCGAAAACCGCCAGCCGATGCTGTCCGATTTCATTCAGCACATGCTCCATGCGCTGAAGGTGTGCGGCGAGGACCACGTCGGCATCGGCACCGACACGGCCTTCTTCACCGTCACCGACATCGAACTGAAGGCGATGGCGGAAGAAGCGGAAGACCGCCGCAAGCAAGGCGTCGGCGCGCCGGGCGAAAACCGTCCGCCCTGGATTCCCGACATCAACACGCCGCGCAAACTTGAACGCGTCGCCGACGCGCTGCTGAAACATGGCTACTCTGGGCGTATTGCGGAAAAGGTGCTCGGCCCGAACTTCAGCCGAGCATTGAAAGAAATCTGGACAACTTGAGCATTCGGAGAACCCCGTGACCAAAGGCACCCACGACTACACGCCCGATGCGCGCAACGCCGCCATCAGGATCAACTTGAACGGCGCACTGGTTGCACGCGACGAGGCGAAGGTCTCCGTGTTCGACGCGGGTTACGTGCTGGGCGACGGCGTGTGGGAAGGCCTGCGCCTGCATGACGGCGGCCTGCCCTTCCTGGGGCTGCACCTTGATCGTTTGTACGAAGGCGCGAAAGCGATCGACATGGACATCGGCCTGACGCGCGAGCAGTTGACGCAGCGCATCGTCGAGACGCTGCGCGCCAACGGCATGCGCGACCACGTGCACATCCGGCTGATGGTGACGCGCGGCGTCAAAGCGACGCCGCACCAGGATCCGCGCTTCGTGATCGGCCCGCCGACCATCGTGATCGTGCCCGAGTACAAGGAGCCGCTGCCGGAAACCGTCGAGCGCGGCATTCGTCTCTTTACCGTGCACGTGCGCCGCGGCGCACCCGACGTGCAGGACCCCAAGCTCAACAGCCACTCGAAGTTGAATTGCATCCTCGCCTGCATCCAGGCGCAGAAGGCCGGCTACGACGAAGCGCTGATGCTCGATCCGCATGGTTTCGTCAGCACCTGCAATTCCACGCACTTCTTCATCGTGCGCAAGGGCGAAGTGTGGACGTCCACTGGCAAGTACTGCCTGGGCGGCATCACCCGCGGCAACGTGGTGCGGCTGTGCCGCGATCATTCGATTCCGGTATTCGAGAAGGATTTCAGCCTGACCGACGTGTACGGCGCCGATGAAGCGTTCGTCACCGGCACCTTCGCGGGCCTGACGCCGGTGCACGAAATCGATGGACGCATCATCGGCGACGGCAAGCGCGGGCCGATGTGCAAGCACCTGCAGGACGTCTACAAGCAGCTCCTGGAAGTCGAAAGCCGCGCGGGCGTGCAGGTGTGACGATGCGCGAGGGCTTGCGCATCGCGATGTGGTCGGGGCCGCGCAATATTTCCACCGCGATGATGCGCGCGTGGGAGAACCGCGGCGACACGGCCGTCATCGACGAACCGTTCTATGCGCATTACCTCGTCGAAACTGGCGTGAACCATCCCGGCCGCGACGACGTGATCGCCGCGCAGCAAAACGATGCCGCGAAAGTCGCGGCCGCGTTGACCGGACCGATCCCGGATGGCAAGCCGATCTGGTACCAGAAGCACATGACCCAGCACATGCTGCCCGGCATGTCGCTGGACTGGCTGGAACGCGTGACCAACTGTTTTTTGATCCGCGAACCGGAACAGGTCGTTGCATCCTTCACCATCCAGCGCCCCGATGCCGCGGCATGGGAACTCGGCTTCGAACAGCAGGCGCGCTTGTTCGATCGCGTCTGCGACAAGCTGGGCCACACGCCACCCGTGATCGATGCCACCGAGGTGCTGAAAAATCCACGCGGCACGCTGAGTGCGCTATGCGCAAAGCTCGGCATCCCGTTTACCGAACGCATGCTGCGTTGGCCGCCCGGCCCGCGCAGTTCCGACGGCGTGTGGGCGCCACATTGGTACGCCGCCGTCGAACGTTCGACCGGCTTTGCGCCTTGCCGGCCGCGCAACGACAAGCTCACCGACTTCCAGCAACGCCTGGCCGACGCGTGCAGGCCGCATTACGAGCGCCTCGCTGCGCATCGGCTTTCCGCGTAGCGCGACGAATCAGCCCGCGGAGATTTCCACTTCGCCTTCGATCTCCACCGGAATCCCGAACGGAAGTTCGGCCATGCCGACCGCGCTGCGCGCGTGCGCGCCGGCTTCGTCGCCCCAGAGTTGCAGGATCAGATCGGAGCAACCATTGATCACGGCCGGCTGGTTGTCGAAGCCGGGCGCGGAGTTGACCATGCCGAACAGGCGCACCCAGCGCTTCACGCGATCGAGATCGCCCAGTTCGCGTTGCAGGCTGCCGAGCATCGAGAGTGCGGTGAGCTTTGCAGCGGCATAGCCCTGCTCCACCGTCAGTTCGCGGCCGACCTTGCCGAACGGTCCCGCTACGACACCGTCCGCCGCCTGCGGGCTATGCCCGGAAATGAGCGCGCGATTGCCGAACACGCGCACGAAACGGAACGGCAGCACCACGCCGGGTGGCGGTTTCACCGCAGGCGGCAGCGTCAATCCCGATTCCGCGAGGCGGGCTTCGATCTTCGACATGCACGGCTCCATGGCTCGTTGAACGGCAAACGTATTCTGCACGGCCCGCTTTCTGGCCGGGTGCTGTCCGGGGCCACAGGTCTCATGGGTGCGTCCGCGAGACTGGCAAGCCGGCGTCGCGCAGGCGCGCGCGCAGATGATCCAGCTTGTCGCCGTATCGATCCGCGCGTGCCGTATCGGTGCGCAGCGGCTGACGGACCTGCGCGGCGCTGGGCGCGCTGAGCACAGCGCGTTCGGTGCGATGAAACGCCAGGCAAGCCGGATCGAACGGCAACCCGCAGAAATCCAGCAGGCGCCGAATCGTCGGCTCCGGCTCCGCCACCAGCGTTTCATATTCGAGATCGAACACGCGATCGGGGAATCTCTCCAGCCAGAAACGGGTCAATCGCGAGAAGTCGACGCAGAAATCCGCCATCTCATCCAGATCACAGGTAAAAACCGCCTCATTGCCGAACCACTGCCGAAAACACGCCAGGCAGGTTTCCAGCGGATCACGCCGGCACACGATGACGCGCGCAGCGGGCAGCATCGTCAACACGGCGCCCGCCAGAACCCAATTCAGAAGGTTCTTGTCCGTGAAACGCGGCTTGCGCTGGCGCCAGCGCGCCGTGTGTTCCAGGTACCGCCGCCCAAGCTGCTCCCATTCCGTCGCCTGCACATCCGGAACCCACAGTGGGAAGTTGCGCCCGTGCCGACGTGTCTCCGATTCGATCAGCCACGGCAGATCCCTGATCTCGTTGGCACCTTCGACCTCGGGATGCGAGGCAAGGATCTGCTCCAGCAGCGTGGAGCCGGACCTTGGAATGCTTGCGATCAGGATCACCTCGCGGCCAAGGTCCGCATCCGGCGGTTTCTGCGGCAGGCGGGCAAACACGCGCATGATTGCGTCCACGCGCGCCCGCTCACCTGCGGAGTCCCACGTTCCCCGGCTGCGTTGCAAGGCATTGGCATCTTGCAGCACGTCAAAAGCACGCGCGTAGTCCCCCTGGTCCTCCAGCGCCTTCGCGAGCGCGAAGCCGAGCCAGATGCGCGACTCGGGCGCAAGCTCCCGCTGCGCCAAAGCGCTTTCGAGCAACCGCACATCCCGCGCATCGAGTGCGACTGTTTTCAGGTTGGACAGCGCATACCAGGCTTCGGCATGCCCCGGTGCCCTGCGCAGGATCTCGCGCAGACAGGAGACCGCATCATCGATCCGTCCGAGGCTTGCCCACGCCCGCGCCAATGCAAGCCATGCGGGAAGGTGCGACGGATCCAGCGCAAGTACTCGCTGCAATGCCTCGATGGCTTCTTCGGTGCGGATTTGCGGCTTGAGTGCCTCGGCGAGGTTGTACCAGGCCGCCGCCGATTCCGGCGCCAGTTCACAGGCACGCTTGAGGTGTGAAATGGCGTCATTGACGTTGTCGGTCTGGTACAGCGCAACGCCGAGTCCGATATGCAGGTCGGCATCGTCGGGGTGCACCGCAAGCACACGCTGGAAATATTCCGCGGCCGCGGCGTGACCTCCGCGATTTTGCGCCGCAAGTGCCGCCAGGCGCGCTGCTTCGATGTTGTCGGGTGCGAGCGACAGCACATTGGACAACGTCCGCGCCGCAGCATCGGCATCGCCGCTCTGCAATTCGCTTTGCGCGCGCGCCAGCAGACGCGAAGCCATCGGTGAAAGCGAGCCATCCGACGGCGAGCCGGGAGATTGGAGTTCGCTGCTCGTCATCTCAGCCAAGTCATGGACAAGCCCGATTGAAGATTACAGCGTTCGAGCCCATGAAAAAGGCCGCCGGGCTGGAACCCGGCGGCCTCTTGTGCCGATGCGACGAGGCTTACCAGTCGTAGGACACCGTAAACCGTGCGTACCGCGGTGGTTGCCAGCCCAGCACGTGGTCGTACAGTGCACGCGGTGTACTGGCGGTGCCGTAGCCTGAAGAAAATTGCAGCGGCGTCTGGTTGTTGAATACGTTGAACACCGCGAGCGTGAAGCCCAGTTTGTTGTCTGCCCACTTGGGCCGGTATTCGACACTGAGATCCAACTGGTGTTCCCATGGCGTGTGACCAGTCGAGCCGGGAGGCGTGGGTTGGCCGCCGCACCAGTGAAAGGCATTGCCATAACCATACGGATTCGATTCCGGCTCGGGCCCGAAATGGCCCAGGCAGATCATGGGATGACCGGAAGCGATGAAGACGTTGGCGCCCAATGTCCACTCGGGTCTGAACGCATAGGCGCCATAGATCTTCAACTGGTGGCGCTGGCTGTTGAACTGCTCGCCGTAGGAGTATTGCATCAGTTGCCAGAAATCCCACTGCTCGGTGATCGATACCGAGGAGCCGCCCTGGCCAATGGTCGAGTCCACTGGCCCTTCCGTGTTGCCGTAATCTTTCGAGAACGTGTACATGATCTTGCCGAACCACTTGCCGTCCCAAGGATGCTCCAACGACAAATTGAGTGCGTAATACTTGCGGATCGGCTTCTTCTCAAACCCTTGGTCCGCCATGGTCACCACGACCTTGTGCACGTTGCCGTCCGCGCCGGTTACCAGCAGGTTCTGGGTTTCGCCCGGGTTGATCAGCACCGCGCCATTGGTGAGAGCCACGCACTGGTCAAGTGGTGTCTGATCGAGCGCAGGGTTTCCGGGATATACAACACCTTGCGCCATGGCCGCGTTGCAGATCGCCTTCTGGTCATCCCAGTCGTCGATGATTCGGCCAAGTTTCTGATAAACACCGGTGGCATCGAATACCAGCGGAACGCCCTGGAAGTGGAACAACTTCTGCATGCCCAGCACGAAGTTGTCGGAATATTCCGCCTTGATGTTCTGCGCTGCGACGGTCTGCGGATTCAGCGTTTCGCCGTATTCGTTGTTGGCCGACACACCGCCCACCGGGTTTTCGGGAATCGGCGTCAGTCCGGTCGGATACCCTGTCGTCGGATCGATGCCCGAGTAGGTGAAGTACTGACCCGTGAACGTTGAAGCCCCGGCGCCACGCAGCGCCACTGCCGCCGGCATCGCAAGGTAGTAACGGCCCGCATTGCCGAACACCTTCATCGAGGCGTCGCCGAATACGTTCCAGCTAAAGCCGATGCGCGGCGCCCACTGCGGCTTGGTGAGGCGGATGTATGGCAATCCAATCGGGTTGTAATTGGTGAACTGATCGTTGCGGATGCCTAGGTTCAGCAGAAAGTCCGGCGTGACCTGCCAGTTGTCCTCGATATATTGGGCACGCTGCACCACGCGTATGCTGGCCAGATTGACGAAGATGTTCTTTTCCACGTAATACCCGTCGGCGCCGTCGGGATTGGAGTCGGGTGGACCGACATAGGGTGGAGAGCTGGGAATGACTCCCACGATCGGCTGGGTGGGATCGGCGTTCCCATAAATCCAGTTGTAGCCCGGCCCAGTCATTTCCGTGCCGTCGTCCTTGTCCTGGGTCGTGATGTTGTCGATGCCGATCTGGAAATCGTGGGTACGCCATTTGTAATCCAGATCGAGACGATAGTTCATCACGCTGTCGCGATGACCCGGCGGCGCGATATTGGCATTGACTTGGGCGTTCGAAATCCCGGTCGATCCGGGCGGCAGGAAGGCGGGGTTCTGGCTGGATGAACTGCCGATATTGGCCAAATCCGACGTCAATCCCGGGAACAACGGTTGCTGGGTGTAATACTCACCGTGGGTCTTGCCGAACATCGCATTCAGGGTCAGGCTGTCCGTGATGTACGACGTGTAGTTGAACACCCACGTGCGGAAACTGTTCTTGACGGTCTGGCCGAGATTGGCGAACCCATCTGTGTTGAAAGTGTTGTAATCGAAATTGTACGCAGTCGTCCACGACTTGAAGGAGTTCTGCACCGCCGTAAGCGTCGCGAAGTTGCTTTCGTTGATGTTCCAGTTCAACTTGGCGTAGATCTTCGGAGCGTGCGTGGTGTAAAAAATGTTGTAGGTAGACCCGGTATTGGGGCTGATTGAGTTGGAATGCGCGTTGTCCTGTTCGACGCCCATGAAGAAGAACAGTTTGTCCTTGACGATCGGTCCGCTGACGTACGCGTCATAGATGGTCTCCGCACCCGGCTGACCCACGGCAAGGCCCGTCTCCACAGGATTCAACGTACCCGAACCACCCTTGCGATATGTGTACAGTTGACCGTAGGCCTCGCTTGGATTCAGGGCGAGCGCGCCGGTGTAACGCGGATTATTCCAATAGGCGTTGACGGGACTGGCCTGCAGCTTCGCCGGTGCCCACGACGCCTGAAAGCCGAAGTGCCAATCGTTGGAGCCGCTCTTGCCGATCTGGTTGATCACGCCACCGATGGCGCGCCCGTATTTGGCGCCATAGCCAGTGGTGAAGGTCTGTTGCTGCTCGATCGCCCCATACGGCAGACTGATTCCGCCTTGGCCCGTAAGCGCGTCGGTGGTGTTCATGCCGTCGAGGTAATACGCGTTCTCCGCAACCGAGGCACCGCCGAACACCAGCAAGGGCGTACCCAGCGCGGTGGGATTGGCGCTTCCCAATGCAGCGCCGCCAGGTGTCGTACCCGGTGCCAGCAGGGCGATGTTTTCGGCCGTATGCTGCAACGGCAACTGCTGCAACTGCTTGGCCGTGATCGTGGTGACCTGGTTGGTGGTGGTCACGTCGATCGGGGGGATGGCGTTGGCCGTCACGTTGACCGCAGAGAGCGTCTGGACGCTCGATGCGCCGGCATTTGATGAAAAGTCCACAGCCACGGCACCCGCCGCGACCGGGCTCACGTCTGTCCGCGTCTGGACGACCTTGCCGTCCTGCAGCAACGATACGGTGTACGTGCCCACCGGCAACGTGATCGAATACCGGCCCGATGGCCCGACGCTGATGGTGCGATTGAAGCCCGCGCCGCCGGTGATCTGGATAGTCTCGTTGGCGGCAGTCGGGACGGTGCCGTAAATGGTGCCGGTGGTGGCTTGTGCGAACGCGCCACCCGCGAAACCCAGCGCGATGGAACCCGCGATTGCCAGGGCCAGCGCCTTGCGCTGGAACAAACGATTGCGCGAAACGCGCCGAGACTTGCGATTCATGAGACGTGCACTCCCCGCGGTAGCGGCCGGTGCGGCGACGCCTCGTTCCTCCCCCAAACGATCGGCAACAGACCGCACCCACATGCTTCAGCGGCCCAAAGTCGCTGGAGCGGTCTGCGCTGCCCCTCGTAGCAGTGCGGGTAGGACCGTAACTCCAATTTAATGAAACTGCAAGCGCCAGTTCACAAGCGCGTCAGCAAACGGACATGAAAACGTCCAAAACCTTTCGTGCGCGTCGAATTCAAACGCTCTTTGCCAATCCCTCATCTTGCAGGCGCCGGCGCAATCCATCCAGCAGCGAGCCGTAGCGCGATGAACGTGCGGTGTCGCGTCGCAAGGGCTCTCGCACCTGTGCCGCACTTGCCGCACTGATCACTGTGCGCTGCGTGCGATGAAACGCCAGGCAAGCCGGATCGAACGGAAGCCCGCAAAAATCGAGCAGGCGGCGGATCGCGGTTTCCGGATCGGCCAACAGCGCTTCGTATTCGAGATCGAACACCCGGTCGGGATGCCGATTCAGCCAGAAGCGGGTCAGGCGCATGAAATCCACGCAGTAATCCGCAAGCTCATCGAAGTCGTAGGCAAAATCGGTGTTGCCCGCAAACCATTGGCGATAGCAGGCGACGCAGGTTTCGACCGGATCGCGACGGACCACCACCACGCGCGCCGCAGGCAACATCGCCAACGCGGCGCCGACGTGCTTCCATGTCGCGAGGTTCTTGTCGGTGAAGCGCGGTTTGCGGTTGCGCCAGCGCGCGGTGCGCGCAAGATACTCGGCACCCAGGCGCTGCCAGTCGGCGGCGGTCGCGTCGTTCATCCAGTCGGGGAATGGCTGGCTTCGGCGTCTCGTTTCCCCGTCCAGAACATGCGGCAGATCCATGAGTTCGTTGGCGCCCTCGATCTCTGCATGCGAGGCGAGAATCTGCTCGACCAGCGTGGAACCGGAACGCGGCATGTTCGCGATGAAGATCACCTCACCGCCTTGGCGCAGATCGATCGGCGCGGGCAAGGCCGCCGCGAACGCCCGCTGGATTGCGCCAATATGCACACGGTGTTCGGCTGCGTCCCATCGCACCCGGCGCCGCTGCATGCGATTCGCCCGCTGCAGTGCTTCGAACGAAGCCGTGTAATCGCCTTGGTCCTCAAGTGCGCGCGCCAGCGCGAATCCGAACAGCACGCGATCTTCCGCGGGCACGGCGGCCTGCTCGAAGTGTCGCTGCAGCAACGTTGCATCCTCGAGCGAGAATGGAATGACCTTCAAGTTGGCCAGCGCGAACCAGGCGTGGGCGTTATCCGGATGCGCGTCCAGCACGCGCCGCAGCTCCGCCGCCGCTGTGTCGGCTTCGCCCACGCTGGCGAGCGCGTCGGCCAGCGTCAGCCGCGCGGACACATGCGAAGGATCAAGCTGCGCGGCACGTCTCAACGCTTCGATGGCTTCATCGGTGCGCACCTGCAACTTCAACGCACGGCCGAAATTGAACCAGCCGGAGGCAATGTCCGGGGCGAGATCACAGGCGCGGCGCAATGCCGTCACGGCGCCACCCGCATCCCCGGCTTCGAACAGCGCTATCCCGAGCCCCGCTTGCAATGCTGCATCGCGCGGTTGATGCGCCACGGCCTTGCGGAAGAAAGCGGCCGCGCGTTCGTGCTGTCCCCGCATCTGCGCCGCAACGCCGGACATACCCAGTGCCGGGGTGCAATCGGGTGCCCGCGCCAGCACCGACGCCAATGTGGCCGCAGCCGCCTCGAATTGCCTGTGCGCGAGCTCGCCCTGCGCCTGTCGCAGCAGACTCACGACGGCCGGCGACAACGACTGGACGGTCACGATGCGCGGTAATCAAACGGAGACATGGGCGCAAAGCGTACACCCGTGTTGCATATGCCGCCGCGCACCGGCAGTGGCATTACGCGAGCGCAGCAACGGCGTGTCCGACGTCGGCCAGGACCGCCTTGCGCGTTGATGGATTCGTGCTGTGATTCATGTAGTACGCGGCAACCAGGATCGGTTTTCGATTCGGAGGCCAGACGATCGCGATGTCGTTGTTGGCACCGGTTCCGTTTCCGTCCCATTGCCCGGTCTTGTCGCCAACCCGCCAACCCGCCGGAATTCCGGCACGCAGCGATTGCAGCCCGGTCTGGCAGGCGACCATCCAGCGAATCAGCATTTCACGCGATGATCGGGAAAGCCGATCGCCCAGCAACAATTGACGCATGTCGTCGAGCATCGCGTTCGGCGTCGTCCTGTCGATCGGATTCAACGCAGGCTCGTAGCGATCCAGCAGCGTGGATTCGTCACCCAGGCTGTGCGCATACGCGGTGACCGCCTGCGGACCGCCGATGGCCTTCAGCAAGAGATTGGCAGCGGTGTTGTCGCTCAGCGTGATCGCGGCTTCGCACAAAGCCGACACCGTCATGCCTGGCGGCCCGACGTGCTGCTTCGTGACCGGTGCGTAATCGAGCAGTACGTCTTTGCCGAACACGATGCGGCGGTCGAGCTTTTCTTCGCCGACATCCACGCGATGCAGCACCGCCGCCGCGAGCAGCAGCTTGAAGGTGCTGCACATCAGGAAGCGTTCGTCGTCGCGATAGCCTTCGCGTCGGCCGCTGCCGGTATCGAGGATCGCCACGCCGAGCCGGCCACCGTGCCGGCGTTCCAGCATCGCCAGTTTCGCGCCCGCGCCATCCAGGGCCGACTTGGCTATGGCAGGCGCCATGCGCCCGGCCGCGATGACGACGCCGCCCAATGCCATCCCCTTCAGCACATCGCGACGACGCATGCGCTTTTCTCCACCAATCCGGTGACGCGCAGCGTACGCGGGAAATCGGGCAGCGTGTTGGAAGGACCGGGTGCAGGCGCGAATCCACACCAGCAACCTTGAGGCGGATCGGCCACGCCTCCATGTGGTGAAGATCGCCGTTTCGCTTGCTCCGCACCGGAGGCCGCCATGCCCGATTACCGCAAGACGCCCGAAGCCCTGGCCAAACTCACGCCCACGCAATATCGCGTGACGCAGGAATCCGCCACCGAACGGCCGTTCGACAACGAGTTCAACGATCACGACGCACCGGGCCTGTACGTGGACATCGTGTCGGGCGAGCCGCTGTTCACCTCGCTGGACAAGTTCCAGAGCCACTGCGGCTGGCCGAGTTTCAGCAAGCCGGTCGAAGCCGCGAACGTCATCGAAAAACACGACGCCAGCCACGGCATGCAACGCACCGAAGTGCGCTCGATGCACGGCGACAGCCATTTGGGCCACGTTTTCGACGACGGCCCGCGCGACCGTGGCGGCTTGCGCTACTGCATCAACTCCGCATCGTTGCGCTTTGTCCCGCTCGCCGATCTGGAAAAGGAAGGCTATGGCGAGTACCGTAAATTGTTTGAACGCACCTGATATCGAACGAGGAAACACCATGACCACCGAACGCGCCATTCTTGCCGGCGGCTGTTTCTGGGGCATGCAGGACCTGATCCGCAAGCAGCCCGGCGTCATGTCGACGCGCGTCGGCTACTCGGGCGGCGATGTCCCGAATGCCACCTACCGCAACCACGGCACGCACGCCGAATCGATCGAGATCACTTTCGATCCCGCGCGCATCAGCTATCGCAAGCTGCTGGAATTCTTTTTCCAGATCCACGATCCGACCACGCGCGACCGCCAGGGCAACGACGTCGGCACCAGTTACCGCTCGGCGATCTTCTACACCAACGACGAGCAGAAACGCATCGCCGAAGACACCATCGAGGACGTGAACGCATCGGGCCTTTGGCCCGGCAAGGTCGTCACCGAAGTCGCGCCCGCCGGCGATTTCTGGGAGGCCGAACCCGAGCACCAGGATTACCTGGAACGCGTCCCCGACGGTTACACCTGCCACTTCATCCGGCCGGACTGGAAGTTGCCGGTGCGCGAAAAGGCGGCAGGCTGAGAGGCCAGACCGCTCCACCATCCGTCATTTCGGCGCAGGCCGGAATCCATTTTTCTGTAAAGAGCCATGGATCCCGGCCTGCGCCGGGATGACGAAAAGGAAATGGCCGATCGTTTTTGCAACAAGGAGAATTCGAATGACCCAAACCCCCGCCTACGCCGCCCAGGCCGCCGACAAGCCGCTTGGCCCGCACACCGTCGAACGCCGCGCGCCCGGCGCGCACGATGTCGCCATCGATATCGAATACTGCGGCGTGTGCCATTCGGATCTGCACACCGCGCGCAACGAATGGGGCAACACGATGTATCCGTCCGTACCCGGCCACGAAATCGTCGGCACCGTGACCGCGGTCGGCAAGGACGTGAAAGGCTTCAAGGTCGGCGACACCGTGGGCGTCGGCTGCATGGTCGACAGTTGCGGGCACTGTGATTCCTGCAAGGCCGGCGAGGAAAACTACTGCGAGAACGGGTTCACCGGCACCTACAATGGACCCGCGCAGGAAGACCACGGCAACACCTACGGCGGCTATTCGGCCAACGTCGTGGTCGATGAAAATTCGCGCTGCGCATCACCCACGAGGACAATCTGGCCGCGGTTGCGCCGCTGCTGTGCGCCGGCATCACCACGTATTCGCCACTGCGCCACTGGAATGTCGGCCCCGGCAAGAAGGCCGGCATCGTGGGCCTGGGCGGCCTCGGCCACATGGGCGTCAAGCTGGCGCACGCGATGGGCGCGCACGTCGTGCTGTTCACCACGTCTCCTGACAAGGTTGCCGACGGCAAGCGCCTCGGTGCCGACGAGGTGGTGATCTCGAAAGACGCGGCGCAGATGGCGCAACATGCCGGCAGCTTCGATTTCATCCTCAACACCGTCGCCGCGCCGCACAATCTCGACGCCTATCTCAACCTGCTGAAACGCGACGGCACGATGTGCCTGGTCGGCGCGCCGCCGATCGATTCGCCGCATCCCTCGCCCACCGTGTTCAACCTCATCATGAAGCGTCGCGGCATCGCGGGTTCGCTGATCGGCGGCATCCGCGAAACGCAGGAGATGCTGGATTTCTGCGCGAAGCATGGCATCGTCAGCGACATCGAAATGATCGCGATGCACGACATCAACAAGGCCTACGAGCGCATGTTGAAGAGCGACGTGAAGTACCGCTTCGTGATCGACATGCAGTCGCTGAAGGACGAAGCGAAAGCCGCGTGATGTCGTAGGGCGGGAGGAGCGCAGCGCATCCCGCCGCCATCCCGAAGAATGCCGAACCACCGGACGGCGGGTTGCCACCCGCCCTACAATCGGACATGACCCTCCGCAAACGCCTGATTGCCTGCCTCGCCGCCGCGCTCCTGCTGGCCGGTTGCTCAAACCACAACGAACCGCAGCACGCCTCATCGGCCGCAGCATCCCGAAGCGCGCCGTCCAGTCAGACCACCACCGACTCGCGCAAGGCGGCGCGATCGGTGGTCGAACGCTTCGGCAAACGCATGCAGGAAATCTCGGTGCTCGCCCCGCCCGACGCGGTGCGCGCGGAACTGCCGAAGGCCTACGGCGGCCTGCTGTCGCCGGCATTGCTGAAAACCTGGCAGGCGCATCCCGACCAGATCATCGGCCGCGAAGGTTCCAGCCCGTGGCCCGACCGCATCGAGGTGAAACAGCTCGATTGCAACGCGGGTTCTTGCAGCGTCAGCGGCGACGTCGGCTACATCACCAGCAACGAGGTCGCGCACGGTGGCGTGTTCATGCGGCGCGCGATCAGTCTGGAGCTCGCCGACGCCGCGCACGGCTGGCGCATCACCGCCGTGCGCCTGGAAACCGCGCGCGAGTGAATCGCTGCCGCGGCTCGCTCAGCTTTCACCGGCGGGCAGTTCCTCGCCGTCATCGTCGTAGGCAGGCGGCGAATAAAAATTGACGGTGCGCAGCGACTCGTTTCCCGTGCAGCGGATCTCGTGCGCCTCGCCGTGCTCGATGACGAGCAGGCTGCCCGACTGCAACCGTTGCTGCACGCCATCGACGATGGCCACGCCCGATCCGGATACCACGTACATCCACTGGTCGGCGCCGCGATGACGATTGTCCGGGCCGCCGGTGCTTGAACCCGGCGCAAGCGTCATCTCCGCCGCCTGCACCTTGCGCGCGGCGAAGGCGACCTCGAAATCGGATTGCAGTGACAAGGCCTTGTATTTCATTTTGCTTCTTCCGTGAAGGACACGCGAACATCGCACCGGAGCCTACGCACACCCGCTTGAAAGCCGCGTGAAATGTGCACGGAAGAGACACCGCGGAGTCCGCGTGGCATGATGTCGTCTCTGTCTCGGAACCATTTTGAAATGAGCGAACGCCTGATCGCCTGCGTGCTGGGCGGCACCGCGCCCCGCGCGAAAACCGAACTGCACGATGTCGCGTTCGCCGTCGGCGATTCGCTGGAAACCGTGCACGATCAATTGCTCGACGGCTGGTTCGGCGAACCGCGCGGCCTGCACGTCGATGCGTGGTGTTTCCTCGACAGCGTCGCCGGCTATCGCGTGCAGTTGTCGCGAACGCCGCCCGGCAACGGGCTGCATCTTTATTTCATCAACATCGGCGGATACCGGCCCGGCGTGTTCGCCGAACACCACGCGTGGGGATTCTTCGGCGCGCCGAACAAGGCCGAAGCCAAGCAGCGTGCGAGGCAGACGTTGCTGCAAAGCCACGTCGAAACCCACAAGGACGACCTGCACGAAATCGACGACTGCCTGCAGGTTGCGCGCATCGGCGCGTGGCATGTGCACCTGACGCCGGATGCCGGCGCGAAAGATCCGGAAGTCACCAACGGCTATTTCCCGCTGCCGAAATCCGCCGTCGACGGCTGGATCGCGCGCCGAAATTCACGCTGAACGTTTGGGCGGCGCGGATTTAAGGGCGAAATGCGGATTCTGGGCGGATGTATGATCGCGTCGGGTCGCGTCCGGCGACCTTCGCAGGAGAAGATCATGCGCAAGTTTCTCTCCAGATTGATCGGCCTATTCGCCACCCCATCCCTCTGCAACTCGAAGTGCCCGACCTGCGGCGAAACTTGCATCGCCGGCGTGCACGGCACCGGCGGCCACTATTGCGCCAACGGACATACCTGGTGAGCAGATGACGTTGAGACGGCCGGCGAAATTGCCGGCCGTGCGGTCGCGCAACATCATTCCGTTTCCGCCGGCGGCGGTTGCAGCTTCTGTTGCAGCGCTTCGAGATCGGCAATGACCTTTTCCAGCGCGTCGTGCAACTGGCCTTGGCGATTCATCAGGTCGTCGATCTTGTCGGTCTGCTTCAGCTTCGACAGCTCGCCATCGAACAACAGCCAGATCGCGGTCAGTCGCTCGACGTTGTTCTTCGCGTAATGGTGCATCTCCTTGAGCTGCGTCAGCGTGTCCGTCACCTGCTCAAGTTGCTTGGCGGCATTTTCCTCGGCCATGGCGTGCTCCTCTGGAGGCCGATGCCATGCTACGACCGCAATCACAACGGCAACGAAATGCCCGCCCCGTGCCAGCTTCGCGCTTCGTGCATACTGCCCGGTGACACGACAACGGCGAACCACCATGCAAGCACTACCCCCGTTCCATCTTGCCTTCGCCGTCGCTTCGCTGGGTGAAGCCCGCGGCTTCTACGGCGGCCTGCTCGGCTGCCCGGAAGGACGTTCGAGCGAAACCTGGGTCGACTTCGATTTCTACGGCCACCAGATCGTCGCGCATGTCGCGCCGGAAGAATTGCACGCGGCGGCGGCGCACGACGTGGACGGCGACGACGTGCCCGTGCGGCACTTCGGCGTGATCCTCGACATGGCCGCGTGGCACGCGCTCGCCCAAAAACTGCGCGAAGCCGGCACCCATTTTGTGATCGAACCGCACGTGCGCTTCAAGGGTGAACCCGGCGAGCAGGCCACGATGTTCCTGCTCGATCCATCCGGCAACGCGCTGGAGTTCAAGGCGTTCGCCGATCGGTCGAAGCTGTTCGCGAAGTGACGCGGAAGGCTGCTCCGAAAAATCCCGATTGAAGACGTATCGCACCGAAACAAGCGTGGCCTCGTATCCCGGCCGCGTTCCGGGGCCAACGCCAGCCTCAACCTTCCGCCAGCGCCAGCTCGCGCCCCTGCTGGCGGATGATGGCCTCCTGGCGCGCGTCGATGATCGATTGCATCACGCTGTCGACGTCCACCGCGCCCTCGTCGAACACGAAGTGGCCGGTCAGTTCGCTGTCCGGCCGCAGTTTGCCGCGCTCGAACAGCGCCCACATTTCCTCGGCGTAATGGGTGTCGAGCAATTCCGGCGCGAAGCGCGAAAGCGTGATCGTGATGTTGCCCACGTCCCGCCGCAACATGGTGCGCGCGGCATTGTTGCCCGCGGCGCTGACCACCTGCGGCAGGTCGATAATGACCGGGCCATCGGCCGTCACCAGCACGTTGTATTCGGACAGGTCGCCGTGGATCAGGCCCTCGCACAACATGCACGCGATCTGGCGGACCAGAAAGCGATGGTATTCGCGCGCCGTCTGCGCCGACAGCTCGACCTTGCCCAGTTGCGGTGCCGGACCGCCGTCGGTGTCGGCGACCAATTCCATCACCAGTACGCCACCGAAATAGCCATACGGCTGCGGCACCCGCACGCCTGCGCCGACAAGCTGATACAGCGCATCCACCTCGGCATTTTTCCACGCGGCCTCGGCTTCCTTGCGCCCGAATTTGCTGGCCTTGCCCATGGCGCGCGCCTGGCGGCTGCCACGCACCTTGCGGCCTTCCTGATACTGGGCGCGTTGCTGGAAACTGCGATGGGCCATGTCCTTGTAGACCTTGGCGCAACGCATCTCGTTGCCCGCGCGCACGACATAGACCGAGGCTTCCTTGCCGCTTTTCAGCGGGCGCAGGACCTCGTCGATCACACCGTCGTCAATCAGCGCCTGCAGGGCCGTGGGGGAAATCATGCTTGAGAAACTCGCCAACCACAAAAATGACCGGGCATTATGACCGACCCGTCCACTTCGGGCGTGAACCCGACTGGTACTCGCCGCATGGGCGTTGGGCACCTGTATCAGTTTCCGACCTGCGGGCACAGCAGTTGTCGGGGATGGTTTCAGTATTCTTTGGTGACGGAATCCGCATCGCTGCACCGCAAGTTCGGCCGCAAGCTGATCGCGGTGCAGGTTCAGGCCATGCGACAGGCTTTCCACACTGGCATTGCGATGTCCTTCGAACTGCGCACCGCATGTCGATCGCATCAAGCCAGCAGCGTCATGCCGGATCGTTTGGCCGCGCCCTTGTCGAAGGTGTAAATGGCCCGGCAGCCGGCATCGCGTGCCGACACCGCGATCAGCGTATCGGCGAAGTCCCCGTCGCTTTGCTTGAATTGCCGCAGGGCTCGCCAGACGCTTTCTGCCCGCTCCACGAGGACGCCACTGGTGCGCAGCAACGCATCCACAACCTGCTGCACGCGGGCCGGATCGGCGGCGTAGCAGGACTCCAACACCCACAGGGTTTCGGCCAGCACCACGTGCGAGATGAACCCGGGTTCGTCCGTGGTCAAGGACTCGATCAAACATGTTGCGAGCGCAGCCTGCTTCGGCTCGTCCTGCGCGAGGTAGCGCACCAGTACGTTGGTATCCAGGCCGATCACCGCCGCCCCGCCCTGGCGGCACGTTCGCGGATCGCGATGTTCATTGCCTCGATGCTGACCGGCTTGCGCGGCTTCGGGATCAGGCCCTTCAGCGCGGTAACGGGCAGCGTGGCGGCCACCATTTCGTAGCGGCCGGGCTCGATTTCGACGAACTCCACACGATCGCCGGTGTCGACACCCATACCGCTCCGGACCGCGGCCGGGATCGTGATCTGCCCCTTTGACGTGATGGTTGCGGTGGTCATGACAAAAACCTCGTTGAATGCCTTACCTTATTGTAAGGAATCTTCGCAACGCCCGCAATGCGTGGGAGCGGCCGGCAAAGATCAGACCATCGGCAGCTTGAGACCCTTTTCTCTCGCGCAGGCGATCGCATCGGCATAGCCGGCGTCCGCATGCCGCATCACGCCGGTACCCGGATCGTTCCACAGCACGCGTGCGATGCGCGCGTCGGCTTCCTTGCTGCCGTCGCAGACGATCACGAGGCCGGCGTGTTGAGAGTAACCCATGCCGACGCCGCCGCCGTGGTGGAACGACACCCAGGTGGCGCCGCTCGCGGTATTGAGCAGCGCGTTGAGCAACGGCCAGTCGGAAACCGCATCGGAACCATCGCGCATGGATTCGGTTTCGCGATTGGGTGATGCGACCGAACCGGAATCGAGGTGGTCACGGCCGATGCACACGGGCGCCTTGAGTTCGCCGTTGCGCACCATCTCATTGAACGCGAGGCCGAGCTTGTCGCGCTGGCCTAGGCCCACCCAGCAGATGCGCGATGGCAGGCCCTGCCAGTGGATGCGCTGCTCGGCCATGTCCAGCCAGTTGTGCAGGTGCTTGTCGTCCGGGATTAGTTCCTTGACCTTGGCGTCGGTTTTCAAGATGTCTTCGGGATCGCCAGACAGTGCGACCCAGCGGAACGGCCCGATGCCGCGGCAGAACAGCGGGCGCACGTAGGCCGGCACGAAGCCGGGGAAGTCGAACGCGTTCTGGCAGCCGACGTCGAACGCCATCTGGCGGATGTTGTTGCCGTAGTCGAAGGTCGGGATGCCTTGCGCGTGGAACGCCAGCATCGCTTCGACGTGGGTCTTCATCGACTGCTTGGCCGCGTCGCGGGTGCCATCGGGGTCGCTCTTGCGGCGCTCGAACCACTGCTCGACCGTCCAGCCCTGCGGCAGGTAGCCGTTGACCGGATCGTGCGCGGAAGTCTGGTCGGTGACGGCGTCGGGCTTCACGCCGCGCTTCACCAGTTCCGGCAGCACGTCGGCGGCATTGCCGAGCAGTGCGATGGATTTGGCTTCGCCGGCTTGCGTGTATTTCTCGATGCGCGCCAGCGCGTCATCGAGATCCTTCGCCTGCTCGTCCACGTAACCGGTCTTCAGGCGAAAATCGATGCGCGATTGCTGGCATTCGACCGCCAGCATCGACGCGCCCGCCATCACCGCCGCCAGCGGCTGCGCGCCGCCCATGCCGCCGAGGCCGGCGGTGAGAATCCACTTGCCCTTCAAATTTCCGCCGTAACTCTGCCGGCCCATTTCGACGAAGGTTTCGTAGGTGCCCTGCACGATGCCCTGCGAGCCGATGTAGATCCATGAGCCGGCCGTCATCTGGCCGAACATCATCAGGCCCTTGCGGTCGAGTTCATGGAAGTGTTCCCACGTCGCCCAATGCGGCACCAGGTTGGAATTGGCGATCAGCACGCGCGGTGCATCGGCGTGGGTCTTGAATACGCCGACCGGCTTGCCCGATTGCACCAGCAGCGTTTCGTCGGGATTCAATTCACGCAGCGCTTTCAGGATCGCGTCGAAGCATTCCCAGTTGCGCGCGGCGCGTCCGATGCCACCGTACACCACCAGTTCCGCCGGGTTTTCCGCCACCTCGGGATCGAGGTTGTGCTGGATCATCCGGTACGGCGCCTCGATCAACCAGTTCTTGCAGGAAAGTTCGGTGCCGCGCGGCGGATGGATCACGCGCTTGGTGTCGATGCGGGTGGGAGCGTTCATGGCGGTTCCGGCCGGAAGGAAACCCCGATTATGCGGCCGATCGCCGCGTCCCGCACGTCTGCGGATCGCCTGCCACGCGCAGGCGTAGAATCGCCGGGCTGGTTCGACCACAGCGCTTCATCCACTCCACTCGATAGGGGCACGTGCGATGTACGCAACCGACCGCAATTCCCGCCGCCGTTTCCTGCAACATGCCGGCCTCAGCATCGTCGCGTTGTCCATGGCGGCGCCGCTGCGCCGCGCTTTCGCGGATGCGGCAAAGCAGAACGCCATCACGCCGCAAGCCGCGCTCGACCGGTTGATGGCGGGCAACGCACGCTATGTATCGAACAAGCTCGATCCCAAGGATTTTTCGGCAGGCCGCGCGGCGCGCGCGAAAGCGCAATACCCGATCGCGTCGATCCTGAGTTGCGCCGATTCGCGGGTCGCGCCGGAACTGATGTTCGACCAGTCGCCCGGCGATCTGTTCGTGGTGCGCATCGCGGGCAACTATCTCAACCAGGATGCGCTTGCGAGCCTGGAATACGGCGTCGCCGTGCTCGGCACGCCGCTGGTGATGGTATTGGGCCACAGCAATTGCGGCGCGATCAAGGCGGCGATCCAGGAAATCCAGGATCCGAAACCGCTGCCCGGCCACATCTGGGACATCACCGATGCAGTGCGACCCGGCATCGAAAACACCGTGAAAGGCGGCGGCAGCGATTTGCTCGAACGCGCGATCGACGCGAACGTCGGCTACAACGCCTCGCGCGTCGCCTCGGCGCAGCCGATCATCGCGGAAGCGGTAAAGAGCGGTCGCGTGCGCGTGGTCGGCGCGGAGTACGAACTCGCGACGGGCAAGGTGCGCTTGCACAATGGCTGAGCGATTGCGTGCAGCTCCACGCTTCAGGAGAGCCCATGTTTGACCACGTCGTATCCGGAGCCAGCGACTACGCCGCGAGCAAGGCCTTCTTCCTCAAGGCACTCGAGCCGATCGGCATGACCATCGTCTCGGAGGGGTCGCTCGGCATCGAACTCAGCGCGGACGGAAAATCTTCGCTGTGCCTCTTCCAGACCGCGGAGAAACCTGCGCATCTTCACCTGGCGTTCGTCGCCGAAAATCGCCAACAGGTCGAGGCATTCCATCGCGCGGCGCTGGAAGCGGGCGCCACGGACAACGGTGCGCCCGGCCTGCGCCCGAACTACAGCGGGAGATATTACGCGGCTTTCGTCATCGGGCCGGACGGACACAACATCGAAGTCGTCTGCCACGAGCCCGAGGATTGACGATGCATTCTTTCGGAACAGAAACATGAAGGTCGAGTATTGGCTGCAACGCTGGCGCGAAGGCCGCACGGGATGGCATCACGAATCGGTGATGCCGTTGCTGGAACAGCACTGGGCTTCGCTCGGTGTCGCGCGCGGCACGCGCGTGCTGGTGCCGCTGTGCGGCAAATCGCTGGACATGCTTTGGCTCGCGCAACAGGGCACGCGCGTGCTGGGCGTCGAAATTTCGCCGGTCGCGGTCGAGGCGTTTCTTGCGGAGAATCATCTGCACGCGAGCAAGTCCGAAGCGGCGGACGGTGTGCATTGCCGCATCACGAATGCACCGGCGAATGGCGACATCGAGATCATCCAGGGCGATGTGTTCGGTGTCGCGCCCGGCCTGCTGGAAGATTGCGGTGCGTTCTACGATCGTGCCGCGCTGATCGCCTTCCCCGCGCCGATGCGCGATCGGTTGGCGAATGAGGTGTACTTGAAGTTGCCGGTGGGTTCACGCGGTCTGCTGATTACCCTGGAATACCCGGCGGGCGAAATGGAAGGTCCACCCTTCAGCGTGGATGAGGCCGAAGTGCATCGGCTGCTCGACGCGCAGTGGGAAATCCGTCAACTGGAGCGCCGCGACATCCTGGCGTCGCAACCATCGTTCTTGGAAGGCGGCGTGACGGCGCTGCACACCGCGGTCTACGCGCTGACCCGGCGCGGCTGACCCGAGGTCTACGGCATCGCGCCGCGACTCATCGGCGTCGGCGGGGTCGCGGTGTTTTGCGGCAACGGTGCCAGGCGGTACAAGCCCAGCGCGATCACGAGTCCGACCAACGCCATCGCGCCGACGAACACCACGACCCCGTTCCAGCCGTGCGACGCGTAGAACAATCCGCCGCACGCCCCCGCGATGCTGGAACCCATGTAGTAGCAGAACAGGTACAGCGACGACGCGTGCGCCTTGGCCGCGCCGGCGCGGCGTCCGACCCAACTGCTGACGACGGAATGTCCTCCGAAGAATCCGAAGGTCAGCGCCACCACGCCCAGCAGGATCGCCCATAGTGACGCCATCAGCGTCAGCAGCGTGCCGATCAGGATCAATGCAAGCATCGTCCACAACACCTTGCGCCGACCCAGTTTGCCGGCGAGATGACCGACCCACGGCGAACTGAAGGTGCCGATCAGGTAGATCGCGAAGATCGCGCCGACGACTGCCTGGCTGAGGCTGTACGGCGGCGCCAGCAGGCGGTAGCCGAGATAGTTGTAGATCGTGACGAACGTGCCGAGCAGCAGGAAACCTTCCACGAACAGCCACGGCAGTCCGCGGTCGTGGAAGATCACGTTGAAGCGTGCAACCAATGCGCGCCCATCCACGCGTTGCGGCGTGAAATGCCGCGACGGCGGCAGCAAGCGCCAGAAAGCCAGCGCGCACGCAATCCCGATCACCGCGACCACCGCGACGCCCGCACGCCAGCCGACGAAATCGGTGAGCACGCCCGCGATCAATCGTCCACTCATGCCGCCGATCGCGTTGCCGCTGATGTAAAGGCCCATGCCGAGGCCGATGGAGGCGATGTCCATCTCTTCGGCGAGATAGGTCATCGCGACCGCGGGCAAGCCGCTCAGCGACAAGCCGAGCAAGGCACGCACGACGAGGAACGACGTCCAGTTCGGCATCGCCACCGATATCAGCACCAGCAACGCCGACGACAGCAGCGAACCGACCATGATCGGCTTGCGCCCCCACGCATCCGAAACCGCGCCGGCGAACAGCATCGCGACCGCCAGCACGCCGGTCGTCAGCGACAACGACAAGGCGCTGATGGCTTCGTTGACGCCATAGTCGCGCGTGAATTCCGGCAGCAGCGGCTGCACGCAGTACAGCAGGCCGAAGGTCGCGAAGCCCGCCGCGAACAACGCGAGGTTGATCCGCTTGAACGCCGGCGTGCCGTGATGCACGTAGCCGGAAGCATCCGCGCCTCGCGGCGTCGATGGACTGCTGGGTCGTGGCATCCGCGCATCATAGCGATGCCAAGGATTGCCGCTTTCGCGAAGGTGCGAAGACCGACCTCAGCGTCAGCGATAACGCCAGCGGCCGGCGAACCACACGCCGCCATACCAGTAGCCCGGCACCCACACGCGCACCGGCGCGACGGCAACGTATGCCGGTCGCGGCGGCGCGACCACGCACCCTCCCAGCAAGCAGCCGCCGGCGGTCAGCACCGCCGTGCACAACATCGATCTGATTTTCATGCGTGCTCTCCACACGTGGACCTGCACGCACAAACGCTCGCGGCGCGCCGGAGTTGACCGGCGCGCGCACGTTCATCATGGTTGGTTCAGCCGCGCAGCAGCGACATCATCGACGCGTGGTAGCGCGTGCCCGCGGCGACATCACGCGGGAAAACCTCGTCGATGGCGGCGAGATCACGGGCATCCAGCACGACATTCAGAGCACCGAGATTCTCATCGAGGTACTTGATGCGCTTGGTGCCGGGAATCGGCACGATGTGCGCGCCCTGCGCCAATACCCACGCGAGCGCGAGCTGCGCGGGCGTGCAGCCCTTGCCGCTGGCGAGTTCGCGCACCTTGTCAACGAGCCGCAGGTTCTTCGCGAAGTTCTCGCCCTCGAAACGCGGGCTGTGCTTGCGGTAATCGTCGTCGTCGAAATCCTCCGGACTCTTGATGGCGCCCGTCAGGAAACCGCGACCCAGCGGCGAATATGGCACGAAACCGGTGCCGAGTTTTTCGCAGGCCTGCAAGATCCCGTCCTCGGGATCGCGTGTCCACAACGAATATTCGCTCTGCACCGCGGTGACCGGATGCACCGCGTGCGCGCGTTCCAGCGTGGCCGCGGAGGGTTCGGACAGGCCGACGTAGCGAACCTTGCCCGCCTGCACGAGGTCGGCCAGCGCGCCCATCGTGTCCTCGATGGGCGTCGCGCGATCGACGCGGTGCTGGTAGTACAGATCGACATGGTCGACGCCGAGTCGCTTCAGGCTGGCATCGCACGCGGCGCGCACGTATTCCGGCCGCCCATTCACGCCGCGCTTCGAAGGATCATCCGGATCGCGCATGATGCCGAACTTGGTCGCGAGGAACACCGCGTTGCGCCGGCCCTTGATGGCCCTGCCCACCAGCACCTCGTTGGTGTGCGGTCCGTAGATATCGGCGGTGTCGAGGAAATCCAGCCCCTCATCGAGCGCGTGGTGGATCAGCTTGATCGACTCGGCGTCGTCGTGCGCGCCGTAGAACTCGCTCATGCCCATGCAGCCCAGGCCGAGTGCGCAAACCTTCGGCCCCTGCGGACCGAGCGTACGAAATTGCATGCCATCTCTCCTTTCAGGCGCACGGGTTAGCGATGAAGCGCGCGCCGTGCGAGAATCCCGGGGTTCGCCTTTCCAGTCGGGCATCCGGCGAACCTCCAAATCCCATTATCGACCCTCACACCGGAAGAGGACACCACCGATGCGAAATCCCATGATGCGTTCAACGTTGCTGGCCGCCATGCTCGCCTGTTCCTCGCTCGCCTTCGCGGCAGCGCCGCAGGCCGCGAGTGCTCCCGCAACGCCGCAGGCGCAGCCGCAACGCCAGTCCAACGACCTGTTCTCGCAGCTCGGCCTGACGGATGCGCAGCGCTCCAGCGTGCGCCAATTGATGCAGCAGAATTTCCAGCAGGCGCGCCCGGAAATCCAGTCGCTGCGCCAGAAGCGCCTGGCGTTCGACGACGCCACGCCGGGCACCAGCCAGTTCCAGAGCGCGGCCAACGATCTTGCGCAAGCCGAATCGACGGCCGCGCACGCCCAGGTCCTGCGCCAGGCCGACCTGCGCACCAAGATCTACAACCTGCTCACGTCCGCACAGCGCACCAAACTGGCGTCGCTGATCCAGCAGCGCCAGCAGCAAATGCAGCAGCGCGCGGCCGCACCCGCCGCCTCGCACTGAACGACACGAACGCTGAAAACTGAACACGGCCCGTATCGCGGGCCGTGTATCGCGAAGGGGATTCGCGCGCGCGTCAACGCCGGGTCAAGCAGGCGCGTTCTGCACTTGCACCCACCCCGCAGGAGTTCCACATGCGCAAGACCTACCTTCTTTCCGCCGCCCTCGTGACCGTCCTTGGCTGCGCGCCACTGGCGTTCGCGCAACAAACCGACGCACAGCAAACCGGCGCGCCACAAGCCGGTCACGCCTGGCACGGGCACCACGGCATGGCCATGGGCGGCCACATGTACGACCAGTTGAACCTCAACGACGCGCAGCGCGCCCAGATCAAGCAGTTGACCGAGCAGAACTTCGCGCAGGCCAAACCGCAGATGCAGGCGCTGCGCCAGGCGCGCAAGGCGTTCGAAGCCGCGGCACCCGGCTCGGCGGAGTACCAGACCGCCGCCAGCAACCTCGCCGAAGCCGAAGCGGATGCGGCACGCACGCGCACGACCACTCGCGCCAACCTGCGTGCGCAGATTTACCAACTGCTGACCCCGGAGCAACGCACGCAACTCGCCAGCCTGCAGGCAGATCACAAGGCGCAGAAACAGCAGTGGCGTGAATCGCACATGCAGGGCGGCGACGCTGCCGCGCCGGATTCGTCCGCAGCGGCGCAGTGAAGTCGCGGGCGACGCCGACCTCGATGAATCGCGGACGCCGGATGCATGCCGGCGTCCGCACATCGTTTCTGATGGCGACGTGCACGGCATTGCTCGCGTGCTGCGGCGGTGGAACGGACAACACGCCGCGGTCGCAATCCATACCTTCCGCGACGACTCGCAACGCCTCCGGATCGCCCCACGCATTCGTGAGTGACGCGTGGGGTTTTCGCATCGACGTGCCCACCGGCTGGACGCTGCGGCGCGATTTCCGATCGAGCTATCTCGCCAACGACGCGTGGGAAACTTTCGCCGCGCCCGGTTCGCGCGGCGAGCCCGTGCTGTCTTTGACCGTGCCGGGTTCCAATCACGTCACCGATGCCGAGATTCGCATTGGTGCGAGCCGTGCGCCGGCGGAAGTGCAACGCTGCACTGCGCCGCCATCCGCCGTGCGCACTGGAAGCGTCGCCACGCAGCGCGTCCACGGCACCGACTTCACCACGTTCGAAGCCGCGGACGCGGCCATGAGCCATCATCTCGAAGTGCATGCTCTTCGCGTGGTGCACGGCGGCGCCTGCTACGCGATCGACCTGCTGGTGTACGGCGTCAACCCTGAAGTTTACGACCCGCCCGCGACGCCGCCGTTTTCCGACACCCACGCGTTCGATGCGATGCGCGCCGTGGTCGGGACCTTCGCGTTCGAACAACCCGCAGATCAGTCCGCGGCCAGCGCTTCCACCGCCGCACGATAATCCGCGGCGATGCGATCTTCCGCCCGATGGCGGAAATCGCGCACCACCCATTCGCCGCCCGCCACGACGTCGCGCACCAGCGGCGTGTTGCCGGCGAACAGGAACGTGTCGAGCACGCTTTCCTCGTCACGCGCGGCGAGCAGCGGCGATGAATCATCGAGCACGATCACGTCGCGCGTCTCGTCCTCGCGCTGGCCCGCCGCCTGCAGCCCTCCCCGCAGCGCCGCCGCCCACAACATTTCGCCGACGCTCGCGCCCGGCTTGCGCGCCGCGATATTGCGGTGGCGCATCACCAGGCGTTGGCCATATTCCAGCCAGCGCAATTCCTCGACCGGCGACACCGAGATGTGCGAATCGGAACCGATGCCGAGCACGCCCTTCGCGTCGAGGTAATTCGCAAGCGGGAACAAGCCATCACCGAGATTGGCTTCCGTGGTCGGACACAAGCCGGCCACCGCGCCCGACTGCGCGATCGCGCGCATTTCCGACTCATCGAGATGCGTGGCGTGCACCAGGCACCAGCGCGCGTCGACGTCGGCGTGGTCGAACAGCCACTGCACCGGCCGCGCGCCGCGGATGCCCAGGCAATCCTGCACTTCGCCGATCTGCTCGGCGATGTGGATGTGGATCGGCCGGTCGCGCGCGAGTGGCGCATCCAGCACTTCGCGCATCGCGCCTTCCGGAACGGCGCGCAGCGAATGCAGCGCGATGCCGACGCGCATTCCTGGTGATTCCAGCGCGCACAATGATTCGAGCAGGCGCAGGTACGCGTCGACGGACAAGCCGAAACGCCGCTGCCGATCGGACAATGGCCGTCCGTCGAAACCGCCGGTCATGTACAGCACCGGCAGCAGGGTCAAGCCGATGCCGGTGTCGCGCGCGGCTTCGACGACCGCGCGCGACATCGCCGCGCGATCCGCATAGGGCGCGCCATCCGGCGCATTGTGCAGATAATGGAATTCGCAGACGCGCGTGTAACCCGCCTTCAACATTTCCACGTACAACTGCGCCGCGACGGCACGCAATGCATCGGGACCGATGCGCGATGCGAAGCCGTACATCGTCTCGCGCCACGTCCAGAAGCTGTCGTCACCGGGGCCGCGCCGCTCGGCCAGTCCCGCCATCGCACGCTGGAACGCATGCGAGTGCAGGTTCGGCATGCCCGGCAACGCGAAGCGCGCGTCCACGATCCCGCCCGGCCCCGCGTTCGCGCCGCGCGTCCAGTTTGCGGGTGTCCACGTCTCTTCGTCCGGCCTCTCGCCCATCGCGCATGCGCTCCGCGGCGGCACTGTTAGGATGCCGCATTGTGACACGCGAACGTCGTGCCTTTCCGAACCCGATGACGCAGCGCTACGACCACCTCCTGCTGGATTGCACGCTCGCCACGTTGGCCGGCGATTCGGGTTACGGTCTCATCGGGCACGGCGCGCTCGGATGGCGTGATGGCGCGATCGCGTTCGCCGGTCCGATGCGCGAACTGCCCGGCGAACCGGAAGCCATTTCCGCCACGCACGAATCGGTGCACGGCGCACTGGTGACTCCGGGACTGGTCGACTGCCACACGCATCTCGTGTTCGGTGGCGAACGCGCCAACGAATTCGAGATGCGGCTGCACGGCGAAAGCTACGAAGCAATCGCGCGCGCCGGCGGCGGCATCGTGTCGAGCGTGCGTGCGACCCGTGCCGCATCGGAAGACGAGTTGTTCCAGCAATCCGTGTCGCGCGCAGGCGCGCTCCTGCGCGATGGCGTGACCACGATCGAGATCAAATCGGGTTACGGGCTGGACCTCGACACCGAAATGAAGATGCTGCGCGTCGCGCGCCGGATCGGCGAACAGCTCGGCATCACCGTGCGCACCACCTTCCTCGGCCTGCACGCGCTGCCGCCGGAATCCAGGGATCGGCGTGCCGGATTCATCGCCGCGGTTTGCGATGATTGGCTGCCCGCCATCGCCGGCGCCGGGCTGGCGGATGCGGTCGATGCATTTTGCGAAGGCATCGCCTTCACGCCGGACGAGGTGCGGCGCTGTTTCGAAGCCGCGCGCAGATTGGGCCTGCCGGTGAAATTGCACGCCGACCAGTTGTCGGATCTCGGCGGCGCGGCGCTGGTCGCAGCGCATGACGGCTTGTCCGCCGATCACTTGGAATGCACGGACGAAGCCGGCGTGGCCGCGATGGCGCGCGCCGGCACCGTGGCGGTGCTGTTGCCGGGCAGCTTCTACGCGCTGCGCGAAACGCGGCTGCCCCCGGTCGCGGCCTTTCGCGAACGCGGCGTGCCGATGGCGATCGCCACCGACCTCAATCCCGGCACGTCGCCGCTGCGTTCGCTGCGGCTGGCCATGAACATGGCCTGCACCCTGTTCCGCTTCACGCCCGAAGAAGCCTTGCGCGGCGCGACCGTCAACGCCGCACGCGCGCTGGGCCTGGCCGATCGCGGCACGCTCTCGAATGGCCAGCGCGCGGACGTCGTGGTGTGGAACGCGCGCCAGCCCGCCGAACTCGCCTACTGGATCGGCGGCGCGCTGGCATCACGCGTGTTCGCGCGCGGGACGGAACTGGCACTGCAGACATGAGAAGGCCCCGCAAGCGGGGCCCTTCCGGAAACACCTGATCGAAGATTACGCGGATTTCTTCGGTGCCACCTTCTTCGCCGCGACCTTCTTGACCGGCGCGCGGGTGGCCGGCTTGGCGACCTTGGCCGCTGCCGTCTTCACGGCTGCCTTGGACTTTGCCGAATGCGGACGGGTATTGCCGTGGCTGCCCGCGTAGATCTTGCCCTTGCGTGTTTTCTTGTCGCCCTTGCCCATGTCGATTCCTGGTGTGTGTGGAATCCGCGCACCGCGCGCGGTTGCGGGCATGGTAACAGCACGCCGGGTGCCGGTCAGTTCGTCATCGCCTGCGCAGCGTCAATCGTGCCGCTCGCCGTGCGCGGAATCCCGGCAGCCGGAATCGGAATCGAGGCAATCGCTGGATTCGATCTGCACCGTCACGTGGGTGATGGAAAAACGCTCGCGCAGCACCCGCTGGACCGAACGCAGCGCCTGCTGGCCGTCGCCGCCTTCGCGCAGCCGCGCGTGCAGCGTGGCCATCCGCGATCCGGACGCGATCTGCCAGACGTGCAGGTGATGGACTTCCGCGATCGCGGGATCGGCGGTGGCCAGCGCCGTGCGGATTTCCTCCGGCGCAACGCCTTCCGGCACGCCCTCCAGCAGGATGTGCGAAGAGCGTTTCAGCAACACGAATGCACCGCGCAGGATCAGCAGCGATACCAGCAGCGACAGCGCGGGGTCCGCCCACTCCCAATCGAGATAGCGCACCAGCAATGCCGCAAGCACGGTGGCGACGGAACCGAGCAGATCGCCGAACACATGCAGGCGCGCGCCGGCGGTATTGAGATCTTCGTGACCATGATCGTGCAGGCTGCGCAGCACGATCGTGTTCACGACCAGGCCGACCGCGGCCACGATCAGCATCACGCCCGACTGGATGTGGATGCTCTCGAGCGCCAGCAGCCGCCGCACCGCCTCGTACGCGATGCCGGCGACCAGCAGCAGTTGCACCAGCGCGTTGACGAAACCCGCAAGCACTTCCATGCGCGCGTAACCAAAACTGCGGCGCGCGTCCGCGGGTTTCAGCGCGTACACCGCCGCCGCCCAGGCCAGCGCCAACGCGCCGGCATCCACCAGCATGTGCGCGGCGTCGGCCAGCAACGCCAGCGAGCCGGACCACCAGCCGCCCAGTGCTTCGACCACGAGCATCAGGCAGGTCAGCGCGAACGCGAACGCCAGCCGTCGGCCGCTGCCGTGGGCATGTTCGTGATCGTGAGCGTGATCGCGCGAGTGCGTCATGCGCGCAGCGTAAGGCTCGCGCCGCCGTTACACAATTACCGATGGGAACAGCTTGCGGCGTGCTTGTGCGCGAGCACCAGGTTGGTGACATGCGCGCTGGCGACAAGCACGCCGCCCGTGACGACGCTGGCGGTGTGCACCAGTACGTGCACATCGAGGTTGATCGCCACCCCGAACAACAGCAGCACGATTCCGGGAACCATCAGGAACAGCGCGTGCGGACGCCGATGCCGGCGATACGCAACCAGGATGCTGGCGCTGGCCAACATCGCCGCGCAGGCCACGAAAATCCGCTCGAAGGTGTGTCCGGCCAGGAATTCCAGCCCAATCAACGGCAACAACGCCAGCACGAACGGCAGCAGCGCACAATGCACCGCACACAGCAGCGACGCCGTGGCGCCGACACGATCGACCAGCACGGCGAAGCGTCGTGGCGATGCGGGAGCCGGCGCCGGCACGGAAACGGGTTGGACGAAGGGCATGTCCATTTGCGGGGAAACCTCGCCGCCGGTGCGAGCCGCGTCGCGACAAACACCTTCGGAATCGAGCCTTGGCTCCGGTTGATTACGCAACATTATAACATTCCCTTTGCCCGGGGGGCCACCAGTCGCCGAATCCGGCCGCCTGTTCAGAAATCCTTGCTCACGGTCAGGTACACCCCACGCCGCGGGCCGAACTGCGGCGCGCCGACGCCGATGCCGGAGCCATCACGCAGCTCGTACGTCCGATCCAGCGCATTGATCACCGCCAGTTGGGTGCGCAGCTTGCCGGCTCCGGCGAAATCGAAATCGTGCGAGACGCTCAGGTTCAACTGGAAGTAGGCCGGCATGGTCGCACCGTTCGGCACCAAACCGTCCTTTGCCAAGCCGCTTCCAAACAGGTAGTCCACGCCGATGCGGGTGTCCGGATCGATGGCGTAGCTCAGGCCGCCCGACGAACTCCACTTCTGGTTGTGGTCCAGGTAGATGAAGTTGTCGTGGATATAGGCGAGATCATCCGGCGCGAAGTTGTACTGGCTGGAAACCACGCGCTTGCCGATCGCGTGGCTGTAGGCCAGATTGAAATACCCGTCCCACGGGCCGTCGTGGTAGCTCGCGGTGAACTCGCTGCCCTTGATGCGTCCGTATTGGTAGTTGAAGGTCGAGTAGATCAGGGCTGCACCGAATTGGCCTTCGTCCTGCAGGTTGGTGACCTGGCGGTAATACGTGTCGAGGCCCAGCGTCAGGTGATCGCCGACGCGCTGTTGCACGCCAACGTCGTAGTAATTCGAACGCTCGGTCAGCGGCGTGTTGTCGCCATAGTTCTTCACCGCATTGGTGGTGCCCTCGAACTTCGCGATGTCCGTGCTGGAAATCAGTGCGGTTTCCGGCGGCGTGAAATAGCGTGAATATCCTGCGTGCACCGTGGTGTCGGGCGTCGCCTGCCACACCACGCCCATGCGTGGACTCAATTGCCTCGCCGTCGTGCCAAAGGCGTTGTACTGGTCACCACGCACGCCGAAGTTGAGGGTCCAGTCCGCGCTGATGTTCCACTGGTCCTGGATGTACGCCGCAAGCGTCTTCGCGGTGATGCGGCTCCAGTCGGAAATCGCGAACGGCAACGTGCTCGCCTGCCCGCCGTCGTCCGTGGCGGGAAACACCAGCGTGTCGCTGGCGGAGCCGGCACGATCGTACTGAACGTAGAGGCCATACCGAAGCGTGTTGTTTTCACCGAGCGGGGTCGCGAAATCGGCCTGCAGCGTGGTCGCACGATCGACCCGGTTGATCTGCCCCGCCACGCCATTGAACATCAGGTCGCCGATGAAATCGGGATCGAAGCCGATGTAGCTGTAGCGCCGGCCTGCCGATACCTGGTAATCAGTCGCCTCTCCGATTTTGCCCTGCAGCGACAGCGTGCCGAACCGGGTGCTCTCCTTCTGGCGCTCGTCGAGATCGGCTGAATTGAAATCGGTCTGGTCGAAATAGCCGAACGCGGGTTGCTGGTCTGGGTTGTTCGGGATCTGGAAGCGGTTGTAGGCCGCGCCGAAGATGAAGCTGAGGCGTGTGCTGTCGTTGACCAGGTACGAGATATCGCCGAAAGCCTTGGCCTGGTTGGTATGGTCGTGGACCGGTTTGCGGCTCGGCGTGGGGTTCTCGATGCCGGTGTCGCTCTGGAAATAGTTGGCTGTCAGGAACCAGCTCCAGCGCCCACTCGATCCCCAGATCGATGCGAAGGGATTCAGGGTGCCAAACGATCCGCCGGTGATACCCACACTGCCACCGTCGCCCGCCTGCGCGGTGTTGCGGGTGGTGATGTCGACGACGGCGGCGGTGCGCTCGCCGTACTGCGCGGGCAGCGCGCCGTCGAGCAGTTTGAGGCTCTGGATGGTACGCGCGTCCAGCGTCTGGCCGAACCCCGAGATCGACTCCGGCAGGATCACGCCGTTGATGCGGTATTGCAGGTTGGCATGATCGCCGCGCACGTGCAGTTGCCCGAACGAATCCTGCACCACGCCAGGTGCCTGCAGAACCACCTGGTTCAGAGGCGTCGACGCGCCCAGCGGCATCTGCTGGATCGCCTCCCCGTCGAGCACGTATTCGCTGCTACCCGTCGAGGGTGAGAGGCCGTTGCGCGCCTGATTGAGCGCCGCGGTGACCTGCACGGTATCCAGGGTCGCCGGCTGTGCTCCGGCAGCACCATCGCCGGCGGGAACATCGCCGCTGCCTGCATTGGCCATCGACGGCGCGGTCGTGGCGGATAACGCCTGCGCGTTGCCGGCGGACATCATGGCGACGTACAGGATGGCGGCTATCGCGAAGGGAATCGGCTTGGGTTTCATCGCATCGTCACCGTTGGCAGTCGATCGGTCGAACTGATTTGTTATGTTATAACATAACGTTCAAACCGGCCATAGGCCGCAGATCACGCATGCACGTTCCCGCGGAGGCGGGATTCGGGAATGGGCCAGCCAGCGGAGAGGCGTCGCCTCGATCCGCGACGGTCAGGCGGCGCGGCAGCTTTTGCAGACGCCGTGCACTTCCAGCGTCTGGGCTTTGGCACGAAAACCGAAGCCGCGCGCCTGCTGCTCGATCAACTTGGCGATCGCGCCTTCATCGCACACTTCGGTTGCGTTCTCGCACGCGTCGCAAATCAGGAACGGCACCTGATGCGCTTCGGCGGGATGCTGGCAAAACACGAAGGCATTGATCGATTCCAGCTTGTGGATGAAGCCGTTCTCGAGCAGGAAATCGAGCGCGCGATAGACCGTGGGCGGTGCGGCGCCGGCGTGGTTGTCGCGCAGCGACTCCAACAAATCGTACGCCTTCACCGGCTTGCGCGCCTTTGCGACCAGCTCCAGCACTTCGCGACGCAACGGCGTGAGGCGCAAACCGCGCGACGTGCACTCGTGCTCGACCTCGCGCACGATGCCCGCGGCATCGTGGTGATGATGGTGCGAAACCTTGCGTGCGGCGGTGGCCATGTCTGCATTCTAGCGCTCGCGTCGAAATGCGCGCGATGTCAACTAAGTCAGGGCGGATGCCGGCGATTGCAAGCGTTGGTCGATCAGGCGATTTTCTGCTCGAGCGCCTGGCGCCGATCGAGCCGCCGCCGCGCCGGCCCGTAGCGTCCCGGCGGCAATGCCCACAACGCCGCCCATGCGATCGGCCCCACTACCAATCCAAGCGCGATGCCCAGCGCGATCCTTCCGCGCCACCAGCCGATTGCGGCGCCCAAGATCGCGCACGCGACCGTGAACCAGATCAGCGGCCACCACGGCACCAGCACCAGCATGTTGTGCAGCAATCGCCAGAACGCGCCGGGCGTTCCGGGGTCGACGCCTTGCAGCAACTTTTGCAGCAACGCATTCATGCGGAATCGGAACTCAGGGCCCGGAAGATCGCGACAACCAGCATCGTCATCCCGGACGCCGCACAGCGGTGATCCGGGATCCATTTTGATCTGGAACTTTTTCGAGCGAAGTCAAAATGGATCCCGGCTTTACTCGCGCTGCGCGGGTCGCCGGGATGACGACATCGGAGATTACTGGCTTGCGCGCGCAAGCGCATCGTCGATGCGCTGCAAGGCGATGTCGCGTCCGGCGAGGTACACCGTGTCTTCGATGGACGGGGACACCGCGGTGCCGGTCATCGCGACGCGCAAGGGCTGCGCGACCTTGCCCATGCCGATGCCGCGTTCGGCCGCAACTTCGGCGACCATCGCATGGATGTCGGCGGACTTCCACGTCGACAACGCCGCAAGCTTGGCATGCATCGCGCGCAGCACCTCGGCGGCGTCTTCCGCCTGCAAGTGCTTCTTCACCGCCTTGTCATCCCATGCCTCGATCGGCGCGTACCAGATGCGCGCCTGCTCGGCCATGGCTTTCAAGGTTTGCACGCGCTCGCGCAATGCGATCACGACTTCTTCCGGGTTGGGGCCTTTCGAAACATCCAGTCCGAGCCGTTCCAGATGCCACGCCAGTTCCTTGCCGAGTTCGCGTGGATCGCTCTCCTTCAAATAGTGCTGGTTGAGCCAGCCGAGCTTGGCGAAATTGAAGCGCGCGGCGGAATGGTTGACATTGGCGATGTCGAACAGATCGATCATTTCCTTGATCGAGAAGATTTCCTGGTCGCCGTGCGACCAGCCGAGGCGCACCAGGTAATTCAGCAGCGCGTGCGGCAGGTAACCGTCTTCGCGATACTGCATCACGCCGACCGCACCATGCCGCTTGGAAAGTTTCTGGCCGTCGGGCCCGAGGATCATCGGCAGATGCGCGAACGTGGGCACTGTCGCCCCCAGCGCTTCATAAAGATTGATCTGGCGCGGCGTGTTGTTGACGTGGTCGTCGCCGCGGATCACCTCGGTGATGCGCATGTCGATGTCGTCCACCACCACCGCAAAGTTGTAGGTGGGGAAACCATCCGACCGCAGCATCACGAAATCGTCGAGCTCGGCGTTGGCCCATTCGACGCGGCCCTTGATCTTGTCGTCGAAGACGACCGCGCCGGACTGCGGATTCCTGAAACGCAGCACGCGGTTCGGATCATCGCGATACGGCAGGTTGGCATCGCGCGCGCGGCCGTCGTAACGCGGCTTCTCGCCACGATCCTTCATCGCCGCGCGCATCGCATCGAGTTCTTCCTTCGACTCGTAGGCCCAGTAGGCCTTGCCGGCATCGTGCAACCGTTGAGCGACTTCGCGATAGCGGTCCATCCGCTGCGTCTGGTAGAACGGGCCCTCGTCGGGATCGAGTCCCAGCCAGTGCATGCCGTCGAGGATCGCCTGCACCGCCGCCTCGGTGGAACGCTCGCGATCGGTATCCTCGATGCGCAGGATGAACTCGCCGCCGCGATGGCGCGCTTCCAGCCAGCAATACAACGCCGTGCGCGCGCCGCCGATGTGCAGGAAACCGGTCGGGCTGGGCGCGAAGCGGGTGCGGAACGTCATGGCGAAGGGCTGTCGTGGAAACGCGAAAGTTTAGCGGATCGGGCTGGAAGCCCGGCCGCCGCGCCCCCATGATTCGCACATGGCCGATCCGCAGCAGCCTGATCAGAACAATGCCGCCAAGCCGAAACCGGCGGTAACGCCGCACGCGACTGCCGCGCCACGCAACGAACACGCACGCGCCACGACCTCGGAAACCTCCGCCGCGCCGCCGGCGCCCGTCCCTTCCGGCAGCGGCACGCTGCGGGTGCTGGCGATGCTGTGGCCGTACATCCGCGGCTTCCCCGTGCGCATGACGATCGCCGCAGCGTTGCTGGTGATCGCGAAGATGGCGACGGTGTACGTGCCGATCGCCTTCAGGGACATCGTCAACCGTCTCGATCCGCGCATCGCCGCGCTCACGGTGCCGATCGCGTTGATCGCGCTGTACGGCGTGCTGCGCCTGATCGGCGCGGTGTTCGGGCAATTGCGCGATACCGTGTTCGAACGCGTCAGCCAACGCGCGATGCGCGCGTCGGGGCTGGACGCATTCCGGCATCTGCACCAGCTCTCGCTGCGTTTCCATCTCGACCGCCACACCGGCGGCGTGGGCCGCGACATCTCGCGCGGCACCCGCGGCGTCTACAACCTGTTGGGCTGGGTGGTGTTCAACATCGTGCCGACGATTTTCGAAATCGTGGTGGTGATCGCCTTCATGCTGCGCGCGCTGGACTGGCGCTACGCGATCGTCACGCTGGTCACGATGACCATCTACATCGCCGTGACCATCTGGATCACCGAATGGCGCACCGCGGGCGTGCGCGTGATGAACGAGGTCGAGAGCCTGGCCAACGCGCGCGCGATCGACAGCCTGCTCAATTACGAGACGGTGAAGTATTTCGGCAACGAGGAATTCGAGGCGCGCCGCTACGACGCGGACCTGCGCCGCTACGAGGACGCCGCGGTCAAGACCGAAACCTCGCTGGCGGTGCTGAACGGCGCGCAGGCGCTGGTGATCGCGATCGGCGTGACCCTGCTGATGGCGATGGCCGCATCCGAGGTCGTGTCGCGCAGCCTTTCGGTCGGTGACATCGTGATGGTGAACGGCTGGCTGCTGCAGCTCGCGATCCCGCTCAACATGCTCGGCTTCACCTGGCGCCAGATCAAGCAGGGCGTGATCGACATGGAACACATGTTCGCGCTGCTGGACGAACACGCCGAGGTGCAGGACGCGCCGGACGCGAAGCCGCTCGTGGCACGTGGGGGCGAGGTGCGCTTCGAGCACGTGTCGTTCCACTACAACCCGGACCGCGCGATCCTCGATGACATCGACTTCACGATTCCGCCGGGCAAGACGCTGGCGGTGGTGGGTGAAACCGGCGCGGGCAAATCGACCCTCTCGCGGCTGCTGTTCCGCTTCTACGACGTCAGCGGCGGGCGCATCACGATCGATGGCCAGGACATCCGCGACGTCACGCAGGAGTCCCTGCGTGCGGCGATCGGCATCGTGCCGCAGGACACCGTACTGTTCAACGACACCATCTACTACAACATCGCCTACGGCCGCACCGGCGCCAGTCGCGACGAGATCGAAACCGCCGCGCGCGCCGCGCACATCCACGATTTCGTCCTGTCGTTGCCGCAGGGTTACGAAACCACCGTCGGCGAGCGCGGCCTGAAACTCTCGGGCGGCGAGAAGCAGCGCGTCGCGATCGCGCGGGCGCTGTTGAAGCATCCCGCGATCCTGGTGTTCGACGAAGCGACCAGCGCGCTGGACACCCGCACCGAGAAGATCATCCAGAACGAACTCGCCGAGATCGCGCGCGGCCGCACCACGCTGATGGTCGCGCACCGGCTTTCCACCATCGTCGATGCCGACCAGATCCTGGTGCTGGACCGCGGCCGCGTGGTCGAGCGCGGCACCCACGCCAGTCTGCTCGCGCAAGGCGGCCGCTACGCGGCGCTGTGGGCTCTGCAGGCCCGGCAACCGTCGGAATCCGTTTCGGCCTGACGCCGCGCCGAAGCGCCGTAACCAATGTTTACGTCCTGGCACGCGTCCGGGCGGGTCCCGGTGCGTAAACTGGCACACGTGTTGCAACGGCCGTGGTGAAGGCATCGAACGCCGCGGTCATCGCTGTAGGGACCGGGAGACTATGCCGCCATGCAAGGTAACGAGGACATGACACTCGATTCGGAACAGGTTGCGGCGAACGCACCGCGTACCACCGCTGCCGGTCTGGAAGCGTGGTTGTCGGGCGTGCACGCCGAGGCGCCGCAGGCCGAAGCCATGCAGCTCGACGTGCAGATCGAGGAAGGCATGCCCGAGCTTGCCGATTTGCCGGAAGCTCCCGAGCCCCCGCAACCCGAAATCGCCGAGCCCGTTGAAGTTGAAGTCGGTCCCGTCAATGCCGCCGAAGCGCTGGCGCTCGCGTTTGCGCAGGGCACCTTTTCCAGCCCGCGCAAGCTGGTCGGGCCGGACGGCGCCGAACTCGTGGTCGATCCCGAGCAGAACGCCTATCACTTCGAATCCACTTCGCTGAAGCCGCTCGCCGTCCTGCTTGAGCAGCCCGCCAGCGCGTGGACGCCGATCTATTCCGATGCACTCAAGGCCGCGCGCCTGGCCAATCCGGCACAGCCGCTGGGGCGCCTGCGCTGGTACGCGGGCCTGATCGCCACGCCCGGCATCCTCGGCCGCAAGCTGGTCCGCAGCGAGCGCTACAAGCTCACGCGCTGGCCGGAAACGGAACGCGAATTCCCGAAGCATTTCCGGCTTGCCAAGGAAATGGTGAAGGATTACGCCACCGTCGATGAAATCGCCGCAGCTTCGGGCATGCCGCACGAAGACGTGGTCGACTACGTCAACGCCTGCTTTGCCGATGGCCGCCTGGAAACGCCGCCGAAGGTGCAGGAAGCCGATGCCGCGCAGCAAGGATCCCGCCGCGAGCGCCTGATGGCGCGACTCAACAAGCCGCTGTTCGCGCGCTGATCGGCGATCGCCCAAGCCCCATCGAAGCCGCGCGGAGCGATCCGCGCGGCTTTTTCATTGCAGGCGGAAGCTGCGCAACCGCAGCGCGTTCGACACCACCGAGACCGACGACAGGCTCATCGCCAGCGCCGCGATCATCGGCGACAGCACGATTCCGAACACCGGATACAGCACGCCGGCCGCGATCGGCACGCCGATGGCGTTGTAGACGAACGCGAAGAACAGGTTCTGCTGGATGTTGCGCACCGTGGCACGCGACAACGCCCGCGCCTGCGCAATGCCGGAAAGATCGCCGCGCACCAGGGTGACGGGTGCGCTTTCCAGCGCCACGTCGGCGCCCGCGCCCATCGCGATGCCGATGTCCGCCGCGGCCAGTGCCGGTGCATCGTTGATGCCATCGCCGGCCATCGCGACGACGCGCCCCTCCCGCTTCAAGGTCGCGACCACCTCGGCCTTGTCGGCGGGCGACACGTCCGCGTGCACTTCCTCGATGCCGAGTTTCTGCGCAACGGCGTGTGCCGTGGTCGCGTTGTCGCCGGTCAGCATCACGATGCGCATGCCTTCCTCGCGCAGGGCAGCAAGTACCGTCGGCGTATCGTCCTTGATGCGATCGGCGATCGCCAGCAGCGCAGCCACTTCACCATCGACAGCCATGAACATCACGGTCGCACCGTCGCCACGCAATGCATCGGCCTTCTCGCGCATGGCCGCATCGGCGTGCAGGCCCGCTTCGTCCAGCAGCCTGGCATTGCCGATCACCACGGCACGGCCATCCACGCGGCCGCTGACACCACGGCCAGCCAAGGTCTTGAATTCCTCCACGCGCGGAATGCCAACCTTGCGCGCTTCGGCGACAGCCACGATCGCTCGCGCCAGCGGATGTTCGCTCGGCCGCTCCAGCGCAGCGGCCAGCGCCAGCACCTCGCCTTCGCCGATTCCACCGAACGTTTCCACGCTGCGCAGTGAAGGCTTGCCTTCGGTCAACGTGCCGGTCTTGTCGACCAGCAGCACGTCGGCGTTGCGCAGCGTTTCGATGGCGGCGGCATCGCGGAACAGCACGCCCAGGTGCGCGCCGCGCCCACTCGCGACCATGATCGAAATGGGCGTTGCCAAGCCCAATGCGCACGGACACGCGATGATCAGCACCGACACCGCCGCGATCAACGCGTGCGCGGCCTTCGGTTCCGGACCGACCGCGGCCCACGCGGCAAATGCCAGCGCGGCCACCGCGACCACCGCCGGCACGAACCACGCGGCCACGCGATCGGCCACGCGTTGCAGCGGCGCCTTGCTGCGTTGCGCCTGCGCGACCAGCGCGACGATGCGCGACAGCATCGTGTCGGCACCGACCCTTTCGGCGCGCATGGTCAGCGCGCCATCCTGATTGACGGTGCCGCCGGTGATGCGATCGCCCACGGCTTTTGCGACCGACATCGATTCGCCGGTCAGCATCGACTCGTCGACGTGACTCGCACTGTCGACCACCACGCCGTCCACCGGAACCTTTTCGCCCGGATGCACGCGCAACGTATCGCCCGTCTGGACTTCGTCAAGCGGCACGTCGGATTCACTGCCATCTGCGGCGATGCGCCGCGCTGATTTTGGCGCGAGGTCCAGCAATGCACGCAGCGCGGAACCTGTGCGGCGGCGCGCGCGCAATTCCAGCCAGTCGCCCAAGGTCACCAGCGTGACGATGACGGCGGCCGATTCGAAATACACGCCGACGCGACCATGCATGTCCTGGAAGCCCACCGGAAACAAATCCGGCAGCAGGAACGCGGCCACACTGTACAACCACGCCACACCGGTACCCAGCGCGATCAACGTGTACATGTTGGGCGACCCGGGTTTCAGCGAGCGCCAGCCGCGCGCGAAGAACGATGCGCCGCCCCACAGCACCACGATCGTCGCCAGCACCGCCTCGATCCAGCCGGTGATGACATCCCACGGCGTCGGAAGGCGCCACCCGAACAGGTGCGGCCCCATCGCCAGCGCGAACACGGGAATCGTGAGCGCCACCAGCGTCCAGAAACGGCGCGTGAGCGTCCGCAACTCGCCGCCATCGTCCGCGTCGGCACCCGGCAAGATCGGTTCCAGCGCCATGCCGCACTTGGGACAATGGCCCGGACCGACCTGCCGCACCTCCGGATGCATCGGGCAGGTGTAGATCGCGCCGACCGGCGCTTTCCGAGGCGTTGCCTGCGCATGGCCGTGCTGCGCAAGAGCACGCGCAGCGTGCGGCGGTTCTGCCTTGTCCAGATACGGGTCGGGATCGGCGACGAATTTGTTGCTGCAGCCATCGCTGCAGAACCAGTAGCGCGTTCCCTTGTGATCCACATGACGCGGCGAACTCGTCGCGACCTGCATGCCGCATACGGGATCGATCGCCTGCGCCTCGGCCGTTTCATCGTGTCCCGCGTGCGCATGGCAATGCTCGTGCGCGTTCATGCCTTGTCCTCCCCGCCCAAGGCGCGCAGGATCGGACAGTGTTCGAGCGCGCCATGTCCGGGACATGCATCGATGAGTTGCTTCAGCCCGCGCTTCATCCGCTGCAGTTCACGGATGCGTTGCTCGACTTCGGCCAGTCGCGCCTCGGCGCGTTGCTTGACGGTTTTCACGCCCCGTTCGCGATCGGTGGAGAGCACCAGCAGCTCGCGGATTTCTTCCAGGGTGAAACCGAGATCCTTGGCGCGGCGGATGAAGCGCAGGCGCTCGACCACGTCGGGCCCGTAATCGCGATAACCGGACGCGCGCCGCTGCGGTTTCGGCAGCAGGCCTGCGCGCTCGTAGTAACGGATGGTGTCGATGCCGACGCCGGCGCGGCGGGCGACCGCGCCGATGGTGACGTGCTGGGTCGATTGGGCGTCCATGCACGCAGTGTAAACCCTTGACCATGGTCCAGAGTCAAGAGTTGGGTGGGCGTGCCGCACCATCCGATCGCGAAAGGCGATCGGATGGCGTTTGCAACGAGACGATCAGTGCGTGCTGGAAGCGGAGGCCGGTGCCGCAGCCGTTCCGGCCGGCGCAGGTGACGACGCGGCACTTGCCGGAGCCATGCCCTGCTCTCCCATGACGTCCGCATTCGCGGTGAGCGTATGGAATTCCGCCGTGCTCATCCGCGGCTGCTTCTGCAGGTACGCCACCATCGCCCAGATCATGTGGTCGTCATGGGTGGCGCCCCACGCCGGCATCGCGGTCATCTTCAGCCCGTGCTTGATGATCCAGAACGATTCCGCGGGATCGGGCGCGAAGCGCGTAAGGTTCGGCGGCCGCGGATACAAGCCGTCGCGCAATTCGGAGTGGCCCATGCCTGGCGCGAGGTGGCAGCCCGTGCACATCTCCGCATAGTGCTCGGCGCCCAGCTTCACCAGCGCCGGATCATCCAGCGGCGGCGGTTTGATGTCCGCGACGCGTCGCTCGATCGTGTGCTCGCGCAGGAAACCGATCGCGTGGCTCGTTATACCCCAGTGCGGGACGTCGGCGCCCACCTGATAAGCGCCGGTGAACGCGACGACGAAATAGGCGATGATCGCAATGATGATCCAGAAAATCAGCGCGCCGATGAATCGCATGTGAGCCTCCCGGGGTCTGCGGCGTGGCCGAATGTTCCCGATGCTACTCCGGCGCGCGAATCGGTGCAGTGCAGCCCCTTCGCAACAGCAATGGCCGCGCCTTGCGGATCGAACCCGCGGTCCTCACGACGGTCCGCGAGCAAGGAGGAGGCACGCACGCCGGCTGGCCGATCGCACGAGCGATGGTTTCTTGCGAGAATGCGCAGCGACGCGCCCGTAGCTCAATCGGATAGAGCATCGGCCTTCTAAGCCGACGGTTGCTGGTTCGATTCCAGTCGGGCGCGCCATTTTGGAACGACCGCTCCGCGAAGCGGTTATCGTGGAAGGCTTGCGCAAGAGCGTGAATCCTGATTCGACGAAGCGCGACAGGATGAACTCTTGCCACGCGCCGAACCGAAGCGGCGATCGGGGACGATCGCGCGAACAATGGTCGGGGCAGAGGGATTCGAACCCCCGACATCCAGCTCCCAAAGCTGGCGCTCTACCAGACTGAGCTATACCCCGATGCAACACCCGCGGATGTTCGCGGCGGCGAGCGGCCATGGTAAGGCGACGCCTGCGCACGGGTCAACGCAAAACTCGCGTCGCCGCCAGCCAAAAAACGAAAAAGCCGACGGGATGAACCGTCGGCCTTTCGTTGAATGGCGCGCCCGGAGAGATTCGAACTCCCGACCACCAAGTTCGTAGCCTGGTACTCTATCCAGCTGAGCTACGGGCGCGTTGGAACGCAAAAGCGAGCCGCGAATTATCCGTTGTCGCCGCATCGACGTCAACGAAAACGACGTGCGATGGTGGCGGAGAGGGAGGGATTCGAACCCTCGATCAGGCTTTTGACCCGATACTCCCTTAGCAGGGGAGCCCCTTCGGCCTCTCGGGCACCTCTCCGAA
>Ga0134126_10000206_pt1 | contig 77565 bp, 56 predicted proteins | sample KB31752_FD_96881 | JGI IMG/M metagenome (GOLD analysis project Ga0134126, IMG submission 96881) | Terrestrial soil microbial communities with excess Nitrogen fertilizer from Kellogg Biological Station, Michigan, USA - KB3-175-2 | ecosystem: Environmental > Terrestrial > Soil > Unclassified ...
ACCAGAGTACAGCTCTTGAAGATATGCCTTATCGGGTATTACGTTATCAGATAGCTATTATTGGGCAGCATAAGCTGGAATTTCCTAATGATAAAAAACTACCGCTGGTTGTGCCTATAATTTAAATTTTCCAAATCTGCGACAACTCGTCGCAGAAATACCTTGGGGGCAATAATGGTTATTTTAAAGGTAACGAATTCGAGACCTTTAAAAAGGAAGCTGGGCTACGTTATTGAAGTCGAAATTTTCGACTTCAATCAAAGGTTGACACTAAACTATATTCGATTATAAATACATCCTTCAAGATTCTGTCGGACTAATCTATCCGACGGCATTAGGAATAATGCCTTTTCCCAGGCAGCTTTTGCACCCTCGATATCCCCACTATCATATAAAACAGTTCCAAGATTATTGTAGGACTCATTCAGATGGTATTGATCAGAAGTCGGGTATAAGCTAATTGCTCTTTTATAGGCTTTAATTGCTCCGGCTAAATCATTTTGACTTTTTAAATCAATTCCATGCACATAATGTGCCCTCGGGTAATTTGGAAATTCCTTTAAACACTCATGCAACAATTCCGCATATTTGGCTTGATTAAAATAGCTGTAAACAATTGCCTCGCGACACATTAACTCTCCAGTAGTACCAACAATTTTTCTGGCATCTTCAATCCAACTCAATGCTTCAGGAAAATCACCCTCTTCAGCAGCTACCATTGCCTCAGTTATTTCACGGAAAATAGGTTTACAACAAAATTTATATTTCTTGCCTGAATTACATGGACACGGTGAATAGCTATCTGGAATACTGGCTATAAGATCTGCTTTACTGATATCCTCATACTCTTCTATTACATCATCAGGTATCATATGTGGAATTGAACTGGGAGAGAAAAAGTGCTCCCCACAAAATTGCTTAATATCTGTTGTAAGCTCCTCAAGATAAGGCGCTGGAATTGTTTCGAAAGCTATACCAAGTTTTTTACAAATCTTGGATAAATGCTCTTCTGCTGGATCACCAGAGGCTAAAATGATCCGTTTAGGAAGTTCAAACTTTTCCCCTGCCATATTAATTATTTCTTTTACTTGCTGTTTTGAGATAACATCCACCACAATCTCATGAGCCAAAAGCATGGAAGAAGGTAAATCTATCACAAAATATACATCTACCGTCTTTGCATCGTCAAATTGGGCATCAACCCTACAAAGTAACCATGCTGGGTTAAATTCGAAATCCTCTAATTGATATCTTTTCATAATTATCCTTTCATTTTTTCTAAGAAAACACTGTTACACTTTCAGACACTTTAAAAGCCGCAGCCATTTGCTCTTGCTCTAACCGCGAAATACCATATTTTAAAGCAAATTTTCTCCACTGTTTTACACTTTTAACTATTTCGCCAATTATAACTGAAACGTCTTTCGTCGGTATATGAAAAAATGGTGCGACTTGAGCGGCAAGGTCAAGCGATAGAGCATTACTCTTTTCATCAATATTTAAGGTTAATCCACTGCCACTAGCATTAGGGTTTACATCATATACTGGTGATAGCCGCCAACCTTTAGTTGTCAAAAGAAAACCATGGTTACGTAAATGATCGTCCGTATTCGAAACACAAATAAAGAATACTATTCTACGCCATAATTGATTCAAATCTTCAACTGGATTACTACCAATTGTTGATATTATATCAATAAAATCTAAATAACTTGCCCCACTATTATGATTTTCCCCATCAATTCGTGCCAATAATGTCATTGCTGATGCAAAATGTATTCTCTTATTGTCATCAATTCTATCAAATCGTTTACTTAGATAGGTATGATATTCACCAGAAAATTTGAATACCTGTGCTGGTGGCGTAGAAATTCCACATAAAGACGCCAATTCGTGCATTACCATTTCCCATGCACCTTTGTTCACCATATCATTTGCACTTGGAAATTTTGCAATCCATAACCTGTTTTTTTCATCAATTACGTTTGCTTTAGGACGTGCCCCCCCTAAAGAGGATCCTGGATCAACCAGCTTTTGTAAGAGCTTTCCATACTCAGGATTATCTTCTGAACCTTCTTTTTCCAACTCGTGGCTGGCAAATTGTAAATCCCTTAATGATGCAATTGGCGGTACCGGATTTGAACTATTGTCAAGAAATTGACCATCCCCTATCTTAAACCTTAATGCCCCACAACGTGTATAGTCACTTACAGATAATAAAAAATCAAGCTCATTTAGAGGTTTTGCTCTATGATTTAATGCTTCTTTTTTTGCGATTAACTGTCTTCCCCATCGATCTGGAGATGAATCAAGTAAAAAACTAAAATTATGCTGTTTTTGGTCGTGAAACTGTGGACTACTATCTAAGCGCAATTGTGGATCAAGACTTACAGGATTCATTTGAGTATAATTAATCCATTCACTAGCATATCGAAATGTAAAATCAACTCCATTTGTACCAGATGTTGCAAGGAGTTCTCCAACGTGCGTGGCTTCGCTCAAACCATCCCAATCTGCAAATACATTCACACATACAGTATCCGACGATAATTTAGCCATAATACTACTCCTCTACTTTTTTGGAAGTGTAAATACGTGATGATCTTTTCCTAACCGATAGCCCAGCATCCTGTAACTTTCTGCCCAATATATCATCAACAGCAATCTTCTTCAATTCATCCACTAACCCCAAACTAATTAACACATGTACATATGCGCCAAATTTTACATTTGGATCGCCTTTTTCTATTAGTACCAATGTACTACGAGCAATAAAAGCACGCTTGGCAACTATATCCTGAGAAAAATTCCTACGTAATCGTGCCAATTTAATATTATTGCCTATTTGTGCCAATATTCGTTTGGCTGTTGGCGAAGGCAGCATTGTTGTTTTAGTCATAATGTATGATTCCCTATACATATATTTCTTTTATTGTTTGTTATATGATACATTATACCATATTTACAAGAGCTAAAATATACAATATATTTTGCAGAAGCAATATATGGGCCATTATTACCTATTTGTGCCAGTATTCATTCGGCAGTTGGCATTGGCAGCATTGTTATTTTAGCCATAATGTATGATTAGCCATACATAAACTATACTTATTACTTGTTATATAAAACATTATGACTAATTAACTAATTACAAAAATTGAATTCGCAATTTGTGACCTCCATCAAATCAGGTTCATCCATGAACCTTAACAAACTCAAGCAAGGTATTTGCAAATCTATTAACTCCTTCATCAATATCTTCAATTGGGATTATTAATGATGGAGCCAAACGGGTTACATTGGGAGATGCATTTAAAATAAGTACTCCATGTTTAAGCCCAATTTTTATAAGTTCACGAGCCAAACCACTATACCAACAAATACTATTTTAATTTGAGATAAAGGTTTATTAGGTAACTCTTCCTGAAGGGCCATTAAGTCTGCCAGAGTTTGGGTTGGGTGATCTTCATCAATCAAACCATTATATACAGGAAGATTTGAATATTTAGCTAAGTCACATACTGTTTTTTGAGAAAAACCCCGAAATCCAATTGCATGATAAATAGATGCCCAAACTTTTGCTGAATCCTCAACTGATTCTTTTTTACCGAATTGCGAGCTCGTGGTATCCAAATATGTTACAATCGCCTATATAATCTGGCAATTTAACCATCTTAATTTTGGAACAAATTACATATGGGATATCATAATCTATTTATATCACTTGTCACCGTAACTACAATTACAAGTTATATAAATTATCGCTATATTAAAATTCCAAAAACTATATTTTTGACCATAAGCAGCATCCTGCTATCAATAGCAGTAAGCATTTTAGTAAAGTTAATGCCCCAACAATTTCATGGCTTATATGCATTACTCTCAGGAGTAAATTTCCGCACTACAATACTTGATGTAATGTTGGGTTATCTTCTGTTTGCCGGGTCATTACGAATTGACGCAGTTAATCTTAAAAAAGAATTGGGGCATGTAGTTTATCTGGCAAGTATTGGCGTTATATTATCTACTGTGATTAGTGGCACCCTATTATGGCTAATAACGTATTACGTAAATATCAACCTTCCATACCGGGATTGCCTGATTTTTGGAGCCCTAATCTCGCCAACTGATGCAATCGCCGTAATCGCTGTATTTAAAACTACAACCGTACCCCCACATATACAAGCCAGGGTAACGGGAGAATCATTATTTAATGATGCGGTGGGCATCATGGTGCTGGTAGCACTTATTCAAGTATTCTATCCGAGTAATGCCACAAGCTTTGTCCACATCGCAATTAATTTTGTACGGGAAATAATCGGGGCACTTGTCTGGGGATATATTGTTGGCAGGATTACGACAGAAATTCTGAAAAGAATCAATGATAATGAATTGACTATTTTAATTACAATCACAGCTTCAGGATTATGTTATTCAATTGCACAGCAGCTTCATGTTTCTGCAATTATAACCATGGTAATTGCCGGACTATATGTCGGTGGTCATAGTAAGAGCAATGAATTTAGTAAAGTAACAACGTTAGCTCTTAGCAATTTCTGGGAGCTGGCTGATGATATATTAAATGGATTTATGTTTGTATTAATTGGCCTGGAGATGCTCACCATAAATTTTAATACTACCGTTATCTTAATTGGATTAGCCTCATTAGTAATAATATTTATAGCTCGTTATATTAGCATATATGTACCCGATTTAATTCTCATTAAAGCTTTCAAAGTAAAAATCAGATCATTATCAGGGATGAGAGAGGGCATACTAATGAGTTGGGGCGGCGTGCGTGGTGGTATTTCAATTGCATTGGCATGGTCAATCTTTAATATTTCACCAGTGCTGCTATCTATTACCTATACAGTTGTGGTAGCATCAATATTACTTCAGGGTTCCACGCTTAAATTTATTACCCAATGGTTATTTAGGAATAAGAAACAGGCACAAACCTGACACAATATGATGAACTCTTCATACCGCAGGGCGGTGGAGTATATTATAGCATAGATTCCCGCCTCCCACACGCGTGTGTCCGCGGGAATGACAGATTATGTGGGAATGACAAAATTCCACTTATTCAAGATTTCAGCTACACTATTAAAATCAAACACACTATTTTTGAGTAATTGCATCTGGTATTTAATTGGTAAGAATTTTCCGTATTTTGAAAAATTAATTACTGACGGTTTTTGATCTATTAATTCAATTAAATTATCATCGGTATCATTTAATAAATTAGACATTATCCGCCATTTATCCATAATATCGTCAACTATAGGTAATTTCGACTCAAAAGATATACAACTCTCAGATTCATTTAGAGTGCATTTATAGCCACATTGCTCAAATAAATATTTTAAGGTATTATTTTCCCGCGTTCCAGCAAATGTATAAAATTCCACCCCAGTTTTATTTACTAATAATGGTCTGTCTGTGGATGCATTCCTGATGTTAAATACTTTAAATTTATGGCGCATCGACTCTATTTCATCTTCACATACGTGATTTAAAATCGTATATTTTTCTGTTGCATAGAGTATTTCCAGCATTTTCTCACGAATTCGCGGGTGCACCAAAATACTGCCACTACCTTCAAAATGCGGCGTCCGTCCATCTGGAGCTCTGACAACATCTATTCGTCTGGCGCTATTATCAATAAAGGTGATTTTCCAGATTTTTGCAGCTAAAAAAATATTCTCACCTTCAATTATCTGCACAGATAAAGGTATTTGCCCAATTACATTCCCCGCATTAACTACTTTAAAATTATCTTCCGGCTGAAAAACACTATAAAAATCCATAGTATTTACCAGCCTTTCACCGCCTAATCCAATAATAACCTCATCCCTGATTTGCTCAAGTAAATCAGTTTTAATCAGATGTTCAAGAATCTCATGTATCTGGGATTCTTCAATTTGGGAAAATGCATAATTTGATTTAAGCTGCAAAAGTAATTCTGGAATTTCTATTCCAGAATTAGATTTAGTAATTGATAATGCCTGATGCAGTAATATATCGTATGGTTTGCGATTAACCAATGGCGGTTCAATAAAACCTTCTTCAAATAATAGCCAGCATGCCAGAGATTGCAAGAGACTCCATTCATTGCTTGCATAAAGAAAAAGATTACCAGCCAAATCATCAGATCTGCCGCTTCTTCCCACTCTTTGAATAAGCGAAGCTATACTATTAGTCGCATCAATTTGAAATACCGCATTTACTGAACCGATATCTATACCCAATTCGAGTGTTGACGTGCACGCAATACAAAAATTTTGCCGAACATTTGATTTTGCAAAATATTCCACGTACTGCCTTACATCTTTATTAACAGATGAATGATGAGTAAAATAATTGGGGTGACCATGAAGCCTATCTGAGATTTTCTTTAATTTAACGGCAATTTCTTCGGCTTTTCCCCGGGTATTTGGGAAGATCAACACTTTACTATCTTTAGTCTCCAGATATAGATCTTTTAGCAAATTTAGTGATAAATTTGGTGTATCTGTCTTAAAAAGCTTGAACATTGCATTAATATCTTTAGCTGTTTTATCCAATAATATTTTAGTATTGTTTTCATTTCCGGTAAACCTTTTTGTTTCAGTATAATCACCCAATGTTGCTGAAAGACCAATAATTTTAATTCTGCTATTATTCAAAGACTGAAGTCTATATATAATTGACTTTAATTGGACTCCACGATCTGTCCCAATAAATGAATGGATTTCATCTATTACTATATACTCAAGACTGGCAAATAAATGTTTTACCTGATATAATTTGTTCACAAACATTGCCTCAAGAGATTCTGGCGTAATAAGTACAATGCCGCCCGGGTCTTTAATCAAGTGGTTTTTTAATGTTTTATTTGCTTCTCCATGCCATTTGGTAACCCGGATATCCAAATATTTACATAATTCATCAACACGAAAAAATTGATCATTTATCAAGGCTATTAAGGGTGAAATATAAAGAACTTTTACGCCAGAATTATTGAAGTTTACACGGGATAATATCGGCAAAAATGCAGCTTCAGTTTTTCCGGATGCGGTTTTAGAAGCTAAAATATAGTTTTCATCAGTGGTGATAATCTTTATTATTGCAGCAGTTTGGATAGGTCTTAAACTCTCCCATCTCTTATCTCTTACATATTTGCGAATAGGCTCTGAAAGTAATGCATATGCCGTCTCCGACATTATAACTCTTCTATACAATCTAAACCAGTTACAGAATGTCTCTCATCAGTTATCTTAATCTCACCAAAAATTATTTTTTTATCAAGATGAGGATTTTGCCGCAGTATATTAAGCACATTTAGAAAATCGCGAATTACCTCCCGTGGAGTCAGAAATTCTGCAGCACCAGGTTTGTTAAATATCGTTTCCATAAACTCATGAATTTCTTTATCAGAAAAATCAATTTTGCAACCGTAGTTAAAATCAAAAATTGCCCGAAGCTTTGTAAGTAAAACAAATATTTCATTATGATCAAGAGGTAGCAGCCGGATCACTGGTCCGGCAAAATCTCTTATCATGGCAGTTTCAAATTTATTTGAATCTAATCTGGATTTTAATGCGTAATAGCTAAATAATCCACGTCGTTCATTTTCAAGAGTTTCTTTGGTGCCAGCGATATTAATAAAAAAATTGCTTATCTTACCTTGCAGGCAGTCATTATAGATTGATAAAATCTTCTCATAGTTCTTCTCCCGCATTACTGAGGTGGAAATTTTATACAGGTTAATTGCTTCATCCAAATTTACCATAAAACCACTATACCCCATACTCACAAAAAAACGGCAGAAAATTTTTAGCATATCATAGTAATTTTGGTCATTAATAATTTCCCGAACCCCTAAATCTTGCCTGGCTTCAGTTTTAGTGGTATAGCCGCCTTTAAGCCATCTTAATGCATTACGACACTGTACATCGTTTCCTGAAATATACCCATCATAGTATTTAACAATTACAGTGCCAAAATCAAATCCACCAACATCTGTTAACCCATTAATAGTTTTCATAATATTTATCTGGACCAATTTAATATATTTATCACTGCGGATATCAGTAATAGCAATATTATGCTGGATTGACGTATTGGTAATAACCTGTTCAATCCATTTCTCCAGTAAGGTCTCCAAAGCCCCACCATCGGGTTTGGTTTGAATGGACAGATTATCAATAATTGAAGCAAATAAAGCAACACCCTTGCCATCATTTGAATAAAGCCGGTTATCCGGGGTAAAATCTGCATTGGCTACTACAAATTTTTGTTTTAGGGCTACTGTATTTAACAGATGTAACATAAAAGATTTACCTGAACCAAAGTCACCTATCCAGAATTTAACCATGCTATGCCCATTTTTCACATCACTCAAAGCCTGAGTAAATGCCTCTACTTCACCTTTTCGGCCAACAGTAATATGCTGCACACCTATTTTGGGTACTACTCCACCAATTAATGAATTAATTATGGCAGTAGCTTCTTTAGGTTTAACATGTTCAATCATTCTGTGAAAATCCTTTTATAATAATTGGGGTCAATTGAATAACTATCGTCTGCTTGTTCTATCAATAAATCATCCAATGTATCATAACATGTCTCATTAATACCTTCTATCAATGAATTTTTAAAAGCCTTTTTATTAGTTGCAAACTTCTCCAACTCATTAACTGACAGAACAAAATTACTATTTGCAAATAATTTTATGAGTTCACATTGGACCTGATTTAATTTGATATTAGTTAATGAGGAGTCCACCAGTAAGTGATCAGAAGCAATATCATGCGATTGTGGGTGTTTATCGGCCCTGCATAACGGATCCTGGTGTATGCCCTCTGCAGCTTCATCATTCAGGTACTCACCCAGTAACTGTGCGGTATCCAAATGATGCTTATGGATTTCTTTAACCTGTGATTTATCCAGTGTAATTTTCTTGCGTATTACCGCATAGATATCCGGTATAGACTGTAATGCACCCTCTAAGCTTATTTTATCGTGTACCAATTTAGACTTAATTTCTTCAAATTTGTTCAATTGGTTTTCATTAGTAAACAATTTTTTCTGAGCTGCTACTGTCACCCCTTTGATTGTGCCACGGCTCTCTGCGTCTACATATAACAGGTATAGTTGAACGGCCCTTATTTTATCAAATTTTGCCATATGCTTGAAGGCTTCAAAATAAATTGTTACTTTTGCCCGTTTCACATTTTGATATAATTCAGCCAGATTTAATATTTTAGCATAGCCATCTTCAGCATTATCTTTGGAAAAGAAATTTAATATTTCATCAAATTTCGGCTCCCATCTGGCATTACTTATAGCAATTAATTTTATTTCAGCAGCCTTATCCAGCTGAATAATTTCATGTGCGTTACTTAATATAGCGGCCTGTAAGACTGGCTCTATTCGTGTAGCTAACTCGTCTCTTACATTTGAAAGCTCAAAATAATTCGATAATTTTTTATTATAGCCATACTTTTCTCTTACAGTTACTTCACAAAAATACATAACATATATGTATATATAATCAATACTTGATTCATATAAGCGCTCATGATCGCCAAGATGTTCCTTTCTTTTACTATAGACAATCTCAGCAATTATTTTGAACTCTGCATCCAAACTAGTCCCGCGGCTCTTAAAGGTTTCATTCATCTGCTTAATTACCAAAAGGTAGAACTTTACAACCGCAATGTAACAAAATTCAATTTGCAAAAAAGCATTGGATGACTCAGGAATTCTGTTTAACACTTTAACTTCTGAATCAAATAAAGCTAATTTTTTCTTAAATTTATCCCCCAGCCTGGCTCGCATTTCAGGCTCTTCAGTCTTCGATTGATAATGATTATTCAAACTCTTTTGAAATTTTTGAGGACTGTGGCGAAAATTATTTGTTTGCATCTTCTTCATTAAACCTTTTAACGCATATGGTTTAGTTATTGGATAATATTCTATTAAACGAAATATATTTTCCTCAAGCATTTTTAACTGTTTAGAATCGTTATATTCCAATCTGAGCAAATCAGATAACAATATAAATGCATAATTGGAATTTTCTCCAATATCAACATACTTCTGCTTAAAAAAACATGATCTGAACTGCATATAGAATGCTTTTTGTTCGGCATTAGCCAGATATAAATCATCATATGAATAGATATACCAGTGCTGCCAAAATGGAACTGGAATATTCAAGTATTTACTATCTGTACATTTACCCTGTTGCATGTCCATGTCTAACTCTTGCTGCACAGGTAACATTTCCCATTGGTTTGTAACATCAATAATTGATTCATCATTAACTGATAAGATTAGTACATCTGGCTGATTCATAGTGTCATTCCCAATCACACACGTGTGTGATTGGGAACCCAAAAAAGTAAAGTAATCTGGTTGGTAAATGTATTTGTACGTCTTCAAGTAGTTCGTAGTCATCTCAGCCACAAACTATCATACGTAAAGTACCACATTATACCATCATTGATATGCAAAAATCACCACAAAATTGGATTCAGTTCTTATAAATTAGCTAAATTTTTTATTTTCTCATCATCGTCCTTTAAAATAACAGTTAAATATGGCGGGATGCTATCTGAGTCAGGTTCTTCACCAGTTAGCATAACTAGCTTGGTAAAACCTTTTTTATTTAATTTAATAGCCACTTCTACTCCATCACCAATATATTCTGGCTTTGGTCCCCAGTCTCTGGAATAAAAATGATCAAGTATAATTCTGGTATCCAATGGGTATTGTTCTACATTTTCAAGAAAAATATCCGGATCACTATACATGTCAATGGTTAAATCCGAAAAAAAGCGTTCAATGTATCCCTGTACATACCCTAAATCATCATCCACACAAACCATATCAACTTTTTTGCTGCCAGGTTTAATCTTCTGGTCCAGTTTTATCGGCACAGCAAAAGCCAACTCTTTGGGTAGGATTTTAACACCTAAATTACTTGCTTGCTCTCTTATAGCAGGATTTGCATAATGACTGGTAACTAAAATTGCACGTTTAATTTTAGTTTGCTCTATTACCTGAAGTCCATTTATATTCTGATTTAATAATTCATAATCAGTCAGCAAGCATATTTTATTTTTTCCAGCAGGAGATAATGAATTAATAAAATTAACCGCATTTGCTCCTTCCGTAAAATGCTTAACTTCAAGTTTCTTCGGTAGCTTGGACAAAATCGGTTCAAGCTTCAAATCCCATGCACTATGAATTGAAGAATCGTCATCCAGAATAACTATTATATCACTCTTGATTATTTTAACTTCTTCGGCAATCCAGGCTGGTAGCAAAATTTTGGGAAATCTCAATATAACAGTTGTTCCCGTCCCCACAGTCGAATAAATTTCAAATTTACCAAAATTACGTTGCACCGCCTCACGAGTATGAGTTAAGCCAATACCAGAACCATGTTTTTTACCTTCAGTTACAGGAAGAGCATTTTTTATCTTATCAATTAACTCCTTTGCCATACCTTTGCCATTATCGTTAATGGTAATTATTATCCATTCAGCATTAGTATTAAGTCTTAATTTAATTTTTTCATCAGGTTTATCCCCCAAAGCTTCTACAGCGTTATTCAGCAAATTGGAGATCATCCGTTTAAACTGACCAAGCTCTATACGGATAAAAGCAAAATCCGCCTGTGATTTAAAATCAGGCTCAAAACTAACTGCGGGATGTTCATATCTTTTTTCACCAATGACTTCAAGCATAGCTGCAGATACCAGTACTGGCTCAGCTAACTCTTCTTCATCAATCTCGTTTTTGTATCTACTTAGCATATGCTGAGCAATATCACTAATACGCATTGAAGCTTGACGCAATGTAATACGTTTTCCTTCTGGAATTGCACTGCTGGATTCATTAACAACGCCCTGAAGACTGGCTAATGGTGACTTAATATCGTGGACTACTTGACCTACAAATTTTTTAAACTTTTCTTGCTCTTCAGCAGTAACTTGCAAGACTTCATTTTGAAATTGGAGAGCTTTAGCCTTATTAGCTTCATTTTCAAGCTCAGCTTCAGTTGCAGCATTTTTAAGCTTATGTAATTCATTTTCAAGCTTGAGGCGCTCAGATTCAGCTTTATGTTTATCGTTTTCGAGTTTATGTAATGCATTTTCAAGTCGGAGCCTTTCAGCTTCCGCAGCCTCCTTTTCAAGAATTATTTGATTAAGTTTATTTTGTGCTTCTAATTTTCTATTTTCATGCTTTAAGTGTTCAACTTCTTTTTCTGCGATAAGTTTTTCTTTCTCTGCAGTTGTTTCAATTGAGGTGCCAACTATCCCAATAATTTCATGTTTTTTATTTCGCAGTGGTGCTCTGGTTGCAGTAAAATACTTCAATTTACCAGTGACCACGTCTACAGTTACGTCTTCTGTTTGCAAACTTTTTCCAGTTTGAACTACTTTATTAATAACACTTTGAATTCCATCAGCAATAGATTTATTCTTGTACATTTCATATGGGGTTTTACCAATAAGGTCCGCTTTATTTGATGCTCCAACTGCTTTTAGACATATATTGTTTAAACCTATTTGGCGTCCGTCCAGATCTAACCAAAACAGTGGAGCTGGAATTAATTCAGCGATAGATTCGAGGTATTCAAATATCAACTCTTTTTTCTTCATTTTTTTATCTCCTAAAAATGTTTGGCTAATCACACCAGAAATCATTTTAGTTGTTATCTCAGGCCAACTAAAATCTAATCTACTTAAAACAGCGTCAGTTTTGTTTTGAAGTGCAATAATTTGAGTTAAATTTTCTAAATTAATTTCTTCCAGCCACATCTGATGTAACATAAAGCGTTCAATTTGTTCACGATTAATTCTATTATTTAGTCGCATTAGTAGAGCATCAACAAAGTCTTCAAACGCAACAGTTTTTACATTAACATTATTACATTGCGTAAATAATTCAGGTAAGTTGCAAATATGTGGATTAGCAATATGATAGATTTTATCACTTAATTCTATTTGGTCAAATAGTTTTGTGATTGCCAATGCTGTATAATCTACGGGTGATATTTCAACATTTGCTATTTCTTTTGGAATCATACCGATGTCCAAGATTGTTCTTATGCGTGTAAAAAATGCATTTTCTTCTATGTTCTCTTGATTCCGGTAATTTTTTGAGTTCATAGATAAATTACCAACACGATAAATATTACTATTAACTCCAAATTCACGATATTTAATTGTAGCTAATTCACCCTCATATTTGGTTTTATTATATACATTATTAATAGTATTTTCAAAACCAACTTGTCGTTGATCATCCTCTGTCCAAACATGATAATGACAGTTTGGTATACGGCAATTAGTAAGTGTACTTAAGGTTGATATGTAGTGAAAGTCTTTTAATTTTGTTTGTTTAGCAAACTCTAGCAGGTTAATCGTTGCTTGAACATTAGCCTGATAAAATGTAACATAATCACCATAATGTTTAACTAATGCAGCAGAATGGATAATACTATCCACATTAATAACCAATTCCTCATACTGCTCATCACTTGTACCAAACTTTAGTTTTTCAATGTCAGCAGCAATTGAGATAACCCGCCCCGGATAACTATCCAGATCAATATCACAATAATACCTAAATTTTCTATTTATTCTAGTATACGCCTCTGTATTTGATGCGGCTCTAATGAGCAAGTATATTTTATATTTAGTTTCATGTAATAATTGATATAAGATATGACAACCAAGATGTCCGGTAGCTCCAGTTAATAGCACATTATGAATATCTTTTGCTTGCTTTATAAAACTCATCCGTTTCACTTCTTGTAGGTACCCTTTTTTTTTACTCTGCATTTCTGGACTAATCTTATATGAGGCTAATTTGTCATAGACTAATTTAATTTGTATTAGTTTGTTATACATACTGTTTTTGATGGATGGCGCTAATTTAGCTATTTTATTAGGTGTTTTTAATCTAAAGATGTCATTTAAATTAATTTTAAATTCTTGCTGAAGTCTATATAGTAAATTAATTGCTAAAATACTATTCCCACCAAGTTTAAAAAAATCATGATTAACGCCAACTTGATCTACTTCTAGATTTAAAATTTCAGAGTATATAGTGCATATTTTAAATTCTGCAATATTGCGTGGAGCCATGTAATCATTTCGTAAAATCACATGATATCTAGGGAGTGCAGCTTTGTCTAGTTTGCCATTAATAGTAAGAGGCACTTTTTTAAGCCAAATTAGCGCACTCGGTATCATGTAATTAGGTAATTTATTTGATACATCACGCAGAATGCCTTCTTCATCTAACTTAGAAGTTGCCACATAATAAGCCACAATATATTTGTTCTCTGTTTGGGTGTTACTGCTATCTACAGATTTCCCAACAATTACGACTACCCACTTAATTCCATCATAGCTGCCCAATACACTTTCTATTTCACCTAATTCAATTCTGAACCCTCGAATCTTAATTTGAAAGTCATTTCTACCAATATACTCCAAGCTACCATCTTGTTGATAACGCACAATATCACCGGTTTTATACAATCTTGAATTTTTGTTTTTCTTCTTTTCTTCTGTGGTTTGAAATGGATTAATGATAAAACTATCCGTAGTTAATTTAGGTTGGTTTAAGTACCCTCTGGCAAGCCTATCGCCACCTATATATAACTCACCGATTGCACCAACTGGTAAAGGAATTAAATTATTATTTAGCACGTAAGCTTTTTGATCGGGAATTATTCTACCTATATAAGAACTATGCGCAATATCATGTGCAGTTATTAGCTTATACGTTACATGAACTGTTGTCTCCGTAATACCATACATATTTATTAATTTGGGCTCATTGTACCCATAGTAATTAAACCATGGTTTTAACTTTAACAAATTTAATCTATCACCTCCAAGAATTATATAACGTAACGATCCCAATTTAGTTATTCCATTACCCAAGGTGGTAATATTAATTAATTGATAAAATACATTTGGAGTTTGATTTAAAACCGTTACGCCATATTCGCAACATAATTTATAAAAAAGAGAAAAATTTTTAATTTGTTCATAGCTTGGAATAACAAGCTGTCCCCCATAAGCTAATGCTCCCCATATTTCCCACACACTAAAGTCAAACACATAAGAATGGAATAGTGTCCATATGTCCTGATTATTAAATCTATAAAAATCGTCAGTAGCATTCAGTAAACGAACCACATTATTGTGCTGTTGCAGTACCCCCTTCGGGTTTCCCGTTGTTCCACTGGTATAAATCACATATGCTAGATTATGACTGGCCGTGCTTTGTTTCAGATTAGCGGATGAGTATTGTTTAAATTTATTTTTAAAATATGTAGAATCTATATTAATAACACATATGTCGTCAGTTGCGCTAGGTTTATTACTGATTAATGCAGCTGACAAAGGTACAGTAGTAATTTTAGTGGTTACAGGTTTTACATTTGATAAAGATGCATTAGAAATAATCTTTTCTAGTTTTTCTTGATACTTCTTATTTGTTAGCACCACTTTTGTTTTTATATCGTCAAGAATATAGCGAACCCTTTCATCGGGATAACTTGAGTCTATAGGTACATATGCTGCTCCTGATTTTAAAACTGCAAGTATTGCAATTATTATGTACTCAGATCGATCTAAATACAGAGCAATTAAATCATCACCTTTTATCTGATAAGTCATCCTTAAATAATTTGCCAATTGATTAGATTTTTTATTTAGTTCACCGTATGTTAGTTTTGTATTTTTATATGTAATAGCAATATTATTAGGGGTTTTCATTACCTGTTCTTCAAAGAGTTCATGAATCGTTTGATTACTTAAATATTCTTTATCCGTTTTATTCCAATCATAGATTACTTTTTTATATTCTTCTTTATTTAAATAGCTTAATTCTTTTACATATTTACTTTCCTCATGTATATTACTTATTTGCACAACTAAATTTACTAGCCAATACAATAAGTTTTTTATCGTTTCCTGGGTAAATAACTCTCCAGCATATTTTAGATAAACTGCAATTTCATTAGCTTGCTCATGTACAGTTACTCCAAGCGGATAGTCAAGTTCTTCTATTATTTCTAAAGAGTTCACTCTAAGTGTATTATCATTAATTCCATCTGACATAAAAACAGGGTAATTCTCATATGCAAATAAACTATCAAATAATCTTCTACCTTCTTTTTGTAAATTTACCAAACTTACATTACTATGATTATTCATTTCAATTATATTGCTTTGAACACTTTTTATTGCCTCTAATATAGTATTTCCCGCATCATGTTTAACTATCAATGGCAAAGTATTGATGTATAATCCAACTGATGTATCTATATCATCTATCGCTAAATTTCGACCAGATATAATAGTTCCCACAACAGTTGTTGCCGTATAGCCATACACACTTAGTAGCTTATGCCAGGCATATTCTAGAATCGCATTTATCGTAATGTTGTAACGATAACTAAATTCTTTTAACCCTCTATAGTTGGATTCAGATATTTTTATCCCATATTCTTTATGCTCTTTTATTTTTCTATATTCAGATAGCTGAATGGCTTCTACATCAGTTTTCAATAAGCCCGTTATATTCGCGTATTCATCTATTTGATTGATTCGGTCTTTCCAATAAATTTCTGATACAAATCTATTATCTTGAAGATATTTTTGTGCTTTAACGTATGATTCCTCTGCCTCTATCATAGTGAGATCTAGTTGTTGATTTTCTAATCTTGTATACAGCTCATGAACAAATTTCAGTAATAATGAGTTACTCCATCCATCCAATATTGCATGGTGAGCACTCATAATACAACTATATTTATCATTGGCCTGTTTTATGAGATGAATCCGAAGTAAATTCCCTACTTCTAAAGAATAACCGCGTTGTCTATCTTTTTTTATTATCGTATTAATTTTTTTTGCTTGAAGACTCATGCTTAATTGGCTAATATCCAAATAAGTCCAATCTATTTCTTGATGCGTATCTATAATTTGAATTAATTCTTTTTCCCAGGCAAACCGCAATCTTAGGCTTGGATACCTATTTAAAGCCCCTTGCCAGGCTTTTTTCAGCCTTTCTGGCTCTATTTTATTGTTGTAATTAAAAATTAATTGAACCCGATATGCTGAATCTCTGGCTTGATGTAACGTATGATAAATAAAACCTTGTTGCAAACTATTTGCCAAATATACTGCGTCTATGTCATTTTTTGCTTGAATACTATCCAGATATTCTTGTGAAATAATATTACCTACATCACTTCTGGTCACGTACTCTCTTGTTTCATTACTAGTGTAATTTACCAATTCAATGAGTTTACTTTTATATAGTTTTGTAAACTTATCTGTATTTTTTTGACTAAGTTTTGTAACGATATTGAATTGTAATTTTCCATTAGTTACATGTCCGTTTATATTTATTATATTAGCATCGTGATTAGATTTACTGACATTATTACCGCTTTTCTCCTCGACTATTTCCCAATTTTGAACTTGATTATGCTGTTTTAATAATCGTATTGCAGCTTCTGTATTTGCAACAGTTGTACCAACGCCCCTAAACTGTCCTAAATAGTTAAAGCTTACTCTTGGTAGCTTATCTGTAACATAGCTAAATAAAACACCATATCCGATACCTTTATTTGGAACCGTTCTCAATACCCCCTTTATGATCTTAATCGTATTACCAATATTTGCAATACTGGTATTTTCGCATACATCTTTTTTTGTATCATCAGATAAGTTAAAGCGAACAGGATACATTGTAGTAAACCAGCCAACTGTCCGATTAATATTGACATGTGCATCAATATCTTCCCGACCATGCCCCTCTAATAGAATATGTTGTATATGGCTACCAGTTAATTCATATAATGTGTCACATAAACTAGCTAATAATAAATCGTTAATTTGTGTGTTAAATGTATGATTACTCTTTGTTAGCAAAAGCTTGGTATGCTTATTATCTAATACCAGATTTGTTTCATTTCTGGTTTCTTCACTCTCAATTAATTTGGAGAGAGCAGGCTTACTCGTTGTTTCATAATCACGCATAACATTATACCAATAATTTGTTTCTGCCTGATTTTGTACGCCGTATTCTTTAATAACCGATACCCACTGACGATAGCTAGTTCCTTTAGCACCTAATAATTCAACAGCTGGAATAGAATTTTTATAATCAGATTTTTTAAATTTACTGATTTTGCTATTTGCTGTTTGCTTTGCTTTTAATAAATCATTATAAATAGTTTGTAGATCTTCTGTTATTATTCTCCAACTGACAGAATCCACCAATAAGTGGTGTAATGCAAAAAATAATCTACAACTTCCATCAGCATAGCCATAAATATAACCAATGCTATATGCGTGCCCACTCGCTAAATTAAAATCATCTTGCCAGCTGGTTAATCGCAATTGTAATTCTGCATTGATATCTTCTTCATTAATTGCTATCATGTCTCGTTTATTTGATTTATCTTTATAATTTACGTTAATACCTGAATTTATACCGCCCACTCTCAAACTACTTATATCCAAAATTTTCAACTTTGGCAGCACTACCTCCGTGGAATAGTATTGTTTAAAGCTAGAATCATTACTATTTGATTCATTTATCACATATGCTAGTCTAAAACTATCATGGTACCTCACTAGTTGAATAAGACTTTGTTGTAGAATTTCAATATCCAAATTACTGGTTTTGATTAGAAATGATTGATTCCAGTAGTTTGCGTTTCTGTACTTACCATTGTTAACTTGGCCCCAAAACCATTTTTGAATCGGTAATAACGGCACATCTCCAGATAAAATTCCGTCTTCACTTAAAATTTCCATCTGAGTGTCTGATATTAATTTAATTATTACATTGTCATATAAATTACGGACGGTCTTATGCTTGAAGACATCCTCTATCCGCACCCGTAAACCAAACCGTTGCCTTAACTTATTTACGATTTGAATGCTTGTAATACTGTCACCGCCAAGCTTAAAAATATTATCATTAATGCTCATCTGATGATTTGACAAACTCAATATCTCAGCAAAAATCATGCATATTTTAGCTTCTAGCTCATTTCGTGGTGCAATGTAATTTTTTGTTGGTAACATTCTGGGATTTGGCAGCAAATTTCTGTCCAATTTACCACTTGTTGTAAGTGGTAACTTATCTAAGTGTACCAATACATGTGGAATCATATATTCAGGTAATTTCGTCGAAAGATACGCTAATATTTTTTCCTCGCCCAATAGAATATTCGCCACATAATATGCTACCAAGTATTTACCGCTGCTTGCAGGCTTACTATCATTGTCGTATTCTTTGGCAAGCACAACCGAATATTTTATCTCTGGATATGTGCTTAGCACATTTTCAATTTCACCTAATTCAATTCTATATCCCCGTATTTTTACTTGAAAATCATTTCGACCAATATACTTTAAGCTTCCATCATGAAGGTAGCATACTAAATCACCAGTTTTATACAATTTAGTATTTCTATTGCGTTGGTTTTTCTCTGTACTTTGAAATGGATTATTTATAAAACGCCCTTTGGTTAATTCCGGCTGGTTCAAATAGCCGCGTGCTAATCCGCAGCCGCCAATATATAATTCCCCCACTATACCAATTGGTGCAGGGATTAAATTTTTATTCAATATATATATTTTATGATTAGCAATGGCTCTTCCAATACAAGCTCCATTTTCCATATCCTCTGCTCGCACACGTTTATACGTAACATGTATAGTCGCCTCAGTTATTCCATACATGTTTATTAACCATGGTTTCTCATCACCATAATGATTAAACCATAATTTAAGTTGCGATACGTTTAATGCATCACCACCAAAAATCACATAGCGTAATGAATCTAACTGAGTACTAGCATTCACTGCAATATCACTAAATTGGTAAAATACGCTCGGCGTTTGATTTAAAACTGTCACCCCATGATTTTTGCATAAGTTGTAGAAAGAAAATATGTCTCTAGTTTGTTCATGGCTTGGAATAATCAATCGTCCACCATAAGTTAGGGCTCCAAATATTTCCCATACACTAAAATCAAATGCATAAGAGTGGAATAGCGTCCATACGTCTTGCTCATTGAACTTATACAGATTATCAGTTGCAGCAAGTAAGCTAACTACATTATTATGCTGTTGTAATACCCCTTTAGGCTTACCTGTAGTTCCACTGGTATAAATTACATATGCTAATTTTTTACTTGTAATATTTGACTCTGGATTTGCTGTCGAGTATTTTTTTAAAGTTTGCGTGAATTTATTATCGTCTATTATGAGAATGTCTGGGCATGGATTCCCACCTACGCTGGGATGACAAATTTTCCGGGAATGATAAACTTCTTGAAAAGAACATGGGATTGCTTCGCTGTGCCTAGGATGATTAGTGGTAATTAATACTTTTGCTTGAGTATCTTCTAAAATGTAAATAATTCGTTCTCCTGGAAAATCCGGGTCAATTGGCACATATGCAGCACCTGATTTAAGCACCCCTAATATTGCAATTAACATGTACTCACTTCTGACTAAGCATAAAGCTATTAAATCATCTCCTTTTATTTGGTATTTTTTCCTTAAAAATCTTGCTAATTGATTTGATCTTTCATTTAATTCCTGATATGTTAATTTTGTATCTTCATGCACTATTGCAATATGATTTGGCGTTTTTGCCACTTGCTCCTCAAATAACTGGTCTATTGTTTTATTATCAGGATATTCCTTGGCTGTTTCATTCCAATCATAAACAACTGTTTTATAATCTTCTTCAGATAGCAGCGGTAAATTTTTAATTTGCTCATTAGATTTTTTTGCATTCTGATGTGTTGAAAAAAGTACACCAATAGTTTTAATGAGGATTATTATAAAGTCAGTATCTTTTCTGTAAAATTTTACTGATATTTTATCCTGATTAATTGCAAATACTACACTATGGGTATCTATTTCTTCTAAACAATTATCAGCAACCGCAAACTCACTACATAAATCTAAGTTATACCTATACCCAAAATCTTTAAACAGATGCGATCTATTGTTGTCAATTTCATTGGCTATTTTTTGAACTACTTCAAGGTAGCGCAAATCCAAACTATCATGATTTACACTAACAACACTTATATTTTCAGTAATTTCTCTTGTAATATCATCTGTAGAATCAATATTTTTGTGATATACTTTTATGAAAGTATTATTGGAGTTTAATCTACTTAGAATAATGGACAAAAATAAACATAATTTATCAATGGACATTCTAATGTCAAGTTTAAGCTCTTCTTTCTCCCCGGACATTGCTGCATAGGAAAGCAAACCACTTTGCATCTCAGATTTACTGAGTAATTCAGACAAATTATTGTATGTACTAAACTCTTTCCTTTTGAGCGTCTTACAATTTGAAATACCAATATCACCTAAAACACATTTCCCTATTTGTGAAAATGTAAAATTACGATTTACTTTTTTGCCATATATATTTCTTAAAATATAACCAAATGGATCCAGTATAATATTATTATTTTGTTGCGCCTTCTTCTCCAGGATATATGATATATCATCAATTTTTATTTTAACCGTTGAGACTGGATTAATATATCCATCTCCAAAATTTAAGCTATTTAATAGTTTGTTTGTATAAGCGGTGGTATTACCAGAACATAGATAAGCATAATTAATTGGGATGTAATCTCTACCAAAGTAAGTCTTTCTGACTAAATTTTGCTTTACCCCAACTAATTTATCTTGTTCAATATCTTCTATGAGTTTTGTAAACCCCACTAATGCAGCATCTGTACACTTGAGGTTTAGAGAAAAAGCGGTATCAGTTTCATCTATGGCAATCTTGGCTTGGTAATAAATACCACCCTCGTCAATTCCATCAACAATTTCGTGCCAGGTAATGCCATGAAATTCTTCATTGCCTAAAATTGCCCAGGTGGTACTGTTAACCCCAGCATACTTAGGCAACAAACTATCATGATAATTAATAGCTTTAATTGGTTTAAGGTGTGTAAGTAGTTTGGCGGATAAGATATATGGATTGATTATACTAAATATGTGGCAGTTACCTACATTGTCTATCAATGCAAAAGCTTGCTCAATATTTAAACACCGTATAGATTGCTCTTTACACCAACTAATTACATATTTATCACGTGTAAATACAGCATTGATACGCCAAGTATTTTCAAGTAAATATTCTATACAACTAATCGTAAGGCGGGTTTCGCCAAAAATAATTGCATTTTTACTAATTAGCATCTGGTCCACCTAGAGAATGCATGAAAATTGCAATTTCTGATCATTTCTAAGATCTGGTAATAAGTACAATTCCACAAATTATAAGAGCTGCTCCCATTGACTTATACAACATACCCGTATTTTCTTTAAAAAATATCAGACCAGTTATTAGTGACAAAATAATGCATGCTCCTACGAATATTGGATAAATTTTTGAAAACTCGTACTTACTGAGTAAATAAACCCATAAGAACGTTGCTAGTAGATAGAACAACCAACCCACAATAAACCATGTATTGGTGCATTGTTTAAGTAGTAAATTACTGCCATTAGATGTGCTAAGAATTTGTCTGGCGGAGAATTTCCAGAATATTGAACTAGCCACTGATGAAGAAATTGCGATGAAAAACCAAATAATAGGACTCATATTAATTCCAATCCACAAAAAATTTAAATAACTTTATACTGTTTTACACGCAGGCTTATATGTGACCCCTAAACTCTTATTGTCATTGCTTATTTTATAAAATTTAATTAATTATTAAGAAAGCTTCGCAAATCTTGGAAGCATACGAGGGCAAAGTGTATGCGCTATTTACCAAACAGTTTAATATTAGACTTTTTATTTTAAGTATTGATCGCGGTTAGTAATGTTTAATTGTAATCAAAAGCATAATAAGCAACAGTCTTTACCCAGTATATATTTTAAACTAAATTTAACTCAAAAAGTAAACTTTCTATGAATTGGCTAAAAATATGATATAAGCCCGTTCATTTATCTAGACAAAATAGCATAACACCACATGCCAAATAAATAGTTTACTAGCTCGTGTTTTGCTTGCTGCCTCTATGGGTTCAGGCATTATGCCGCACATGTATTTTTTGCTACTTGATTTTACCAAAACGTTAATATTTGTAAATAGGACTCCAAACTTAGCAGTTTCACTTACTTTCCAAATATGGTTTAATATCTACCTCCACCAAGATCTATACACAAGTAATTGTGTTCGTGAGGGCTTTGTGATTCGTAATAAAATATTTACCAAAGTGTTTTATCGAATGTCATTATTCTTTAGTGATATAAAAAAGCCCTCACGAATGTGATTACATGCAACTGCCGCTAAATTTGGAATATTTTTATTCCAAAAGCTGTATAATGATATCCTAGTTTCAAATAATGGAACTATTGTCTTCCTTTGTAGCTTATATAAAGTGATTCATAATATTCATTTTATCGAAGTTATAATTATCTTATGATACTTTATCAAATTTAAATTACAGGTTTGGATTGCCACGTCATGCCAATGGCATTCCTCGCAATGACGTAGTGTTTGGTTTGCAACGCCATTTCTTTGCAATGTCTTCTAATGGCGTGTGTCATTATTTATTCTGGGGATAGATTATGGATGTAGATATTAAATCAATTGGTGTAGAGATACTAAGCACTCATGAAGCCAGTCAGACATTGTGTGAACTTGATCCTGAGTTAGCTGGCTGTATGCAGGAAGATGCTCTGGCAGACGATTTTCCTTTTTTTAAGGTAAGCTATCCATTTGGGGCTAAAATAATCCACGATGGGGAAGTGTTTCTCCCTCTCGTAGATGGTAGCAGCATATCGTTTAATAATCCAGCTTTGCCTGCTATATTACGCGAACATTTAAGCTATACTTCAGGCGTGAATAACCCAGTCGGAATAGTTCTGACAAAAGAATCTGAGTTTTACCAGCAGTTTGATGACGGACGCATTGAATCTTATCAGATAACAGTACCTGGACAAACAATTGGCTTTTCCAGTGTCATTGATAGCATTTCATCAAAAAACAGGGAAGACCCTAAAAAAGTATATATATCTGACTGCAATTTAGATGCTGGCGCCAGAATGCTCTTTATGTTAGCCAATATATCCAACAGTCGGCAGCATAACAATTTATTAGAAAATTATGGCATAGACTTTGAAAAACCAATTGATTATACACAACAATGCTCTATCTTTAGAGCAATTAGTGGAAGTATAGATTCCCCATGGAAACAAGAGATTTTGTTTATTTCATCAAAATTCCTAAAGAAATTAACAACCAGCTCAGAGTATGAAACACTTTATAAACAATTTGTACGAATACATCGCTCGTCTTACACCATGTGGCACTATGCAATACGTACCTGGGAAAGTGAAATTAATCGGGTGCTAAGTGCAACTGGAGCAAATAAATATTCACCTTATGCGGTTAGCATAGCCAGACATTTATTTCTGATTGTTGCAGGTGGTGCTCCGGGTTTTACACCCGTTACCGATGACAGAATGTGTCCTAATTTGCTGATTGAAGAAGCATATACCACCAATGGCTATAACCTGACAGAGCAATGGCCTAATCTTATGCAGCCAGAATTATTTAACTTAAATAGTAAACAAGCACTTTATTACTCACCAAACCTGCCAACCCTATTAAATTTCAACCCAGAAACCTTTAACGGTAAGACACTAATTGATCTTCTAGATAGAGTATTAACAATTGTACATCTGTGTCAAAATTATGTATTAAAAAATTTAAAAAATAAAAAATCCTATTTATATGATGCTCTAACAAGCGCCAGTTTTTCTTTTTATCATAGCGATCCTGATCCCACAAAATTTAGTCCGGAAATAAAACATAGCCTGCTCCTACCAAAAGAAGATTCAAGGTTCTATAAAAAAGGATGCGCCTTCCCTAACCTTAGCCCTTTTGTTCGCGTATGTATCAAGATTGAGCCAGTAGCCAGATACGTCAATAGTAATCAGAACCTGTGATAGCCCATGGCTTCTTTAGATTCAATATTTTCAATCATTCGGTAAAAATCCTTTTATAATAATTGGGTTAATTAAATAATTATTGTCTAATTTGATACAAATGAACATACTAACCGTGAAAAAGATATGATGTAATTATATCTGTATCAGATTTTACACAAATTAGCATAATAATCATATTTTCAAGTGCTTATTTAAATATTTTTTAAGAATTATTTTCTCGTATGTGCTATAATATCAACATTGGCTTACGCGTTATTGAATATATAATAAACAGGTTTAAACATGAACAATGAACAGCAAAATAATAATACAAAAGATTGCAAAATAGTACGCTTTGATTGGGCGATTAAAAACCTTCTGCGCAATAAGGCTAATTTTGATATTTTAGAAGGGTTTTTATCTGAATTATTAAAACAACAAATCAAAATAGATTCTTTATTAGAAAGTGAATCTAATCAAGAAACCGAAGAAGATAAGTTTAATCGTGTAGATATATTGGTTAAAACTTCTCAGAATGAAAAAATTCTTATTGAAGTACAAGCTGCAACAGAGTGGGATTACTACCATCGTATGTTATTTGGTACCTCAAAATTAGTCACTGAATATATAGATAAAGGTCAGGCATTTTACACTATATCAAAAGTCATTTCTGTTAGCATACTCTTTTTTAATTTAGGCATAGGTAAAGATTACATATATACAGGCACCACTGAATTTAAAGGTGTGCACACTGGTGATACTTTACAATTTACTAAAAGTAGCACTGATTTATATCTTAATGACCTGCAAAGAAACTACAAGTCACCATCCGATATATTCCCGACATATTATGTTATTCAGTTAAAGAAATTTGCAAATATAATTCAGGATAAATTCGATCAATGGGTATACCTTCTTAAAAATGAAGCGATTAAACCAGAATTTGATGCACAGGGTGTGTCTAGTGCCAAACAAAAACTTGATATATTAAAACTACCACCTGAAGATCGACGACGTTATGAAAAAGATATGGAGCAAAAAAGTTTTGAGGCGAGCCTTGCTGCCAGTCATGCTGCAGATATGCGGGTTGCGATAAGGGAAGCTGAACTAAAGGGCGAACTCAAGGGCGAACTCAAGGGCGAACTCAAGGGAAAACTAGAAGGAGAGCATAATAACTCCATAGAAATCGCTAAACGATTAAAAGCTGACGGATTACCAATTGAACAAATTGCAAAATATACACAACTTTCTTCTTCTGAAATTGAGCAATTGTAACTGTAAACTGTAATCTAAGGCGGTGAGAAAAAATAACTTGTACGTTTTTAATGAAAATATTGCCACGCTCTGCTCGCAATGACATTTTTATTGTTAAACTTATTTTTACTCAATGCCTAAGTCCTTTTGTTCGTGTATGTATCAGAATTGAACCAGTACATTATCTAAATAAGAATAACTAATCCGTTCTTGCTCCAGACGAATATGTTCTCCCAATTGATTACTTAACAGCATCTGATACAACTCCTGCTCCTCTATAGTTAAGCCTGGTAGATGCGCCGTGCAACGAGTATGCATGGGTTCGCTAACCCACATATCCCGACACAAATTTAAAGTTGGTAAATCCATCAAAATTGACCGCACCCGTGGATAATAACTGCGAAGCTGTGATAGCATCGCAAAACCATGCGTATCAATATCTCCCCAATATATAATATCCTTATTCGCAAACCATAAAATATTTTTAAGTGACTCTATTCCATACCCTAAGCCAAAAATGATGATAGCACCACTTACATACGGAAAACTTAAACCATTTATTTTGTTTTCCGTAATAAAAATTCTATTTCCTGGAATATTTAACTTAATAAACTCACCCAGCGGAATTGTATAATCAGTAATGCTCTTCTGCCAACCACTGGCCCCTGAAACTAAACCCTTATCCAAAATACGAAAACGAACCACTGGTTCAATATACTTAAGACCAAAACGCATCTCAAATTCGTAGCGCTTACTTATGGTAGCTGTAGCCATTATAGATTCGACCGGAAGTAATTCATTTAACAGCAGGGTTAAAATACCTTTATGCTGCTCTATAAATTTACTATCCACCCCGGAAATTTCTAATTCGCGAATATATTTATCTGGTTTTGGATGCTCTAAAAAATAACTGCACACCGGCAATAAGCCAGACCATTTCTTCTGATATTCAAGAATCTTATCTGAATGTTTAATCAACCATGTGCGCAGTTTAGACTGATGGCTGATAATATACTCATAGGTTTGATTAAACGACTTATACTCACGCTCTTTACCAATAAAACGTAAATAATCATCAAATGTAGTAAAGCATACCTGTTTAGGCAAGCGCTGTACACCAAATTGACGATGGTTTATATCTTTAAATATGATCTTTATATTATGTGACTTACATTCATCAATAAATAGCTGGGCCTCAGATTTGATTTGTATAAAATTATCTGTCAATTTACGAGAGCTGACTGTCGGCAGGTCTAAGGATAAAGGGAATAAGGTTTCATTTGTGAGTATGGAACAAAGAATGGTTTGATTGTCCCATAATTTTCGTGCTCGCTTTAAAAGCAAATTTAATTGAAACATCATCATCTAATCTTTCAAAGTTACTGATGTCAAGTTAAAATAGTCGGACTAGTCTATCACTTGGGCTACTAACGCGATATTGTCCACAGGCACATGCAAAACTTCAGGATAACCGTCATTCATGTCTTGCTGCTGCTCTTTATATTCGGCAATACTTAAATTATGCACCTCGGAATTATTGCCACCCGTATTATGCACAAAGTGCACTGCATTAATATAATCTTCAATAATGCGAATTTTTTGTAATGGGGTTATTATCAATAATTGTAAATGCAAGCGTTTAAATAACTCTAAACCATAGCGGGTACTTTCATCCGATCCACGACCAAACGCCTCATCAATAACCACAAATCTAAATGATCTGCTTGCCCCGCGCTCCAAACCAAACTGATAAACCAATGCCGAAGCCAATATCGTATAAGCCAGCTTTTCCTTCTGCCCACCAGATTTACCAGAGGAATCAGAATAAAATTCTTTTTCTGCATTATCTTCAATAAAGCGCTCACTCGCCGAAAAATTAAACCAATTGCGTACATCAGTAACCTTCTGCGTCCAGCGCTTATCCAACTCAATCAAGTCCGGACGACCTCTAAACCTGTCAATCAATACTTTAATCTGTTTAAATTTTTCTTCACTGTAAAACGTATTTTGACTGGCACCTTCAATTGTATTACTCAAACAATTTCTTAATTGCTCCTTGAAATCACGAATTTCAATATCAAAAGAAATATCAGCCAGCAAAGCAATATAGGTACCCGCATTATATTCAATTCCATGCAACGATTTATTGATTATTCCAATTTTGTTTTTTACCCAATTTTCTTCTTTTTTTAACTGATTCTGTAATAACGCAATGCTATTTATTGTACCCTCATTCAGTAATTCTTTAAAGCGTAATTCATGACGCGGCAAATCATCTGCCTCTAGCTGGTTTAACATTGCCAAATATTCTGCTATAGCTTCTAAACTAACATCAACCTCCGAGGTTTCAACCGGATATGTGGTTTTATATATCTGCATTGTACTCGTAATCTTTGTATTTAATGCCCCCTTACCCTTATTGCCTTTAGTAATTTCGTCATTTAAATACTTACGTAATCCATCTTTTATATCACTAATATTCTTAACAGTAAGCGCTTTATCTTTTAATTTCTCTTGTTTAATTTTATCTAAAACCGGAAATATCTGCTCACGCTGTTGTACATCTACGTTACTTAAACATTCCTGAGCTACAGATAAACTATTTTGTGTATTTTCTATATGAACCTTAAGCCCGCCGCCACGGTCTTTCTCAATATCATAATTTGTACTTTCAGTCTTTAGCTCACCACGTAGTTCTTGCAACCTATCACGTAAGACCTGCAAAATATTTGAGCTGGATTCTATACCATCTTTTTCAGACTGCTTTAGATCAATTTGCTTAACAATAATTTGCCAGTTCACTTCAGCAAAATCAGTAAACTGTACCAAATCACGACAAACATCCCGTCTATTTTGTACCTCCGTATTTTTTTGGTTTAATCCACGCAAATCCTCAGTGAATTTATTTATTTTGCGCTGCAGACCACCCAATTGATGCTCTAAAACCTTAATTTTATCCTTATTATCCCAGCCTAAAATATAGTAACTGGCGTCAGATAAAGCACGACGGTCATCTTTTTCATGGCGCTGCCCAACCGATTTAATCTGACCGCTTTTAGTCATCGCCATAGTGTTACGTCTAAATTCTTCAAGATTATCACAGCAAATATAGTTGAACCGTTTCTGAATCTGCCGGTTAACCCATTCATAAAAACGACTGTCCGATTTGATTAATAATTTATTCCACAACGAATCTGCTTCAACACCTTTTATATCCGCGGCATCTGCTTTAACCCGATAATAAACCAGCTTACCCCGCAAATCGGTCTTTTCAACATATTTGGAAACCGCTTCATAATATTCATCAGCTACCAGTAAACTTAAACCAAAATTATGTAATACCCGCTCTATTGCCCCCTCCCATTCCCGGTCAGCCGGATTAACCTTAATCAGCTCACCCACAAATGGAATAGATTCAGGATCTAAGCCCAATGTTTGTACTAACTCTTCACGAATTTTAAGGATTTTAACAGGGATGTTACTGGTGCGCGATTTAAGCGAATTTAACTCATCCGTGACCAAAGTCACCTCATCCGCTACAACCTTCATATCAATACGCAGCCCAGTCGATTGTTCATTTAACTGCACCAATTGTGCTTCTATATCACGCAGAAACTCTGTTGTCTGCTGCAAATTTGCATAAAACTCATCTTCTGAACCATTATATTTTAATTCCAATGTTTGGATCAAAGCCTGGTATTTAAGGGCATATTGATATTTACGTTCACGCTCTTTATTTAATCCGGCAATTTCTTGCTCTAATTCGCGAAGACGCCCACCACCATTCTCTTCAATACTAAAGAGTAATTTACTCTCTTCCTCTCGTAACTGGTTAATTAGCTCGGTTACTGATTTACATTTTTGCTCGTTTATCCTTAACTGCTGTTCCAATTTTTGTAGCTGCACATTGTATAACTCTATGGCGTAACTGGCAAAATAAGCATCTAAAACATTGCTGCAATTACTAAATTCTTCAACCTGATTATATAGTATCTGGTATTCCAGGCCAAGACTGGCAATAGGCTGCAATAATCTAATTTGCTCCTTAACCTTCAATATGGATAAATGCGCCTGATTTAAATTATCAAAATTATTTTCTATTTCAGAAAGTAATTCATGAATATCGCTTTTTTCCAGCATATGATTACGCACAAACTCCGTCAAATTACCAATTGATTTCATTGATATCGTCTGGTAAAATAAATCGAGTGCCTGTTCATTTTGTATGCCAAAGAGCTGCCTGAATTTACTGCTATAATCTTTAAAGCTATCAAATACCGTCACATGCGACATATTGCCCAGATTTTTCTTTAATTTAGCAATATTATCACCAAAATTACTAAAATGCTGTGTAATGCTAAGCGGTGACATAGCTACAATAAAAAATCTCTCTGGATTGCGTTTATTATCTTTTAACCAAAATACCTGAGCCAACGTTATATTTTGTAATAATCCATGATTGTAAAAATTAGCCAGAAGAACACTGTAACTATTCTCATCGCGTAGAGCTATTGCTTTAGCCGTTTGCGTCGAATCATCTTTTTCATTTTTATATTCACCGCGGACATACGAGTATAAAGTCCGCTCTTTGCCTTCTGCACCAGCGGCCTTATTATATATAATACGATTATGCGGCACCAATAATGTAGTAAGCGCATCAACCAAAGTTGATTTACCAGAACCTATATCCCCAGTAAGCAAAGCATTATGATAATGCGGTTCAATTTTCCATACTTTCTGATGGAAAGTTCCCCAATTATAAACCTCCAGATAGTCAAGCCGAAAACCAGCAATTGACTCATCTTCCACCATATCTAATAATTCATTCTGCATTATTGGCATAATTCCTGTATTCTTCAAGTTTAACATTTAAGTCACCTAACCATGCGGCATCAACAAAAGCTTTAATTATCCGCCGTACATCGTAACTTTTATCATTAGTTTTTAACTTACGTAAAAACCCCAAATCAATTAATTTGTTAATACATGTATCAATCTGTTCAGCTGTTTTTACTTCATTATTCCGATTAGGCAAATACAGCTTCATCATATTTGCAATTTGCTCTCTATTAACAATAACCCGTGAATCCCCGCCCGAAACATCCTGCTCCAATAATCTTTTTCGGAGCAATACACACAACAAACTAGTGGCATAGTTTAACTGCCTACGAACGATTAATTGTGGTAATTCCACTACTGAATCTTCCAGGGTTTTAAATGCTACACTCATGTCCTCACTGCTCATCTGACGCAGGAAGGCATAGCCTTCAGCTTCATCTAAAAATAATGCTAAACCTATCATTTTAAAATAATCAACTACAGCGTTTTGCTGCTCTAACAGATTAGTCCATAATTTAGGATTTTGCTCTTGATACACAATTCCCTTGAGTAAGTTAATTAGTATCGGTTGCAAAATAAATGTTTCTTGCATAAAATAATCACCTTATGAAAATTATATTGGGTAATGTCATTTGTTTTTTGACCGCACCATCAGTAACCCAGGATAAATCTACCTGCAGTTCATTATCAATTACTGATTTACATTTTTTTGTTGCCAGATGTAAATAGGTAACAATTTCAGCCAAACCATCCTCTAATGGATAAGCCGCAATTACCTGCTTCAATGAAACCTGTGGTTCGAGCTGTAATAGTTTCCTAATTCTGGCATATAAAGCATCTTCATCAATACCGTATTGCTGATAGAGTAGTTCCAAACTGGAATTAGCCTGTCCCTGAATCAGAATATTATCCTGAATAACCGGGTTACGCGGCGGCGTAAATAATGGTTTGGACATGGTAGATTCAATTGATGGGCGGGTATCATTCATTTCCATATATAATTTTTGTAGCAGTCCTGTATCCTTAGTTTCAATAACACTACGCTCTATGAATTTAACTAACTCCGCAATGCGTTTATGTTCCAGATAAGATTGATTATCAAGATATTTACGCAATTGCTCAGCAATTAAATTATAACTACGATAAACCCGTTCTCCAACATCAAGCAAATGAATATCAATCTCTTGCAGAAAATTCTTACTTTCAATATCCGGCAGCGAAAAAACCTTGTCCAGCATATATTTTAGTTCGTCCTGCCGTTCCGGCGACATCAGGTATTCCCAAAAACCCCTAAAACTTCGCCCCTGATCCGAATCTTTAATTGCATCTTGCTCATGAAAAACATCATCCAGTAAACCACCCTTATTTTTATCACTGGTAGCAATCCGCTCACGCATCTCACGATCCAGTGTCCGAAAATTATGCTCAACCTGACGAAAATCGCTAATTAATGATTGCGCCGTCTCCTCAATCTGAACAAAGCGCTCTTTAATCTGGCGTGAATCATACATAGCTAAATTACCGCTTTTTACTCTGGCAATTTCCAGTTCAATATTGGTCTTTTGTTGTTCCAGCTCAGCCAGACGCATGGTCACATCCTGCTCGGTGTTATTTACCATATCCCGAATCAACTGAAATAAATAAAGAAGTCTGGATTCGGTGCCAATAAAAGTTTTTTGCTCCAGAGAATGAACCCACTCGAAAACCTTCTCAATTGCAGGTGTTATATCCACCTCAGGTTCATCACTATTATGTACATAGTAAATCCGGAAAAAAGCATTATCTTCTCCAGCCCAATCATCAATGTAATCCCGGGCTTTACGTGGGTACAAATCCTCACCATAGACATTACGAATAAAAAACAGATAGTCATCAAGTTTAGTGACTAATTCGGAATAGGCAATTACACGCAAATTAGGAGCAATGAAGGTTCGATGGAGAAAGCTTAAAATAAGCGGAGAATTATCCATACACAGCAGGCGCCACGCCGGATGGGACTTTTTTAACCGCGCTAAACTGTCATAATTAAAAGATTGTTCAAGTTTTTTCATAGCCTTGATTATATCATTTTTTTTGCATGGCGTAATAAAAAATCCTGTAAACTCAGAGCACTTGATCAAAAAAAACCAGTCTCTGCAAGCTACAGGAAGCACATGTTTCCCTACAGGAGCAGTTTCTGGCTTCCAGTAATGCCTTTGAACATTATTTGAATGACTCCGCTACATGCGTAAAGAAAAAATAATTCGCCCTGCGGATGTAATCACCGTTAAAGACAGTTGAATATACGTCGCTACGCCAGTAATTCCAATGGTTATTATGTAAAAGTTAAAAATGTAGTTGAAATTTTATAGTTTCAATATTATAATAACGGTTAATGATAATTTTTTTAGGTGTTGATTTTATGACAGAACATGAACAATTTAAACAATTATTGGAATATCTAAATAGCAAAATAGTTGGTCAGCCAGACCTAACCAAACGTTTAATCATTGCCCTGCTCTCTTCCGGACATTTGCTGGTTGAAGGTGCGCCAGGACTGGCTAAAACTACCGCAATTAAAACACTATCTAGCTGTATTGACTGCTCATATCACCGGATTCAATTCACTCCAGATTTATTACCGGCTGATTTGACAGGTACTGATATTTACATTCCCGAACAACATAAGTTTGAATTTCAACAAGGTCCGCTTTTTCATAATTTTTTATTAGCTGATGAAATTAACCGGGCACCAGCTAAAGTCCAATCAGCCTTACTTGAGGCTATGGGAGAAAAACAAATTACCATTGGTAAACAAACCTATCCATTACCTAATTTATTTTTAGTAATGGCAACACAAAATCCAATTGAACAAGAAGGAACATATCCACTACCCGAAGCACAACTAGATCGGTTTATGCTCTATGTTAAGATTGGTTACCCTGATCACTTAGCCGAAGCACAAATTTTGGCACTTAACCGTTTGGGTCATAAAGATGAGATTAAAAAACCACATCTAACTCAGGATACTATTCTTGCCGCACAGAAACAAATTCAGGCAATTCATTTAAGTAAGGCTATTGAAGACTATATTATTCAGTTAGTAATGGCTAGCCGCTATCCGCAAAAATATGACCAGGATCTGGCTAAATGGATACGCTTTGGCGCAAGTCCACGTGGAACTATAGCATTGGAATGGACTGCCAGGACTCATGCCTGGCTTGATGGTCGCGATTACGTTACACCACACGATATTCATGTACTGGTACACGAGGTTTTACGCCATAGAATCTTACTTACCTTTGAAGCTGAAGTAGAAGGTATCACTAGCGATCAGATTATTGACAGTATTTTAAATTTGGTACCAATCCCTTGAGTAAATAAATTATGAGCAAAGGCATTAATTCAGATATTAAAGAGCTTCTGGCATTACGTCATTATGCTACAAATATTGAATTTTTTAATAAAATGAAAGTTAGTTCCGCAGAAACTGGTAACCGACTTTCTATAGCACGTGGTAGAGGTATGGACTTTGAAGAAGTTCGCCGCTATCAACCAGGTGATGATATTCGTCTAATTCATTGGCCACTTACTGCACGGTTGGGCAAACCTTATACCAAGATATATAAAGAAGAACGGGAGCGATCTGTTTATTTATTAGTTGATCAATCTCATTCAATGCAGTTTGGTACCAGAGTTTGTTTTAAAAGCGTATTAGCTGCAAAAATAGCCGCGATATTTGGCTGGGCTGCATTAAACCATCATGAACAAATTGGTGGTATAGTATTTAATGACAATAGCGCTGAATTTGTTAAACCAAAACGTAGCCGTCAATCAATGCTTGACTTGTTTAACTTGATAACTAATGGCCAAGCAGATATGCAACATAATGGTGGCTTGAATAATGCATTACAACTAGTATATAAAAAACTTCAATCAGGCAGCATTGTAATTGTGATTAGCGATTACTTTTCTATGAATGAAGAAACCCGAACTTACTTACGCCTAATTGGACAAAAAAGCGAGTTAATCAATGTGCTTGTTTATGATCCACTCGAAACCAGTCTGCCGGGTAATGGTGGACACTATACCTTTACCGATAATGGAGAATCCCAACTAGATATCAGTGCAAATGCAAAAACGTGTAAACTCTATTCCACACCATTTGAAAATCGCTTGGTTCAAATTAAACAACCAGGCCAGCAATTGCTGCAAATTGCAACAAATGATGATTTGGTAGAAAAGATTAATTATGGGGTATTAAAAAAACATGGACGCTAATACTCTACTTAGTCAGTTGAAGAATGTTCATCTACCTAATGGAATATCTATCTTTCCAATTGCAAGCGGCTGGTACATGTTAATTACTCTACTAGCGTTATTAATTGGCGGTTCGCTCTGGTGGAAAATTGTAAAAAATAAGTATAAAAAGCAAAAATTACAAGCCTATGCAATATTAGCTGAAATCAAAAAAAACCACTCAGATGAGATGCTCTCTGAGGTGTCAATTCTAATCAAACGCGTTGCAATCTTAAAGTTCCCCAAAGAAGCGGTACATACCCTATTTGGTGAGAGATGGCTGGAGTTTCTGGATAGAACTGGTAAAACCACTGATTTTACTAAGGGTGAAGGTCGTTATTTATTAAATATTTATCAAACCGGGAAAATTGAAAATCCAGATGAATTTTTTGCCTGTGTTAGACGATGGTTAGGATCAGTACTATGATACAAGTCGCTTATCCTTGGGTATTGTTAGCTATTATACTGCCACTTATCATACGCTTTATTCTTCCTAAAACTAAAAGTGAAGAAAGTAGCTCAGCTTTAAAGGTACCATTTTTTAATCAACTCTCATTGTCTTTTGCAAAAGTAAATAATACCAGCGGCAATTTGTCTGGTTTAAAATACTTAACCTGTGTTATTTGGATTCTAACAGTAATCTCTGGCTCTGGCGTACAATGGTTAGGTAAAGCGCTGTCTATTCCACAGACCGGACGCGACTTGATGATAGCAATTGATTTATCCGGTAGTATGCAAACGCCGGATATGATGGTTAACGGCAAAGCTTTAACCAGAATTGATGTAGTAAAAAAAGCAGCCAATGAATTTATTAATAATCGTACCGGAGATCGTATTGGATTAATTTTATTTGGCACACGAGCTTATCTACAAACACCACTTACATTTGACCGCCAGACTGTGGCGCAAATGCTAAATGATGCAACTATTGGTATTGCTGGTCCGGAAACAGCTATTGGCGATGCAATCGGACTTGGCATTAAGCAGATTATGGATTATCCGGGAAATAGCAAGGCAATCGTTTTATTAACTGATGGTGGAAATAATTCTGGAGTTTTGGTGCCGCTTGATGCGGCAAATCTGGCCAAAAAAGAAAATATTAAAATTTATACTATTGGTCTTGGTGGTGGTGAGATGACCGTTCAGACCATGTTTGGTCCACGCAAAGTGAATACTTCTGACGATCTGGATATTGATAGTCTCAAACAAATTGCCGATATAACAGGTGGACAGTTCTTTCGGGCAGATGATGGTAAAAGCCTGGACAATATTTATCACACGATTAACAAATTAGAACCGATAAAATCAGACAACATTACCGTTCGCCCAGTTACGCCGTTATACCCATGGAGTTTAGGATTGGCTTTGGTGCTTTGTTTTATTTTAGTAACTTTAAAGACACGGAGGAATTAGTATGATGACAGCATTCCATTTTCTTCGTCCGTGGTGGTTTTTAGCTCTTATCCCAGCAATTATTTTATTTATTTTTGCACTAAGACGTGCCAAATCTGGTGATAATATCTGGAACAAATACTGTGACCCTCACTTATTAGAGCATTTATTATCCAAAAATAATAGTATATCCCGCACCTGGTTACCATATTTGCTGCTTGGCTTATGGACAACTGCTATTATTGCCCTTGCTGGTCCGACATGGTCACTCTATGCGCAAAATGTGTACCAAAAAAATATTGCCAGGGTTATTGCTCTTGATGTATCGCAATCAATGAATGCTGCTGATATTGCACCTTCCAGACTGGAACGCGGAAAATATAAAATACTTGATTTACTTCATAGCATTAAAGAAGGCCAAACTGGTATGATTGTTTTTTCTAGTGATTCTTTTGTTGTGTCACCACTAACATCAGATAGTAATACCATTGCCAGCATGGTACCGGTATTGAATTCTTCGATCGTACCCGTGCAAGGTTCAGACATAGCTTCAGCTTTAACAAAGTCAGCTAGTCTGATCAAGCAAGCTGGATTCACTCAGGGTGAGATTATTTTAGTAACTGACAGCACGCCAACGGACAAAGCATTAGCGCTAGCAAGTAAATTGGCAAGTGATGGCTACACTACCACAGTTTTGGGTATTGGTACCAAACAAGGTGGACCAGTTACCAACTCAGATGGCAGTCTGGTAACAGATAGCAGTGGAAATGTAACTTTAGCCAGTCTGGATAGCACAGCATTAGAAAAATTAGCCAGTAATGGTGGCGGCGAATATATTCCTTTTAGTAATAATAATTCAGATATAAAACAGCTATTAGATGAAGTCCATTTCAACACACAAGGTCCAACAAAAAAAATGGAAACAAAAAGTTTATGGAAAGATGAGGGACATTGGTTAGTATGGGTACTTATCGTACTATCTGCATTTATTGCCCGTAGGGGATGGTTGGAAAGAATATGTTAAAGCTTTTAATTTTGCTAATATTACCGCAATTGGTATTAGCTAATACCTGGCAGGATTTATGGTTTAATAAAAACCAGCAAGGATCTCACTTACTTAAACAAAATAAAAATAAAGAAGCAGCACAAGCTTTTACTGATAAGAATTGGAAAGGTATCGCTTATTATCGTGAGGGTAAATATCAGGAAGCGTATGATGAATTTAAACAAGATAATTCAGCACAAGGTTTATATAACCAAGGCAATGCCCTGGCCCACTTGCAAAAATATGAAGACGCAATAAAAGCGTATAATAAATCTCTGGAGCTACAAAAAAATTCTCCTGATACAACTTATAATAAAGAGCTGGTAGAAAAACTTTTGCAACAACAAAAACAGCAACAGCAAAATAAGCAGGATCAGAAGCAATCAGATAAAAACAAGTCTGGACAGGATTCCAAGCAGAAGCAAAATGATACGCAGAAAAATACTGGGCAAAATTCTGAGAATAAACAAGATAATAAACAGTCTGAGCAAAAAGACTCAGGTCAGCAGCAAAAGAATAAGGATGGGAAACAATCAGATAAAAACAAGTCTGGGCAAGATTCAAAGCAGCAACAAAATGATGCCGGGAAAAATGGGCAGAAAAATTCGGATAATAAACAGTCTGGGCAGAAGGACTCTTCAGGGCAAAATTCTAAACAAGAACCAGATAAATCCAAACAATCTGATTCAAAAGATGGGCAATCAGGGCAACAACAGGGACAATCGCAAAATAACCAATCACAAGACCAGCAAAAACAGCAGCAGAATTCTGGTGCGAATGCGAATAAAGATCAGCAAAAAGATTCTGGGAAGCCTGAAGCTGCTGCGGCAGATAGTACAAAACCCGAAAATAAAACTGAAAATAAAGAACAAGCTAGCGTGTCAAATAATGCACAACCAACAGATAAAAGCCCAAATGGGCAGGCGTCTGCAACAAACTATATGCGCCCTCAAACTCCAACTGATGTAGAGGTTAAATCAGCTTTATCAAAAATACCGGATGATCCGGGTGGACTCCTTAGAAATAAATTTTTACGTGATTATCAGCAACAAGGTGACAAGAATGAATAAAAAAATATTATTGGGCTTTTGGTTATTTATTAACTTGATATTGGTTAATGGTGCTCTTGCAAGTGTATCTGCCAGTGTAGACCGCTCGACTCTTGGCCTTGGGCAAAGTTTAACGCTCTCTATCGATGTTAGCAAGTCTAGCTCTGAACCAGATATTAGTATTTTAAACAAAGCTTTTGATATTTCTGGAACAAGTACAAGTAGTCAAACTAGCATTATTAATGGTAATATGAGTTCACAAAAAAATTATATTGTGAGTCTATCTCCTAAAAATATAGGCAAACAAGTTATCCCGGCAATTAAAGTTGGTAATGATACAACTGCACCAATTTCAATTGATGTGACGCAGCAATCCGTCAGCGAACAGGCATTGCAAAAAAGTCAGATTTTTATCGACACAAAAGTTATAAACAAACCTTCATATATCGGAGTGCCTTTCGTATATAGTATGAAACTATATTATTCAGTTGGTTTAACTAATGTAAGTATGCCTGATATTAATATAACAGGCGCTACAATACAGCCACTGGGTAAAAGTATTCAATATTCAGAAAATCTAAAAGGAATAAATTATCAGGTATTGGAACAAAAATTCCAAATAACGCCTAATCAATCTGGCAATATTACAATACCACCTATCAGAATTAAAGGTGCGACTCTGGATAATGATATGGAAAATAGTTTTTTTTCCATGTCTCGCCCTAAACCATTTAATATAGCATCCAAGGCAACAACGATTTCAGTTAAACCAATTCCAGTTGGCATTATTCAAGATCAATGGTTCCCGGCAAAGCAGGTAACCGTTAGTGAAAACCAACCTAATACTTCTGGTGAAATAAAACTCGGGCAGCCAATTACACGAACAATCACAGTTGCAGCGATTGGTGTTCCGTATACATCTATTCCAGATATTAATCTGGTAACGCCAAATAATGTAAATGCTTACCCAGATAAGACCATTACCAATAATTCTTTTAACGGTAATGAATTACTTGCAACTAAAGTATTTAAAGTGGCCTACATCCCAACTCAGGCTGGAACAATAACCTTTCCAGAAACATCCATTAAATGGTGGGATATTACTACTGATTCACTAAAAACTGCGATTATTCCAGCTAAGACCTATACGATATTAAATGAAAATGGCAAAGCTGTTGCATCTGCTGCTACTGCCGCAATTCAGAATCCATCACCAAGTACAACTAATGTAATTACAAAGTTGCCCGGTGTATCGGGTAAAAAAAACATATGGTTTTATATTGCAATCGTTATAGCAGTTTTATGGTTAATTACAATATTAATTGGTATAATCATGTTTAGAAAGAAATCTGTTATTGTAAGTGATAATAGTGCGGAAGTAAATAAACTAAATAATGAGAAAAAAGCTGTGGATTTGGTAGACAAAGCCTGTAAAAATAAAGATATCGCTGCGCTCAATACTGCATTGATACAATGGGCATCACTACACTGGCAAAAAAAAATATATACCGTTTTGGATATAAAAGATCTATCCACAAATGAAATATTAAATAAACTACTAGATGAATTTAATCAAACATTATATCGTGGCAGCTCTTTTGAAAAGTTTGAGGCATTGGCGCATGAAATTGATATGTTTGTAATAAGTAAACATGCAGCAAATAATGAGGCCTTGAAGGAGCTGTATCCAAAATAAATACATATTATCACGTAAGTGAATCCCCGCATTCCACACACGTGTGTCCGTGGGGATGACATATTGTGTGTCATTTCCGTGTAGACTGTCATTCCCGTGCAGACTGTCATTCCCGTGCAGACGGGAATCCCATACTAAGCCCCAAGGTTGATATGCACAGATTGCATTTTTAGAATAATTAAATTTTGGTACCGGAAATTCCGTATTGTGAATTTTTTGATGGTACGCTACAATGATCACGTTAGGACATTATGGATAAAAATTATGTCCAATAAGATTAATATTTTTCAAGGAAATAAAAATGAAACTACAAAGCTTAAAATATTTAAAAGGTTTGTTACTTGGTATGACATTATTTTTTTGTATAGGTTTAGCCGCAGCTTTTGATCATTTAAGCGGATATGCAAAAGTCACTACATCTAGTGGGAAAACTGTAGACATTTGGTGGATGCTGTATCGAGATGGTACGGTTAATACAATTTTTAATAAACAAGATCAGCGTGATTTTTTTAACAATAAAGCTGACACAAAAATATTTGATAATAAGCTTTATCTACAAAAAGTTAGCGGTGAGAGTAGTAAACATGGCTCTTGGACAATTAGTTACGACAGTTCAAACAATACATGGGCAGTTTCCTTAGAAAAGGATGGTAGTAAAATAATTGATGCAAAAGATATATCCTTTAATTTTAATAAACTAACGGCACCTGGTGGCTCAACCGTATCTTGCAGAAAACCTAATTCTGATGACCCTGGGATTGGTGATACCTCAGTTAGTCATTATGATGAAGAGTATGGCATTCCACTTAGACAACCTAAGGGCACAAAATCCACTGAAATGCATGGTATTTCAGGTGATCATGACGATAAAGGTAAGAATGACGGATGTATCTTATCATAATAACACTCGAAGTATAATGTCTGGTTCACACAAAAACTACTATGTTATCGACCAAAAGCAAGCGAGGTATGGCCAAGAATACCTTTCTTGCTTTTTCTGGCAACTCTAATTTGAATATCAAAGCCTAATTTATTTTTATCACCATCTTTATTTCCATTACTCATATATGAGGCTTATCAAACAATCCCGCACCATTAATATTAATTATTTATTGATAAACGATAAATATATATTGCATTAAATTAATTTTATGCTATAATTCATTACTCGGTACATATTTAGGTATATGTATAACTTAATAACTATTTTTTTAGGATGTAATTATGGATCAAATCAATACTGGAAAACTTATTAAAACTAGCAAAATAATGTTACTAATTTTACGTATATTGTTTGTTTTACTTATTCTAATGGCTATCATTCCCTGGATAGCACCGACTACTGATATCGGTAAGTTTTTATTAAGCTTCCAAGGCTTTCCTGCAATCATGAATGCAAATCATAAAAATATAGATGAATTTATGTCATCCATAACATTGCTCAGCCGTACGTTAGGTTTTATAGGCTCAATTCTTGCGTTACTTCCACTATTGCTTGGTACTATGATAATGTTTAAAATATCAAAAAACTATATTAATGGAAAAGTTTTTAATTTAAGTAATGCAAAATCATATAGTCAACTTGGAGCAATATACTTAATTAGTGCATTATTCTTGCAGCCAGTTTATCAAATATTTTTCTCTGCATGTGCAACCATCAATAATCCAGCTGGTCAAAAAGTCATAGCATTTGGTATTGATGTAAATAATCTAACCGCGATATTCTTTGCAATTATTTTAATTGCAATTGGTCAAGCTACAAAATTAGGGCAAAAAATCAGCGAAGAACAAGAATTAACAGTTTAAAGGATATAAACATGCCGATTATAATTGAACTGGATGTAATGCTCGCCAGACGCAAGATGAAATTGCAGGATTTGGCACAGCACGTCGGCATTACCATCCAAAATTTATCAATACTTAAAAATGGAAAAGCCAAAGCTATCAGATTTGAAACCTTAAATGCTATATGCCTGGCATTGGATTGTCAGCCTGGTGATTTATTGCGTTTTGAAGAAAAGGATCGTAGTTAATTGATAGATTCCAGCCTGTGCGGGAATGACACAGCTGGAATAACTTCCCCACCCCGTCAGGCTATGCCTGCCACCCCTCCAGAGGGGAATTAGTGTCGTGGGAATGACACATTGTACTTAGCTAACTAAACATGTAACATTAGTTTTAACATAGTAAACATTGCTCCACATAATACGATCACAGAAGTCAAACCAGTACCTAAAATCCATTTTATTAGTTCAACCTTAATTCTAAACTCTGGTTCCCGTAGATCGCCTTTAGTGGCCAAATCTTTATTAAGAAATTCTTCTTTAATTTCTTTTTTAACTTCACCAATAGTTATATTCTAAAGAGACTCCATTTCTCTAGCTTGAAACTTTGCTACCTCATTTGATATGCCAAGCTTCTCAGTTTTTTCCACATAGTCTAAAGTGTCAAAATGTAATGCCGCTGACATTTTCATATATCTTTCATCTAAATTCTTACTATATTATTACTGCAATTATAACAATATTAACTGGTAATATTTATTTTTTAGCTAAAAGTTTATCCAACTGATTAGCCAATGCCTGACAATCAAGTTTGTTAAAGCCTGCTGGTCCGCCAGAGATTTGCCCATTATCTCTAAGTTGTTCCATTAGGTTTCGTACAGCTAATTGCTGCTTAATAGTATCTGGAGTGTATAAGCGTCCCCGTGGATTTAGTGCTATACCACCTTTTTCTATAACAAATGCTGCCAATGGTATATCTGCGGTAATAACCAGATCTCCAGCATTTACTTCATCCACAATTCTCTTATCCGCTTCATCAAAACCTGATGAAACCTTAATTACTCTTATTAACGGCGAAACTGGAATTTTTAAATACTGATTAGCTACCAAAATAAGCTCAGTTTGCGTGCGTATCGCCGCCCGGTACAATATCTCTTTTATTGGCTTTGGACAGGCATCAGCATCAATGAATATCCGCATAGATTTATCTCTTGTCTTTAAAAACACTAATTTTAACAAACTTTGGGGAAAGTAAGTTAAAATCTTTACCTCAAGTACTTTCTTTGGGAGGTTAGCTCAGTTGGTTAGAGCGCTACGTTGACATCGTAGAGGTCGTTGGTTCGAACCCAATACCGCCCACCATGCCAAATTTTAGATAAAAAAATAGCCACCCATGAATGAGTGGCTACTTTAAAGCTTATTTACTATCCAGCCTGCATCTTCCATAGCCTCGTCATACGCTAAAAGTCGCAATGCTCATGTACTAAAAGTACATTCCGCCGGCGAAGTTTTAGCTATTCCTTGCTCTGAAAGTGCATACTGGCAGTAATTATATTATTACCAGCTTCTGTTTTGGTTATTGCGGTATCCACCAGAATTTCCACCAGTTTTTGGCTTGTCTTCTTTTTCTTTTACCACTAAACTACGATTTTTGTAAGTCGTGTTGTTTAATGCTTTGATACAGTTTTCTGCATCAGCTTGAGTTTCCATATCAACAAAGCCAAAGCCCTTACTTTGTGAAGTAAATTTGTCAGTGATAACTTTAGCAGATGTAACTGCTCCGTGTGCTGCGAATAATTCTTGTAATTCAGTACTTGTAATTGAAAAGTCTAAGCCTGCTACGAATAATGATTTTTGCATAGTATATGCCTTCTTATAAATGATTAAATTAAAATATGTAAAACTAAATTTTTTATGGCAAAATACTATGAAAATATAAAAAAGATATATATGATTTGGTATGATGTGTCATTAAATATTAATTTTGTACCGGTCCTCATTGTACCACACTAAAAAAAATAATGCAAATAAATATTTTCCCAGACCACATTAGGCGGTTAAATTGTGGCTGTAATTGCAGTAGCAATACCCAAAATAACCCCTGGGATATTACATGCAATAATCGGCCAATCACGCTTTGGCTTTAAAAATCCATACAATACCCAGGCACTGCAGTTAAATATTGTTGCAATCGGTAGAATAACAGATCCCTTAACTCCGGATAAATTGAGCATAATTTGATCTATGTAAGAAACATACATAGTAATCGCCATAACAGATGCAAACCAACCAATTCTATTTACAATTTTTTCATTCATATTCATAATTTATTGTCTTTATATTTTTAAAATTAATTACTATATTGAGATTGTCACGCTCCCACACGCGTGTGTCCGCTCGCAATGACGCGAGATGGAGTCCACTTTCCACATGTGTGTGGCATGCGGAGACCCAGAGATTCCCGCCTTCGCGGGAGTGACACAACTCGCGGGAATGACATAACTCGCGGGAATGACATAACTCGCGGGAATGACATAACTCGCGGGAATGACACAACTCGCGGGAATGACATACATATGAAAATTACACGCTATATCCCTAAAGAGGATTTTTGCTTGCTAATTAGCTGCTTAATTCCGTGCTCACCTAAATCCAGCATCTTATTTAACGTATCACGAGAAAAAGATGCACCTTCAGCAGTCCCCTGAATTTCAATAATACTCATATCTTCAAGCATAACCAAATTCATATCAGTATCACAATTATTGTCTTCAATATAGTTAAGATCTAATAGAGGCTTTCCCTGATAAACCCCAACTGAAATTGCTGCCAAAAACTGCTTTATTGGATTTTCGCTTAATGTGCCATGCTTTACCAGTCCATTTAGCGCATCGTACATTGCAACAAATGCACCAGTAATACTAGCAGTTCTTGTTCCACCATCAGCTTGAATAACGTCACAATCAATTAGAATTTGCCGCTCACCTAAAGCCTTAAGATCGATGCATGCACGCAAACTTCGTCCAATTAAACGAGATATTTCAGATGCCCGCGGGTTTACTCTGCCCGATACTGAATCACGCTTAGTTCTGGTATGTGTCGCCCTTGGCAACATAGAATATTCAGCACTTACCCAACCAGAACCACTATTTTTTAAAAAGGCAGGGACATCACTATCTATGCTTGCAGTACATAAGACCTTAGTCTCACCACATTCAATTAATACCGAACCTTCTGCATATTTCGTAAAATTACGCTTTAGATTTATCGCCCTTAATTCATTGTCTTTTCTACCGTCATTGCGCATAATAACTCTATCTTTCTAAATGTTTAGTAGGGGAATTGTAACAGAAATAAATCAGCTAAAATAATTCTTTTTTAGAAAACACTTGCATTAATTTATGTTAGTATGTAATAATACGTTCCTCGCAATTAATCATCGCGGGGCGCTTAGCTCAGTTGGTAGAGCATCTGCCTTACAAGCAGAGGGTCATAGGTTCGAATCCTGTAGCGCCCACCACTGCGGAGTGGTAGTTCAGTTGGTTAGAATACCGGCCTGTCACGCCGGGGGTCGCGGGTTCGAGTCCCGTCCACTCCGCCATTTATCTCTTTGAAATCATTGAGCTTTTTTATTCCAAAAAATATTTTGGGGCAAAATTGGGACAATTCAAATCAAAAATATATAAATTCATATCATACTGCCTTAGTCACTATACTTTATAACCAAACTTTCAATCCATACAATAATTTTTTATAACAAAAAATTTAAGATTTTTCTAGTTATAATTCTAGAATTAGGTTGAAAATCAATTATTTAATCCCATATGTTATTGTAGATTTTAGGTTGATAAAAAACCTTTATTTTTAATTACAAATTTATTTTAGGAGATCACCAATGAATTATGAAATAATGCTAGAAAAATATGGCGCTGAATGTTATACTGACTGTATATTCAATGCATTAACTGAATTATATTACATAGCAAATTATAGTGGACCGGATGGCAGAGAACAAATATTAAATCGGATGCGCAAAATTTTAAATAAGGTGGATTATGATGCAGTCATTGACATGCCTACAAGCAAAGGCACAATGGCAAGCACAGCACTAAAATCAATAAAAGAAAAATTGGATGACAAAGCATTCTTTGATAGTATTTGCGATATGGGAGCCGAATCTCAATTTTTGGCTAATGATCTATATGCTACACTTAATCACAGATATAATTATATAGGTGACACAAAATCAGTTCCGAGTGAGGCTAAACATGGGCTTAATTACCAGTAATACTAAAAACACTTTAGCGCACTGGTTATGCGGCTTTTAATTTTGAGATATTTTCTGAACTATTACGTTCAGACCATAATAGGAAATTTGCGTTTTTAATGGCAAATGCTTCAAGAAATTCATCTTTAATTTCTTTGTCTTCATTATTAATTAACGCTAAAGCAGTGATTTTTTTGTTTGTTACTCTTTCTCTAGCTGGTTTGATATCTTCCCAGCTAAACAGAAAGCTTGGAACATTCAGCTTATTTAATGTAGTAAATGATTTAATAACAATTTCTTGGGTATGACCAGCTATTTGGAAATCAAAATTAAACTCTAAACCTGTAGTACCCCTAGCAATAAAAGACGGCGTATAAATAATGTTCTGTTCATTAAAATAGTTTTGTACTTCTTCTTTAAATACTGATGATACTGAATGATTATCTAGCATGTACATGTCATTTATCTCAGAAATTGCTGAAATAAAGCTAAACTTCTTTTGGACAAAAGACTGCTCGGTAGCTTCCGTAATTATTTCATTTTCCTTTAGCCTTAAACCATAATTTAGCAAAATCTTATCCAATATCTCCTTACGCTTAGGAGAACGAGCAATTGAAGCACCACTGAGATTTAAATTTTTAATTGTTATACTATCATCAGAAAGAAGAATTTTATTGTCTTGTTTCTTTACATATAATTCAATTGTGTCATTAAATAAACCTATAAAAGGTGTACTAATAACATGCCAATTTGTACCGGTCTTATCAATAATCTTAGTCCGCCCTTTTAAGAAGGCGTAATATTCATCTAATAATTGTTCTAACCAAGTTGTTTTCATATTAATGCAAATCTAAAAATTGCGTGCCAGTTAAAAATTTTGTTTCTAAGTTAATCAATTTATTGAAATGAAGAATAGCACTGACAACATCATTCTGATTGTTTAGTGACTTCACTTCAAACAAATCATTTTCCAATGGTAAAGCCCATACCAAATTCTTATACCCATCAACATTATAGTGAATATGAGGCTCATCATATTCAAAAAATTTACCAGCATATTTATGAAATTTTTCTGGAAGTGTATCAATCAAGCCTTCTGGGTTTATATGTTGCCCATTATAATCAACCCTCAATAAACCAACTTTTGTATCTTCACACATTAAGTACAAAGAAAGCTTAAAGTGATTCTTACTACTTTGATTAATATCATATAGAAAACTAAATTCGCTTTCCTCAGGAGAAGTAAGTATAAAGTAAGATTGTATTGGTAAGTTTGTCTGAAACTCAATTTGATCTTCCAGTATACCCTTTAATTTAACCTTTTTTGGTATTTTTAATAAATACTCACTATGTTCAATAGATATCATATTCGTAGCTTCTCATATTAACAGCGCTTACACCATTTTACCATGAAGTATCATTATTATGGTTTCAATATATAATGATTATATGGCATAAAGTAAAAAAGCCAATCCCCGCTACGCAGTGATCAGCTTATAGAGACATTATAACATATTTTATAAAAATTCTGAGAACTACACAAACTTTTATTTGACATTATTTAATATCCCCGCATTGCCAACAACATTATCTGCTGAATTTGCTCCGGCGTAATCTTATGCTTCTCAATCGCCTGATCTACTGAGGTTTTAGTGATCATTTTTGCAAACCCTCGCAATACATATGTTCTGGTTACTTTACCCTTACCACCACCTAATTCAGCAATAAATTGAATTACTTCATTTTGAATCAGCGCTGATTCGATTTCATAAAAATAGGCTGCTACAAAATAACAAAACGTTAGCAATGTTTTCATGGCTGCAAAATCTTGAATTTGACTATCTTCCCAGCCAAGCACCTCTTTTAAGAATTTAAAAACACCCTCAATTTTTGGACGCTTTAAGTAAATGTGGTAAATGCCAATGGCTTGCTCAAGATTGCTCACTTCTTTATTCGTAATTAAAAGCATTGGTGCCCTGAATACCGGATTACCATCACGAGTCATCAATTGCACTCTAACAACCGAATAACCGTTTAATTTCTCGCCCCACTCGACTATACTGCTGGCATCCTGATATACTTTGCTTTTTATCTGAATCTTGACATAAGATTTAACGTATTTATGCGTAAATACCTTTGATACCAGCTTTTCGCGTGGCGCTTTTTTATCTATTTGTTCTGCTACACGTGAAGCCTTTAGCCTAATTACAAATTTATCGTTTAGCTCTTTGTTAATAAAGGTAAATGTTCCATCATCATCCGAACCTCTATCTATTACATGAGTTAATTTCTTATTCGGGTGGCTCTTTTTTAATCCATCACTAACTTTTTTGATTTGTTGTTTACCAATGATTGATGAATTAATGTGCTCGGTACTAGCAACTCTGGCTTTAATCGCAGCGTAATGAGACTTTTGTTCATCGGTTGCTTTCTTGGACAACCGCTTGGTAATTAAATTTAAATCCTTTTGACTTATGAATTCATCTGCTTTATTACTATAGATTTCCGTGCTAAGTAGTGTTATATCTTTACCGTATAAGTCAACCGCAACGCTATTAAAACTACTATAGCCATTAATTATCTTACCATTGAGATCCCTAACTTTACCCAAGTCTTCTAACTTGCTTGCATACTCTTTACGAATGTCACTTCCATCATGAATAATCAGTAATTCATCTTTGGCTGACAGACGGGTTACACCACTCTCAAATAGCGCTTCACTTATTTGTTTATCATTTAGAACATTCTTTGCTTTGTCATCTAAACCCATTAATCTGCTCAACTTTACAAATTCTGCACGGCTTTTACTAATCGACCATAATTTAATGCTTTTATGCTCGACTACTGCATTAAATAAAAAACTTAGATTTTTTTAAGGTTGTTGCATAGCGCAACTTTTTGGTTAGTGTATTTAAAAAATCAACCGCTCTATCCATTGCATATTCCCCAAGCATTTAACATTGCGCGAATTCTAACATATCCTGAGATTTAATATCTTACAAAGTTTGTGTAGTTCTCAGAAAAATTGAATTTTCATTTCTTGAAAAAGATAAGACGTTTTTACCTGAATAAAAACTTCAAAATCTTTAAATAAGACTAGAACTGTTAAAATTATTCCGAAAAATACCACATGTTATTCCGAGAAATACCAAACATTGTGCACCGAAAGATACAAAATTATAGGCGTGCCAAAAATCCGTGGCCATTTTTTGGCAAAATTCAATTTCTGTCAAATTTCCTAGTAAAAACTGGGACCAAATTGGGACAATTTGTAGGAAAAACAGCGCATTTTGGCGCACTTTCATAATATTTGGAAGCTTGCCCAAACTCTCGAACACCCATTGAGAACATTAGCTTTACGACGAGTTTTGATTAAAAAATAAATTTTGCTGTTTAGGTTCGAGTCCCGTCCACTCCGCCATTTATCTCTTTTATTTCCTTAGATTTTTTCAAACCAAAAAATGGTTTGGGGACCATCCGAATTAAAAATACACCAGCATACCTTTCGATAAAAATAATTTGATTGAACACAGTAGTACCCTTTCATATATAATAAGGATATGGAACATTTTTATATAACGTTACGACCATATTTCAAATGGGTAATTGATTATGACGATCTCCCTCTCAGGAATAACGTGTCACATGCGGATAAAGCACAAGCCAAACCTGATGAGAAGGATTAATTTAGTATAAAAATCTGTAACAGTTAATACCGCTTGTACTTCTGCGTGATATAAATCAGCCATTTAATTTCAGGAACATTGAAAGTATAATCTATGTTATAATGTATAACTGTAACCGTATATATAAAAGACTTGCTATAGGTTTTATTTGCAATAAAAGGATATAAATGAAAAAAATTTTGGTAATCCTGTTAACAGGAAGTTTATTGTTTGCTAATAGCGCATTCGCCGGACGTTTTGGCGGTGGCAGAAGTAGCGGTATGCAACGTAGTGCTTCCCCATCTTCAAGTGCTAATTATGGACGTTCGTCGCAGCAAACTACAGGGTCTTCTTCTATGGGAGGAGGACAGCCGCAGCAACAACGTTCAGGAATGGGCGCTGGAAGTGCAGCTATGCTAGGTGCCGCAGTTGGAGCAGCTGGTGGCTATATGTTAGGCAAAAGTAACAGTAATAACGGTAACGTTACTAATGCAAGTGGTGGTGTAGCAGCAAAAGCATCAGAAGAGGCTAAAAGTTCTATCCCTTGGGGCACTATTGCAATTCTGGTTGCTATCCTTGCTTTGGGTTTGATGTTCTTCCGTAAAAAAATTAATCCGGGATTATCATCTGGCAACCCAATGAATAATTTCACATCAAATAGTTCAAGCAATTTTAATATGCCAAATATTAATCGCACATCAAATAATGTGCAAGCCAATAAACCAACTAAACCAATACTTAGATTTGGTTCTGCTGCACCTGCCCCAGAGCAAATAGATAAATTGCCAGATGGTGTTGAAACTATATACTTTTTGCGTCAGGCAAAAGGAATGTTTCTCCATATTCAAAGTATGAATAGTTCAGATAATGTAAGCGAAATTCAAAAATATATGACTGCGCAATTATTTGATGAAACAAAAGATGATATATTAAAAAATCAAACTTTAGCTGACTTTACAAATTTAGATTGTCAACTAATGCAATGCGAAGCTATTCCAGCTAGTCAAACTGAAGATGGACAATCAGTTGAAGCTCATTTAGTTGCATCTGTTAAATTTTTTGGTAATGTGAGTGACAATCCTGAACAGCCTCCAGTACCATTTAGCGAAATCTGGAATTTTGTTAAATCAGAAAGCACTAATAATAAGTGGATTGTTGCTGGTATTCAGCAAGAGGCTGTAAAGTCTTAAATAATTGAGATTCCCGCCTGCCACATGCGTGTGTGCGCGGGAATGACACCAGCACAGAATTACAGAGCATAGATTGCCACGCTGCCACACGCGTGTGTGCGCTCGCAATGACGCCGAGGCTTTTAGATGAATCTTTTCAAAAAATTACTTACCAAAACATATCTATATACTATGGTGGCTACTCTAGCGGTAGGATTTGTAATCTATTATTATAATATTGATCCTTTAAATATCAGCCTTGATACTCCTTCACATACACTCAGAGACTATGTAAAACCAGATGAAATCCTGATTGTCTCATTTTGGGCCAGTTGGTGTCCATATTGTATGAATGAAATTGGTGTATTAAAACAATTTAAACATCAACATCCGGAAATAGCTATTCTTGGTCTGAAAGTCGACAATGGTGATTCAGGAGATATTCTTCAAAATGCTGGATACCCAAACCTTGATGCCAGTCTACATGGTGCACAGATTATGCAACTGTTTGGTAACTATACCGCATCCTTGCCATTTACCATTATACTAAGAAACCATAGCAGCAAGGTATTGCTAGGTGAAACCAGCGCAGAAGAATTGGAACAGAAGGTATCTGCTATCCAAAAGTGATAGAACAAGCTGTGACTATAGAAACCCAGATTGCTGCGCTGTGCTCGCAATGACGGACACTGCGCTCGCAATGACAGAAAAGAGGACACATAATTCATGGATAATACACTGCTTCTCATTGACGGCTCATCTTTTATATTTCGTGCGTTTCATGCTATGCCCAATCTGACCTCACCCAGTGGTCGGCCAACTGGCGCAATTTATGGCATTATCAATATGTTTAAACAAATGCAAAAAAAATTCCCAACTAAAAATTGGGGCTGTATTTTTGATGCACCAGGAAAAACATTCCGTGATCATATTCATCCAGAATATAAAGCCAACCGTAAAGAAACGCCAGAGGATTTAGTTAGTCAATTCGAAGAAATTTATATAATGATTAAAGCTCTGGGGATTCCGGTAATTATGCAAAATGGCATAGAGGCAGATGACCTAATTGGTACAATAGCCATAAAGGCTAAACAATCTGGATATAATGTGATTATTGCAACCGGCGATAAAGATTTTGCCCAACTAGTTGATAAAGATATTACTCTGGTAAATACCATGACAGATGAAATACTTGACATTCAGGGAGTCATTGATAAGTTTGGGGTTAAACCCGAACAAATTATTGATTACCTGTCATTAGTTGGTGATAAGGTAGATAATATACCAGGGGTTGATAAATGCGGACCTAAAACTGCAGTAAAGTGGTTAAGCGAATATAGTACATTAGATAATCTAATTCAAAATAAAGATAAACTAACTGGCGTAGTCGGTGATAATTTCAGGCAGGCAATTGATTGGCTAAGTACAGCAAAAACTTTAGTAACAATTGATACCGCCGTTGATTTAGACAACCTGCTTCCCGATGGATTAAACACCTTATCAATCAAACTACCTGATAATCAAACTTTACAAGAAAAATATACAACTCTTGGCTTTAAAACCTGGTTACGTCAGTTAAATGAAATTCATACACCGACTGTGGCTGTCACCGCCACAGAGCAAGTTAGTTTAAAAGCCATGGAACCAGTTTTACATAAAATAAAAAATGAAGCAGAATTGAAAGAGATTATAGAGCAAATTACTGCTGGTAATGCCACTATATCTCTCGCAGTAATTCCAGATGATTTTCAGATGCCATCAGCAATTCGGTATTTGGTATTTAGAGATAAGCAAACTGTGTACTACCTGGAAGCCGCATTGCAACATGATTTATTTGGCAATAGCGATAATAACTATAGTTTACCAGTATTTGCCAAGTTATTTACAAGCCAAAATCCCAAAGTACTACCCAATTATAAAAATACACTACATATACTAAGCCTCATCGAACTTGAATTATACAATGTCATTGGCGACCTGACTCTGGCACATTATGTACAAAACTCTAAAGCCAAACATGATTTGACTACTATATTTGCCGATATGCTTAATCTTGATGTTATTGATATACTGAATAACACCTTGAAATCAAGTAAGGCAGCTGATACTACTGAAGAAATAATCATTAATAGCCTGAGTATTATTATGGCTAACTGCGTAATGTTGGAAAACTCCATCACTACAGCTATGTCTGATAAAGAATTAAAACTATATAGGACTATTGAGTTACCTCTGGTCAAAGTTTTGGTTGAAATGGAAAATAATGGTATTGAACTTGATTTAGCAGCATTTAATGCTATGGATATGGAACTTACCAAATCGCTCCAAAATCTGGAAAATTTAATTTATGCTGATGCAAATGTTGTGTTTAATATTAATTCACCCAAACAATTACAAGATGTTTTATTTAATCAGATGGGAGCTCCAGTTACCGGAATTAAAAAAAATACCAGTGGCTATTCAACAGATGAAGATTCACTCAAAATTTTGGAACAGAGCGGTCTGCAAATTGCCAAACATTTACTCGAATACAGAACTTTGAGCAAATTATTAAGTACCTATGTCAGTAAATTGCCATTATTGGTAGATAAACAGCATAAAGTGCATACCACTTACGATCAGGCACTGGTTGCCAGCGGTCGCCTATCATCCAAAGATCCAAATTTACAAAATATTCCAGTGCGTAATGACTGGGGACGCAAAATTAGACGTTGTTTTATTGCTGCTTCGGGTTATAAATTGGTTTGTGCCGATTATTCACAAATAGAATTACGAATTTTAGCTCATTTCTCACAAGATAAAAACTTGATTGATGCTTTTAATCATAATCAGGATATTCATGCTATAACAGCTGCTGAAATTTTTCATAAACCAATTGATGAAGTTAGTAAAGATGAGCGCCGTTATGCTAAAACTATTAATTTTAGTTTGCTATATGGCAAGACTGTATTTGGGCTGGCGCAGGATCTTGGGATTGACCGGGCTGTTGCCAAAGTCTATATAGACACTTATTTTGCCAAATACCCTCTAATTAAGGCATGCATGGACAATATAAAAGACCAGGCCAGACATAATGGCTATGTTAAAACTTTTTTTGGCAGACGTATCTATCTGGCAAATATTAATGCCAGTAATAAAATTCTGCGTGAAGCCGAAGAACGTCTGGCACTTAATGCACCAATGCAGGGAACTTGTGCTGATGTAATTAAAATTGCCATGATAAATATTGATAAATGGTTAAAAGAAAATAATCTGAAAACACGCATGATATTGCAAGTCCATGATGAACTGATTTTCCTAACCCCTGATAATGAAGTAGACTTAATTACTGCAAATCTTGCGAGACTTATGAGTGATGGCGGGATTGGCTTAAGCGTCAAGCTCGGTGTAGATGTGCGTACCGCACAAAATTGGGATGAAGCGCATTAACAACTATCATCCTATAACAAGTTATAGTCAAGTTATCAACACTTGACTAACAAAAATCTTGAGTAAACTAAAAAAACCCAATCAAAACAGTAATAATTTTGTGACCCAATTTGCTTTTTTATAACACTTTTTCCAAATTAAATTCATTAATAGTGAATTTAATTTGGAAAAACCATAGATATTTACGTAGCAGACTAGAGCTGTAATAATTTATTATGGGACAGCCCTGATGATACTTGACGTCATATTGCTATTTTTTTTATATTATGATACAATACACAAAAGATTCTGCATTAAAAACGCATCAATTTCACACCAATAGATCCTAATTGATAAGGGAATTAATAATGAAAACTCAGATGTTAAAATCAAATATATATCTTTTTGGTATATTCTTTCTAATATGCTCTAATCTTAGTTTTGGGGTTGTACTTAAATACATGAATACCTCTTATCAACCAGGGGAAAATTTTTATAAACGCGCCGTGGGTAATGGCAGAAGAACAAATGAACAGGAACTATATGATCTTCACCATTTAATAAAAGAATGTATTTATAGAAGTAGTGAAAAAAAAGACAATAATAAGATTGGTAATATGTATGACAGTTTAATGAATGCAGAAAATAAAATAAACACATTTGCTGAAGTCAGAACCGTCCTTGAAAAAATTGATCGTACCGCAAATACACCAGAAGGGCTTGTAACAATGATGGCTGAGCTAAATAAACTGGGTGTTCCTGGGTTGTTAAATGTAGATGTGAAACGTATAAATAAAGATAACCCATGGGATGTCTACGTTGAACAAGGCTTTCATAATGATATACCGATTCATTCAATTATTAAATTGCTGCAAGATGAGAAAACTAATATTGTTGGTGCCGTGAGCATAAATCGAATCGATGCATTAAGCACTGAGCTACAAGCTTTGGGTCGAGACATTCCAGCTGAAAATAAACTAGGTTTTGGGCAGCATATTGTCAAAGAAAAATTTGTTAAAATGAGTATCGAAAATCTGATTAAAACAAATGCAAATTTATGGACACCTTACTTTGCAGCTCACCAATTACCCAAAGAAATCAATATATATGTTCAACCAGTAGTCATTGATAAAACAACAAGGCTACTTAATAAATACTCCTTAGAAGAATGGAAAGTTTATTTAAAGCTCAGCTATGCATATAAGTATCTGAATATATTAAAATTACAAGCACAAAAATTACCTCCTTATATAACTAACTCAGACCAAGCAGTTGATATTATTGAAGAAAATTTTGGCAATGATTTAGGCAGGTTATGTTTTGGCAAGAATATGAATATGGATGAAATAATGAGTATAACTGCCAATATATTTCGCACTTATGAGGACAGCATAAAGTCCTGGCAATGGATGACTGAAGGTACTAAAAAACTCCTAATCAATAAGTTATCCAACATAAAGGTAGAAATAGCTGGTGGAGATCTGACTGATCCAGAAGGATATTCAAGCATACCGATTGTGTTAGATAATCCATTATTGAACGCAACGAAATTGAATAAATTTATCTATAGCTACAATATGAATAAAATTGGCACTAGAGGTGAATATATATGGGAGGAGAGTTTTAGAAATCCGAATAATGCAGAATTTCTAGTGGATCATAATACAATAATTATTAATATGGAACGCTTAAGAAGAAAGTTTACCACCGGTGATAATGCTTCTAATTATGGCGGTTTTGGTTTTACTTTGGCACATGAAATTACTCATGTGATTTTTGAGTATTCAGCAGATAAATATGGATGGACCAACGCATCTGACAAAACAGAGTTTGATAACAAAATGGTTAATAAATTGAGAGTTCAGTATAGCTCTATAAGAACAATTAATGAGGATGTAGCTGATACTCTGGGATTTCATATGGCCCGCAAGGCTTTTCAGCGTTATTTAAATACACACCCAAAATTAACAGACAGCAAAGAAGAAATGTCAGATTTAGAAATATTTTACTACAGTTTTGCACAGGGATTTACTGATTTGTATGCATATACAGATGATTCACACTCCACCAGCGAAGTCAGAATAAATGAGGTCTTAAAAAATCAGGATGAATTTTATCAGATTTTCCCAGTGAAAGAAGGTGATAAGATGTATTTGCCTCCGGATAAGCGTATAAAATTTAGCGATTTTTAAATATGGTCAAATAAATCAATATGTTATACGGTGCTCTTATCTGGTTTATGATATAATAACGCGGTATCAAACAAAACTATATCCCCGAAGGAGAAACCAGATGAAGAATAACAATATCATAACCGCAAACAGAGTAATTTATCAAGAAGAAATTTTTTCATGTTTAATGATAAATTAATAAGCTTTGTTTTTAATGCTGTTTCGTAATATGATAGAAGACCCAATATGGTGCTTTTTATTTCCATGTCTAAATTATACGCACTTATCGCTTGTTCCATAAAGACACCAGTACGAAGGTGCAAGATTACGTCACATAGCTAAACTATTTTGGTGTACAATCTATTCTTGAAAAAAATTCAAAATTTTAGAGTACAGATTGCCACGCTGCGCTCGCAATGACAGTAATGCAGCTTGCAATGGCTGGGGTTTGGTGTGCGCGGGAATGACAGCTTGTGATTGATTTCGGGAGATGATTAGTGAAAATAAGTTTTGCCTACTTTAATATTGCCATATTTGCTGCCTGTGGCATTATAGCCTCATGCAGCACTGGCACCTCATCCGGGACTATTACACCAAATCCACAATATACCGCGTTTAATTGCCCAAATACTGTTAATGTTAGCTTTCCTGGTATCTCCGGAATTCGCGGTATAACTGAATCAGCAAGTGTTTATATTACCGGCGTATACGTACAAAATGGTGCACCTCATGCATTTTTATACCAAGGTCCGGTTTTAGGTGGTGGAACATGCACTCCATTTGATTATCCGTCGTCTCCAGGTAAAACAGTCACGGCTACTGCTCTATATGGTCCGGATAATGGTAACAGAAGTGGTAACGTTGTTGTAGTTGGAAGCTATACTACAGCAGAAAGTGGTCCGTATGTGCAGCTGGGACTACTCTATCAGGGGCCACGTGATGGAACCAGCATAAATGGCTGGTCAACACTTAACCCTTCATCTCTCACTACAGATACGGTAATTAATACCCTTGGTCATAGTACTATGGGGGGATTAGTTGTCGGTAATTTTGACACAAATGTAGCTACTGGAAAATCATTTATTTACAATATTTCTACCAACTCATATACAGAATTTAAAGTTCCTGGTGGCTCTGCCAGCGTTACCCTGTATGGAATATGGTATAATGGTGGAACTGGTTATACCCTAACTGGCGGTTATAGCTCAGTCGCCCAAAGTGGTGTGGATCAAGGTTTTCTTGCTGACTGGAACTCGTCAACTCAAACAATTACCAATTTTGTAACCCTAAATTATAATAATTTACCCCCATCTCAGGTAGGTACACATTTCGAAGGCATTACTACTGATGGCGCTGGTGGCTATAATCTATCTGGAGACTGGCAAAACCCTGGTGGCACTGCAAACCCGGTTTTTGTACATGTTCCACGCAACTCTAATGGATCATTTGGTGCCGCCACCTGGACAAACTTTTCCTATCCAGGTTCATCAGCAACTTCAGCAAATACTGTATATCAAAACTATGTTTTAGGTTTATATCAATTAGGGGGCACACTTGATTATGGTTATGTGGCTTTAATTGTAAATTGATTAAAAGTGCTTCCAGTTAACATTAGAGATTCCCGCCTCCGCGGGAATGACAAAGATTGCGGGAGTAACAAAAGCTATGTCATCCTCGCGCATGCGGGGATCCACTTGTGCGAGAATTATAGTAGTCTTCAATTATTATTTTTAAAGAATGTTTAATTATGAAAAATTTTGTATTTGTTTTAGCCTTATTTTTAGGAGCTTGTAGCGTTGGTACCAGTAGCCCCACAATTTCTCCAACTGGCTGGACCTGGATGGGAGGGAGTAACTTTACCGGTGCCAATGGAGTTTACGGGACCCAAGGCGTGGCATCACCAGGTAATATCCCAGGAGCCCGCTTTATTGCAATTAGCTGGGTAGATCAAACAAATAATTTCTGGATTTTTGGTGGAAGCGGTAATGCAGCAACTGGTGCTAGTGGTAATCTAAATGATTTATGGAAATATAACCTGGCAACTAATCAGTGGAGCTGGATTAGTGGAAGCAATACAATAAATTCTGCAGGAATATATGGAACTATCCAGGTTGCCGCAGCTGGCAATATGCCAGGTGGTAGATTTGGTGGTGTAAGTTGGCTGGATCTAAATGGAAATTTATGGTTATTTGGCGGTTTTGGTAATGATGGGAGTGGTACTGTCGGCGCTTTAAATGATTTATGGATGTATAACCCAAATACGAATCTATGGACATGGATGAATGGTGCAAAAATAGTAAAAGCTCCGGGAATTTATGGAGTCCAAGGAGTTGCAAATAATTTGAATACCCCGGGTGCCAGACTTGGCTCAGTCAGCTGGGTTGACTCATCTGGTAATTTATGGCTATTTGGTGGAGCTGATGATATTATTACTACAAATGTATTTAATGATTTATGGATGTATAACCCAAATACCAATCAATGGACGTGGGCATCAGGATCTAACACTGTTAATAATTTGGGAGTTTATGGCACGCAAGGTATTGCCCGCGCATTTAACGTTCCTGGTTCACGCCTGGATAGTGTAAGCTGGCGTGATAATAGTGGAAACCTATTGCTATTTGGCGGTTCAGGTATAGATGGATCTAATTTCCGGGGTGATCTGAATGACATATGGCAGTATAACATTGCCAGTGGATTATGGACATGGAAAAGCGGCAGCAATATGAGTAATCAATATGGTTCATACATGACTCAAGGTATAGCTTCAGCAAATAGCATTCCTGGTTCACGTGAACACAGAACGCCAATTAGCAGAACAAATAACAATGGACAGCTATGGATGTTCGGTGGTGATGGTTATGGTACTTCTACAATAGGTCTTTTAAATGATTTGTGGAGTTATAATTCATCCACCAATAGGTGGACATGGATTGGCGGTAGCACTCAAAATGGTGCGTTTAGTACATATGGTAGTGTCGGTATAACTGCAAGCGGAAATACACCAGGAGCGCGTAAAGATGGTGTCGGCTTTGTCGATACAAGTGGTAATTTGTGGATTTTTGGTGGTAATGGGAATGGAGCATCTGGCGTAAGCGGAAATTTAAATGACTTATGGCGATATAATACCCCACTAGGCCCGGGTAGTTGATCTCATTATATATATGTCTAATGGATTATCTATTAAGCCCTATGTATGAGACTAGTATCACACATAGGTAAGGCTTCATGCATTTTAATGTAGACTCTCATAAGAGTGTGCAGCAAAGTGACTTCGTTTTATTGTCTTGAACGTTAGCACATGATACTCCATTTTCTTTTTTACTTTTCTGGCAAAGTTCTTTGAGCTCGCTATCCTCGCATGATTTTTTATTTTCCTCACTGCCTCTTCCGCAAAGCTGGGCAAGTTCATTTTCATCAGGAGGATCAAATACTGATAGACTAAGTTTTCTTTTTCTAGTATCAGAATAAGAAATATCAGTTTTACATTTACCCGGACTTTTAATTTTATTAATCGGAGTACAATCATCTTCACTACCTGGACCGCTTGTAGTACTACTGGAATTAGTAGCGATTGGACCACCGAAAGAGTTGTTTTGAGTACTAAAGTAACCTAGACGATTAGGAATATCTGTGTAATAATAGTATGTTAGGCAACCATCTCTAAATTTAGAACCAGCCATCTCTACTGGACGACAAATAGCATCATCAATTTTATATCTCGTACCGTAAGCTACAAGGCTCCAGATATCTTGGGGAGGAAAAGTATCCGTTACTACAGTTTTCTGATACTTAGCTTCCCATTCCGGCTTTTCAACATTCCCATGGTGGAACGCCCCTACTGCAGAAATAAGCTGTCCATTTTTCTGTTCAACTTTCCCAGGTGCTGGAGCTCCAGCCGTCGTCTCAAGACTCCCATCAGCATGTAACCACCAGGCAAATATACATATTCCACCACTTGGTTTAGCACACCGCCATACTTCGTCAGCTCTTGCCATATTTATACATAAAAATAAGACAAGTAAGCTGAAAAAACAGCTACTTAATTTATGAATTATGTCTTTTTTATTGTCCTGCATAATTCCGCAGAAACTCTGCTCACGCTTCAGTCGCATATTTTATCTCCCTAACTCGATGCGCTCAAATATGACTTGGTATAACTTATTTTATCCAGTAGTGAATGCTAGGCAATATATACTCATCCAATTGCATATACTGTTTATCTTTACGAAACATTGACGTACGTTTATAAATCACATCATTATTCGTATAACCCAGGCCAGCGATGTAATCCTTTACTACACTGTCTGAAATATAGTCTAGATATACCTGATCAACTTTCATATCCGGGTCCCGTGTAACTCCAGAATCTTTAGCAAATAAACTCTTGCCTAATGGGGTAGTTTCAGCCTTTTTTAATAAACTAAAAAAGTATGGACTTCCAGTATTAGCCTGACTCAAACCAACAACAACTGGTTTATTGCTTAAATTTAGACTGCTAATTCGTTTATAATTATTTCCCTCTATGCCTGAATATAAAAGGAACACTCTAAAGTTATTATCCAAACTTTCTAACTGTTTGGTCATGGATGATTGATTATATAAAAATTCATTAAATGATTTAGGTGGCGGGTTAGTGCTGGCACAGGAAATCAAATAAACTGATAAAATAATAAAAAACATTTGCTTACATATCTTCATCATAATATACATGCTCCATAAAAAAGAAGTTCTCAATTAATAAATCCAACATGATTATAACATCACTTATTGCCATTCATATTTATTATAACAAGCTACAGCGTATGCTTTTTGAACATAAAATAGGAAACGCCACACTATATTTAGTGTGGCGTTTGATTTTTGCCTTGGATTTATGCCACCTTAGATTCCCGCCTACCAGACGCGTCTGTACGCGGGAATGACAGTAACACGCGTGATACAGATTGCCACGCTTCGCTCGCAATGACTAAAGACTCGCTCGCAATGACTAAAGACTCGCTCGCAATGACTAAAGACGCGCTCGCAATCACGGAAACCTGCTCACAATGACAAGTATGAACTACTTAAGCGTTACCAATCATATCATTTGCAGCTGCTGGTTTTACAACCGGAGCTTCAACTGGAGGTAATGTCGCTTTTATTGACAAACGCATACGGCCACGATCATCAAATTCAACTACCTTAACTTTTACTTCCTGACCTTCTTGCAAGTATTTTCTCACTTCCTCAACTCTTTCATGAGCAATTTGAGAAACATGAACAAAACCTTCACGTCCGCCTAAAATTGATACCATCGCACCCATATTTCTATCTAAAATACGTGTAACTTTACCTTCATATATTTCACCTAATTTGGCATCAATAACAATGTTTTCAATTATAGAACGAGCCATATTAGCGCCCTCAGGTTTAACGCAGGCAATAGTAACTACGCCTTCATCAGTAATATCAATTGTAGCACCGGTTTCTGCAATAATTGATTTAATTACTGATCCACCCTTACCAATTACATCCTTAATTTTTTCTGGATTAATTTGAATTGTATATAATCTTGGCACACGATCAGACAATACTTTAGGATATGGTATCGCTTCTTTCATCAAACCGATAATATGTAATCTTCCTTCACGTGCTTGCTGTAATGCAACATGCATAATCGGACGGGAAATCCCTTCAATTTTAATATCCATTTGTAGTGCAGTAACACCTGTAGAGGTTCCGGCAACTTTAAAATCCATATCGCCTAAATGATCTTCATCACCTAAGATATCAGTCAAAACAGCAAATTTATTACCATCTAAAATAAGTCCCATTGCAACACCAGCAACGTGATCTTTTATTGGAACACCCGCATCCATCATACATAAACAACCACCACATACAGTTGCCATAGAAGAAGAACCATTAGATTCTAAAATCTCAGAAACTACCCGCAGACTATACGGGAAAAGCTCAGCACTTGGTAGTACCGCTTTTAATGCGCGTTTAGCTAAATTGCCATGACCAACTTCACGACGTTTTGGAGGCCCCATACGCCCTGCTTCACCTGTTGAAAATGGAGGGAAATTATAATGTAACATAAAGCGTTCAGAATAAGTTCCGGCAATTGCGTCAATTGTTTGCTCATCCATTTTAGTACCTAGGGTAACAATAGCTAATGCCTGAGTTTCACCACGAGTAAACAAAGTTGAACCATGCACTCTAGGTAATACATTACTTTGAATATTTATCTGACGTACTGTCTTAGTATCACGACCATCAATACGCGGCTCACCACGTAATATTTTTCCGCGTACAATTGCCGCCTCTAATTCATGAAAATATGAATTTACCGTATTTACACGTATAGTATCGCACTCTGGAGTAATCACCGCAGCAGTAACTTTAGCTTTGATCTCACTAATTTGCGCAGAACGCAATTGTTTTTCACGTACATTATATGCCTGATCTAACTCTTCTTGGGCAATTGCCTTAATTTGATCAAATAGAGCAACATCACGAGTTTCTGGTTTCCATTCCCATACTACCGGATTTACATCTTTAACAAATTCTTCAATTGCATTAATCACTACAGCAGATTGTTCATGACCAAACATTACCGCATTTAACATAATATCTTCAGGCAATTCCTGAGCTTCACTCTCAACCATTAATACTGCGTGTTTAGTACCAGCAACAACTAATTCAAGTTTTGAAGTTTTTAATTCTTCAACTGACGGATTTAATACAAATTCATCATTAATATAACCTACTTTTGCTGCACCGATTGGTCCTTTAAATGGAAGTCCAGACAGGCATAACGCCGCTGAAGCACCAATTAATGCTGGGATATCAGGAGATACATTCGGATTCAATGAAATAACCTGAACAACTAAATGAATTTCATTATAAAAACCTTCAGGGAATAATGGGCGTACCGGACGATCTATCAGACGTGCAATTAACACCTCATGGTCACCTGGTCTGGTTTCACGTTTAAAATATCCACCAGGAATTTTACCGATAGCATAATTTTTTTCGAAATAATCAACTGTTAGTGGAAAAAAGTTTTGACCTTCTTTAACTTCTTTCTTGGCAACAACAGTTACCAAAAGTACAGTTTCATCAACTGTTACTAATACACTACTTGTTGCCTGACGCGCCATAACACCAGTTTCTAGTGTTACTGTATGCCGTCCATATTGAAATGATTTTGTTTTTTTATTAAACATTAGTTTTAATCCTTTAATTTATTATAATGGTTTCCATCTGGAACCATCGATTGTTTTATACTCGTAATCCCCTAAGTACTTTAACTTTACCCCTCAAGAAACAAATTGCTTTCTCTAAGATATGGATTCCCGCCTGCCACACGCGTGTGCGCGCGGGAATGACGCGCTTATAATTTGACAGTGCCTATGCCCCGTATGTTCAGAGCAATATTTAATAAAAAATGGCGGCATCTCCACACCACCATTTTCTTTATTTACGTAATCCAAGCTCTTTTATCAGACCAGCATATTTTGTATTATCAGTGCGCTTCAAGTAGTCTAATAATCTTCTACGAGTTGAAACCAACTTCAACAAACCACGACGTGAATGATGATCCTTTGCATGAACTTTAAAATGTTCAGTCAAATCATTAATTCTAGCTGTTAATAGTGCAACTTGCACTTCACTAGAACCAGTATCCGCATCTGTACGTTGGTGTTGTTTAATGATATCTGCTCTTTGAGCTACCGTTATTGCCATTTTTATTTCCTTTTATAGTTATAGTCAAGTATCGCCAAGTAATAGAACAGGATGTCTCTAAAACCTAGCTGAACTTCATAAATATACGTAATCACTTACACATAAGCCCTAATTATCTCATAAATCGCTACTTGGCGTTAATTTATTTTACTGCACAGGGTGTCATGGTGTCATTCCCACGCGTGTGTCATTCCCACGAAGGTGGGAATCTAGATCCCCGCCTACGCGAGGATGACATTAGAAACCGCGGGGATTATATTGGAAAACCTACACTGGTTCTAAAATAGTATCTATTAGCAGGCGAAAATTGTCTTCCTGATGTTCGTCATACGCAATATTTAATTTAGATATTTGTAATAGTTCATCTATGGACCCAAAAACCACACTATTTTGGAAATGAGACAGCATCTCATAATCGTTAAAATCATTACCAAAAACAAATATGTCTTCATTTGCATAATCTCCGATTAAAGGCAAAACCCCAGCATATTTATTACACCCATTAAGAACTATATCAAAGTAACCATCATAACTATGATGTTTAATTACTAAATTATTATCCCTGGCGTATTCAGTAAACATCTCATGCAACTTCATATCAAGCACCAGAATTTTATAAATTTCTGTAGCTAACATTTTTTCAATATTTGCGACACGATAGTGAGATATCTGGCTATCAATAAATCCAAGCCTGGTATCATCTGTTGATGGGTGGTAATAATGTGTAATATTATCCATAATAAACATAGTTTCATGTTTTAGACATAGCGTTACAATTTCTTGGGTACATGTTCTTGGTAAGTGTAAACTTCTGAGAACCTCTCCATCAACATCTCTGGATAAGGCACCGCTAAATAACGTAGATTTATGATTGTGAAATTGGGTAGGCATAACGGTCTTGAAATCCCGGTAGGAGCGCCCTGTAGCAAATATGACCTCATGACCGTGGTCTATAATTTTTTGTATAATATTTTCATTGGTCGGGCTTAACATAATACTTTCAAAAACAATCGTGCCGTCTAAATCAAAAATAAAACATTTTTTTGTATCTGGATTTATTGTTAGTTTTTCTCTAATTTCTTCTATTTTCATAATTTACTTTTTATTAATTAATTATCTATAATTTCAGCTGAAGATTGCCACGCTCCCACACGCGTGTGTGCGCTCGCAATGACGTATCGCTAGCGCTTAGCTTTATCTAAATTTCTTAAAAACTCTAATCTATCTGCCACACGCTTTTCTAAACCCTGATTTGTTGGTTGGTAAAATTTTTGTTTATCCATACCATCAGGCCAATAATTTTCATTTGGCACATAATGCTCAGGATAATCATGCGCGTATTTGTATTCTTTACCATAGCCCAACTCTGACATTAGCTTTGTTGGTGCATTACGTAAATGCACTGGCACTTCTTTGGATGAAGTGTTCGCTATAAATTCACGTACGTTATTATACGCCATATACGCACCATTACTCTTCGGAGTTACCGCCAGATAAATAACCGCATTGGCAATCGCCAACTCACCTTCCGGACTTCCCAAACGCTCATAAGTTTGCAATGCACTTAGTGCTATACTTGCCGCATTCGTATCGGCCAGGCCGATATCTTCCCACGCCATTCTGAGTACCCTACGTCCCAGATATAGAGGATCAGCTCCGCCATCTATCATACGCATAAACCAATATAATGAGGCATCCGGATCTGAACCGCGTACCGCCTTGTGTAATGCCGATATCTGGTTGTAAAATTCCTCACCGCCTTTATCAAAACGTTTTAATGAATTGGGCAATATTTGCTTTAATTCTTCGCGGCTCACTTGTTTTTTACCTGAATTAGCAATAGTCTCAACAATATTTAACAGGCGTCTGGCATCCCCATCTGCTAAATCTAATACTAATTCTTTAGCATTATCGTCTAGTAAATTAATTTGATTTTTGTCGGCTACTGAACTGGTTATTGAAACTAGTGCTGTATCTAGTAGTTTGCTTAAATCAGACTTGGCAAGTGGATTTAGCACATAGACTTGTGTTCTGGATAATAATGCATTATTTAATTCAAATGAGGGATTTTCTGTAGTAGCACCAATTAGAATAATTTTACCTTCTTCTAAATGATGTAAAAACGCATCTTGCTGTGCTTTGTTAAAACGGTGGATTTCATCTATAAATAGCACGGTCTGTCGATTAAATAAACCAGAATGGTTTTTTGTGGCCTGATCTAACGCTTCTTTAATCTCCTTAATACCACTAAAGATTGCTGAGAGCTTAATTACTTCACAGTCCCACATACTAGTTAATATATTGGCAATGGTAGTCTTACCAACACCAGGCGGACCCCAAAGTATAATTGATTGAGGCTTTCCGTGTGCCAATATACTTAGAGGCTTGCCGTCGCCAATTAGATGGCTTTGACCAATTACTTGTTCCAGGGTATTAGGGCGTAAAATTTCAGCTAGTGGCTGGTACATATAAACTTTTTAACTTTAAAAATAACTTAATGAAGAATAATTTTATCATAAACATTGACATTTTTTTCAATTTATTACATAATCTAATAATTATTTTAAAACTTCTTATATTTTTTATTTTTTAACATGGTATCCCGCAAATATGGCGCAATTCCTAAGTTCAACCTTGGAATTACACAAAATGATATTTGCCAATGGGATTACTGATGTTAAAGCATAAGATCAAGGCCGGTGTTTCTTAAGGTTTTATTACCAATGGCATGCGATAAAACCTTATCTCCGGCAAAAATACTGACGCTGGTTTTAGCTCGGGTAATACCCGTATAAACCAGCTCTTTACTCAATAATTCGTTCATACCATCTATTCCTGAATTATCACATAAGACTAAATTCACATGCTCATATTCTGAACCTTGAGATTTATGAATTGTAATTGCATAAGCTACCTGATATTTTGGTAAAATTTCTGGAATAAATTTACGCCCATTTTCAAATACAACATGTGGTTTACCATCCGCTACAATGCAAATACCAATATCACCGTTAAATAGTTCCAAACTATAATCATTTTCCAAAATAATTATCGGTCGTCCGGTATACCATTCATTACTGTACTGGCTAATCAGGGTCTTTGGAACTTCATTTACAGTAAATAAATCATAAGCGACTTCAGCTGAATTAATATTATTATTAATATCTGTCATCATATATTTAACTTTTTTTTCTATTTGTGCATTCAAATATATCGTACCAAATAGTCCAACATTAGCTAAACACAGAACAATTTGTCGGTTAAATTCTTCAAATAACTGCCGTATATCCGTCAAATCAGCTTGCATAATGTATTTAAAATATTGGCTTAGCGAATTATCCAGTTTAGCAAATAATTGCTTATCGAATAGATCAGATAATTTTGCTTTATAACTTTTAATATTAGTGGAATTTGCGTTATTCTTGAGTAGATCCCCGCCTGCGCGGGGATGACATGTTGGTGCGCTATTTTTGTCATTCCCGTGTAGACGGGAATCTCTTAACAATAGATTAAATTCCACTATATCTTCTGCTTGCACAACATTAGCTAAATTACCAATATCCATATTACTTCTATTACTCGTAACTAAACTGGTAACATGTTTCCCGATATTTGGTGCATTCACTAAAGAGGCAAAAACATATCCCTCCTCTACTGAAGATAATTGATTCTTATCCCCCAGCAAAATTACATGTTTAATCTTATTAGTATCTATTGCCTGCAGTAATTTACTAAATAAAGGTAAACTAACCATTGATGACTCATCAACAATTAGCACATCCAAATCAAGTGGATTATTTCTATTATGTTTAAAGTAAATACTATTTGCCTGATAACCTAGCAGCTTATGAATAGTTAGAAAGTTATTGCTACTTTCTAATAATGACTGGGTTTGACTAAAATCTAAATCTTTTAATCTGGAATTATTTATGCTATTTTGAATTGAGTCTTTAACCCGCTTACTCGCCTTACCAGTTGGTGCACATACTTTAACTTTTAAGTTATCACCATAACTTTGATATAGCATCCATAAAAGAATGGCAACTGTCGTTGTTTTACCAGTTCCAGGTCCACCAGTAATAATACTAAATTTATGGTTTATGCTGTTACTGATTGCTTTTAGTTGTTCTTTGTTTGGTATATCATATTTAGTAGAGAGCTGTTCTAATAAGGTTATGCTTTGCACTGGCATAATTTGTGATGCCGCATTTTCTTCATTAGCATCAGAGATCGACTGGATTTTACTTAAAATATCAAGTTCGTATTGTAGATATTTTGTAATGTAGACTAATTGTTTATTATTAACATTCAGAATTGAAATTGGTAGTGGCCTTAGTTCAAGTGGAAAATTGGAATATTCACAAGCCAGATTACTTTTAAGTAATAATTCAATTTGATCTTCTGCACATAAATTGGCAGTATCATCTTGTAGAATACTACAACTATGCCCAAGATCCAGATCATTAAATAGCACACTTATAATTAAGCTTAATGAATTCTTTTCTTCTAAGGATAATTCTTTGGCAGCTAGGCTAACTAACTGATTGGTGAAGGCCAAATGTTCTGGCAATTTATTCTTTATCAAGTGTTAATCTATATATGAAGCATCAATTTTAGCATGGTAAATACACCGCCTAGAATAACAGTAGTAACCACAGCATCAGTCCAAACAGTAAACTTTAGTGAATCATAACGATATTTTTCAATTTTAACCTCAAGATCTTTTATTGCTAAATCTAAATCCTTTTTGGTTGCTAATTCATCCGTATGTAATTCTTGCTTGATATTATTAGACATGGTGGATATCATATACTCCATCTCTTGAGCCTGCACTTCAGCCTGCTCTTGTGTAAAATTTACAGCACGAAGTTTCTTTATGTATTCCACTACATTAAATCTTGGAAAATTTGGGTGGTTTATAGCTATTGTCATTTCAATATATCTCTCAAAACTACATTTCTATATTAGTATGTATTATATTCTCCTGATGGTGTAATTATAACATATCCTCATATCATATCATCTCATTTAATATATTATCTAGCTCGCTAACTAATTGCTGGCATTTATCATCAATAAATACCCCATCTCCAGGCTTTGGCTTCTGGGTATAAATTCCACGCACATAATAATAAACCGAGCCACCGATTAAATTGCTTGCATCTGTTACTTTTAAACGCACCTGTAAATACCGCTTTAAAGCTACTAAATATAATAAATATTGTAGGTAATAATGGTGCTCAGCCATAGATTCTATAATTGAATTTTTTAGGGCAGAGATTGCCACGCTACGCTCGCAATGACTAGAGGTTCGCTCGCAATGACTAGAGGCTCGCTCGCAATGACTGGTGACGCTTGAAGCGCCAGTATAGTCAGTCAGGCCGTTTGTCTTATAATCCAAAACCCAATATTTTCCTTCATGCAGAAAACATACATCCATAAATCCAAGCAAAAACCCTGCTTTTACCCCGCCAAGTAATTGGCTGGCTACACTAAATGGATGATCCTTGCCAAAATGTTTACTTATTAATTTATGAATCTGGTTAGTTTTATCCACAGTTAAATTAAACTCCAACTCATGGATCATGTCAGAAAAATTACTCAAACACTTACCATCTAATAATGGATAACTAAATGCTTCTTTTAACATAGAAGTTAATTCCAATTGATAATCGGTGTCCTCTACATTGTATCGGCGTAAAATATTTTGTAATTGTTCTTGGCTAAACGGATATATCTCACATAACTCATGAAATAATGTCCCAAATACCGCACCACTTAAATCTTTATCACTTAAAATCTTATATCTGTAGTTAATAGCTACTGGTATGTCTTCGCTAGCTTTCTCATAATAATCATAACTTTTGTCAAAGTCGTCTGTCTTAGTCAGACCAGAATAACTTTGTCTTGAATATGCGCTTTCTATGGTAAAACCAGGTCTGACTTTGATAAGTTTGACCTGAGATTCCCGTCTGCACGGGAATGACAGTTTGGATTCCAGGTCGTGGCCGGAAATGACAGTTTGAGACACTGGAGTGACAGAGTTTTGTGCGGGAATGACACCTTGGGCAGCATCAGAGATGGCAGACTTTAGCTTGTATAGTTCTGCTTCAGTAACATTATCCCGGTTATACACCACAACACCTGGGAATTTTGCTGGGTCTTTTATTGCTAATTGTAGTCTATCACCAAAAAATTCTGGGTAATTAAATAACAGATGGCTTGCATCCTTCGGATTAGATTTTACATAGCCAAATAACTCCGTTAGTTTATCCGGCTTTTCGCGTGCGTTGTATTTACCAGTTGCCCGAGTAATAGTGTTCTGCTTTAAATAAATATAAATTCTACTTTTAGCCCGTGTTAGTGCCACATAATTTAAACGATGTACTTCCTTATTATCTTTTTCAACAATGTAATTCGCCACTTCAGAATCTAAGACCAATTCTGAACATGGCATATCATCTTTACGATAGTTGCTAAAAAATGGGCGCTTATAATTAAAATCAAACTGACCATCCAAAGTAATACTGTTTTTGAAATATGGGCAAAAAAGGATTTCATACTCCATGCCTTTGGCTTTGTGCTGGGTAGTAATAATAATTTGTTCATCATCATTTTCCAGACGAATTAATTCTTCATTAGCAGCATCCGTATTATTCATAAGATTTTCTGCTGCACTATTAATCCGATCTTTAAACCAGAAAAGCAACTCTACCTGATTATTAATTTTTTGATGACATTTATTTAATAACTCAGCTAACTGCCATAAATTGGCAAGCTCCCGATTGGTCAGACTCTTTTTATCAGATGCAATATCTTCTAAAATAGCATAAATTAATGAGAAAATACCAGAACTCTCCCAAATTTGCCCATAGCGGAAAAAACGCTGATAATATAACTCTAAAACCGGATTATTTTCTTTTTCTGCCAATGTAGTTAATGATATATTAAATATTTTAGTCGTGATTGCCAACATAAAGTTTTGCCGATTAGCCAAATCTAATAAAGAATTTAAAATACTATATAGTTCGCTAGCAGTGCCTGTCGCAAAAATATTTCCAAGCTTTAATTCCGTAGCCTTTATCCCAAAATTGGCAAAGTATTTAACCAACTCCACCGCTTCACGATTTTTAGTTACCAGTACTGCAATCTTTCCTTTTAAATTTGGATTAGCACTTAATAGTGCCAGTATCTCAAACGTCATAGCTTTTAAAAGTCCATTTGTCCGAACCGCCTTGGTAGCACCATTCATCACAACTAATTGCACCTCTTCATCATAACTATTTTGCTCTATATTACATTTGGCAAATATCTGATCCAACTCATGTTTAGTGGGTATTTTGTTATTTGAGTTTTTTACACTTGCTATAATAGGTGTATAGTCGATTCCATTACCCAAATAACTATTCTCGACATTTGAATTTTGATTGGATAGATCAAATAATTGATTAATAAAATTCATAATATTGGTATGTGAGCGATAATTATGCACCAAGTTTAAATGCACTGGTATCTGATTTTTGGCTTCAATATATGTATCAATATCCGCACCACGAAAACGATAAATTGCCTGCTTTGGGTCACCCACAACAACAACATTTCCCCGTGATATACTTACCACAGGTTCATTATATGGATCGAGATCCCCGCCTACGCGGGGATGACATGCGGTTGGGTTTAGATGGTAAATTTTACTAAATATCTGCCATTGCAGTAAATCTGTATCCTGAAACTCATCAATAAAGGCTACTGGATATTTATAAAATAATTTATCCGCCAATTCATTTGAATTTATTAATGAATCCGCCATTTTTTGAATTAATTCATCATACGATAGCGTTTGCGAATCTTGCTGCGGGTAATGCTGATAAAGATAATTAATCAAATATGCCAAAAATTCTGCCTTATAACGTGGCTTACCATCTATGGTTATTTCCGTAGCTAAAAAATTTATATCAGCAGGTATTTGAAATTGATACTTAATCGCATAATTAGCCTGATCAATTTTAAATAAATCTTTAGGCAGCTTATTAACTATTCTATCTATTAAGGGAGTCTGATAACTACCGCTAAAAAAATCATATAAATTATTCATTACCACATCCAGATGATCTGCAAACTGTGGTGCGGTTAGAACTTGACTTCGCAGGAAATTAAAAACTATTTGCTTAAATATTTCTGCCTTATCTGTCACCAATTCAAATTCAGGATTAACCTTACATTCAAACTGATAGTCGTGCAAGACTTTATTACAAAATCCATGTATAGTTAAAATTGCAGCCTGATCAAAATTTTGCAAAGCTCTGGTTAAAAGGATTACATCTTTTTTATAATTATCTTGCCGGCTTTGCAAATACGCAGTAAATATATCAACTTCTGCAATATATTGCTCTTTATGATTTTGTAAATAGATAATTAGGTTTATAGATTTTTCAATTTGTGCGTATAGACGTTCTTTTAGTTCATCGGTTGCATCATTGGTAAATGTTACCACCAAAATATTTTCTACACCCAATAGAGTATTATTTTCAGATGGGTTAGATGCTTCTAGTAAAGCTTTAATATATAAGCGCTCAATGGTCCAGGTCTTACCTGTACCAGCGCTTGCTTCAACAACATAAGCGCTTTGGCTTTGCATAAAGTCAATTTGTTGTATGGGATGTATTTCTGTAGTCATAGCTCTTATGATAATGTATTTAATAATTGGTATTCAAACTGGCAATACTATTTATTTAGATATGTAACAATATCATATACGTTTTTAGTAACAGGATCGAAACTCATACCAATTAAATAAACTGGAATATTCAAGCTTATGTATTTAGCCGCATATTTTTTATCTTTTATTTGTTGTAACGCAGATTTGGCATTTCCGTTTTTTTTCAATTTAAACTCTAGAATTAGAATTTTATCTGGTAGTTTAATCGTTAAATCTATCTGTCCTACATTGGTTGCATCTTCAGCAATTACTGTATAACCTAATGCACAAAAATAACTATATACAATGCTTGCGTAGAAGCCCTCATAGTGTTCAATATCGTTATTTCTATACCAATCATGAGGAATACCTGCAAAATGGCTGGTAAACACATTGGCTAATTTGTCTATCTCATTATTTGCCAGGCAATCAATTAAAGTATTAAGGTTAGCATTTTTGGCTTCCAATGTTGATCCCAATAAAGCCAGCTGGTTATTTAAACTTGCTTTTACTTCTAAATTAGGATAACTTAGGACATATCCGAACATTGCCCCCATTGTGGCTCTCTCTTTTATGGTCAAATACCCGGTTTGAAATAATAAAGAAGTTAGCGGAATATCATCAACATCAAATTTACCTAAACTATCTTCCATAACAGTAACATTTTCCATATTTGGAAAGTAGTACTTATTCTTTTGAATTAATTTAATTAAAAATTCGGGATTCCCAGTACTAAACCAATAATTTTTATAATTATAGCTTTCCGAGAAAAATAATAAAATGTCAAAAGGGTTGTAAACTTTTTGTTCTTCAGTTCCATCAAAATTATAACCATTATACCAAAGTTTTAATTTGGCCTTATCCACATTACCCCGGGTTAGATATTCTTTAAAATTAGTTTCTAATTCATTTTGAGTATAGCCGCATATATCAGCATTTTCTTGTTTCAATGTAATATCATGAAGATTGTTCAGACCACTAAATAAGCTTACTTTACTAAACTTGCTTACCCCGGTTAACAGCACAAATTTTAAATTAGCATCAACAACTTTTATCACGCTATAAAAATTTTTTAACACCTCACGTACTTCTGTTGCCACATCTATATTTGTTATATTATCAAGGATTGGTTTATCGTATTCATCAACTAATATTACCACTTGCTGTTTGTATTTTTCTTTTATCTGATCAATTAAATAACGAAAACGACTAGACATTTCAGTGTATCTATTTTCTATTTGATGCTCATCATAATAACGATCTAAAATCGCATTTAGAGTATTGTCCAGCTGTTCTTTACTTTTTACCAGCCCTTGACCTAAATCAATATGAATAACTGGATATTTAATATCCCAATCCCAATTATTTTCTAAATATAAACCTGTAAAAATTTCTTTATTTCCCAGGAATGCCTGTTTTAAAGTATCAATGAATAAACTTTTACCAAAGCGCCTGGGGCGTGAAAGAAAGTAATACCCACCTTGTGTAACCAACATGGAAACAAATTTAGTTTTATCAATATATAGAAAATTATTGGTAACTATCTTCTCTAAGCTCGATATACCAATTGGTAATTCTTTTAAGGTATTCATCATCTACTCAATTAATTGATTATTGGACTATAAAACATGTTCTAAGAACATCTTCATAGCATCATTATACTACACTGAAGCAAATTACTGAAAATCAATACTAACTGCTTTTTAGGTATTAATACTCTATAATACAGCATGAAGATAAAATTAATCAAATACTCTTCAAAAGGAGGAATTAAATGGAATTAGTTAAAATGCTGGCTTTTAACGCTGTAGTAATTGGCGGAGCTTTCTATCTTTTACATTTAGCAGTTAAAAGCGCAAAACACAAGTCTAAACATAGACATGCATAACTCTAATCCAAATATTTTGGAAATTTTGGCAAACTAGCAAAATCTCTTGAATCATGCTGAATAATTAAACGGCCATGCCTATTTTGCAAAATCTCATCAATACGAGCCATTGAGGCTAAAGTATCCGCACGACTGGCATTAAATACTGGAACCTGTTTGGAGCGATAAGCTTCACGGATGTGATATAAATCACCAGATAGAATTACCGTGCCAGAATGCTGTAATTTTAGTTGTAATGACTGGTGTCCAACAGTATGCCCTGGCGTTCTTAATATTACAATGCTACCATCACCAAATACATCAAGATCACCAGTAATTAAGTTTTTTTTAACAGGTTGTAAGATTTTTACTAAGTCATCATTTACTGCAAGCGGTGGCGGATTTTGTTCTAATGATTTGTACTCTGCTCTTTGCACTAACCATGTTGCATGAGGAAATAAACTTGCATTACCAGTATGATCAAAATGAAAATGCGAAATTCCAACATACTTAATATCATCCGTAGTTAAATTTAACTGTTTCAACTGAGCAACTAATGATACAGAAGCACTCAAAGTAACCCCATGTTCCTTGTTTTCAACTGGATGTCCTACATATTGCTCACCCAGACCCAAATCCCACATTAACCAATCACTATTATGTTTAATTAAAAAACATGGATCAGCTAGTAAAAGTGGTTTATGTGAGTAGTATCCAGTATCAGAAAATTCTGCACCATCATGGATATTAATTGATCCACAATTTAGTGCATACACGCGTACATCGGTGGCTTTTGCAGTATCCGTAGTTATGGCAGCTTGAGCCAGATTAATAGTGCAAAGTCCAAGTAAACCGTATAAAATCACCTTTAACTTAATCATCTTATTCTCCTAAATATTACATATAAATCTGGGATAACGTCCCCACCCCGTCAGGCTCCCATACGCGTCTGTATACCTGCCACCACTCCAGAGGGGAATTATGACAGTTATATTATTATTTTACTGGCATATAAATTTCAGTTATATAGTCTTCCGGATTTTCTGTATTATGCGGACCTTTTAAATAAATTTCATACGGTGGTACTTTTTTATTTACCTTAAGTTTTAATCCACGAGCATGAGTGTACACTCCAGACCACGCATCCCCCATGAAATCATAGCTTCCATGTAAAACCACTTTAATTGCTTTATGATCTGGAATGTGTCTATTTATAAGCCCCTTGATATTGACTTCATCACCTTCATAGATTGCAGCTGCCGTATAATTCATTATTTCTTTAGTTATTTTTACTTTGTCGCAAAAACAAGCGTATTTCAATGGCGTAATCTCGGATGCCGCTATATTAGCAGTCAGTATAGAAAAACTTTGACGCATATTTTCGGCTATATTTGACATGTGACAGCTGGAACTAATCCCACTGATCTTAAAACCTTTAATACTTTGTGGTTCGTCAATATATTCAAGTTTAACAGGCACCTTATTTGTCTCTGATAAATATTGTAACCTGGTTAAGCCGCGATCAAAATCACGTCCGATCATTACTTGAAACATTTTTTTAAAAAAGCACAGGAAAAATGGTAACTTACTGTCCATTTTCCACGTAACTTGTGTGCTACCATCCGGCAGCTCGTCTAATTTAAAGTTTATATCTCCCTGAGATTTAAACGGTTTAATAAAATGTAAATCTATATTGATTTGATGATCATTTTGATTGATAATTCGCATGTTACCAATACCCATTAACTTACTTTCCCAGGATAAATAGTCTCTCGTACAATTTTGACTCATATCCGGATCAAGGCATGCCCACGGCGACCACTGCTGCCAATTATTGAAATCGGCTATATTGTTAAATATTACTTGTTGTGGGGCTTTGATGGTTTTGCTTTTTATGACTGTATATCTCACTGTTTAAGCTCCATAAATTTGTTATACCAGATTATACACTAAATATTATATATTCTTTAATTTTATCAAAAGATTGCCACGCTGCGCTCGCAATGACAAGGTGGATTGCCACGCTGCGCTCGCAATGACGAGGTGGGTTGCCACGCTTTGCTTCTAATGAACTACAGAATATGCTACTGTTTTAATCTCTGTGGGTATAATTCCTCGTGGCTTGTCGCGACTTAATTTATGAATAATGAGATTATTCATAAATTACTAATGGAACTATACTTACACAATACCGCGCTGCTTGCGGCGCGGAAA
>Ga0134126_10000207_pt1 | contig 77401 bp, 75 predicted proteins | sample KB31752_FD_96881 | JGI IMG/M metagenome (GOLD analysis project Ga0134126, IMG submission 96881) | Terrestrial soil microbial communities with excess Nitrogen fertilizer from Kellogg Biological Station, Michigan, USA - KB3-175-2 | ecosystem: Environmental > Terrestrial > Soil > Unclassified ...
CGCCAAGCGCGGCAAGCTCCGCGGGCTCGGATACTCCTCGTACATCGAGGCGTGCGGGCTCGCGCCCTCCAACGTGGCCGGCTCGCTCGGCGCGCGCGCGGGCCTCTTCGAGGCGGGTGAGGTGCGCGTCCATCCGACCGGCAAGGTGACGGTGTTCACCGGATCGCACAGCCATGGCCAGGGCCACGAGACCACCTTCGCGCAGGTGGTCGCCGACCGCCTCGGCATCGCGGTCGACGACGTGGAGGTCGTGCACGGCGACACCGGTCGCATCCCGTTCGGCATGGGCACCTACGGCTCGCGCTCCATCGCGGTGGGCGGCACCGCGATCATGAAGGCGCTGGACAAGATCGTCGCCAAGGGCCGCAAGATCGCCGCGCACCTGATGGAGGTGAGCGACGCCGACGTCGAGTTCACCGATGGCAAGTTCACGGTGAAGGGAACGGACAAGAACGTCGCGTTCGCGCAGGTCGCCCTCACCGCCTACGTGCCGCACAACTATCCGCTCGACAAGCTCGAGCCGGGCCTGGACGAGACCGCGTTCTACGATCCGACCAACTTCACCTATCCCGCCGGCACGCACATCTGCGAGGTGGAGGTGGACCCGGAGACCGGCGAGACGAAGATCGCCTCGTTCACCGCGTGCGACGACTTCGGCAACATCATCAATCCGATGATCGTCGAGGGCCAGGTGCACGGCGGGCTCGCGCAGGGCATCGGCCAGGCGCTGCTCGAGGGCTGCGTCTACGACCGGGAATCGGGACAGCTCCTCACCGGCTCGTACATGGACTACGCGATGCCGCGCGCGGCGGACCTTCCGTCGTTCAAGGTCGACACGCGCGTGACGCCCTGCACGCACAACCCGCTCGGCGTGAAGGGCTGCGGGGAGGCCGGCGCCATCGGCGCGCCCGCCGCGGTGATGAACGCGATCTGCGATGCCACCGGCGCGAAGGACATCGAGATGCCCGCCACCTCCGAGCGCGTGTGGCGCGCGGTTCGCGCCAGCCAGAAGAGGATCTGACCATGCAAACCTTCGGATACTCGGAACCCACCACCATCGCGAAGGCGACCGGCAGCGCATCCGCCAACACCGAGAGCCGCTATCTCGCGGGCGGCCAGTCGCTGCTCGCCGCGATGAAGCTGGGGCTCGCGGCGCCCGGCGAGCTGGTGGACCTCGCGCGCATCGGCGAACTGCGCGGCGTCAAGGTGGAAGGCAACGGCGCCGCGGTCACCATCGGCGCGATGACCACGCACGCGGAAGTCGCGGAGTCGCTGGAAATCGGCGCGCGCATCCCGGCCCTCGCCGCGCTCGCCGCCGGCATCGGCGATCGCCAGGTGCGCAATCGCGGAACCCTCGGCGGCTCGCTCGCGAACGACGACCCGGCGGCGGACTACCCGGCCGCCGTGCTCGCGCTCGGCGCCAGCGTGAACACCAACAAGCGCCAGCTTTCCGCGGACGATTTCTTCCGCGGTCTCTTCGAGACCGCGCTCTCGCCCGGCGAGCTGATCGTCTCGGTGACGTTCCCGGTGCCCAAGCGCGCGGCCTATGTGAAGTTCCGCAACCCCGCCTCGCGCTTCGCCCTCGTCGGGGTGTTCGTCGCCCAGACCACGCAGGGGCCGCGCGTGGCGGTCACGGGCGCCGGATCGCGCGGCGTGTTCCGCGTGAAGTCGATGGAGCAGGCGCTCGCGCGCGACTGGTCGGCGAAGCCGCTCGAGTCGATCGCCGTTCCCGCCTCCGAGCTGCAATCGGACCTGCACGCGAGCGCCGAATACCGCGCGCAGCTCGTGAACGTCCTCGCTCGCCGGGCGGTCGCCGCGGCCGCTTGACGTCGCCTCACGGCCGGACTCCAATTTCGATCATGAATGCGGAGCCCGGCCCCCTCTCCTCGATCGAAGCGGCGCAGGCGCTCCTCGCCGCCGCGGACTACGTCGCGGAGCGGCGCCTCGCGACGGCGGTGTTCCTCGCGCTGCGCCTGGGTCGGCCGCTCTTCCTCGAAGGCGAAGCGGGCGTCGGCAAGACCGAGCTCGCGAAGGCGCTCGCATCCTCGCTCGGCCGCAACCTCATCCGCCTCCAGTGCTACGAGGGCCTCGACGTCTCGAGCGCGGTCTACGAATGGAACGTGCAGCGCCAGATGGTCGCGATCCGCCTCGCGGAAGCGTCGGGACGCGCGCGCGAAGGCGCGCTCGAGCGCGACCTCTTTTCCGCCGAATACCTGGTGAAGCGGCCGATCCTGCGCGCGCTCGAGAGCGCCGTGGGAGCGGCCGCGCCGGTGCTCCTCATCGACGAGCTGGACCGCGCCGACGAGCCGTTCGAGGCGTATCTCCTCGAGGTGCTGTCCGATTTCCAGGTCACGATTCCCGAGCTGGGCGCGGTGCGCGCCGCCGAGCCGCCGATCGTGGTGATCACGTCGAACCGCACGCGCGAGATCCACGACGCGGTGAAGCGGCGCTGCCTCTATCACTGGGTCGACTACCCGAGCGCCGAGCGCGAGCTCGAGATCCTCGAGCGCAAGGCGCCGGGCGCCTCGCAGTCGCTCTCGCGCGAGGTGGTCGCGTTCGTGCAACGGCTGCGCACGATGGACCTCTACAAGGCGCCCGGCGTCGCGGAGACCATCGACTGGACGCGCTCGCTGCTCCTGCTCGACTCGCTTACCCTGGACCCGCAGGCCGTGAGCGACACGCTGGGCGCGCTCCTCAAGTACCAGGACGACCTCGCGCGGCTGCCGCGCGAGCGGATCGCCGCGCTCCTCGAGGAGGGGAAGGCGCGGGCGACCGCATGACGCCGTCGATCGCCTTCGCGCTCCCGAAGCGTCCCGGCGGCCGGCTCGCGCAGAACGTCGTGCACTTCGCGCGCGTGCTTCGCGCGGGCGGCATTCCGATCGGCACCGACAAGGTGATGGATGCGGTGCGCGTGCTGCCGCAGGCCGGGCTCGCGCGGCGCGAGGATTGGCACGACACCCTCGCCGCCCTGTTCGTCACGCGGCGCGAGCAGCAGGCGCTCTTCGACGAGGCGTTCGAGCGCTTCTGGCGCGACCCGGCGATCGAGGAGCGCGTGCGCGCGCTGCTGCTGCCGAAGGTGCAGGGCCGCACGCCGCGCGCGGAATCGGGCGGCCGGCTCGCCGAGGCGCTGCACCCGGTGCGCGAGCTGCGCCGGCGCGAAATCGACGCGCCGCCCGAAGTCACGGTCGACGCGACGCTCACCTTCTCGGCGAGCGAGCGGCTGGGGAACGTCGACTTCGAGCGCATGACGAGCGCGGAATGGGCCGAGGCGAAGCGCGCGGTGGCGGGCCTGCGGCTTCCGGTTCCCGAGGTGCGCGCGCGCCGCTACGCCGCGTCGCGCCGCGGGAGCGCGATCGATCTCGCCGCCACTCTAAGGCTCATGGCGCGCCGCGGCGGCGAGATCGCGAACCTCGCGCGGAGGGAGCGTCGCCTGCGTCCGCCGCCGCTCGTCGTGCTGTGCGACATCTCCGGATCCATGCACCGCTACACCCGCATGTTCCTGCATTTCCTGCATGCGCTCGCGCGCCCCAGACCCACCAACTCGGGGGCAGGCTCATCGCGCGTGACCATCTTCCTCTTCGGCACGCGGCTCACCAACGTGACGCGGCCGCTGCGCGACCGGGACGTGGACGAGGCGCTCGCCAAGGTGGCGGGCGCGGTGCAGGACTGGGCCGGAGGCACGCGCATCGCCGCGTCGCTGCGCGAGTTCAATTTCCGCTGGGCGCGCCGGCTCCTGGGGCAGAACGCCTGCGTGCTGCTCCTCACCGACGGCCTCGAGCGACACGAGGAGCCTGCAGCAGCGCCGGAAGCGCTCGAGTCGAGCAACATCGCCGCAACGCTTCCGCCGGCGTCGCTCGCCGCGCAGATGGATCGGCTGCACCGATCGTGCCGCCGGCTGGTGTGGCTCAATCCGCTGCTGCGCTACGCGGGCTTCGAGCCGCGCGCCTCGGGCATCGCCTCCATGCTTCCCCACGTCGACGAGTTCGTTCCCATGCACAACCTCGATTCGCTGCGCGCGCTCGCCGCGTCGCTCGCACGCTGACCATGGAGCTCAAGGGCGAGCGCAGGCTTGCCGTGGACCGCGCCACCGCGTGGGCGGCCCTCAACGATCCGGCGCGCCTCAAGGCCGCGATCCCCGGGTGCGAGGTGATGGAGCGCATCGGCGAGAACGAGTACCGCGTGGAGGTCGTCGCGGCCCTCGGCCCGGTGCGCGCGAAGTTCCGCGGCACGCTGCGCGTGGAAAATACCGTCGTGCCGGAAAGCTACACGCTGCGCTTCGAGGGCGAAGGCGGCGCGGCGGGATTCGCGACGGGAACGGCGAACGTGAGCCTCTCCGGGGATGGCGGCACGACGCTCGTCTCGTACGCGGTGAGCTCGCAGGTGGGCGGGCGCATCGCGCAGGTCGGCAGCCGCCTCGTCGACTCGGCGGCGCTCAAGCTCGCCGACGATTTCTTCGCGGCATTCGAGCGCCAGCTCGCCCCGGCCGGGGCGCGGCACGCCGAGACGATGCTCGAGGAACTCGAATCGAGCTTCGTGCTGCACGATCCGCGCACCTGGAACTGGATCTCCTGGGTCGCCTTCCTCGTGATCGTCATCGTGCTCGCCGCGCTGTTGCTGCACTGACCTCGCGCCGCGGCCCGGATGTAGGTGCGCTCCTACATCGCGGGTGGATGCCGGCTGTTAAGGTTGCAGAATGACAGCACCGGCTCCTCCCGATCCGGCGGGATCCGGCGTTCCGCACGCGAACGCCTGGCTCGCGGCGATCGTCGCCTCCTCCGACGATGCCATCGTCAGCAAGAACCTCGACGGCATCGTCACCTCGTGGAACCCCGCGGCCGAGCGCATCTTCGGCTTCACCGCCGCCGAGATGATCGGGCAGCCGATCCTGCGCATCATCCCGCCGTCGCTCCACTACGAGGAGGACCACATCCTCGCGCGCATCCGCTCCGGCGAGCGCGTCGACCACTTCGAGACGGTGCGCCAGCGCAAGGACGGCAAGCTCATCCACGTCGCGGTCACCATCTCCCCGATGCGCGACTCGACGGGGCGCATCGTCGGCGCATCGAAGATCGCCCGCAACATCGACGCGCAGCGCGAGGGCGACCGCGCGCAGGCGACGCTCGCGGCGATCATCATGGGCTCCGACGACGCGATCATCAGCAAGACGCTCGAGGGCATCGTCACATCGTGGAACCCCGCCGCCGAGCGCTTGTACGGATTCACCGCGGACGAAATCGTCGGCCAGTCGATCCTGCGCATCGTGCCCCCGTCGCTGCACGCGGAGGAGGACTACATCCTCGGCAAGATCCGCGCGGGCGAGCGCATCGACCACTTCGAGACGCTGCGCATGCGCAAGGACGGCAGCACCGTGGAGGTGTCGATCACGATCTCGCCGGTGCGCGACTCGCACGGCCGCCTCATCGGCGCCTCGAAGATCGCGCGCGACATCAGCCACCAGCGCGAGGAGCAGCGCAAGAAGGACCAGTTCCTCGCGATCCTCGCCCACGAGCTGCGCAACCCGCTCGCCGCGATCCGCTATTCCCTCGCCTACTCGAGGCAAGCGGGTGTCGCCGAGGCCGAGCGCGGCCGCGCCCACGCGATCGCCGAGCGCCAGCTCGAGCACATGGCGCACCTCCTCGACGACCTGCTCGACGTCTCGCGCATCGCGACCGGGCGCGTCGAGCTCAAGCCGCGCACGATTGCGCTCGGTCCGCTCGTGCAGGACGCGCTCGACGCGACGCGCGCGCTCTACACCCAGCGCCGGCACGAGCTGCGCCTGGAGATGCCCGGGACGGCGGTCTGGCTGGACGCGGATCCGTCGCGCATCACGCAAGTGCTCGCGAACCTGCTCACCAACGCCGCCAAGTACACGGACCCGGGCGGGCGCGTGGAGCTTGCGGTCGCGCAGGAAGACGACGAGGTTTCGATCCGCGTCTCGGACAACGGCATCGGCTTCGGCCCGGAGATGAAGGAACGGCTCTTCCTGCTGTTCAACCAGGACGAGCGGGCGCGCGAGCGCTCGGCCGGCGGCCTCGGCATCGGGCTCGCCTTGGTGCGCGAATTCGTCGAGCGCCACGGCGGACGCGTGGTGGCCGAGAGCGCGGGCCCCGGCAAGGGCAGCCGATTCACGGTGTGGCTGCCGACGGTCGCGGCGCCGCAGGCGGTGGCGACGGCGGCCGCGGCCGGCTGATCCGGGCGCGCCACGCAGGCGCTGCGCTCTTTCCTCGCCGCGCCGGACCCCTCGATCGAAGCTGCGCTACGCCGGCCTCAAGACCAACGCGCGAGCCAGTCGAAGATCTCCGCGTACCAGAGGCGCGAGTTGCGCGGCTTGAGGACCCAGTGGTTCTCGTCGGGAAACCAGACGAGGCGCGACGGCACGCCGCGCGACTGCAGCGTGTTGTAGTACGCGAGCCCGTTGGTGTCCGGCACCCGATAGTCGTTGTTGCCGTGGATCACGAGCGTGGGCGTGGCCATGCGGCCCGCGAAGGTGTGCGGGCTCTGCGCCCTCACCCGGGCCGGATTCTCCCAGTAGAGCGCGTGCAGGTCCTTCGGCCGGTGCGTGTACGAGTCGGCGCTGAACGTGGCGACGCGGTCGAAGACGCCGGCATGGCACACGTATGCACGGTAGCGGCCCGCCGGGACGTGCCCGTTGAGCCATGCGACGAGGAATCCGCCGTAGCTGCCGCCGGCGGCGAAGACGCGCCTGCGATCCGCCCAGGGCTTCGCGAGCAGCCAGTCGGTCGCCGCCTCGAGGTCCTCGGTCTCGAGCTCGCCCTGGTGTCCCATGATGCTGTCGCGGAACGCGAAGCCGAACCCGCTCGAGCCGTGGTAGTTCACCGCGGCGACCACCGAGCCGCGCGAGGCGAAAACGTGCGGGTTCCACCGGTATCCGAACGTGTCGCCCACCGCCGAATACGGACCGCCGTGGATCATCTGCAGCACGGGGTGCTTGCGCTTCGGATCGAAGCGCGGCGGGAACGTGAGGAACATCTGCACCGCCTCGCCGCGCGCGCCGCGCAGCGTCACCTCGCGCGTTTCGCCCAGACGCACGCGCGACATCGCCTCGTCGTTGAAGCGCTCGAGCCGTCGCGGGCTGCCCGCTCGAATCGCGTGCACCTGCACCGGATGCGCCGCGCAGTCGATCGCGACGGCCACCGTCTCGTCGCCCGCCGGTCCGCCGATGTCGAATCCCTGCACCCAGCCGCCGCGCACCACGACCTCGAGCGAATCGTCGCGCAGGCGGTAACGCCACAAATGGCAGCGTCCGCGCTCCTGCGCCGCGAAGAGAACGCACGATCCGTCGCGCGTCCAGTGCAGCCCGCCTTCGACGTCGATCTCCCAATCCGCTCCCACGACGCGCGGCGATTTGCGGCCGGCGAGGAACGCGAGCCGCCCGGGCCGCGTGTGGCGCCGGCCCACGTTCGTCGCGACACACGCGATGGTCGCCCCGTCGGGCGCGTAGCGCGGCGCTTCGTAGCTCCAGGCGCGGTCGCGCGTGAGCGGCGTGATGCGGCGGCTCCCGACATCGATCTCGGCGAGCGCCGTGGGATTCACCGCGCGCTTGCGCTCCGCCGGATCATGCACGAAGGCGATGCGCCGGCCGTCCGGCGAGATGTCGAAGTGCGATGCGCCCGGCTCGGCCCGCGGCAGCTCGCAGCCGGTGCCCTCGAAGAGGTCGACGATCCGTCCGCTCGCCAGCTCGAGCGCCAGGAGATGCGGCACGCGTCCCATCGGGAGGTTGCGGTCGAAATGCCGGTACTGCGCCTCCGCGGTGACGTACGCGCTTTCCTTGCGCTCGCTGAACGCCTTGTGCATGCGCTCCTGCGCGGCACGGCCCTTCGCGTCCGGCCATACCCACGAGACGAACACGATGCGCTCGCCGTCGGGCATCCAGCGGAAGTCCTCGATGCCCGGGCGGAAGTCGCTCTTGCGCTCCGCCTCGCCGCCGGCCGCGGCGATCACGTAGAGCTGCGATTCGCCGTCCTTGTGCCCCTGCTGCTCGCGCTTCGCGAGGAAGGCGATGCGATCGCCGCGCGGCGACCATGCGGGCTTGCCATCCTTCTCGCCGTATCGCGTGAGGCGGCGCGGCGCGCACGCGCCGGTCGGGAGCAGCCACAGGCTCGCCGCGGCCTTGTTCTGCTCCATCGAATACGCGGTGACCGTGCAGACCGCCGCCGAGCCGTCCGGGGCGACGGCCACGTTCGACACGCGCTCGAGCGACCACAGCGTGTCCACGTCGAGCGGGCGCCGTCCCCGCGCGCCGCGCCCCGACGTGCGCATCGGCCCCTCAACGCTTGCCATCGAAGCCGGATTCGCGCACCACGCTGCAGACCTGCACCTTGTACTCCTCGTAGAAGTCTTTCGTTCGAATCCAGCCCGCGAGGATCCGGCCGCCGGGTTGTGCGAACATGGCGCCGTGATCGGACGACACATCGTACCGCAGCCGCCGCTTCCGGATTCCCGCTACGCCGCCGCGCGGCTCGCCGTCGCGGTGCTGCTCATGACGGTGGGCACGGGCGGCATGTACTTCGTGCCCGTGGTGCTTCCCGCGATCCAGGCCGAGTTCGGCGTGACGCGCGCCGCCGCCTCGCTCCCGTACGCGTTGCTCATGATCGGCTTCGGGCCCGGCGCGCTCCTCATGGGGCGCCTGATGGACCGGGCGAGCCTCACCATCCCGCTCCTGGTCGGCGCGGCGAGCCTCGCGCTCGGGTTCGTGCTCGCGGCGCACGCGACCTCGCTCTGGGCGTTCAGCGCGATCCATGGCGTCTTCATCGGGTTCCTCGGCTGCGCGGCGACGTTCTCGCCGCTGCTCGCCGACACGTCGCTCTGGTGGACGAAGCGGCGCGGGATCGCCGTCGCGGTCTGCGCGAGCGGCAACTTCCTCGGCGGCGCGATCTGGCCGCCGATCGTGCAGCGGCTCGTGGAAGCGCACGGCTGGCGCGATACGTATACGGTGCTCGGCATCGCGAGCGCGGTCGCGGTGCTCGGCCTCGCCGGGCTGATGCGCGGCCGCGCGCCCCTCGCCCGCGTGCACGCCGGCGCGGCCGCGGACCAGGACCATGAGAAGCCGTTCGGCCTCGGTGTGCCCACGGCGCTTGCGCTCCTCATGGTCGCGGGCGTCGCCTGCTGCGTCGCGATGGCGATGCCGCAGGTGCACATCGTCGCGTACTGCGGCGACCTGGGCTACGGCCCGGCGCGCGGCGCGCGCATGCTCTCGCTCATGCTCGGATGCGGGATCCTCAGCCGCCTCGCGTGCGGCGCGCTCTCCGACCGGATCGGCGGCGTTCGCACGCTGCTCCTGGGCTCCGGAATGCAGTGCATCGCCCTCTCGCTCTTCCTGCCGTTCCAGTCGCTGCCCTCGCTCTACGTGATCTCGGCGCTGTTCGGCTTCGCGCAGGGCGGCATCGTACCGGCGTACACCATCGTCGTGCGCGAGAACTTTCCCGCCGCAGGCATCGGCACCCATATCGGCGCCGTGATGATGTGCACCATGTTCGGGATGGCGGGCGGCTCGTGGATGTCCGGCAAGCTCCTCGATGTCACCGGCTCGTATCACGCCGCGTTCTGGAACGGCATCGCGTGGAACGTGCTCAACTTCTCGATCGTGCTCTTCCTGCTGCTGCGGCTGAGGAAGCCACCGGAACGGCGCACGCGCGAAGCGGCGCGCATGGTCGACAACGCGCTTTCCGCCGAGACCGCCTAGCGGCCCTCGCGCAGCATCTCCCCGAGCTTCGCGTCGAGCGATGGATGCGCGGGCAACGGGATGCGCATCTCTTCCTCGAGGATGCGCCGCACTTCTTCGACGCTCGAAAGGACGCGCGTCTCGGTACGGCCGTCGCGATGGTGGATGGCGTAGCGTGCGTTGCGCAAGGCGTGGCGCAACCCGGGCGCCGCGCGCGCCGCGACGACACCGGTCACGAATTGCGAGCGCGGGTGGTTCGCGAGGTACCAGTTGCTCACCTCGTAGTCCGCGAGGTGCTGCTCGTGGCGCTCGAATGCGTAGAGGGCGCGCCATTCGTCTTCGACACGCGCCTCGAGCACGAACCCCTCGCCGTGGGGAACGAGGCGGAACGTCTCGTGAGGCGTCTCCTGCTCGACCTGCGCCGCGAGGCGCAGCGGCGCGGTGAGCGACTGGCCGCCGAAGCCGACGTCGGCGATCCAGGGCTCGCCGCCGATCGTCACCTCGAGCAGCATATGGCTGCGCGCGGTGACCACGCCCGCGGGAACGTTCCAGCGCACGCGCGCCGCGAGGCGCCGCACCGGATAGCCGATCGCCTCGAGGACGTGCGCGAAGTAGAGGTTCTGCTCGAAGCACCAGCCGCCGCGCCGGCGCGCGACGAGCTTCTCCTCGAGCGATGCGGCGTCGAGCGGCACCGGCTCGCCGAGGAACGCGGCGAGGTTCTCGAATGGAATCGCCTCGGCGTGCAGGCGATGCAGCTCGCGCAAGGTCGCGGCCGTGGGCTCGGCCGCTCCGGCGAAGCCGATGCGGCGGAAATACGCGCCGAGATCGGGCGCGCGCCGGGATTCGTCCATGGAGGCGAGTCTAACCGACGCTCCTGCACGGTGCGGGGCAGCCCGACAGAGCGGGGAGCGACGGGCCGCGCGCAAGATGCCCGCCGGGCATCGCGCCCGGCGGGGTTGCCCGGGGAGCGTCAGCTACCCGAGAGCTGGGCGCGGATCTCGCCGCCCGGATGCTGCTTGCTGTGCGCGTTCACGTAGAGGTCGCCGCGCTTGTACGCCTCGTACTGCTCGTCGGTGAGCTTCGCGCCGGGCGGAGAGACGAAGTGGTCGTCGCCCTCCTTCGTGAGCGGAATGATCACCTTGCCGTTCTTGCCGGCCGCGCCTTCGTGGATGTGCGCGGCGGTGGCTTCCATTCCGGTCACCATGATGTCGGCCTTGACGGTATGGTCCGGATTGACGGTCACCGTGCCGCTGCCGGAAGCGCCGGTGTCCACGGCCGGAACCTCGCTCGCGCCCGTGAGGGAGACGTGCTGCGACCCGGAAGAATGCATCATGTGGTCCATCGTCGAGCACGCGCCGAGCGCGGCGGTGCAGGCGAGAGCGACGAGCGTGCGGGATAGCGCCTTCATAGGTTCTCCTTTGGTTGGCTGGCACCGGGAGAACAGCCGCGGGCAAAGCTTTCATCCGCGACCGTCAATGCCGCTCCTAGGCTAGCACCTTGCCGTCGGCCGCGTGCGCCCCGCCGATGCGGGCTCGTCCGCCCGCGGTAAACGGTTCGGCGCGGGGCGGGTGCGGGCGCGAACGCGCTCTCAGAGCGCGCGGATCCGCACCTTGCGGAACTTCACCACGCCCTGGACGTATTGCAGCGCGATCGGCCCGGCGGCGAGCCTGGAATCCTCGATCTCGGCGGTCTTCTCGCCGTTCAGGACCACGGTGATGCGCGACCCCTTCACCGTGATGTCGTAGGTGTTCCACTTGCCGCCCGCCTTGGGCATCGGATCGACCGCGGCGAGATGGGTGATCGCGCCGGTCCCGTACTTCGCTTCCGGCCGCTCGTCGTAGATGTTCGCCTCGTAGCACGTGGTGTCGGTGGGATTCGCGCCGTTGGCGCAGCGCATGTAGATGCCGCTGTTGGCGTCGTGGCTCACCCAGAACTCGGCGTACACCTCGAAGTCGCGGTACGAGTCGCGCGTCACGAGGAAGGCGCTGGGCTTGCTTTCCTTGCGGTCGGCGACGATCGCTCCGTCGGCGGCGTGCCAGTCGGCGTCGCCCACGCGGCTGAAGTTCCCGAGGCCCTGGTCGCCGTCGATGAGCGTGGTCCATGCGGAAGCGCCCGCGCCGTGCATGCCGGAACCCGCGCCGTGCATGCCGGCGCAACCGGCGAGCGCGAGCGCCGCGGCGATCGATGCGATTGCCTTTCCGTGTCCCAGACCCATGACGCCCTCCTGCCGTGGTGGCCCCGAAGGCGGCCATTCTTGGCGTTCACGGGCCGCACGTCAACGCCACGCCGGATGCCGCGCCTCGTCGCCCGGGCGCCTGCATCGTGCCGGGGCAGGCGCATCCAGTCCCAGCTTGTGGATGAGCCGCATGGCGTCGAACGGCGCCTTCACCTTCGCGTCGTTGTCGAAATAGCAATAGACGTCGCGGCCCTTGCGCGTCGGCGCGGGCGTGGCGGAGATCTTCTGCGCACCGGGCCGCTCGGCGCCTTCGCTCCATGCCCGGATACGATCGGCCCACAGGTCGAGCGCCGCGTCCGAATAGCCGCTCGCGTAGAGGACCGTGTCGCCGTGCAGCCGGACGTACACGAAATCCGCGGTCACGTCCTCGACGAAGGGCCACTTGCCCGCGGTGTCCGCGACCACGAGCCCGATGCGATGCTTGCGCAGCAGCTTCGGGAACGCCGGATCGAGGAAGCTCTCGTGCCGGATCTCGATCGCGTGGCGCAGCTCGCGATGGCCGTCGATCGCGAGGCGGCAGCGGCCCTTCACGCGTTCGTCGCGGCGGCGCGCGAGTGCCAACGCCGATTCGCTGTCGCGCGGCAGCATCTCGAAGAAGGCCTCCAGGCGCTCCGCGTCGAAGCGGAACTGCGGCGGGAATTGCCACAGGAACGGGCCCGTCTTCTCGCGCAGGTTGAAGAGGCCCGAGGCGAGGAAGTTCGCCAGCGGCTTCTCGACGTCCTTCAGGCGCTTCATGTGCGAGATGAATCGGCTGCCCTTGATCGCGAAGATGAATCCGGGCGGCGTCGCGTCGTACCAGTCCTGGAAGTGCCCGGGACGCTGCAGCGAGTAGAACGTGCCGTTGATCTCGATCGTCGGAAAGCGGCGCGAGGCGTACTCGAGCTCCCGGCGCTGCGCGAGCCCTTCCGGATAGAAGACGCCGCGCCATCCGCCGTAGCGCCAGCCGGAGATGCCGATGCGGATCGTGCCCATGCGCGTGGGACCGCGTGCGGCCTCAGACGTGCGTGAGGATCTCCGAGATCGCGCCCATGTCCGCCGGCTTCACGAGGAACCAGTCGAAGCCCGCGGCATGGGCGTTGCGCCGGTCCTCCTCCTGCCCGTAGCCGGTGAGCGCGACCAGGCGCACGCCGCGCGTATCGGGCGAGGAGCGCGCGCGGCGCGCCACTTCGTATCCGTCGAAGCCGGGCAGCCCGATGTCCACGATCGCCACGTCCGGATGCACCGTCTTGAGGCTCGCCACGCCGCCCGGACCGCTGTCGGCCTCGTGCACCTGGTGGCCATTGAGCCTCAGCATCATGGCAAGCGTCTCGCGCCCGTCGTCGTTGTCTTCCACCACCAGGATGCGCAAGGACTTATCCTCCTTCGGTCGGGTTGCGGGCGGCTCTTCGGCGACCGGCGGCGGCGCCACCCGCTCCGCGAGGGGCATGCGCACGACGAACTTCGAGCCCTGCCCGGGCCCGTCGCTCTCGCCGCGGATCGATCCGCCGTGCATCTCCACCAGGCGACGCACCAGCGCGAGGCCGAGCCCCAGTCCACCCTGCGAGCGGTCGATCGTACGCTCGCCCTGCGTGAAGAGCTCGAAGATGCGCGGCAGGAGCGCGGGTGCGATGCCCATGCCGTTGTCCTGCACTTCGAGCAGCGCGTCCCTGCCCTCGGCGGCCACGCGCACGAAGATGCGGCCGCCCTCCTGCGTGTACTTCGCCGCGTTGTCCACCAGGTTGGTGACGATCTGCTCGACGCGCGTCTCGTCGGCGAGGATCCAGGCCTCGCGGTAGTCCGCCTCGAGCTTGTGGCGCGCGAGCCGGCCGGAAGCCGAGAGCATCATCAGCGTGCGCCGCGTCACCGCGGCGAGGTCGATCGGGCGCGTGGCGAGCTGGATGCGCCCGCGCGTGACGCGTGCGACGTCGAGCAGGTCGTCGACCAGCTGGCGCAGGCTCACCATCTGCCGGTCGATGATGTCGCGCCCGCGCAGCGCCTCCTCGCTCTTCGGGTCCACGTAGTGCAGCACGTTCACCGCGCTCGAGATCGCGTTGAGCGGGTTCCTCAGCTCGTGGCCCAGCATCGCGAGGAACTCGTCCTTCGCGCGGCTCGCCTCCTCGGCCTCGCGGCGCGCGTCGCGTTCCGAAGCGAGCGCCGCGTTGAGGCGCTGCTGGCGCTCGCGCAGCATGCCGTCCGCCTCGCTGAAGGCGTCCTGCACTTCCTCCACCTCGTCGATCGAGGACGGCGGATGGGGCGGCTGCCGCTCGCCGTGCGCGAGCGCACGCGCCGAGGCGCCGAGCGCGATGATCGGAAGCTGGATGCGGCGCGAGAGCAGGAACGCGAGCAGCACGGCGAGGCCGATCGACGCGAACGCGGCGGCCGCGAGCAGCGCCGAGGAATCGAGCAGCGCCGCCTCGATGATCGCGGCGGGCACCGAGGTCGCGACCGTCCAGCCCCAGCGCACCGAACGGCTGTGCGCCGCGTAGACCGGCACGCCGTCCGCGCCCCTCCCGCGATACGCGCCCTCGGCGATCGCGCGCGACTTCTCGAGCAGCAGCTTGGCGGGGCGCTTGCCGACCCAGCGGGCGTTCTCCTGCGTGCGCGCGATGACCGTGCCGTCCTGGTCGAGCAGCGTCATGGTCGCTCCGTTGCCGATCGGATACTGGCTCATGAACTTGAGCCACGCGGATTGCTCGATCACGGCGACGAGGATCGACTCGATGCGCTTGCCGCGCAGCACCGGCACGATGATCTGCGTGTCGTAGCTGCCGTCGCGCGCGCGCACCAGCCCCGACACGGCGGGAAGCCGCATCGCTTCCACGCGCCGCAGCGTGGGCGGGTCGAGCGACGGGATGGGCGCCGCGAAGCTCTCGCGCCATGCGGCCGTCACGCGCTTCCAATCCGGATCGCCCACCGCGACCGCGCTCCACAACGGCTGCGTGTCGAGCGTGCGGCGCATGCGTTCGCCGAGCTCGGCGCGCGAGGCGGATAGCGCCTGCGAAAGGCCGAGCGCGCGCAGCATGCGGATCGCGCCGTCCACCTCGGTATCCAGCGCGATCGTCATCGCCCGCACCCGCTCGAGGTAGCGCAGCTCGAGGTCCTTCCTCTGCTGCCACCAGGAGAACGAGGTGATCGCGACGGCAAAGACGAGCAGCGGCAGGAATGCGCCGCCGATCAGGACCAGGAGATGGCTTCGGATCTTCACGCGAGGCGCCAATCGCCGCTCCAATCTCGGAGAGACCGCGCGCCGTGTTGCGGGTTTCTGCTCCCGATGGAGGGTGCTCGCCCTCCTTCGCGCCGATGCGGCGGGCGCCTACGCGCCGGGCTCGTCGCGTCGCGGCCAACCGCCGCGAGCGAGGTCCGCGTCGTGCTCGCCGAGGCGGGGTGCCGGATGGCGGATCGCCCCGGGCGTGGCGCTCATCCTGGGAACGATGCCGAGCACTCGCAGCGACTCACCGCTCGCGGTGGTCGCCTCGAGGATCATCTCGCGCGCGAGGTACTGCGGATCGCGGGCGATGTCGGCGACCGAATAGATGCGTCCGACCGGAACGCGCGCCGCCTCGAGCGCGGCGATCACCTCGTCGGGCGAGCGTCGCGAGGTCCACGCCTCGATCGCGCCGTCGATGCGCGCGGTGTGCTCTACCCGGCCGTCGTTGTGCGCGAGCGCGGGATCGTTCTCGAGGTCCGCGCGGCCGATCGCCGCCATGAGCCGCCGGAAGATGCTGTCGCCGTTTCCCGCGACCAGCACGTAGCTCGAATCGGCGCAGCGGTACGCGTTCGAGGGGACGATGCCCGGCAGCGCACTCCCCGCCCGTTCGCGCACCGCGCCGAACGCGTCGTACTCGGGAAGCAGGCTCTCCATCACGTTGAACACCGACTCGTAGAGGGCGACGTCGACGTACTGGCCCTCGCCGCCGCGCGCGTCGCGGTGATAGAGCGCCATGAGGACCCCGATCACGCCGTGCAGCGCCGCGAGCGTGTCGCCGATGGACACGCCCACGCGCACCGGGACGCGCCCCGGCTCGCCCGTGAGGTGGCGCAATCCGCCCATGGATTCGCCGATCACGCCGAAGCCCGGCCGGTCCTTGTACGGTCCGGTCTGGCCGTAGCCCGAGATGCGCAGCATGACGAGCCTCGGATTGAGCGCGTGCAGGCGCTCCCAGCCCAGGCCCCAGCCTTCGAGCGTGCCGGGCTTGAAGTTCTCGATCACGACGTCGGCCTCGGCCGCGAGCGCGCGCACCGCCTCCTGGCCTTCGCGCTCGCGCAGGTCCGCGCACACCGATCGCTTGTTGCGCGATTGCACTTCCCACCACACCGAGGTGCCGTCGCGCAGCAGCCTCCACTTGCGCAGCGGATCTCCCACGCCGGGCGGCTCGACCTTGATCACGTCGGCGCCGAAGTCGGCGAGCGTCTTGCCGGCGAACGGCCCGGCGATGAGCTGCCCGAGCTCGAGCACCTTGATTCCCTGGAGCGCTTGCATCGCGGCGATTCTACGCGCGCGCGGCGAACGGCGGCTGCGTCGCGGAATGGCGACAGTCAACCATCCGCGGTGCTTTTCCGTTGGATGCGAAAAACACCTACCATGGCGTGAACCCATAAGGAGCTTCATGAACAAGATCCTCACCCTTTCCCTCGCCTGCCTCGGCGCCTTCGGCGCGGTCTCGGCCGCCCAGGCGCAGTCCTTCCCCGATCGCGCGCGAGTCGTGGCCTCGCACCCGGTGATCGAGCAGATCCCGGTCGATCGCGAGGAGTGCTGGAACGATCGCGTGCGCGGCTATGAAGACCATCGCGTCACACGCTCGGATACCGGTGCCGCCATCGGTCCCGGCACGGTGCTCGGCGCCATTGTCGGAGGCGTCGTCGGGCACCAGGTGGGCCGCGGCCGCGGCAACGACGTCGCGACCGCCGCGGGCGCCATCGCCGGCGGCCTGGTCGGCAACCAGATCGATCGCGACAACGCCGGTCCGCCCGAGTCGGTCACCGAGGTCGACCGCGTGCCGGTCGAGCGCAACGTGAAGCGCTGCCGCACGGTGCACGAGACGCGCGAGGCCACCGTGGGCTACGACGTGCGCTACGAGTACCACGGGCGCGAGTTCACCACGCGCACGCCGCGCGCGCCGGGCCGCTTCATCCCGGTGAGCGTGGAGGTGCGCCCCGTCGCCGCGCCCTACGACCAGCCGCCGCCGCCCTCGGCACCGCGTCCTCCGGTCTATTCGCGCTGAGCCGGGCCGTATGAAAACGGCGCCCTCGGGCGCCGTTTTCGCGTACGAGGCGTGTCGGCCGGCTCCTGCGCCATGCGGCGCGGGAGCGATCCGAACGACGTACCGAACGCGAGCATCGAAACGTCGAGGGCCTTCGTCCGAAGGCCGAACGACTTTCGGAGGTCTCACATGAAGATGCTAGCCCTGGCGGTCGCCTCCGCGCTCGCCGTCGCCGCACCGCTCGCGCATGCACAGCCGTATCCCGACCGTCCGTACGACAACGACCATCCGTACGTCGCTCCGGATCGTGCGGACGCTCCGTACGATCGCCGCGACGACCGCGACAACGACCGCCGCGGCGATCGCGCGCGCGTGGTCGACTCGCAGCCGGTGTACGGCGAAGCGGGCGAGCACCAGGAATGCTGGAACGACCAGACGCACAGCTACGAGCGCCACCACATCGGCGCCGGCACGGTGATCGGCGGGATCGCGGGCGGCGTCGTCGGCCACCAGTTCGGCAGCGGCCACGGCAACACCGCGGCGACCGCCGCCGGCGCGATCGGCGGCGCGCTCCTCGGCAATCGCGTCGATCGCAACCGCGCGGAAAACGACGAGCCGGGCGAGCGTTGCCGAACCGTGCGCGACGAGTCGGACAGCAGCCGCGAGGTGATGGGCTACGACGTGCGCTACGAGTACCAGGGCCGCCAGTACGAGACGCGCCTCGACCACGACCCGGGCCGCTATCTCGTGGTGGGCGAGGACACGCGTGCCGACGGTGCGCCGCTCGACAACGCGAATCCGTACCCCGAGCGTCCCCGCAACGACTACGACCGCCGCTGAGCCTGCCGGGGAGCGGCCCTCCGCTCCCCATTGGCGAGGCCAATCAGGCGCATCGAAACAATCAATTGGACGCTGACCCCGGGCGAGGCAACAATGCAGGATAGCGCACGAAAGTCCGCAATCCCGCATTTCGTCCCCCTGGAGGTCCACCATGAAACCGCTCAAAGGAACCAAGACCCACGATAACCTGAAGGCCGCCTTCGCCGGCGAGTCGCAGGCGAACCGGCGCTACCTGTACTTCGCGACCAAGGCGGACGTGGAAGGCCAGAACGATGTCGCCGCGCTCTTCCGCTCGACCGCGGAGGGAGAGACCGGCCACGCGCACGGCCACCTCGACTACCTCGCCAACGTGGGCGATCCGGCGACCGACCTGCCGATCGGCAGCTCGCGCCAGAACCTCAAGTCCGCCGTCGCCGGCGAGACGCACGAATACACCGACATGTACCCCGGCATGGCCAAGTCCGCACGCGGCGAAGGCTTCGAGGAGATCGCCGACTGGTTCGAGACGCTCGCCAAGGCCGAGCGCTCGCACGCCAACCGCTTCCAGAAGGCGCTCGACGCGCTCTCCGACTGACTCGTCTGCATCCGCGCGAAGAGTAAAGGGGGCTTCGCGCCCCCTTTTCGCTCTGCTCATGCAAGCGCCGGTGCACGCCGATCCAACGCCGATGGCCGCCGATAAGGGAAGCCGGCGTTTCGCATCATTGATTGGCACCAGGACCATGCCTGGATCATCGGCGGATAGCGGCGTTGGATCGGCGGGAATCGGCGCTTTCAAGGACTTTCGCTCGCACAATATCCGAAGCAAATGACGACGAGAGAAGGCAGCCTCGAGGCACCCACGCGCCATCCGATCGACTGGAAGAATCCCGAGTACTACGACGAGGGGAAGATCCAGGCGGAGATGGAGCGCATCTTCGACATCTGCCACGGATGCCGGCGCTGCGTGAGCCTGTGCAACGCCTTCCCCACGCTTTTCGACCTGATCGACGAGGGGCCGACGGGCGAGCTCGACGGCGTGCCGCGCGAGAAATTCCAGGGCGTGGTGGACAACTGCTACCTGTGCGACATGTGCTACATGGTGAAGTGTCCGTACGTGCCGCCGCACCCGTGGAACGTGGACTTTCCGCACCTCATGCTGCGCGCCAAGGCGAACGAGTTCCGCGCCGGAAAGCTCGCGCATCCCGTGCGCGACCGCTTCCTCTCCGCCACCGACCGCAACGGCAAGCTCGCGACCATCCCCATCGTCGTGCAGGCCGTGAACGCCTCGGCACGCTCCAAGCCGCTGCGCGCGTTGGGCGAGAAGACGATGGCGATCGACAAGGACGCGTGGCTGCCCGCCTATTCGCCGCGCCCGTTCCGCTCGCATGCGGCGGCGAGCAAGGCGTATCCCGTGAAGGACGGCGAGCGTTCCCCCGGCAAGGTCGCGATCTACGCCACCTGCTACGTGAGCTACAACGAGCCGGGCATCGGGCACGACCTCCTGAAGATCCTCGACCACAACGAGATTCCCTACGTGCTCGCCGCGAAGGAAGCGTGCTGCGGGATGCCGAAGCTCGAGCAGGGCGACCTCGAGTCGGTCGCCGCGCTCAAGGAGAAGAACATCCCGGTGCTCGCGAAGCTCGCGCGCGAAGGCTACGCGATCCTCACGCCCGTGCCGTCGTGCACGTTGATGTACAAGCAGGAGCTGCCGCTCCTCTTCCCGCACGACGAGGACGTGAAGGCGGTGCGCGACGCGATGTTCGATCCGTTCGAGTACCTCATGGCGAGGAAGCGCGACGGGTACCTGCGCGAGGATTTCACGCGGCCGCTCGGCAAGGTCGCCTACCACATCCCGTGCCATACACGGGTGCAGAAGATGGGCCCGCGCACGCGGGAGGCGCTGGAGAGCGTGCCCGGCACCGAGGTGCTGGTGATCGAGCGCTGCTCGGGCCACGCGGGCACCTACGGCGTGAAGGCGGAATTCCACCAGACCGCGCTGCGGATCGGGCGTCCCGTGTTCCGCCAGGTCGCGGAGTTCGCGCCGGACTTCTTCGCCTCCGATTGCGAGCTCGCCGGGCACCACATCGCGCAGGGGCTTGGGGATGACAAGGGTAACGCCGTGCTCAAGCATCCGCTCACCCTGTTGCGAATGGCCTACGGATTACCCGACTAGGCGCCTTCGCTCGTAGCGGCGTTCATCGGCGTTCATCGGCGGATTCAAAGCTCCTTCTTCGAGACCTGCCATGCAAAAACTTTCCCGCGATTCCCTGATGTCCCTCGAGTCCTATGCCAAGTCGCGCAAGGACTTCCGCGCGCGCGTCCTCGCCCACAAGAAGAGCCGCATCGTCCACCTCGGCGAGCACGTGACGCTCATCTTCGAGGACGAGCTCACCATCCGCTACCAGGTGCAGGAGATGCTGCGCGTGGAGCGCATCTTCGAGGACGAGGGCATCCAGGAGGAGATCGACGCCTACAACCCGCTCATCCCCGACGGCCGCAACTTCAAGGCGACCATGATGATCGAGTACGAGGACGTGAACGAGCGGCGCGCCGCGCTCGCCCGCCTGAAAGGCATCGAGGACCGCGTGTGGGTGCGCGTGGAAGGCTGCGCGCCGGTCTACGCCATCGCCGACGAGGACCTCGAGCGCGAGACCGAGGAGAAGACTTCCTCGGTGCACTTCCTGCGCTTCGAGCTGAGCTCCGAGATGGTGGATTCGCTCAAGTACGGCATGGCGCTCGCGATCGGCGTCGACCATCCGCACTACACCGCATCGGTCGATCCCGTGCCGACCGACGTGCGCGCCGCCCTTCTCGCCGACCTCGATTGAAAAATCGGGGACGTACCCCGTTTTCCGTAAGAGGGAACGTTCCGCCTAAGAGAAAACGGGGTACGTCCCCGATATCAGGCGGCCTTCGCCATCTTGAGCGCCGGGATCTTCACCGACTGGATCGCGGCGGCGAGCGTTTCCACGGCGAGCGGGCGGTCGAAGCTCGCGCGCCACGCGAGCGCCACCTTGCGCGAGGGCGCGGGCTGGGTGAACGGCACGGGCTTGAGGAGCTTCGTCGCATAGCGCGCCACGAGCGCGCTCGCGGGCAGCACGCTCACGCCCAGGCCCGATGCGACCATGTTCCGGATGGTCTCGAGAGAGCTGCCCGCGCGTCCCTCGGCGAGTGCGGTGTTCGACTGGCCCGGGCAGGCTTCCATCACCTGGTCGCGGAAGCAGTGGCCGGCGTTGAGCACGAGCAGGTTCTCCCCGGCGAGCTCGCCCGGCTTCACGGCCTTGCGCTGCTGCCAGCGGTGGCCTTCGGGAACCACCACGCTGAACGGCTCCTCATACACGACGCGCGTCTTCACGCCCGGGACCGCGAACGGGAGCGCGATGATCACCACGTCGAGCTCGCCGTCCCTGAGCATCGGCGCGAGGTTCCCCGTGAGGTTCTCCTCGATCACGAGCGGCATGGCGGGCGCGCGCTTGCGGAGGATCGGCACCAGGTCCGGGAGGAGGTAGGGCCCGATGGTGGGAATCGCACCCAGGCGCAGCGCCCCCGCGAGCTGGTCGCGCCCGCCGCGCGCGATGTGCGGGATCTTGGCCACCTCGTCCAGCACGCGGCGCGCCTGCTCCACGATCTCGATCCCGCGCGCGGTGACGAGCACCTCGTTCTTGTTGCGCTCGAAGAGCTTCACGCCCAGCTCGTCCTCGAGCTTCGCGAGCGCGAGCGAGAGCGTGGGCTGGGTGACGAAGCACTTCTGCGCGGCGCGGCCGAAGTGGCGCTCCTGGGCGAGGGCGACGACGTAGCGCAGCTCGGTGAGGGTCACGGCGGGTCTTCCATTGAGTGTCGCAATCGCAAGTATAACCACAATCAATTGGACCAATCAATCGACGGCAGCCACAATGGGCCATCGCCTCTATCAACGCATCCGGCGCGACGCCGGCAGAAAGGATCCACATGCTTCCGAATTCCGAGGGCCGCAAGGTCCCGCAGGTGACGTTCCGCGTGCGCCGCGACGGACGCTGGGACGAGGTCGGCTCCGGGCGGATCTTCGCGGGCCGCACCGTGGTCGCCTTCGCGCTGCCCGGCGCGTACACGCCGACCTGCTCCAGCTCGCACCTGCCGCGCTACAACGAGCTCGCCCCCGCCTTGCGCCGCGCCGGCGTGGACGAGGTGGTGTGCATCTCGGTGAACGACCCGTTCGTGATGGCCGAGTGGCAGAAGGACCAGAACGCGCCGCACATCACCTTCCTTCCCGACGGCAACGGCGAGTTCACGCGGCGGATGGGCATGCTGGTCGACAAGAGCGACCTCAATTTCGGCGCGCGCTCCTGGCGCTACTCGATGCTCGTGAGGGACGGCGTGATCGAGAAGATGTTCATCGAGCCGGAGAAGGAAGGCGACCCCTACGAGGTCTCGGATGCCGACACCATGCTGCGCTACATCGCCCCCAACGTGCGGGCGCCCGAATCGGTGCTCGTCTTCGCGAAGCGCGGCTGCCCGTACTGCGCACGCGCGAAGGAGCTGCTTCGCGAACGCGGCCTGGTGTTCGAGGAAGTGACCCTGGGCGAGGGCATCACGACCTCGGCGCTGCGAGCGGTCTCGGGCAAGGGCACCGCGCCGCAGGTCTTCATCGGCGGACGGCTCGTGGGTGGCGCGGAGGAGCTCGAGGCGTACTTCACCGAGCGCGACCGCAAGGCGGCGTAAGCTTCCTTCGGCGTACCCGACAAAACCGGGACAGGCCACTGTTTCATTCGAGTTGCTCGCAATCGGCAGCGTGGCCGACCCCGGTTTGGAGAAAGGACAACGATGAAAGTCGACGTGGCGGTGATCGGCGCCGGAACCGCGGGGCTCGCGGCGTACCGTGCGGCACGCGCGGCGGGAGCGCGCTCGGTGCTGGTCGAGGGCGGGCCGTACGGGACCACTTGCGCGCGAGTGGGCTGCATGCCCTCGAAGCTCCTCATCGCGGCGGCGGAGGCCGCGCACGGCGTGGAGCGCGCGCGCCACTTCGGCGTTCACGCGGGCGCTGCGCGCATCGACGGCGGCGAGGTCATGGCGCGCGTGAGGCGCGAGCGCGACCGTTTCGTCGGCTTCGTGCTCGAGGGGGTCGAGGCGATTCCGGAGGCGGATCGCATCCGCGGCCACGCACGCTTCGTCGATCGTTCCACGTTGCAGGTGGACGGCGGCCCGCGCATCGAGGCGCGGTCGATCGTGATCGCGACCGGCTCGCGTCCCACGATCCCTCCGATCCTCCAGGGGCTGGGCGACCGCCTGGTCGTGAACGACGACCTCTTCGATTGGGAAGCGCTCCCGCGCTCGGTCGCCGTGTTCGGCCCCGGCGTGATCGGCCTGGAGATCGGGCAGGCGCTCGCGCGCCTCGGCGTGCGCGTCGTGGTTCTCGGGCGCGGCGGGCGCGTGGGCCCGCTCACCGATCCCTTCGTGCAGCGCGCCGCGGTCGCCGCCTTCGCCGCCGAGTTCACGCTCGATCCGGACGCGCACGTGACGCGCGTCGAGCGCATCGGCGACGAGGTCGAGGTCGAATATCGCCGCACCGACGCGAAGGTGTGCACGGAACGCTTCGACTACGCGCTCGCGGCGACGGGGCGCGCGCCGAACGTGGACGGCATGGGGCTGGAATCGCTCGGGGTCGCGCTGGACGCGCGCGGCGTGCCGGTGCACGAGCGCGCCACGATGCAGGTGCCGGGCGCGCCGGTCTTCATCGCGGGCGACACCTCGAACGACGCGCCGCTCCTGCACGAGGCCGCGGACGAGGGCCGCATCGCCGGCTCCAACGCCGCGCGCTATCCGAACGTCGTGCCGGGACCGCGCCGCGCACCGCTCGGCATCGTCTTCACCGATCCGCAGCTCGCGATCGTGGGCGGCGGATTCGCGCGCCTGCAGGCGCACGAGATCGCGGCGGGCGAGGTGTCCTTCGAGGACCAGGGACGCGCGCGCGTGATGCTGAGGAACCGCGGCCACCTGCGCGTCTATGGCGATCCGGAGACCGGGCGCTTCCTCGGGGCCGAGATGGCCGGCCCCGACGCCGAGCACATCGGCCACCTCCTCGCCTGGGCGCTGCAGGCGCGCCTGACGGTCGCCCAGATGCTCGAGATGCCGTTCTACCACCCGGTGGTCGAAGAAGGGCTGCGCACGGCCCTCCGCGACCTGCAAGCCCGCATGCGCGAGGCCCGGCAAAGCGAAGTCCACCTCCCGGCGCACCCGGCGACCGCCTGAAGCGTTACGGCTGAAATCCGGCTTACCGGTGAAATCCCGAAACGGCCGGGGTTGTGCGGCTTTGCACAGACGCGGCCCCCCGGCGGCCGGAAACTGCGCTCCACGCAGTCCAACCGCCCACGAGGCGCACGAGTGGAGAAGACGAAGATGAACAACGCCCGCATCGAACGCATGCTCAGGGAGCTTCACGCCGGTCCGCCGCTCAGGTTCTTCGAGGACATCTTCGCGCTGCGCGACATCGTCGCGAGCCTGGTGACCGAGATCCGCAACACGCACGTGCCGGGCGACGGCATGGCCGAGATCGCAGAGCCGGCCCTCGCGGCCGTCGCGGGCGCTTCCTCGAGCCGCTAGTCGCGCATCAGCCGGGTTCGCGGATGGCGCCGGGGAAGCGCGCCGCGAACTCGCCCAGGTTGTCGGTGAAAAGTCCGTCGATGCCGGCGGCGAACAGCCGCTCGGCGGCCTCCACGTCGTTCACGGTATACGCCAGCACGCGGTAGCCCTTCGCGTGGAGCCTTTCCACGTTGGCGAGATCGAGCTTGGCATGGTTGGTGTGCACCGAGACCGCTTCCAGCTCGGCCATCCGGTCCCAATCCTCTTCCGAAAACCGGCTCGCGAGCCACGCGCGCGGCAGCTCGGGCGCCGCGGCCTTCGCCTCCATCAGCGCCTCGAACGAGAACGACGAGAGCAACGGCGGCACCGCGGCGTCCTTCCAGAGTCGCGCGGCGTCCTTCGCGACACGCTCGCCGGTCTCGCGCTCCTCGCCCGGCGTGGGCTTGATCTCGACGTTCGCGATGGTGCCCCTGGAGCGCAGCAGCCGCGCCACCGCCTCGAAGGAAGGAACCGGCTCGCCGCGGAACGCCTCGGAGTGCCAGCCTCCGGCGTCGAGCGCGCGAAGCTCGTCCCACGCGAGGTCGGCCGCCCTGCCCTTGCCGTTCGTCGTGCGCTCGAGCGTCGGATCGTGCAGCAGGATCGCGACGCGGTCCTTCGAGAGCTTCACGTCGAGCTCGTGCGCGGCATATCCGAGCGACTGGCCGAGGCGGAACGCGGCGAGCGTGTTCTCCGGCGCGAGGCTGCCGCCGCCGCGATGGGCGAAGATGCGCGGATAGGGCCAGCGCTTCATCGCAGGATCGCCGCTCCCTTGTAGGCGAGCACGACGAAGAGCACGAACACCACGTAGGCGTAGAAAGCCGCGACCACGTCGTCGATCATCACGCCCAGGCCGCCTTTCACGTTGCGCTCGAGCAGGCGGATCGGATAGGGCTTCCACACGTCGAAGATGCGGAAGAGCACGAAGGCGATCGCCTCCAGAGCCAGGCTCGCCGAGGCGAGCGCGGCGAGCGGAATGAACGCGACGACCTCGTCCCACACCATCGCGCCGTGATCGGCGACGCCCAGGTCGCGCCCGGTGCGCTCGCATGCCCACCAGCCGACGAAGAAGAGCGGGATCGCGCAGAAGGCGATCGCGAGCGGCGGGAGCACGAGCCCCAGCAGCCATACGATTGGAAATGCGACCAGCGTGCCGAACGTGCCCGGCGCCACGGGTGCGAGGCCGCTCCCGAAGCCGAGCGCGACGAAGTGCGCGGGATGGGCGAGGAGGAAGCGCAGGTCAGGGCGCGGAGAAGTGGTCGTATCCGCGGCCATCGATCTTCACGGCCTTGCCGTCCGGCCCCACCAGGCTCACGCCCTTGCCGCGCTTCACCTGGCCGATGCGCGTGATCGGGACCCCCAGCATCTTCGTGAGGTCCTGGATGCTCTCGCGCGAGTTGGGATGCGCGGTGAAGCAGAGCTCGTAGTCGTCGCCGCCCGCGACGATGGCGGTGCGTCCCGCGTCGCTCGCCACGTGCCGGGCACCGATCGGCGAGAGCGGCAGCGCGGCGAGCTCCACCACGGCGCCGAGCTTCGAGAGCTTGCAGATGTGGCCCAGGTCCGCGAGGAGGCCGTCGGAGATGTCGATCGCGGCCGTGGCGAGCCCGCGCAGCGCCTGGCCGAGCGAGACCCGCGGCGTGGGCTCGTAGAGCCGCATCACCGCCTCGCGGTAGTCGGCCGCGTCGAGCTCGAGCTTCCCATGGCGATGCGCGACCGCGAGCGCCGCATCGCCCAGGTGGCCCGAGACCCAGATGTCGTTGCCCGCCTTCGCGCCGCTGCGGCGCACCGCCGCTCCCGCGGGCACCTCGCCCATGATCGTCACGGTGAGCGTGAGGGGGCCGCGCGTGGTGTCGCCGCCGATGAGCGACACGTCGAACTCGGCGGCGAGGTCGAAGAAGCCCTTCGCGAAAGCGGCGAGCCAGTCGTGGTCGACCCTGGGAAGCGTCAACGCGAGCATCGCCCAGTACGGCATCCCGCCCATCGCGGCGATGTCCGAGAGGTTCACGGCGAGCGACTTGTGGCCCAGCGTCTCGGGATCGACGTCGGGGAAGAAGTGCGTGCCGGAGACCATCGTGTCCACCGACACCGCGAGCTCCATCCCGCGCGAGAGCTGGACGAGGGCGCAATCGTCGCCGACGCCGAGCACGGCGTTCGCCGCCGGGCGCGTGAAGTGGCGTGCGATGACGTCGAATTCTGGCGTGTCATGCGTCATGGCGCGGCTTTCTCTTCTTCGCGACCTCGTCCGGGCGCACCGCCGTGGCGAGCCGGTCGAGGATGCCGTTCACGTACTTGTGCCCCTCGGTCCCGCCGAAGCGCTTGCCCAGCTCGATCGCCTCGTTGATCGTCACCTTGTACGGGATCTCCGGGTTGTGCACCATCTCCCACGCGCCGATGAGGAGGATCGCGCGCTCCACCGGGCTTACCTCGTCCCACTTGCGGTCGGCGAGCGGCTCGAGCTTCTCGCGCAGCCCCGGCTCCGCGCCGATCGTCCCCTCGAGCTCCGCCTCGAGGAACGCGCGGTCCGCGGACTCGAAGTGCTCGAGCTCCGAGAGGTTCTTCAGCACCTCGCCCGGGCTCGCGCGCGTGTACAGCCATTGATAGATCCCCTGCAGGGCGAGCTCGCGGGCGCGCCGGCGCGGCGTCATCCGCGCACCGCCTTCAGCGCATTCGCCATCTCGACCGCGGCGCGCGCGCACTCGGCGCCCTTCACCGCGGCGCGCGCGAGCGCCTGCTCCTCGGTATCGGTGGTGAGCACGCCGTTCGCGACCGGCACGCCGCACTCCAGCTGCACGTCGAGGATGCCGCGGGCGCTCTCGTTCGCGACGATCTCGAAATGATAGGTCTCGCCGCGCACCACGGCACCGAGCGCGACGAGCGCGTCGTAGCGATGCGCGAAGCCGCGGCGATCGAGCGCGAGCGTCTGCAGGACGAGCGGGATCTCGAGCGCGCCGGGCACGCTCACGCGGTCGATGTCGGCCGCCGCGACGCCGAGGCCGACCAGCTCCTTGTCGCACGCGGCGAGGAGCTGGCGCACGATCGGCTCGTTGAACCGGCTCCACACGATCGCGACGCGCAGGCCCTCGCCGCGCAGGTCCGGCTCGCCCATCGCTCAGACCGCCTTGACCAGCGCCTCGTCGGGCGACACGTACTCGACCACCTCGAGGCCGAATCCGGACATGCTCGGGATGCGCTTCGGGCGCGCCATCACGCGCATGCGGCCCACGCCGAGGTCGCGCAGGATCTGCGCGCCGATGCCGTGCAGGCGCGGATCCCACTTGCGCGTGCCGCGCCGCTTCGCGGCCGGCTCCTGCAGGCGCTCGAGGATCTCGCCCGCCGGCTCGCGCCGGCGCAGCAGCACGATCACGCCCTCCTTGTGGTGCGCGACGATGCGCATCGCGTCCTGCACCGAATACGCGTGGCGCGCGGTGTCGAAATCGAACAGGTCGAGCGAGGTGAAGGGCTCGTGCACACGCACCAGCACGGGACGCTCCGCCGCGGGCTCGCCCTTCACCAGCGCGTAGTGCACCTCGTCCACCGTCTTGTCGTGGTAGACGCAGAGCCGGAACGGGCCGTAGGGAGTGGCGATCGTGCGGTCGGCCACGCGCTCGATGAGCTTCTCGTTCTCGCTGCGGTAGCGGATGAGGTCGGCGATGGTGCCCACCCGGAGGCCATGCTTCTGCGCGAAGGCGAGGAGCTCGGGCATGCGCGCCATCGAGCCGTCGGGATTCATGACCTCGCAGATCACCGCCGCGGGCGTGAGGCCGGCGAGCTCGGCGAGGTCGCAGCCCGCTTCCGTGTGGCCGGCGCGCACCAGCACGCCGCCGTTCTGCGCCATCACCGGAAAGATGTGGCCGGGCTGGACGAGGTCCTCGGGCTTCGCGTGCTTCGCGGTCGCGGCGCGCACGGTTCGCGCGCGGTCGGCCGCGGAAATTCCCGTGGTGACGCCGCTCGCCGCCTCGATCGAGACGGTGAACGCGGTGCCCATCGGCGAGCGGTTCTCGTTCACCATCAGCGCGAGGTTGAGCTGCCGGCAGCGCTCCTCGGTGAGCGTGAGGCAGATCAATCCGCGCGCATGCGTGGCCATGAAGTTGATCGCTTCCGGCGTCACGAAATCGGCGGCGAGCACGAGGTCGCCCTCGTTCTCGCGGTCCTCGGCGTCGGCGAGGACGATCATGCGGCCGAGTCGCAGGGCGTCGATCAGGTCCTGGGTGGGGTTGAGGGTCATGGGGGCTCCTCGGGAAGACCGCTATTTTGCCACTTCCGCCGATCCCAGCATCCGCTCCACGTAGCGCGCGAGCATGTCCACCTCGAGGTTCACGCGACCGCCCGCCGCGAGGCGGCGAAAGGTGGTGACGGCGCGCGTGTGCGGGATGAGGTTCACCTCGAAGCGCTCGCCTTCGACGCCGTTCACGGTGAGGGACACGCCGTCCACCGTGATGGAGCCCTTCTTCGCGATGTAGCGCGCGAGCGCGGCCGGCGCGCGCACGATGACCCGCGCGCTGCCGCCGAGATCCGCCACCTCCACCACCTCGCCCACGCCGTCGACATGACCGCTCACGAGATGGCCGTCGATGCGCTCGCCCATGCGCAGCGATTTCTCCAGATTGACGTCGCGGCCGGCCGCGAGGCCATGCGTCACGTCGAGCGTGGCACGCGACGATTCCACGTCGAACGTCTCGCCGCTCTTCGCGATCACGGTATGGCAGATGCCCTGGATCGCGATGGAATCGCCGATCGCGACATCGGCGAGACCGAAGCCGGGCGCCTCGATCGTCATGCGCACGCCGTCGCCGCTCGGGCGCGCCGAGGCGATGCGGCCAACGGCCGTGACGATGCCGGAAAACATTCAGCCCTCTCCCATTCGTGCCGTGACGCGGAGGTCCTCGCCCACGTTGCGCACGTCCGTGATGCGCACGCGCGGCGCGTCTTCGAGGCGCACGAGCTCGCCGATCGCGAAGAGGCCCTGCGCGGCATCGCCCAGCAGCATCGGCGCGAGATACAGCACCAGCTCGTCGACCACGCCCGAACGTACCAGCGAGCCCATGAGCTTGCCGCCGGTCTCGACGGTCACCTCGTTGAAGCCGCGGCTGCCGAGGAATTGCGCGAGCGCCACGAGATCGGCCTTGCGCCCGTCGCCCGCCACGCGCACCACTTCCGCGCCGCGCGCTTCGAGCGCCGCGCGCCGCTCCGCGTCGTCGCTCACGGTCACGATGATCGGCGCCTCGCCCTGCAGGATCTTCGCGGAGAGCGGCACCTCGAGACGGTGGTCGATCAGCACGCGCTTCGGTTGTCGCGAGCATGGAACCATGCGCACCGTGAGCTCGGGATCGTCGTGGCGCACGGTGCCGATGCCGGTGAGCATCGCGCAGGAACGCGCGCGCAGCGCGTGGACATCGCGCCGCGCCGCCTCTCCCGTGATCCAGCGGCTCGCGCCGTTCGCGAGCGCGATGCGGCCGTCGAGGGACGCCGCCGCCTTGATGCGCATCCACGGGCGGCCCCTGCGCATGCGCGCGAGGAATCCGCGGTGCGCCTCCTCGGCCTCTTGCGCCATCAATCCGACGTCGGCACGAATGCCCGCCTCGCGCAGCTTCGCGATGCCGCGGCCGCCCACCTGCGGATTCGGGTCTTCCAGCGCGCAAACGACGCGCGCGAGCCCGGCCGCGGCGAGCGCATCGGCGCACGGCGGCGTGCGACCGTGGTGGCTGCACGGCTCGAGCGTGAGGTACGCCGTGGCGCCGCGGGGCGATTCGCGCATCGACTCGAGCGCGCGCACTTCCGCGTGCGCCTCGCCCGCGCGCTCGTGCCAGCCCTCGGCGAGGACCCGGCCGTCGCGCACGATCACGCAGCCCACGCTCGGATTCGGCGTCGACGTGTTGCGGCCGCGCTCGACGAGCGCGAGCGCGCGGGACATGAAGGCGTGGTCTTCGGCGGAGAACATTGTCGTTTCGTCGTTCCCTCGGAGGCGGGAACCCGCCAGCGGATTCCCGCCTACGCGGGAATGACGGGCCTCATTTCCCGCCTACGCGGGCCTCGTTCCGCCTACGCGGGCCTCGTTCCGCCTACGCGGGCCTCATTGGCGCCTACGCGGGAATGACGAGTCTCATTTTTCCTTCACTTCCCGGATCGCGTCGCGGAAGTCTTCCACGTCGGAGAAGCTCTTGTAGACCGAGGCGAAGCGGATGTAGGCCACCTTGTCGAGCCTCCTCAGCTCCTCCATCACCATCTCGCCCAGGCGCCGCGAGTCGACCTCGCGCTCGCCGAGCGAGAGGATCTTCTGCTCGATGCGTGTGATGGCGGCGTCGACGAGCTCGGTCGTGACGGGGCGCTTGTGGAGCGCCCTCTGGAAGCCCGTGCGCAGCTTCTGCGTGGAGAAATCCTCGCGCTCGCCGTTGGTCTTCACGATCTGCGGCATGCGCAGCTCCGGCGTCTCGTAGGTCGTGAAGCGCTTGTTGCACACCTGGCAGCGCCGGCGCCGGCGGATCGAATCGCCCTCCTCGCTCACGCGGGAGTCGATGACCTGGGTGTCGACGGCGCTGCAGAAGGGGCACTTCACGCGGCCTTGCCCTCGGTGCGACCCTCACCCCGGCCCTCTCCCAGGGGAGAGGCGGAACCGAGCCCGTAGCTCGCGCGCATGGCCGCGCCGTAGACCGGGAAGCGCGCGCAAAGCGCCATCACCTCGCGCCGCACGCGCTCGATGCGCGCGCCCTCGCCCTTCGCGTCGAGCACGTCGGCGATGAAGTTCGCCACCTGCGCGGCCTCCGCATCCCGGAAGCCACGCGTCGTCATCGCCGGCGATCCCACGCGGATGCCGGAGGTCACCATCGGCTTCTCCGGATCGTTGGGGATCGCATTCTTGTTCACGGTGATGTGGGCGCCGCCCAGCGCGGCCTCGGTGTCCTTGCCGGTGATCTTCTTCGCGCGCAGGTCCACGAGGAACATGTGGCTCTCGGTGCGGCCGGAGACCACGCGCACGCCGCGCCTCACCAGCGTCTCGGCCATGATGCGCGCGTTGGCGAGCACCTGTTTCTGGTACTCGTTGAACGAGGGCTGCAGCGCCTCCTGGAACGCGACCGCCTTCGCGGCGATCACGTGCATCAGCGGCCCGCCCTGCAGCGACGGGAAGATCGACGAGTTCAACGCCTTCTCGTGCTCCGCCTTCGCGAGGATCACGCCGCCGCGCGGCCCGCGCAGGGTCTTGTGCGTGGTGCTGGTCACGAAATCGGCGATGCCGACCGGCGAAGGATAAAGGCCCGCGGCGATCGGGCCCGCATAGTGCGCGATGTCCACCATCAGGTACGCGCCCACCTCGTCCGCGATCGCGCGGAACCTGGGGAAATCCATGCGCAGCGCATACGCCGAAGCGCCCGCCACGATCATGCGCGGACGATGCTCGCGCGCGAGGTCGCGCACCTGGTCGTAGTCGATCGCCTCGTCGGCGCCCAGCCCGTAGCCGACGGCCTGGAAGAGCTTGCCGGAGAGGTTCACCGACGCGCCGTGCGTGAGGTGGCCGCCGTGCGCGAGCGACATGCCGAGGATCTTGTCGCCGGGCTTGAGCACCGAGAGGTACACCGCCTGGTTCGCCTGCGATCCGGAATGCGGCTGCACGTTCGCGTATTCGGCGCCGAAGAGCTTCTTCACGCGCTCGATCGCGAGCGTCTCGGCGACATCCACGTACTCGCAGCCGCCGTAATAGCGCTTGCCGGGATAGCCCTCCGCGTACTTGTTCGTGAGCACCGTCCCCTGCGCGGCGAGCACCGCGGGGCTTGCGTAGTTCTCGGAGGCGATGAGCTCGATGCCCTCTTCCTGGCGCCGCAGCTCCGCGGTGATGGCGCGCCACAGCTCGGGGTCGGTGGCGGCGATGGTTTGCGAGTCGGGGAACATTTTCGAAGTCCTTGACGGACCTCGAATTTTATCACCCTTGCGCCGCGGCTACCGGCTTTAGCGCGACTCGCGAAAACGATCGACGACGATGCCATCCTCGAGCACGGCGAGATACGGCAGCGAAAGACTCTCGAGCCATGCGAGGCCCTCGTCGCGGCCCGTCAGCATCGCGATGGTGCAGGCGCTTCCCGCGACCAGGCAGCTGTGCGCGTGCACGGTGACCGACTGGAAGCCGCGCGCCGAGCGTCCGGTCCGCGGATCGAGCACGTGGCAATGGCGCACGCCTTCCACTTCGACGAAGCGCTCGTAGTCGCCGCTCGTGGCGAGGGCGCCGGACGAGACCGGGATCGTCGCGATGGCCGCATCGGCCCGCCTCGGATGCCGCACGCCGATGCGCCAGGGCGAGCCGTCGGCCTGCGGCCCGAGCACCGCGAGATCGCCCGCGAGGTTCACGACGGCGTTGCGCGCGCCGGCCTCGCGCAGCGCGAGCGCCGCGCGATCGACCGCGTACTCCTTGCCGAAGCCGCCGAAATCGATCTCCATGCCGGCGATCGGCAGCCGGATGGTCCCGGCCTTGCGCTCCACGCGGTGCCAACCGATCTTCGCGAGCAACGGGTCGAGCTCGTTCGCCGTGGGGATGGGCGCGCCCGCCTCGAAGCGCCATGCGCGACGCAGCACTCCCGAAGTCGGATCGAACCGCCCGCGGCTCTGTCGGTAGCAGGCCTCGGCGTAGTCGAGGAGCTTCGCGGTCTCCTCGTCGATCGCGACCGCCGGGCCGCCGGCGGCGGCGTTGATGCGCGAGACCACGCTATCGGCCCGATAGCGCGAGTACTTCGCCTCGATGCGCCGTACCTCCGTGATCGCGCCCGCCGCCATCACGCGCGCATGCACCGGGTCGTCGGCGTAGAGCTGGATCTCGTTCACCGCGGCCATCGCGCGGAAGGCGACGAGGTGCGGCGCGCGCAGCGCCTCAGAACGGGTGAGAGACGCTGACGATTCCATAGGCGGCGCGGAGGGTGGAGAAGGCTTCGCTGCCGCTTCCGCCGAGGCGAAGCGAAGCGGCGTCGTAGACGTAGCCGGCGGTGCCTTCGAGGGTGAGGCCGTTCTCCAAGCGCAGGCTCACGCGTAGCGACGGCGAGAGCCCGCCGAAGGCGCCGAGCCGCTGGTCGCTCGAGAGAAGCTGCGGCCGCGGGCGCGGCACCACCGGCGAATAGAAGTCCGCGGCGCTCTGCGTGTAGTAGCGCAGGGCCGGACGTATCGACCAGCGCTCGCCGAGCTGCTGCTCCCAGGCGAGCTCGAGCGTGTGCGCGCGGATTCCCCAGTCGTCGCGGAAATAGCGGTAGTCGGCCTGCAGCGTGCCCTCCTGCCGCGGGAAGTGCCGCCGATAGCGCGTGAGCCACGCGAGCTCGTTGCGATGGCCGGGCCGCGTGTCCGGCATGAGGATCGGCAGGATCGCGTCCGGGAAGAAGGTGAGCGTGGACTTGTACGGATCGTTGTAGTCGCCCTCGCCGCGCGCCACCGTGAGAGTGCTTTCCACGACCGCGAGGGGCGAGAGCACCTGGGTGATCCCCACGAGGTATTCGTTCGTATCGCGCGGCGCGTTGAGCGTGGGATCGAGCGAGGAGCCGACGTGGTCGTCGGAGCGGCCGATGCCCACCGCGAGCGTGGTGCGCTTCTGGTCGAGGTCGACCTCGCCCTCCACCGAATACGCGTGCGAGTGGTAGTCGTGCTCGTTCGAGACGGTGCGATTCACCGAGAGCGAGAAGTCGCCGAAGCGACGCTTCGCGCGCAGGTCGGTGGTCGTGCGCCGGTCGTGGACCGAGGCGCCCGTGATGCTCTGCACCGGCGTTCCGGAAAGATTCGTGAGGAGCTCGGGCGAGGCGCCGCTCACGATGTCGAGCGCGCCGTTCGCCTCGAATTCCCACACGTCGTCGAGCTGCAGCTTCGCCCAGAGCAACGGCTCGGTGACCTTCATCAGCCCGCGCTCCTTGTAGCCGAGCGTCGCGAAGCCCACCTCGCCCACGTGCGCGGCACCCGCCCTGGGCGCCACCAGCAGGATGGGAAGCGCGAGGGCCGCCTGCGTGAGGGCGGCGAGCGGCCCGCCGCGCGACGGACCGCCCGCGCGCGAATCGTCAGTTGCAGCCACACCCGCCTCCGCCGATCGAGGCGCCGCCCCGCGCCGCTTCCTTCGCCGGGTACACTTTCTCGAGCGCCTTCGCGGTGCCGGCATCCGAGGGCTCCATCGCCATGTCGGGACGCGCGAGGTAGCCGCGCTGGTACGGGGCGACCGGTGTGCATGCGCCCGCGAGGACGGCCGCCGCGAGCAGCGCCACGGCGAGCCTCACGCCCCGCTCCCGAGCAGCTTCTCGATCTCGGTGCGCAGCTGCGCCTCGGTGTCGGCGGTGAAGCCCAGGTGCACGTACCGCACGACGCCCTTGCGATCGACGAGGTAGCCGCTCGGCATCGCCTGCACGTCGAAGGCTTTGGCGACCACGTCGTCGCGGTCGGCGACCAGCGGGAAGCTCACCTTCACGCGCTGGAGGAAACGCAACGCGTCGCCGGTGGTGACGTCCTTGTTCACGCCGACCACCCGGAAGCCGCGCGCGTGGTACATGCGGAAGAGCGAGTCGAGCGCCGGCATGGACTCGCGGCACGGCACGCACCACGATGCCCAGAAATCGACGTACACCACGTCGCCGCGGAGCTTCGCGAACTCCACGCGCTGCGAGGGATCGGCGAGGCGCGGCGCGGCGACGCCCGGGATGGCGCCACCGGGGCCGACCGCGAGGGCCGCGCATGGCAGCGCCAGGGCGGCGAGCATCGCGAGGAGGAGCAGCGGTCGCATCGTTGTCGTTTCCTTCCTTCGCCTATAATCGGACGCCTGCGGTATCCGCTTCGCAAACAACGCTCCCGGCGCCGTTATTCCGGGCGGCCGCCTCGGGGGAGGAGCAATGCAGACGCTATTGAGGCTCGCGCGCGCCGTCGACGCGCTCAACGAGCTCGTCGGCCGCTGGGTCTACTGGCTCGTGCTCGTGATGGTGCTCGAGAGCGCCGGCAACGCGATCGTCCGCAAGGTCTTCGACTGGAGCTCCAACGCGCTCCTCGAGCTGCAGTGGTACCTCTTCTCGGCCGTCTTCCTGCTCTGCGCCGGGTGGACGCTGCTGCGCAACGAGCACGTGCGCATCGACATCCTGCAGGGCCGTTACCCGCCGAAAGTACAGGCGTGGGTCGACATCTTCGGCACGGTCTTCTTCATGCTGCCCGCGGTCTCGATCTTCTTCTGGCTCTCGATCCCGTGGTTCTGGAGGAGCTTCACCGAGGACGAGATCTCGGGCAGCGCCGGCGGGCTCCTCTTCTGGCCCGCGCGCATCCTGGTGCCGATCGGCTTCGCCCTGCTCTCGCTGCAGGGGCTCTCGGAGCTCGTGAAGCGCATCGCGTTCGTCGCCGGCAAGGGGCCCGATCCCATCAAGCGCCACGAGCAGCACGCCACCGAGGTGGAGCTCGCCGAGGAAATCCGCCGCATGGCCGAGGAGAAACCCTGATGGATTTCCTCGCGGCGAACATCGCGCCGATCATGTTCGGCGCCCTGGTGATCTTCCTGCTGCTCGGCTATCCCGTCACCTTCTCGCTCGCCGCGAACGGCATCTTCTTCGGTCTGGTGGGCATCAAGCTCGGCCTGCTGCAGCCCGAGCTCTTCCAGGCGCTTCCCGACCGCCTGTGGGGGATCATGGGCAACGAGACGCTCCTCGCGGTGCCCTTCTTCACGTTCATGGGGTTGATCCTCGAGCGAAGCGGCATGGCCGAGGACCTGCTCGACACCATCGGCCAGCTGTTCGGGCCGGTGCGCGGCGGCCTCGCGTTCGCGGTGGTCTTCGTGGGCGCGCTCCTCGCGGCGACCACGGGCGTCGTGGCGGCCTCCGTCATCTCGATGAGCCTCATCTCGCTGCCGATCATGCTGCGCTACGGCTACGACCGGCGCTTCGCGACCGGCATCATCGCCGCCTCCGGGACGCTCGCCCAGATCATTCCGCCGTCCCTCGTGCTGATCATCATGGCCGACCAGCTCGGCCGCTCCGTGGGCGACATGTACGCGGGCGCGTTCATCCCCGGCATCACGCTCGCGGGCCTCTACGCGCTCTATGCGCTCATCATCGCGGTGTTCAAGCCGGCGTGGGCGCCCGCGCTTCCACCCGAGGCGAGGAGGCTGCGCGAGCCGAACGGCGCGAGCGGCACGATCTCCGTGCTGGTGATCGTGGTGATCGCCGCGATCTGCGCGGTGCTCTTCGACCGCTATTTCTACGTGCCGCACTACCAGGTGACCGCGCTCGACGAGCGGCTGGTGGTCGCCTCGGCCTTCGGCGCCGGCGTCGCGTTCGCCGCGGCGCTGTTGAACAAGATGTTCCGGCTCGGCCTGCTCTCGCGCCTCGCCGAGCAGGTGGTGTTCGTGCTGATCCCGCCGCTCATGCTGATCTTCCTCGTGCTCGGCACCATCTTCCTCGGCTGGGCGACGCCGACCGAGGGCGGAGCGATGGGCGCTTCGGGCGCGCTGGTGATGGCGCTCGCGCGCCGGCGCCTGTCGTTGAAGCTCCTGCGCCAGGGGATGGAGTCGACCGCCAAGCTCTCGACGTTCGTCGTGTTCATCCTCGTCGGCTCGCGCGTCTTCAGCCTCACGTTCTACGGCGTGAACGGCCACGTCTGGGTGGAGAACCTGCTTACGAGCCTGCCGGGCGGCCAGGTCGGGTTCCTCATCGTGACGAACCTGATCATCTTCGTGCTCGCGTTCTTCCTCGATTTCTTCGAGCTCTCGTTCATCGTGATTCCGCTGCTCGGCCCGGCCGCGGACAAGCTCGGCATCGACCTCATCTGGTTCGGCGTGCTGCTGGGGGTGAACCTGCAGACCTCCTTCCTGCACCCGCCGTTCGGCTTCGCGCTCTTCTACCTGAGGAGCGTCGCGCCCGCCCACGAGCACACCGACAAGGTGACCGGCAAGCGGCTCGCCGGCATCAGCACCGGCCAGATCTACTGGGGCGCGATTCCGTTCGTGTTGATCCAGCTCATCATGGTCGCGCTGCTCATCACGTTCCCCGCGATGTCGCTGGTGTACAAGGCGGGCCAGCCGGTCTACGACATCAACAAGGTGAAGATCGAGCTGCCGCCGGACCAGGCGCCGGAAAGCGCGAGCGACATCATGAAGCAGCTGGAGGGCGGGGACTCCGGCGGCACGAAGGCGCCGCCGAGCGCGCCGCCGGCCCCGCCTTCCTCGGGCGACTCGCAGAACGACGAGATCCTGAAGCAGCTCGGCAAGTAGAAACGAAAGGCCCGCGCCGAAGCGCGGGCCTCGAGGATGCGATCCCCGGCGGTTGCGCGATGGCGGCCTCGACGGCGCTTCGCCGCCGAGGCGGTCGTCACTTGATGCGGTGGATGCCGTGCATGAAGTCGTCGAAGCCCTTCTCCGCGACCTGGAACCAGATGAGCTCCTCCTCGCGGAATTTCACCATGCTCGCGTAGATCTTCTTGAACGCGGGGCTCTTCTCCTCGAGCTCCTTGTAGACCTCGAGAGACGCCTTGTACGCGGCCACCATGAGGTCGTTCGAGAAGCGGCGCAGCTGCGTGCCGCTGCCGACGAGGCGCTTCAGCGCCGCCGGGTTGACCGCGTCGTACTTCGCGACCATCCACGTGTTGGCTTCCCAGCACGCCGCCTCGAGGATCGCCTGGTACTCCTTCGGCAGCTTGCTCCACTCGCCGATGTTGAAGTAGGCGTCGATCTGCGGGCCGCCTTCCCACCAGCCGGGGTAGTAGTAGTACTTCGCGATCTTGTTGAAGCCGAGCTTCTCGTCGTCGTACGGGCCGACCCATTCCGCCGCATCGATGGTGCCCTTCTCGAGCGCGGGATAGATGTCGCCGCCGGCGATGAGCTGCGGCACGACGCCGAGCTTCGCCATGACCTTGCCCGCCATGCCGCCGATGCGCATCTTGAGGCCCTTCAGGTCGGCGACCGTCTTGATCTCCTTCCTGAACCAGCCGCCCATCTGCGCGCCGGTGTTGCCGCACGGCACCTGGTAGATGTTGTAGGCCTTGTAGAACTCGCGGAACATCTCGAGGCCGCCGCCGAAGAGCTGCCAGGCGTTGGTCTGGCGCACGTTGAGGCTGAACGGGATCGCGCAGTCGAGCGCGAACGCCGGATCCTTGCCCCAGAAATAGTACGGCGCCGTGTGCGCGGCCTGGACGGTGCCGTTCTGCACCGCGTCCACCACGCCGAGCGCCGGGACGATCTCGCCGCCGGCGAACACCTGGATCTGGAACTTGCCGCCGGTGGCCGCCGCGACCCGCTTCGACAGGACCTCGGCCGCGCCGAAGATCGTGTCGAGCGACCTCGGGAAGCTCGAAGCCATGCGCCACTTCACCTCGGGCAGGGCCGCCTGCTGCGCGCGGCTGAGCGTGGGCATCGTCGCGGCGCCGGCTGCGGCGAGCCCGGCCCCGGCGTTCTTCAGGAACTTCCTGCGCTCCATGATTCCTCCTCTTGTCGGTTGTCGTGTTCGAGATGCGCCGGATCGGAATCCGGAGAGATCGAAGCCTATCGAGAACCGCCCCACGGGGCAAGGCGCGCGGCTAGTCTCCGGCGATGGTCATGCGCTCGACGAGGATCGAGCCGGTCTGCTTCGAGCCGCGCACGAGCACGTCGCGGCCGACGGCGACGATGCCGCGGAACATGTCGAGGAGGTTCCCCGCGATCGTCACTTCCTCCACCGGGAAGCGGATCTCGCCGCCCTCCACCCAGAATCCCGCGGCGCCGCGCGAATAGTCGCCGGTCACCGGGTTCACGCCCTGGCCCATCATTTCCGTGACGAGAAGCCCGCGGCCCATGAGCGCGGCGAGGCCCGCGAGGTCGCGATCGCCCGGCTGCAGGATGAGGTTGTGGTTGCCACCCGCGTTGCCGGTGGTCGCGAGGCCGAGCTTGCGCGCCGAATAGCTCGAGAGGAACCAGCCCTTCAGCACTCCGGCCTCCACCACGCGCCGCCGCTGGGTGGCGACGCCCTCCGCGTCGAAATAGCCGCTCGCCATGGCGCCCGGCAGGAACGGATCCTCGACGATTTCCACGCCCGGCGCGAACACCGGCGTCTCGAGGCGGTCCAGCAGGAAGGAGGAGCGGCGATAGAGGCTCGAGCCGCTCGCCGCCATCACGAAATGGGCCAGCAACGATCCCGCGATTCCCGCCTCGAAGAGCACCGGCGCCTCGCCGGTCGGGATGCGCCGGCCGCCGAGGCGGCGCACCGTGCGCTCGCCCGCGGTGCGCCCGACGCTTTCGGCCGTCTCCAGGCGCATCGGATCGCGCTCGCTCGAGAACCAGTAGTCGCGCTGCATGCCGTTCGCGTCTTCGGCGACCACGCCGCAGCCGATGCTCGCCTTCGAATTCGGGAAGCCCGCGAGGAAGCCGCGCGTGTTGGCGAGGATGAAATCGGTGTCGTAGGTGGAGACGGTGGCGCCCTCGGAATTGGAGATGCGCTTGTCCACGGCGAGCGCCGCGGCCTCGGTGCGCTTCGCGACCTCGATCGCCTCCTCCACGGAGAGGCCCCATGGGTGGAAGAGCTGGAGGTCCGGTGGCTCTCCTCGATACAGGCGGTCCGCGTCGGGCAGTCCCGCCGCCTCGTCCTCCGCGGTATGGCGCGCGATCGCGCAGGCGGCTTCGACCGTGCGGGCGACCGCTTCGCGGGAGAGATCCGAGGTGCTCGCGTTGCCGCGGCGCTCGCCGAAGTACACGGTGATGCCCAGGCCCTTGTCGCGGTTGTACTCGACCGTCTCCACCTCGCCGCGGCGCACCGTGACCGATTGACCGACCGCGGCGGAAACCTCCACCTCGGCGTCGCTCGCGCCGCGCTCGCGCGCGACCTGCAGGGCGCCGCGCGCGACCTCCGACATGGCGTCGCGGCTCAGGGGCAATGCGGCGGAGGCGATGGGATGGTCGGGCATGGCGGCTTTCCCCGGAGAGCGAGGCCCGTTCAACGGCGCCGGGCGCGGTAAACTCACGCGGCGCGACGCCACGGACGACGTATGGACGAAGACGATTTTATCAGCAAGACCCGGCGCAAGAAGCGGATGCACGACCTGCAGCAGGTGGGCGCGGCGCTGGTGGCGCTTTCCGCGGACGAGCTCGCTCGGATCGAGATGCCCGAGAACCTGCGCGACGCGGTCGAGGACGCGCGCCGCTTCACGCGCCACGAGGCGCGGCGCCGCCAGGTCCAGTACATCGGCCGCCTGATGCGCGACATCGACGCCGGCCCCATCGCCGAGCAGCTCGCGGCCATGAAGGCGCCCTCGAAGCGCCAGACGGCGCTCTTCCACGTGGCCGAGCGCTGGCGCCAGGAGCTCATCGCCGACGGCAGCGCGCTCGAGCGCTTCGTGAAGGAGTTCCCGGAAGCCGATCCGCACCGCATCCGCTCGATGGTGGACGAGGCGCGCGAGGAGAAGCGCGGGGCGCGCGCGCCGCGCCGCTTCCGCGAGCTCTTCCACGTCCTTTCGGCCATCGTGCAGGACCACGCGCGCCGCCAACCATGACCGACGCTTCCCACGATCCGGTGCGCATCGGCCTCGTCGCCACCAGCGACCGCGCTTCGCAGGGCGTGTATCGCGACGAGGGCATCCCGGCGCTCGAGCAGTGGCTCGCCGGCGCGCTGCGCAACCCGATCGAGCTCGAACGACGGCTCATCCCCGACGAGCAGCCGGTGATCGAGGCGGCGTTGCGCGAGCTGGTCGACGAACGCCGCTGCGACCTCGTGATCACGACCGGCGGCACCGGTCCCGCCGCGCGCGACGTGACGCCGGAGGCGACGCTCGCCGTGGCCGACCGCGCGATGCCCGGCTTCGGCGAGCAGATGCGGCGCATCAGCCTGGAATTCGTGCCGACCGCGATCCTCTCGCGCCAGGTGGCGGTGATCCGCGGCAAGGCGCTCATCCTCAACCTGCCGGGCCAGCCGAAGTCGATTCGCGAGACGCTGGAAGGCCTCAAGTCGCCCGAGGGAAGGACGATCGTCGCTGGCATCTTCGCCGCCGTGCCCTACTGCGTCGACCTCATCGGCGGCCCCTATCTCGAAACGCGCGAGGAAGTGGTGAAGGCGTTCCGCCCGAAATCCGCCGTGCGCGCCGCGAGGAGCTGAGCTTGGACATCCTTCCGCACGTGGAGCTCGCGACGGGCGCGCAGCCCGCCGGTACCGTCATCTGGCTGCACGGCCTCGGCGCCGACGGCTGGGACTTCGTGCCCATCGTGCGCGAGCTGCCGCTGCCCGACACGCTCGCGCTGCGCTTCATCTTCCCGCACGCCCCCGAGCGGCCGGTGACGATCAACAACGGCTTCGTGATGCGCGCGTGGTACGACATCGCGATGAACGACATCGCGCGTCTGCCCGACGAGCAGGGCATCCGCGAATCGCAGGCGGCGGTCGAGCGCCTCATCGCGCGCGAGCGCGACCGCGGGATCGATTCGGCGGACATCGTGCTCGCCGGCTTCTCGCAGGGCGGCGCCATCGCGCTGCAGGCGGGGCTGCGGCACGCCGACCGCCTGGGCGCGATCGTCGCGCTCTCCACCTATCTCGCGCTCGAGGACTCGCTCGACGCGGAAGCCTCGGCCGCCAACCGCGCGACGCCGATCTTCATGGGGCACGGGATCGAGGACCCCATCGTGCCGATCTCCCTCGCGGAGGCCTCCGCGGCGACGCTCAGGCGGCGCGGCTACGAGGTCGAATGGGAGGCCTGGCCGATGCCGCACTCGGTTTGCGCCGAGGAGATCCAGTCGCTCGCCGATTTCCTCGCGCGCATCTACGGCGACGGCGAGGCGCCGGCACGCTCCTCCATCCTGCTCCCCTGAACCGTTTTGTTTTATTTCGCGGGCGAGGCGAGCGGCTTGCCCTTCTCCACGACGTAGGTCGCGATGACGCGCGCGGTGCCGCCTTCGGCGCGCGCATCGTGCACACGGCCGGCCGGAATGCTGTAGCTGTCGCCCGCGTGCAGCGTGCGCGGCGCCTCGCCGTCGAGCGTGAGCACGGTGGTGCCTTGGAGCACGTAGCCGGTCTCGATCCCGGGATGCGTGTGGCGCCCGGTGGCGCCGCCGTCGGAAATTTCGGCGAGGCCGAGGATCGCTTCCTTGTCCGGGCCGACGTCGGTGCGCTGCAGGACGGTGCGCTTGATGGCGGGCGCCTGCGCGAAGGCGAGCGTGGCGGCGCATGCGGCGAGGACTGCGAGGATGCGTGCGTTCATGGTCTCTCCTGGGGGCGTGGGACGACGGTGAGCGTATCGAGCGCGCGGCGCAGCCGCTCGGGCAGCTCGCGCACCGGACGGCGCGTCGCGCGATCGACATAGACATGGATGAAATGGCCCTGCGCGGCGGCCGCCTCGCCCTCGGGCGGGAAGAGCGCGATCTCGTAGCGCACGCTCGAGCGCCCGACGTGGGCGATGCGGATGCCGGCGATGACGGCCTGCGGAAAGGAGATGGGCGAGAAATAGTGGCAGCCCGTCTCCACCACGAATCCGACCACGGGGCCCGCCGCGATGTCGAGCGCGCCCTGCTCGATGAGCCACGCGTTCACCGCGGTATCGAAGAACGAGTAGTACACGACGTTGTTCACGTGGCCGTACGCGTCGTTGTCCATCCAGCGCGTGGGAATCGGGCGATGGTGCGGATAGTCCGCACGGCGGTGCGGCTCCGGGCGCGCCATTTCAGGCAGCCGTCCTTCCCGCGCCGCGCTTTTCGGCCGGCGCCGCCACGCGAGCCGGGCGTGCGGGCTCGGAGCGGGCACCCCCTGCCGCGCCGAGGAACGCGGCCACCTCGTCGCGGCGCGCGAGCGTGTCGCGGTAGCCGAGCTCGATCAGCTCGTTGCAGTAGCCGCGCTCGAACAGCAGGTAGCTCGCGAGGTTCGCCCCGCCGCGGCGCATGGCGCCCACCGAGCGCATGAGGAAGCGGATCGAGGCGGGGAGGCTCCGAACGTGCTTCACGGCGATCGCGTCCAGCGCCTCCGACGGCGTGAGCACCAGGACGTCGACGTGGTGCAGCGTGAGTCCCATGCGCCGCAGCTGCTCGGGCTCGGTGCAGCTGATGGTGCGGTTGATGCGCTCCAGGCGCTCGAGGTCCACGGCGAGGCTGTCGAGGAAGATCGAGTTCATCACGTGGCCGGCGACCTGCGCGAGCGAAGGGTAGAGGTCGCCGCGCGTTCGCGCCGGCGCCTCGTCGTGCGTCCGCGCCGTGCCGACCACCACGACGCGGTCGGCCCCCAAGTGCAGCGCGGGGCTCACCGGCGCGATCTGGCGCATCGACCCGTCGCCGAAGTACTCGCGGTTCAGGTGGTGCGCGGGAAAGAGGAACGGGATCGCGCTGGAGGCCATCAGGTGCCCAACGCCGATCTTCGTGCGGATGCCGATGCGCTGCGAGCGCTTCCAGCCCTCCATGTGCTCGGCCGCCTGGAAGAAGCTGCAGCTCTGCCCCGAGGTGTAGCCCGAGCACGTGATGGCGATCGCGTCGAGCGCGCCCGACTCGATGTTCGCCGCGATGCGCGAGAAATCGAGCCGCCGCGAGATGAGGCTCTCGAGCGGGCGGTTGTCGAGGAGCGAGATGCGCTTGTTGCGCAGGAACGCGCCGAAGAGGAAGCCCGCGAGCCAGCGCAGGCTGTTCGATGCGACGCCGGGAAAATCCGCGCGGTACACGTGATGCGGCTCGAAGTGCCGCCACACTTCGAGGAGCCGCCCGACGGCCTGCGCGAAATCGTCCGCGTGCACCGCGAGCGCGCCCGCGTTCACCGCCCCGGCGGAAGTGCCGCAGATGATCGGGAAGGGATTGGGCGCGGGACCGAGGATCTCCTGGATCGCCTGCAGCGCGCCGACCTGGTAGGCGGCGCGGGCGCCGCCGCCCGCGAGCACCAACGCCGCCTTGCCTCCGGTGGACTGCGACTGCATCGCTCCTCCCTCGGGACCGCGGCCTCTCATCCCGGACCGGCGGCCGCCTTTCCCCGCTCCTTGCGAACCGGTGTACCCGCAGCGCGCGCGTTTTGCAACATCTCCGCGGCGTGGAGGCGCGTCGCCGCGGTGATCTCGAGGCCCCCGAGCATGCGCGCGATCTCCTCCACGCGCGCATCGCGATCGAGCGCCTCCACGCCCGCCACCGTGCCGCGCGGCCCCGCCGCCTTCGCCACCTTGAGCTGCTCGCGCGCGTGCACCGCGACCTGCGCGAGGTGCGTGACGCTAAGCACCTGGTGATGCCGGCCGAGCGCCTGCAGGAGCTCGCCCACGATCTGCGCGACGCCGCCGCCGATGCCCGCATCCACCTCGTCGAACACCAGCGTCGGCACCGACGCCTCGCCCGACAGGAGCACCTGGATCGCGAGCGAGATGCGCGAGAGCTCCCCGCCGGATGCGACCTTTCCGAGCGGCGCGAGCGCCTGGCCCGCGTGCGCCGCGACGCGAAGCTCCACCGACTCGAGCCCTCCGGCACCCGGCAGCTCGAGGGGCTCGAGGGCGACCTCGAGCCTGCCGCCGGTCATCGCGAGACGCTGCAGGGTGCGCGTGACCTCCGTACCGAGGCGTTGCGCGGCGCCCCGGCGCGCCTTCGAAAGCTCCACCGCGAGCTCGCGATAGGCCTTCTCCGCCGCCCTCTCCTGCTCGCGCAGTTGCTCGAGGCTCTCCTCGCCGCCCAGCTCCGCCAGGCGCGCGCGGCGCTCGGCAAGCGCGGCCGCAAGCTCCGCCGCCTCCACGCGGTATTTGCGCGCGGCATCCATCACGGCGCGAATGCGCGCGTCGAGCTCGGCGAGGCGCGCCGGGTCGAGGTCGAGGCGCTGCAGGTAACGCCGCAGCTGCTGCGCGCTCTCCGCCGCGTCCACCGCCGCGCTTTCCGCGCCGCGCCGCGCATCCTCGAGCGAAGGATCGAGGCTCGCCGCCTCCGCGAGGCGCGCTGCGACGGCGGCGAGCCGCGAGGTGATCGCGCCATCGGACTCGTCGAGCCCGTCGGCGCACGCGGACACCGTCTCGATGAGCTCCTGCGCGTGCGCGAGGCGGCGATGCTCCGCCTGGTCCTCGGCCCACGCGCCCGGCTCGAAGGCGAGCGCCTCGAGCTCGCGGATCTCGTGCGCGAGGAGCTCGCGCTCGCGCGCGGAGACGGCCTGGGCCCGCTCGCGCGCCGCGCGCTGCTCGGCGACCTTTCGCCACGCGCCATGGCGCTGCGCGACCTGCGCCGCGAGCGGCTCGCAGCGCCCGAACGCATCGAGCAACGCGCGCTGCCGGTCGCGCCGCAGCAGCAGCTGGTGCTCGTGCTGGCCGTGGATGTCCACGAGCCGTTCGCCCAGCTCGCGCAGCTGCGCCGCGGTGGCCGGCCGGCCGTTCACGAACGCGCGCGAGCGGCCGGTCGCATCGATCGTGCGGCGCACGAGGCACGAGCCGTCGCCCTCGTCGAGGTCCTGGGCCTCGAGCCATTCGCGCACCGCGGTCGCCGAGGACGCATCGAAATCGGCGCTGATCTCCGCGCGTTGCGCACCGGGGCGCACCACGCCCGCGTCGGCGCGGCCGCCGAGGACCAGGACCAGCGCGTCGACGAGGATGGACTTCCCCGCGCCGGTTTCGCCGGTGAGCGCGGTGAAGCCGGAGCCGAGCTCGAGGTCGAGGCGCTCGACGATCACGTAGTCGCGGATGGAAAGCGCGCGCAGCATGGTGCGGTATCAGGCGATGGGGCGCGGCCTCAGGCGGTGCGCTCGGTCCAGCGCAGCTTCTGGCGCAGCATGGAGAAGTAGCGGTAGCCGCTCGGGTGGAGCAGCGTCGCGGGCCGCCCCGCCGCCGAGACCGAAACGACGTCGCCCGGCTCGAGCTCCCAATACGACTGGACGTCGAAATTGGCGCGCGCGTCGACGCCGCGCACGAGGGTGATCTCCACGCGCGAGGTGCTGCGGATCGCCACCGGCCGGTTCGAGAGCGTGTGCGGCGAGATCGGCACCAGCGCGATCGCCGAGAGCGACGGATGCAGGATCGGGCCGCCGGCGGAGAGCGCGTAGGCGGTGGAGCCGGTGGGTGTGGCCACGATCAGGCCATCGGCACGCAGCGTGTAGATGAATTCGCCGTCCACCGTGACCGCGAGCTCGATCATGCTGCCCATCGCCCCGCGGCTCACCACCACGTCGTTCATGGCGAGCGCGGAAAACACCGTCTCCTTGTCGCGCCGCACGCTCCCCGTGAGGAGCGTGCGCTGCTCCGCCTGGAAGTCGCCCTGGAGGATGGATTCGATGGAGGCCTCGAGCGCATCGGCCGGGATGTCCGTGAGGAAGCCCAGGCGCCCGAGGTTCACGCCCACCAGGGGCACGCCTCGCTCGGCCATGAGGCGCGCGCACGAAAGGAGCGTGCCGTCGCCGCCGACGATGATGGCGAGGTCCGCCCGGGCCGGAAGCTCCGCGAGCTCGACGGTGGCGTCGGGCTTGCCGCGCGCGGCGCCGGCGGTGAGCGGATCCATCACGATCGCGAGCCCGTGGCGGCGCAGCAGCGACGAAAGCTGCTCGAGGACGTCCGGCAGGATCGCCGCGTCGCTCTTGCCGACCACGGCCGCGGTCTTGAACGCGGGAGACATGGCCGCAATTAAAGCATGATTGTTTGTAGAATACTGGCCACCACGTCCGCGAATGCCTGCGCTTCGCACGGGAGCGCGGACCGAAGGAAACCGATGCTGAGCGACCGAGCCCAGAGCCTGCTGAAGATCCTCGTGGAGCGCTACATCGCCGAGGGCCAGCCCGTCGGCTCGCGCGCGCTCTCGCGCGCCTCCGCGCTCGAGCTCTCGCCCGCCACCATCCGCAACGTGATGGCGGACCTCGAGGAGATGGGTTTCGTCGCGAGCCCGCACACCTCCGCGGGCCGCGTGCCCACGCCGAAGGGCTATCGCTTGTTCGTCGATACGCTCCTCACCGTGCGGCCGCTCGAGGAGATGGAGCGCCAGCAGCTCGAGGAGCAGCTGCTGCCCGACGATCCGCATCGCGTGGTGACGACCGCTTCGCAGATGCTCTCCGACCTCACGCATTTCGCGGGAATCGTGGTGGCGCCGCGCCGCCGCGGCGCGGTGCTGCGCCACGTGGAGTTCTTCGGCCTCTCCGAGAAGCGCGTGCTCCTCATCATCGTCGCGAGCGACGGCGAGGTGCAGAACCGCGTGCTGGTCACCGACCGCGCCTACAAGCCCTCCCAGCTCACCGAGGCGGCCAACTACATCAACCAGCACTACGCGGGTCTGGAATTCGACCAGCTGCGCCAGAAGGTGCGCGCCGAGCTCCTCGACCTGCACCGCGACATCTCCTCGCTCATGCAGGCGGCGATCCAGGCGGGCAGCGAAGCCCTCACGCCGGCCGATGGCGTGGTGATCTCCGGCGGGCGGAACCTCCTCGAGATCGACGAGCTCTCGAGCGACATGCAGCGCCTGCGCCGCCTCTTCGACCTCTTCGAGAGGAAGACGCAGCTCCTCGAGATCCTCGAGCAGAGCGAGCGCGCCGACGGCGTGAAGATCTTCATCGGCGGCGAGTCGCAGCTCGTGCCGCTCGACGAGTGCTCGATCGTGACCGCGCCCTACGAGGTCGACGGCCAGGTGGTCGGCACGGTGGGCGTGATCGGCCCCACCCGCATGGCGTACGAGCGCGTGATCCCGATCGTGGACGTCACCGCCAAGCTGGTCTCCTTCGCGCTCTCGCAGCACTGACCGGCCGTGTCCGCACCGGCGCCCGCCCCCGCGAAAGGCACGGCGTCCGCGACCGGCGTGCTGCTCGTGAACCTCGGCACGCCCGAGGCGCCGACTCCGGCCGCCGTGCGCCGCTACCTGCGCGAATTCCTCATGGACCCTCGCGTGGTGGGACTCCCGCGGCTCGTGTGGTGGCCGATCCTCAACCTGCTCGTGCTGCCGTTGCGCTCCGCGAAGGTGGCTCCGAAGTACGCCTCGATCTGGTCCGCCGACGGCTCGCCGCTGCGGGTGCACCTGATGCGCCAGGCCCAGCTGCTGCGCGGCTACCTCGGCGAGCGCATGAAGCGGCCGGTGCCGGTGGCGGCCGCGATGCGCTACGGCAAGCCGTCGATCCGCGAGGGGCTGGAGGAGCTCGCTTTCCGCGGCTGCGAACGCGTGCTCGCGATCCCGATGTATCCGCAGTACTCGGGGAGCGCCACCGCGAGCGTGGAGGAGGAGCTCGCGCGGAGCGCCCGCCGGATGAAGGCTCCGCCCGCGCTGCGCGTGCTGAAGGACTTCCACGCGCACGGCGCGTATGTGAAGGCGATCGCGCAGAGCGTGAACGCGTACTGGATGAAGCACGGGCGCCCCGACAAGCTGGTGATGAGCTTCCACGGCCTGCCACGCTCCGCGGTCGAGAGGGGCGACCCGTACGAGGCGCAGTGCCGCGAGAGCGCGGCGCGCATCGCCACCGAGCTCGGATGGAACGACGCGCGCACGGTGGTGTCGTTCCAATCTCGCTTCGGTGCGCAGGAATGGCTGCAGCCCTACACCGCGGAGGTGCTCGCCGACCTCGGGAGACGCAAGCTCCCGCGCGTGGACGTGGTGTGCCCCGGATTCACCGCCGACTGCCTCGAGACGCTCGAGGAGATCGCGCAGCTCGGCCGGGATACGTTTCGCGAGGCGGGAGGCGGGGATTTCCATTACATTCCTACCACGAACGAGACCCCGCCCTGGATGACCGCGCTCACCATCATCGCGATGGAGAATCTCGAAGCGTGGCCGTCCTCGGGCACCTAGCCCATGCTCACGCTCCTCGCGCGCTGGATCGTCAACGCCGCCGCCCTGCTGCTGGTCGCATACCTCTATCCCGGCGTGCAGGTGGAGGGCTTCGGCCGCGCGCTGATCGCGGCCCTCGTGCTCGGCCTGGTGAACGCGGTGATCCGGCCGATCCTCCTCATCCTCACGCTGCCGGTCACGGTCGTCACGCTCGGGCTCTTCCTCTTCGTGGTGAACGCGCTGATGTTCTGGCTGGTCGCGGAGATCGTGCGCGGCTTCACCGTGACGGGATTCGGCGCCGCGTTGATCGGCTCCATCCTCTACAGCGTGATCACGCTCCTCACGAGCTGGATCCTGTTCCCGCGCGCCCGCTCCTAGGGCGCGCCCCCTTGAAATTCCCGCAGGCGACCCCAATCTTGGGGTAAGCGCTTGTTTCAACGAGGAAAACCACTGTGACAGATGCCGATTATTCGGGCGCACCCGAGCCTTCTGCGCAGCATCCCGCGAACGACGCGGCCGACCCCGAGGCGGGCGTCGAAGGCCGCATCGCCGAGCTCGAGGGCAAGCTCACCGCCGCGCTCGCCGAGGGCGAGAAGCTGCGCGAGGAGTGGCTTCGCGCGCGGGCGGAAACCGACAACGTCCGCCGGCGCGGACAGGAGGACGTCGCGAAGGCGCACCGCTTCGGCATCGAAGGCTTCTCGTCCGCGCTCCTCGCCGTGAAGGACAGCCTGGATGCCGCGCTCGCCGTGGAAAACGTTTCCATCGAGTCGCTGCGCCAGGGCGTCGAGCTCACCGCGCGCCAGCTCGACGCGGTGTTCGAGAAGTTCTCCATCCAGCCCATCGTTCCGGCCACCGGCGAGCGCTTCGATCCGCACCGCCATCAGGCCATCAGCCAGGTGCAGAGCGAGCAGGAGCCCGGCACGGTCGCGGCGGTGCTGCAGAAGGGCTACCTGCTCCACGACCGGGTGCTGCGTCCGGCGCTCGTCACCGTGGCGATGGGGGCCCCCGCTTGAAAGACGGCCAAATAACCCTACCTACCTTCGGGTAATCCCGGACAAAGACCAATCAAGGAAGAGACATGGCTAAGATCATCGGCATCGACCTGGGCACCACCAACTCCTGTGTCGCGATCATGGAGGGCGGCAAGCCCAAGGTCATCGAGAACAGCGAGGGTGCGCGCACGACGCCCTCGATCGTCGCCTACACCGAGAACGACGAGATCCTCGTCGGCGCTCCGGCCAAGCGCCAGGCGGTGACCAACGCGAAGAACACCATCTTCGCGGTGAAGCGCCTCATCGGGCGCAAATTCGAGGAGAAGGAGGTCCAGAAGGACATCCACCTCATGCCCTACCGCATCGTGAAGGCGGACAACGGCGATGCGTGGGTGGAAGTGCGTGGCAAGAAGATCGCGCCGCAGCAGGTCTCGGCCGAAGTGCTGCGCAAGATGAAGAAGACGGCCGAGGACTACCTCGGCGAGACGGTCACCGAGGCGGTCATCACGGTGCCCGCGTACTTCAACGATTCCCAGCGCCAGGCGACCAAGGACGCCGGGCGCATCGCCGGCCTCGACGTGAAGCGCATCATCAACGAGCCCACCGCGGCGGCGCTCGCGTTCGGCCTCGACAAGAAGGAGGGCGACCGCAAGATCGCGGTGTACGACCTGGGCGGCGGCACCTTCGACATCTCGATCATCGAGATCGCCGCGGTCGAGGGCGAGCACCAGTTCGAGGTGCTCTCCACCAACGGCGACACGTTCCTCGGCGGCGAGGACTTCGACCAGCGGCTCATCGACTACATCGTCACCGAGTTCAAGAAGGACCAGGGCGTGGACCTCTCCAAGGACGTCCTCGCGCTGCAGCGCCTGAAGGAAGCGGCCGAGAAAGCGAAGATCGAGCTCTCGAGCTCGCAGCAGACCGAGATCAACCTGCCCTACATCACCGCCGACCAGACGGGTCCGAAGCACCTCGCGATGAAGATCACGCGCGCCAAGTTCGAGGCGCTCGTGGACGACCTCATCGAGCGCACCATCGAGCCGTGCCGCATCGCGATCAAGGACGCGGGCGTCAAGGTCTCCGACATCGGCGACGTGATCCTGGTGGGCGGCATGACGCGCATGCCCAAGGTCGTGGACAAGGTACGCGAGTTCTTCGGCAAGGAGCCGAGGAAGGACGTGAACCCGGACGAAGCGGTCGCCGTGGGGGCCGCGATCCAGGGCGGCGTGCTGCAGGGCGAGGTGAAGGACGTGCTGCTCCTCGACGTGACGCCGCTTTCGCTCGGCATCGAGACGCTGGGCGGCGTGATGACGAAGCTCATCCAGAAGAACACGACGATCCCGACCAAGGCGCAGCAGGTGTTCTCCACGGCGGACGACAACCAGGGCGCGGTGACCATCCACGTGCTGCAGGGCGAGCGCGACGTGGCCTCCGGCAACAAGAGCCTCGGCCAGTTCAACCTCGAGGGCATCCCGCCCGCCCCGCGCGGCATGCCGCAGATCGAGGTCACCTTCGACATCGACGCGAACGGGATCCTGCACGTCTCGGCGAAGGACAAGGCGACGGGCAAGGAGAACAAGATCACCATCAAGGCGAGCTCGGGGCTCTCCGAGGCCGAGATCCAGAGCATGGTGAAGGACGCCGAGTCGCACGCCGACGAGGACCGGAAGCAGCTCGAGCTCGTCACGGCGCGCAACCAGGCCGACGCGCTCGTGCATTCGATCCGCAAGTCGCTCGGCGAGTACGGCGACAAGCTCGAGTCGGCCGAGAAGGATCGCATCGAGTCGGCCGTCAAGGAGCTCGAGGAAGCGATGAAGGGCAACGAGAAGGCGGCGATCGAGGCCAGGACCCAGGCGCTCGCGCAGGCCTCGCAGAAGCTCGGCGAGAAGGTCTACGCCGCGCAGCAGGGCCAGGCAGGGGCGCAGGCGGGAGCCGGTGCCGGCCCCGAGGCGCAGCCCGCGGGCGAAGCGCAGAAGGACGAGGGCAACGTCGTCGACGCGGAATACGAAGAAGTCAAAGACAAAAAGTCGGCGTAAGGGAGCAGTGCGGACAGCGGGGCGATCGTTGGAGCGGACGACTTCGTCGCCGCTCAACTCCTCGAGCGGGGCGATCGCTGGAGCGGACGACTTGTCGCCTCGAGCAGGGCGATCGCTTGAGAAAGCCGGGGTCAGGCGTGCGTCTGGCCCCGGTTTTCATGCGAATATCGTGAGGTCGATTCAGGGAAACGAATGGCGAAGAAGCGCGATTACTACGAAGTGCTCGGGGTGAACCGGGACGCATCCGAAGAGGACATCAAGAAGGCGTACCGCAAGCTCGCGATGAAGCACCACCCCGACCGCAATCCGGGCAACAAGGAGGCGGAGGAGAAGTTCAAGGAGGCGAAGGAAGCCTACGAGATCCTCTGCGAGCCCGAGAAGCGGCGCGCCTACGATGCGTACGGCCATGCGGGCGTGAACCCGCAGATGGGCGGCATGGGGGCCGATGCCGCGGGCTTCGGCGGCTTCGCCGAGGCGTTCGGCGACATCTTCAGCGACATCTTCGGCGGCGGCCAGGGACGCGGGCGCTCGTCGGTCTATCGCGGCGCCGACCTGCGCTACAACCTCGAGATCTCGCTCGAGCAGGCGGCGCGCGGCACCGAGACCAAGATCCGCATTCCGACCATGGAGACGTGCGAGACCTGCCACGGCTCGGGAGCGAAGCCGGGCACGCACCCGAAGACGTGCGAGACCTGCCACGGCGCGGGCACGGTGCGCCTCTCGCAGGGCTTCTTTTCCATCCAGCAGACCTGCCCCACCTGCCATGGCAGCGGCAAGATGGTGACCGACCCATGCCCTACGTGCCGCGGCGCGGGACGCATGAAGAAGCACAAGACGCTTTCGGTGAAGATTCCCGCCGGCGTCGACGAGGGCGATCGCATCCGCCTCTCCGGCGAAGGCGAGGCCGGCGTGAACGGCGGGCCCGCCGGCGACCTGTACGTCGTCATGCACCTCAAGCCGCACTCGGTCTTCCAGCGCGACGGCGACGACCTGCATTGCCAGATGCCGGTGAGCTTCACGCTCGCGGCCTTGGGCGGCGAGATCGAGATCCCCACGCTCGAGGGCTCCGCGAAGATCAAGGTGCCCGCGGAGACGCAGACCGGGCAGGTGTTTCGACTGCGCGGCAAGGGCATCAAGGGCGTGCGCTCGAGCTACGCCGGCGACCTCCTGTGCGAGGTCGTGATCGAGACGCCGGTGCGCCTCACCGAGCGGCAGAAGGAGCTCTTGCGCGAGCTCGAGGACATCAGCCAGAAGGACGGCAGCCGCCACAATCCCCGCTCCCGCAGCTTCATCGAGAAGGTGCGCGAGTTCTTCGCCGGCTGACATCCGTAACGCACGTTAACGCTTCCGCAACAGTCCGGCCCGCCTATTGCGCGGATCGTTTACGTGCGTTATGAGAGAGTGACAGCTGTAACCGCTCGCCCTGTCTAATGCGCGCATCGGGGTCTATCATTTCCCCCGCGGCTCGAACGGCAAACGAGCCCAGGGAGGAAACTACATGATGATCCGCGCATTCATTTCGGCAATCGCGCTCGCCTCCGCGGGCAGCGCCCTCGCGCAGGGCGTCACGGATTCGGAGATCGTCCTCGGCCAATCGGCCGCGATGACGGGGCCCGCCGCGCAGCTCGGCAAGGACATGCGCGCCGGGGCGATGCTCTACTTCGACAACGTGAACGAGCACGGCGGGGTCTACGGCCGCAAGATCGTGCTGAAGACGCTCGACGACGGCTACGAGTCCAACCGCGCGGCGGCGAACACCAGGAAGCTCATCAACGACGAGAAGGTGTTCGCGCTGTTCGGCTACGTGGGCACGCCCACCAGCATGGCCTCGCTGCCCATCTTCACGCAGGCGAAGGTGCCCTTCGTGGGCGCGTTCACCGGCGCCGAGTCGTTGCGCAACCCCGTGAACCCGTACATCTTCAACGTCCGCGCGAGCTACTTCGACGAGACCGAGGCGATCGTGCGCCACCTCACGGCCATGAGCATCGACCGGATCGCGATCTTCTACCAGGACGACGCGTACGGGCAGGCGGGCCTCGCGGGCGTGGAGCGCGCGATGAAGAAGCGCAACCTCGCGCTGGTCGCGAGCGGCACCGTGGAGCGCAACACGGTCGACGTCGCGAAGGCGGTCGGCACGATCTCCAGGACCAACCCGCAGGCGATCATCATGATCTCCGCCTACAAGTCGTGCGCGGCTTTCATCCGCGCGATGCAGAAGGCCGGACAGAACCCCACGTTCTGGAACGTCTCCTTCGTCGGCAGCAAGGCGCTCGCCGACGAGCTGGGCCCCGAGGGGCGCGGCGTGGAGATCTCGCAGGTGATGCCCTTCCCCTGGGACATCGGCGTCCCGGTGGTGCGCGAGTACCGCAAGCTCCTCGACGTGCAGAAGATGCAGCCCGGCTTCGGCACGCTCGAGGGATTCATCGCCGCCAAGGTGATGGTCGAAGGGCTCAAGCGCGCCGGCAAGCGGCTCAACCGCGAGGATTTCCTGCGCGCGATGGATACGCTCGGCAGCTACGACGTGGGCGGCTTCAAGGTGACCTACGGCCCGCAGAACCACAGCGGCTCGGACTTCGTCGACCTCACGATCATCTCGCGCAACGAGACCTTCGTCCGCTGACCCCTTTTCATTTCTTGCGCCACTCGGTGACGCCGCCGGGCTTGTCCTCGAGGGCGATGCCGGCCGCCTCGAGCTGGCGGCGGATCGCGTCGGCGCGCGGGAAATCGCGGGCCTTCTTCGCCGCGAGGCGCTCGTCGATGAGCGCCTGCACGTCCATCTCGGTGCCGCGCGCGCCCTGCAGGAACGCCGCCGGGTCCTGCTGCAGGAAGCCGAGGGTGCCGCCGAGCGCGCGCAACAGTCCCGCGAGCTCGGCCGAGCGCGTGCGATTCACCTCGCCGCGCAGCTCGTGCAGCGCCGCGAACGCGACCGGCGTGTCGAAGTCGTCGTCCATGGCGGCGCGGAAGCGCGCCGCATGCGGCTCTTTCCAGTCGATCGACGCCACCGGCCCCGGCGCCACCTCGCGCAGCGCGGTGTAGAAGCCGCGCAGCGCGTTGCCCGCGTCCTCGAGCGTCTCCCACGAGAAGTTGAGGCCGCTGCGGTAATGCGCGCGCAGCAGGAAGAAGCGCAGCTGCTCGCCGCCCTGCACGCGGTCGAGCTTCTCGAGCACGTCGCGCGTCGTGAAGAAGTTGCCCAGCGACTTCGACATCTTCTCGTGCTCGATGTTGAGGAACGCCGAGTGCATCCAGTAGTTCACGAACGGGCGCCCGAGCGCGCCCTCGCTCTGCGCGAGCTCGTTCTCGTGGTGCGGGAACTGCAGGTCCCACCCGCCGCCGTGGATGTCGAACGGGCAGCCGAGCTCCCTGCACGACATGGCCGAGCACTCGATGTGCCAGCCGGGACGGCCGGGACCGAACGGCGAGGGCCAGCTCGGCTCCTGCGGCTTCGCCGCCTTCCACAACGCGAAGTCGAGCGGGTCGCGCTTCGCCTCGCCCACCGCGACGCGCTCGCCCGCGCGCAGCTCGTCGAGGTTCCGATGCGCGAGCTTGCCGTACTCGGCGAACCCGCGCACCGCGAAATAGACGTCGCCGTTCTCGCCGCGATACGCGAGGCCCTTTTTCTCGAGCGCCTCGATCATCTCGAGCATCGCATTCACGTAGCGCGTGGCGCGCGGCTCGCCGTCGGGCTCGAGGAGCCCCAGGCGCGTGTAGTCGCGCCGGAACGCGGCCACCATGCGTTCGGTGAGCGCCTCGATCGGCTCGCCGTTCTCGTGCGCGCGCTTGATGATCTTGTCGTCGATGTCGGTGATGTTGCGCACGTACTTCACGCGATAGCCGGTGGCACGCAGCCAGCGCACCACCATGTCGAACACGGTGAACGTGCGCGCGTTGCCCACGTGGAAGTAGTCGTATACGGTGGGACCGCACACATAGAGGCCGACTTCGCCCGGCACGCGCGGCGCGAACGGCTCCTTCTTTCGGGTTAAGGTGTTGTGGAGCGTGAGCGAGGGCATCGGGGAACGGTGGGGCGCCGACCCGCGGAGCGACGGCGATTGTGGACGCTCGCGAAGGCGGGTAGAATGGCGTTTCTCATTAAATTCAAGGCATTATACACGATGCTTCAACGCGATTCGCTGCTGGTCCGGGCCGCGGCCACGATCGCAGCTGCGTGGCTTTCCATCGCCGCCACGAGCGCGCTCGCAGCGCCTGCCGACGACCTGAAGGAAGCGCAGAAGCTCTACGGCCAAGGCAAGTTCCCCCAGGCGCTCGAGAAGGACGATCAGTACCTCAAGGCCGAGCCGCGCGACCCGCAGGGACGATTCCTCAAGGGCCTCATCCTCACCGAGCAGAAGAAGACGCAGGAGGCGATCCAGGTCTTCCAGGGCCTCACCGAGGATTTCCCGGAGCTGCCCGAGCCGTACAACAACCTCGCGGTGCTCTACGCCTCGCAGGGCAACTACGAGAAGGCGAAGTCGGCGCTCGAGCTCGCGATCCACACGCACCCGACCTACGCCACCGCCCACGAGAACCTCGGCGACATCTACGCCGAGCTCGCGAGCCGCGCCTACGATCGCGCCCTGCAGCTCGACAAGAACAACACCAGCGCGAAGGTGAAGCTCGCGATGGTGAAGGACCTCTTCAGCGCGCAGAAGATCGCTTCGCGCGCGCAGTCGGCGGGCGAGCAGCCGTCGGCGAAGGCGGAGATGCCGAAGGCCGCGGAGGCGGCGAAGCCCACGCCGAAGACCGAGACCGCGGCGTCCTCCACGAAGCCGCGGCAGGCGCGGCAGGAATCGTCGGGCAGCACCGAATCGCCGAAGAGCATGCCCGCCACGGTGGCCGCAGCGACGCCGCCCACGACGAAATCCGCTTCCGGCGGCTCCGATGCGAAAGCCGAGATCGCCGCGGCGATCGCCGACTGGGCGCGTGCCTGGAGCGCGAAGGACGTGAAGGGCTACCTCGCGCATTACGCTCCGGACTTCGAGGTGCCCGGTGGCACTTCGCGCGACGCGTGGGAGAAGCAGCGCGCCGAGCGCATCGAGCATCCGAAATCGATCGAGGTGGAGGCGAAGGTGCTTTCCACGCACGTGAACGGCGGCGAGGCGACGGTGAAGATCCGCCAGTCGTATCGCTCCGACACGCTGAAGAGCCACGGCACCAAGACGCTCACGCTCGAGAAATCGGGCGAGCGCTGGCTCATCAAGCAGGAGCGGATGGGCGGGTGAGCCGGAGCGCCCTACTCCGCGCCGGCGCGCGCCTCGGGGCGCGCGTCGCGATCGTCGCCTTCGCGCTTTCCGCCACGGCGCTCGCCGACGGCAGCCTCATCCCGGCGGGCGCCGCGCCCGCGCTCGCGAACCAGGTCGAGGCGGCGCTGGTGCGCTCGATCGTGGAGGTGCGCGGCGCGGCGCTGAAGAGCGCGCTCGACGAGATCGACAAGGTGGTCGCCGAGCGCCCGAACTACCGCCTCGCGCAGCTCGTGAGGGGCGACATCCTGATGGCGCAGGCGGGGCGTCCCGTCGCGTTCGCCTCGAAGGAGCTGCCCGCCGGCGAGCTCGCGCCGCTGCAGGACGAGGCGCGCGTGCGCATGCTGCGCTACCTCAACGCCCCGCCGGTGGACGAGCTCCCCGCCGCGGTGTTGAAGCTCGCGCCCGACCAGCCCTACGCGCTGGTCGTGGACACCTCGCGTTCGCGCCTCTACGTGTACGCCAACGACGCCGGCGGACCGCGCTACGTCGCCGACTTCTACATCAGCCTCGGCAAGGACGGCGTCGACAAGACGCGCGAGGGCGACCAGAAAACGCCGATCGGCGTCTACACCGTGACTTCGGAGAAGCAGAAGGTGCCCGACTTCTACGGCCCGCGCGCCTTCCCGATCGATTATCCGAACGACTGGGACCGCATGCAGGGACGCAGGGGTCACGGCATCTGGCTGCACGGGACACCGTCGGGGACGTACAGCCGCGCGCCGTGGGCGACCGACGGCTGCGTGGTCCTCACCAACGACGACCTCGCGCGCCTGAGCAGATACGTGGACGTGAGCCATACGCCGGTGGTGATCGCGCAGTCGATGCGCTGGCTCGATCGCCGCCAGTGGCTCGCGGATCGCGCGTCGTTCCTCGACTCGTTCAACGCGTGGCGCAAGGACTGGGAAAGCCGCGACACCGACCGCTACCTCTCGCACTATTCGAGCCGGTTCCATTCCGAGGACCACGACCTCGCCGCATGGAAGGCGAAGAAGCGCGCGGTGAACGCCTCCAAGCGCTGGATCCAGGTGCGCGTCGAGGACATGAGCGTGTTCGCCTATCCCGGCGCGAAGGACATGGTGATGGCCACCTTCGTCCAGGACTACCGCTCGAGCAACCTCTCCAATCGCAGGGTGAAGCGCCAGTACTGGGTGCGCGAAGGCGGCCAGTGGCGCATCCTGCACGAGTCCGTCGTTTCCTGAAACCTTCCCCCCGGTCCTCCATCCCATGATTTCGAAGCGCCGCATCGTCCTCGCCGGATCCCTCCTCGCTGGTTCCGTCCTCGTGCTCGCCGCCCCGCTCGCGGCCGCCGCGCAACCGCACCACAGCTGCACCGCCCTCCTGAAAGGAAACGCGCCGATGAAAGTGAAGCTCACCACCTCGATGGGACCGATCGTCCTCCAGCTCGACAAGGAGAAGGCGCCGGCGAGCGTCGAGAATTTCGCGAAGTACGTCGAGTCCGGCCACTACGACGGCACCATCTTCCACCGCGTGATCGACGGCTTCATGATCCAGGGCGGCGGCTTCGACAAGGACATGCGGCAGAAGCCCACCCAGGCGCCGATCAAGAACGAGGCGCAGAACGGCCTCAAGAACGACAAGTACACGGTCGCGATGGCGCGCACGCCCGATCCGAACTCGGCGACCGCGCAGTTCTTCATCAACGTGAAGGACAACGACTTCCTGAACTTCACCGCCCCCACCGCGCAAGGCTGGGGCTATGCGGTGTTCGGCAAGGTGGTCGAGGGCCAGGACACGGTGGACAAGATCGCGAAGGTGGCCACGGGCAACCGGGGCATGTACCAGAACGTGCCGGCCACGCCGGTGGTGATCGAGAAGGCGGAGTGCGTCTGACGCGCACGCTCTTCATCTCCGACCTCCACCTCGATCCCTCGCGCCCGGCGATCGTCGCGCAATTCGAGCGCTTCCTCGCCGGCGTCGTCCCCGGCGCCGAGGCGCTCTACATCCTCGGCGACCTCTTCGAGTATTGGGTCGGCGACGACGGCCTCGCGCTCCCCTTCCCGCGCCGCATGGCCGAGCGCCTGCATGCGGCCGCCGCGCGGGTGCCGACCTTCTTCATGCACGGCAATCGCGACTTCCTCGCCGCGGAGCGATTCGCGCGCGAGACCGGAGCGAAGCTCGTCGACGACCCGAGCGCGATCGACCTCTACGGCACGCACACGCTGCTCCTGCACGGCGACACGCTCTGCACCGACGACACGCGCTACCAGGCGTTCCGCGCGCAGGTGCGCAATCCCGCGTGGCAGAAGGCGACGCTCGCGCTGCCGATCGAGGAGCGCCTCGTGCTCGCGAACCGCATGCGCCTGGAGAGCGAGGGCGCCAAGCAGGCGACGACGCTCGAAATCATGGACGTGGCCCCCGCGGCGGTGGAGCGGGCGTTCGCCGAATCCGGCTGCGACCTGATGATCCACGGCCACACGCACCGTCCCGCGCGCCACGTGCACCAGGTCGGCGGCCGCCCGCGCGTGCGCTGGGTGCTTCCGGACTGGTACGAGAAGGGCGGCTACCTCGAGGCGACAACCGAAGGCATCCAGGCCTTCGACCGCTTCTGAAAAGTAATCTGACCCCTTTTTCATTCGTCGAGCCTTAACGTCAGGCACTTCGCGCTGCCGCCGGCCTTCATGAATTCGGAGAGCGGCGTTTGCACCACGTCGAAGCCCTTATCGCCCAGGGCGCGCACCAACGCGGGTGTCGCGCGGTTCACGACCACCGTCGTGTCGATTCCCACCGCATTGCAGGCGAAGGCGAGCGCGTCCTCCTCGCCCACCGCGATGCGATGGGAGGCGGCCACGCACCGTTCGATCTCGCCGCGCGATTCGTCGTCGAACGCCGGCGGGTAGTACATCAGGTAGCCGCCCTCGAGCGGGCAGAAGCAGGTGTCGAGATGGTAGAAGCGGCTGTCGACGAGGCGCAGGAGCGCCATGTCGATGCCGAGCCGGTCCTCGAGCACCTTGCGCGCGCCCTCGATCGAGCGGTGGCCGTGCGCCATCCACAGCAGCGGCGCGGCGCGGTCGAAGAGCGCGTCGCCCGCGCCCTCGAACGGACAGTCGCGCGGCATGAGCGAAACCTCGTAGCCGCGGTCCATGAACCAGTCGGCGAAGTACGGCTCCTCGTACTGGCGCTCGGGATAGCGGAAGCGCGAGGCGACGAACTTGCGCCCCTTCACGAGGCCCGCGTTCGCGGTGAACACCATGTCGGGCGAGCCGGGCTGCGGATGGACGAGGCGCACGGTGGCGCGATCCGTGAGCGCGTCGTACAGGGCGCGCCATTGCTGCTTCGCGACCGCGTTGTCGATGCGCTTCAGGTTCCCGTGCATCCACGGGTTGATGATGTAGGCGACGTTGAAGTACTCGGGCGGGCACATCAGGAAGACGTGCGCGCTCGCCGGCATGGGCTATCGGGCCCCGAGCCCGCGCGCGAGGTCCGCGGTGATGTCGGACGGATCCTCCAGGCCCACGCCCAGGCGCACCAGGCCCTCGACGATGCCCGCCTTCTCGCGCTCGGCGCTCGGCACGCGGCCGTGCGTGGTGGTCGCCGGATGGCAGACGGTGCTCTTCGCGTCGCCGAAGTTCGCGGTGATGGAGATCATGCGCACCGCGTCGATCACGCGCCAGGCCGCCTCGCGCCCGCCCTTCACCACGAACGAGAGCAGCGCGCCGCCCGCCGATTGCTGGCGCATGGCGAGCGCGTGCTGCGGATGCGATTCGAGGCCCGGGTAGTGCACCCGCTCCACGTCCGGATGCGCTTCCAGCCAGCGCGCGATCGCGAGCGCGCTCGCCGATTGCGCGCGCATCCGGATCGGCAGCGTCTCCATCCCCTTGAGGCCGATCCACGCGTTGAACGGCGAGATGGCGGGACCGGCGGTGCGCACGAAGCCGAAGAGCGGCCCGCTCACGAGGTCCTTCCTCCCGGCGATCGCGCCGGCGAGCACGCGCCCCTGCCCGTCGATGTACTTGGTGGCCGAGTGGATCACCAGGTCCGCGCCCAGGGCGATCGGGCGCTGCAGCACCGGCGTGCACATGCAGTTGTCCACGGCGAGGATGGCGCCGGCCTTGCGCGAGACCTCCGCGAGTCCGGCGATGTCGGCCACCTCGCACACCGGGTTCGACGGCGTCTCGACGAAGAGGAGGCGCGTGTTCGGGCGCACCGCCTGCTTCCACTGGTCGAGGTCGGGCAGGTCGACCCACGAGGTGGAGATGCCGAGCTTCGCGAGGATCTGGTCGAAGAGCGGGACGACGGTGCCGAACACGCCGCGCGCCGCGATGATGTGGTCGCCCGACTTGAGCAGGCCCAGCGCGGTGGTCGCGACCGCCGCCATGCCGGTCGCGGTGGCGACGCACGCCTGCGCGCCCTCGAGCGCGGCGAGGCGATCCTGGAACATGGTGACGGTGGGATTGGTGAACCGGGAGTAGATGTTGCCCGGCTCCTCGTTCGCGAAGCGGCGCGCGGCCTCGGCGGCGCTCGAATAGACGAAGCTCGTCGTCACCGCGAGCATCTCGGAGTGCTCGCGGAAGTCGCTGCGCACGCCGCCCGCGCGCACGGCGAGCGTATCGGGCTTGAGCTCGTCCGTCATGGCGACGCGGATGCGCTCAGTCGACCCGCGAGAGGCCGAGGTCGAGCTGGTAGCTCGAGAGGCGCGTCTCGGGGCGCGACTCGCCGTCGCGGCGGCCGGCCTCGATCTCCTCGAGGTACTCCTGCGACACGTCTCCGGTGATGTAGACGCCGTCGAAGCACGAGCAGTCGAAGCGCTCGATCGACGGGTTGAGCTTCCTCACGTCCTCGATCAGCGCGTCGAGGTCCTGGTAGACCACGGCGTCCGCGCCGATCGCGGCGGCCACGCCCGCGGCATCGCGGCCGGTCGCGATGAGCTCGCGGCGCGTCGGCATGTCGATGCCGTACACGTTGGGAAAGCGCACCGGCGGCGCGGCCGAGGCGAAGAAGACCTTCTTCGCGCCGCTCTCGCGCGCCATCTGCACGATCTCGCGGCTGGTGGTGCCGCGCACGATGGAATCGTCCACCAGGAGCACGTTCTTGTCCTGGAACTCGATCGGCATGGCGTTGAGCTTCTGGCGCACGCTCTTCTTGCGCTGCTCCTGGCCGGGCATGATGAACGTGCGGCCGATGTAGCGGTTCTTGATGAAGCCTTCGCGATAGGGCTTCCCGAGCTTGGTCGCCACCTCCAGCGCGGCGGGCCGGCTGGAATCGGGGATCGGCATCACGACGTCGATCTGGTCGACGAAGCCCTCGGCGGCGATCTTGTCGGCGAGGCTCTTGCCCATGTTGCGGCGGCTCTCGTAGACCGAGATCCCGTCGATCACGGAGTCCGGCCGCGCGAGGTAGACGAACTCGAAGATGCAGGGATTGAGCTGCGGGTTCGCGGCGCACTGGCGGCTGTGGAAGTTGCCGCTCTCGTCCACCAGGATCGCCTCGCCGGGCGCCACGTCGCGCATCACCTTGAAGTTGAGCGTATCCAGCGTGACGCTCTCGGAGGCGACCAGGAACTCGACGCCCTTCTCCGTATCGGCGCGGCCGACCAGGAGCGGGCGGATGCCGTGCGGGTCGCGGAAGGCGAGCATGCCGTGGCCGGCGATCATCGCGACCACCGCGTAGGCGCCCTTCACGCGGCGATGCACGCCCGCCACCGCGGTGAAGATGGTGTCGGGCGCGAGGCGGTCGCGCCCGGCGCTCGCGTCGGTGAGCTCGTGCGCCAGGACGTTCAGCAGGATCTCGGAGTCGGAATTCGTGTTGACGTGGCGGCGGTCGGCGAGGAAGAGCTCGCGGCGCAGCTCCTCCGCGTTCACGAGGTTGCCGTTGTGGCCCAGCACGATGCCGTACGGCGAGTTCACGTAGAAGGGCTGCGCTTCGGCTTCCGAGGAGGCCGAGCCGGCGGTGGGATAACGGCAGTGCGCGATGCCCATGTGGCCGACGAGGTTGCGCATGTCGCGGGTGCGGAACACGTCGCGCACCAGCCCGCTGCCCTTGTGCATGTGGAAGCTGTGGCCCTCGGCGGTCACGATGCCGGCCGCGTCCTGGCCGCGGTGCTGCAGCACGGTCATGCCGTCGTAGAGCAGCTGGTTCACGGGGCTACGGGCGACGACGCCCACGATTCCGCACATTCCTCAGGCACTCCTTCGAGCGTGCGCGCTCGCACGGCGGCACGAAACGGCTACATGGGGGCTGCGACCGGCAACGGCAATGGTTCTCATGGGAGGGGCACTACCTGCCCATCGAGCGCGGCTTGCTGGAGCGCCGCGCGCGCCTTCTCGGCCGCCTCGCGCGTGGGGAACGGGCCCGCGCGAAGCCGCGTGAGCCCGCCGCCGATGCGCTCGGTGTAGTGCGCGACGCCCGCCGTGGCGAGCTTGGCGCGCGCCTGCTCGAGCGTCGCCTCGTCCTTGAATGCGCCGACCTGCACCGCGAATCCCTCGAGGCGCGGCGCGGACTGCGCGGCGAGCGGCACGGCGTGCTCGGCGGGCTTGGGCGCAGGTGCAGTTGCGGGCGCCGGCAGGGGCGGTGCGTTCTCCTTCGAGGGAATCTGGGTCGAAGGCTCGCTCGCGCCGCGATGCTGATCCGTGTCGAGGAGCATCGGCAGGAAGACCACGAGGATGACCACGATCGTGATGGCGCCGATGAGCCGGCGCCTTCCGCGGCGCCGGATCTCCAACGTTTCGGTGGTCGCAGGGCTCGCCATTTCGCCTTAGCGTGCGGTCCGCAGCGCCTCCGCCACGGTGGTGAACGATCCGAAGACGACAATTCTATCATTCGACCCCGCTTCTCCGCGAGCCGCGGCGAGCGCCGCTTCGACGTTGGCGAACGTGCGCACGGGCGATCGCACGCCGTGCTCGCCGAGGATCTCTGCCACGCGGGTGGCGGGCGCGGCGCGCTCCGATTCCGAGGCCGCGACGTACCACGCGTCGATGCGCGACTTCACCGCGTCCACCACGCCGCCGATGTCCTTGTCGGCGAGCATCGCGAAGACGGCGTAGGTATTCTCGAAGAAGCCCATGTCGCCGAGCGCATCGGCGAGCGCGCGCGCCGCGTGCGGATTGTGCGCGACGTCGAGCACCACCTGCGGGCGCCCGGGAAGCGACTGCAGCCGGCCGGGAAGGCGCACGTTCGCGAGGCCGCGCTTCACCTCGCCGAGCGAGACCGGAAGGCGTCCGGCGAGCTCGTCCAGCGCCGCCATCGCCGCCGCGGCGTTGTCGAGTTGCCAGCGGCCCCGCAGCGCGGGAACCGGCAGCGCGTGCTTCGCGCCGCGGCGCCCGATGAAGTCCCACTGCCCGGGATGCGTTTCCACACGGAAATCGCGGCCGAGCACCTGCAGGTCCGCGCCGATCGAGCGCGCGTGCTCGACGAGGCGCGCCGGCGGGTTCGCGGCGCCGAAGATCGCCGGCCGCCCCGCGCGAAAGATGCCGGCCTTCTCGAAGCCGATCGACTCGCGGTCGCCGCCCAGGAGCTCCACGTGGTCGATGTCGACGCTCACCACGATCGAGCAGTCGGCGTCGACCACGTTCACGGCGTCGAGACGCCCGCCGAGCCCGACCTCGAGCACCATCGCTTCCACGCCCGCCTCGGCGAATACGGCGAACGCGGCGAGCGTACCGAACTCGAAGTACGTGAGGGGCGTCGCGCCGCGCGCCGCCTCCACGCGCTCGAAGGAGCGCACGAGCGTCTCGTCGTCCGCGTCCTCGCCCTGCAACCGCACGCGCTCGTTGTACCGGAGGATATGCGGCGAGGTATAGGTGCCGACGCGATATCCGGCCTCGAGGAGGATGGTCTCGAGCATTGCGCACGTGGAACCCTTGCCGTTCGTGCCGCCGACGGTGATCACGCAACAATGGATCCCCGCCTCCGCGGGGATGACGGGGATGACGGAGGCGGCGGGGATGACGGAGGCGGGGATGACGGAGGCGGCGGGGATGACGGAGGCGGGGATGACGGAGGCGGCGGGGATGACGGGCCCGAGCGCCATGCGCCCGAGAACCTCGCGCACACGATCCAGCCCCAGCGCGATGGTCGACGGATGCTGCGCCGAGATGTAGGCAAGCCAGTCGTCGAGGGATTTCATGGCCGGGGGCGCAGGCCCGGGAAGGCTTTCGGCAAGCGCCTTTCAGCTTTCCGGCGCCGGCTCGCGCTTGAGGAGCGTCACGAGGCGCGCGACCTTGCCGCGCAACTGGCGCCGGTCCACGATCATGTCGACCGCGCCCTTCTCGAGCAGGAACTCGGAGCGCTGGAAGCCTTCCGGCAGCGTCTCGCGCACCGTCTGCTCGATCACGCGCGGGCCGGCGAAGCCGATGAGGGCGCCCGGCTCGGCGATCACCGCGTCGCCGATGAACGCGAAGCTCGCCGACACGCCGCCCATGGTGGGATCGGTGAGGATCGAGATGAACGGCTGGCGGCACTCGGAGAGCTGGTGCAGCGAGGCGGTGGTCTTCGCCATCTGCATGAGCGAGAGCAGCCCCTCCTGCATGCGCGCGCCGCCCGTTGCGGTGAAGCACACGAACGGCAGCCCCTCGTCGCAGCACGCCTGCACCGCGCGCACGAACCGCTCGCCCACCACCGAGCCCATCGAGCCGCCGAGGAAGCCGAACTCGAACGCCGCGGCGACCACCGGCACGTTCATCACGGAACCCTGCATCACCACCAGCGCGTCGGTCTCGCCGGTCTCCTTCTCCGCCTCGTCGAGCCGCTCGCTGTACTTGCGGCTGTCCTTGAACTTGAGCGGATCCATCGGCACCACCTCGGAGGCGAGCTCCGCGCGGCCCTCGGCATCGAGGAAGAGGTCGAGGCGCTGGCGCGCCGAGAGGCGGTTGTGGAAGCCGCACTTCGGGCACACGTGCAGGTTGTTCTCTAGGTCGGTGAAGTAGAGCACCGCCTCGCACGACGGGCACTTGCTCCACAGCCCTTCGGGTACGGCCTTCCTCTGCTGCGTTCCCTCGCGCTTGATCTTGGGTGGAAGGAGCTTGCGGAACCAGCTCATTTCTTGGATCCCCGATCGCTACCGGCTGCCGCCGGCGTCGAGGATGACGTGCCGACGGGCGTCGAGGATGACGTGCCGACGGGCGTCGAGGATGACGCGGCCGAGTCCATGGCGGCGCGGAATTCGGCGATGAGCTTGCGCGCGCGCTCGGGCGCCGCTCCCGGCGCGCCCTCCTCGAGCTCCTGCACGATGCGGCTTCCGATGACCACCGCATCGGCCACGCGTCCCACCTTGCGCGCGGTCTCCGCGTCCCGGATGCCGAAGCCCACGCCTACGGGAATCTTGGTGTGCCGGCGGATGCGCGCGAGCATCGACTCGACATCCTTGGTGTCGATGTGCGCGGCACCGGTCACTCCCTTGAGCGACACGTAGTAGATGTAGCCCTGCGCGAGCTTCGCGACGCTCGCGATGCGCGCCTCGCTCGACGTGGGCGAGAGCAGGAAGATCGGGTCGATGCCCGAGCCCTCGAGCGCCTTCAGCCATTCGCCGCTTTCTTCCGGCGGATAGTCGACGATCAGCACGCCGTCGACGCCGGCCTGGCTCGCGGCGGAGACGAACGCGGCGAGTCCCATGCGCTCGATGGGATTCGCGTAGCCCATGAGCACCACCGGGGTCGACGGATCGTGCGTGCGGAACTCGGCCACCATCGCGAGCACGTCGCGCAGCGACACGCCGTTGCGCAGCGCCCGCTCCGACGAACGCTGGATCACGGGGCCGTCGGCCATCGGATCGGAAAACGGCACGCCCAGCTCGATCACGTCGGCGCCGGCTTTGACGAGCGCGTGCAGGATCGGGACGGTTTGCGAGGGCGCGGGATCGCCGGCGGTGACGAAGGGAATGAGGGCGCTGCGACGCTTTGCTCCCTCTGATCGTCCCGGACCCTCACCCCGGCCCTCTCCCGAGGGAGAGGGAGAAATCAATTTCTCGAAGGCTTTGGCGATGCGGCTCATCTCAGAACGTGATGCCGGAGGCCTTGGCGACGGTGTGCATGTCCTTGTCGCCGCGGCCGGAGAGGTTCACGAGGAGGATCCTGTCGCGCGGCATCGTGGGCGCGATCTTCATCGCATACGCGACCGCGTGGCTCGATTCCAGCGCCGGGATGATGCCCTCCAGGCGGCAGAGCGCATGGAAGGCCTCGAGCGCCTCGTCGTCGGTGACCGCCACGTACTGCGCGCGTCCGGTGTCCTTGAGCCAGGCGTGCTCGGGGCCCACGCCGGGATAGTCGAGGCCGGCGGAGATCGAATGCGTGTCCTGGATCTGGCCGTTCGCGTCCTGCATGAGGTAGGTGCGGTTGCCGTGCAGCACGCCCGGCGAGCCGGCGGAGAGCGAGGCCGCATGCTTGCCCGTCGTGAGGCCCAGGCCGCCCGCCTCCACGCCGATGAGCTTCACCGCGTCGTGCGGGATGTAGGCGTGGAAGATGCCCATCGCATTCGAGCCGCCGCCCACGCACGCGAGAACCGCATCGGGCTGGCGCGCCGCCATCGCGACCATCTGGCCGAGGCATTCCTTGCCCACCACGGAATTGAAGTCGCGCACCATCATCGGATACGGGTGCGGGCCCGCGACGGTGCCGATGATGTAGAACGTGTCCTCGACGTGGGTCACCCAGTCGCGCATCGCCTCGTTCAACGCGTCCTTGAGCGTCTTCGAGCCGCTCTCCACCGGGACCACGGTCGCGCCGAGGAGCTTCATGCGGTAGACGTTCTGCGCCTGGCGCGCGACGTCCTCCGTGCCCATGTAGACCACGCACTCCATGCCGTAGCGCGCGGCAACGGTGGCGGTGGCGACTCCATGCTGGCCCGCGCCCGTCTCGGCGATCACGCGCGGCTTGCCCATGCGCCGCGCGACGAGCGCCTGGCCCACGGTGTTGTTCACCTTGTGCGCGCCGGTGTGGTTCAGGTCCTCGCGCTTGAGGTAGATCTGCGCGCCGCCGCACTGCTCGGAAAGGCGCTTCGCGTGGTAGATGGGGCTCGGGCGCCCGACGAAATGCTCGAGCTCGTGGTCGAGCTCCTTGCGGAATTCCGGATCCTCGCGGCATTCGCTGTACGCGAGGGTGAGCTCGTCGAGCGCGGCGCGCAGGGTCTCGGCGACGAACACTCCGCCGTAGGGACCGAAGTGCCCCGTCGCGTCCGGGAGCGAATAGTGCTCCCAGTCAGGAGGGTTGCCCTGCATCTTCACGTCGCACGCTCCGAATGAATTCGACGATCTTCGCGGGGTCCTTGACGCCGCGGCTCGACTCCACGCCGCTCGACACGTCCACCGCCCACGGCCGCACTTCCCGCATCGCCCGGCGCACGTTCGTCGCGTCCAGGCCGCCGGAGAGGATCACGGGCATCGGGAAATCGGCGGGGATCGCCGTCCAGTCGAAGGTGAGGCCCGTGCCCCCCGGCGTCCCCGGCGAATGCGCATCGAGCAGCAGCGCTTTCGCGGAGGAGAACCGGCGTGCGTATTCTAGCAAATCGGTCCCCTTCTCCATGCGCACCGCCCGCACGTAGGGCTTGCCGAAAGCTGCGCAGAATGCCGGCGGCTCCTCGCCGTGGAATTGCAGCAGGTCGAGCGGGACTTTCGCGAGCACTTCACGCACGCGCGCTTCGGTCGCATCGACGAAGACTCCGACCGCCGACACGAAGGGCGGCAACACCGCCGCGATCTTCGCAGCGGCTTCCGGCGCCACGAAGCGCGAGCCCGGCTCCCAGAAATTGAGCCCGATCGCATCCGCGCCCTCGCGCGCGGCGAGTTGCGCGTGCGACGGCTCGCGGATGCCACAAATCTTCACGCGCGTGCGGTTCATGCTCGACGGTCGAAACGAAAATGGGGTCAGATTACATTTTTCCGCGGCGGAGCGGCCCTTTATGGCGCCGATCTGAAAATGTAATCTGACCCCATTTTCACCATTTTCACTTCACTGAAAAGGATCGACGAGCGGGTGGCGGGGGAAGGCCGGCAGGCCGAGCGCCGGATCATACTCGACGGCGGCGAGGTAGAGGCCGTCGGGCATGAAGGTCGGCGCCGAGCGCGTGCGATCGCGCGCGGCGAGGAGCTCGCCGATCCAGGCCGGTCGCTCGCGGCCGGCGCCCACGTAGACGAGCGCGCCGACGATGTTGCGCACCATGTGGTGCAGGAACGCGTTGGCGCGGAAGGTGAACGCGACCAGGGGCCCGCTGCGAACGATGCGCGCCTCCATCAGGTCACGCACCGGCGACTTGGCCTGGCACTGCGCGTCGCGGAACGCGCTGAAATCGTGCTCGCCCTGCAGCACACGAACGCCCTCCTCCATCGCCGCGACGTCGAGCGGCTTGTGGAACCAGCCCACGCGCTTGCCGAGGATCGCGGGCGCTACGGGCGCGTCGAGCAGCAGGTAGCGATAGGTCCGCGAACGGGCGTCGAATCGCGCGTGGAAATCGCCGGGCACCGCGGCGGCCCACAGCACCCGCGCGCGCTCGTCCAGGAAGGTGTTGGTGCCGCGCACCCAGGAGAACGGCTCGCGCTCGACGGGCGAGTCGAAATGGACCACCTGCGCGGTCGCGTGCACGCCGGCGTCGGTGCGTCCGGCCGCGGTCGCCTCGATCGGGGAAGCGGCGAAGCGCGCGAGCGCGGCCTGCAGGTGATCCTGCACGCCGCAGCCCGAAGGCTGCGTCTGCCAGCCGCAGAATGCGGAGCCGTCGTACTCGACGCCGAGCGCGATGCGCATGGCCCCCCGGAGGGGCTCAGAGCGAGGCGATGAGCTTCTTCGCCTCTTCCTTCTGCGCGGAGGAGCCTTCCTTCGCGACCTCGTTCAGGATGTCGCGCGCGCCGTCCTTGTCGCCGATCTCGAGATAGGCCTTGGCGAGCTCGAGCTTGGTGCCGACCGCTTCGCCACTCGATTCCGCGGCGGGCGAATCGAGGCTCAGGTCGGCGAGATCGAGGCCGCCCGAGCCGGCGGCGGCAGGAGCCGGTGCCGGCGCGGAAGAAGGCTTCGAGGACGAGAGATCGAGCCCGGAGAGGTCGAAGTCGAACGCCGGCTTCTCTTCCTTCTGCGACTCGGCGGGGACGTCCATGCGCGCGGCGTGCGAGCCGCCGGGCAGGTCGAAGTCGACCGTGGACGCGGCCGGCGCTCCCGCCGCGGGCTTGTGCGTATCGAGGTCGAGGTCGAAGCTCGGCGCGGGCGCCTGCGCGGCGGACGAGCTCGACTCGAGGTCGAAGTCGACGTTGGGCTTCGGCGCGGCGGCGGGCGGCGACATCGCGGTGTAGGTCGCGGTCGCGCCGGCGGCGGCGCCGTAGAGCGGGTTGCCCGGATCGATCTGCGCGCCCATCGCTGCGGCCTTCTGCCACAGCGGGGAGCTCTCGCCGACGGCCGAGCGCAGCTCCTTCGCGACGGTCTCGAACGCGGTCGCGCTCTTGCGCGCGTGGTAGATCTCGAGCAGCTTCAGCGCGATCTCGTGGCGGCTCTTGTCGCGCGCCATCGCTTCCTTGAGGATCTCCTCGGCCTGCGCGTCGCGGCCGTAGGCGATGTAGACCTCGGCTTCGGCCACCGGATCGACCTCGTCGGTGTCGATGGTGCCCGGACCGGTCTTGTCGAAGTCGGTGAGGAACGAGCTGTTGCCGGTGTCGACCAGGCCCGCGGCGGGCTTCTCGGTCGTGCCGGGCTTCAGGTCGGACGGAAACGCGCTCGACATCTGGCTCGGCTCGCCTTCGTATCCGGCGGAGCGGCGCCGGCGCAGGGCCATGAAGCCCGCGATGCCGAGGAGCGCGATCACGCCGACGCCGCCCGCGAGATACAGCGGGTTGTCGAGGAGATCGTCGACGAGGCTGGGCGGCGGTGGTGCACGCTTCTTCGGAGCCGCCTTCTTCGGCGCGGGCTTGGGCGCGGCGGCCGTCTTCGGCGCTTCGGGCTTGGGCGCTTCGGCCTTCGGCGCTTCGCTCGTCGGGGCTTGCGTCGCGGGCGACGCGGCTTCGGTCGTCGGCGTCTCGGCCTTCGGAGCTTCCGCCGGTTTCACCGGCTCGGGCGTGGCCTGCGCGAGCGTAGTGGGCTCGGCGGGCTTCGCCGCTTCCTTGGGCGCGGCGGTCGGCGCGGGCGGGACCACGGCGACGCTCGGCTGCTTGCTCGCGGCGCCGCCCTTCAGGTCGAGCAGGCGCTGCATTTGCTGGATCTGCTTCTCGAGGTCCGCGACGCGCGACTGGGATTCCTTGAGCGCGTTGTCCTTCGCGGTGAGCTCTTCCTGCATCGCGGCGAGGCGATCGGACGCGCTTGCCTTGCCACCCTTCGTGTTCTCGGAGCGCGAGATGCGCAGGCGGTCCTGCGGCTCGCTGGAAGTCGCCGGCGGCGGAGCCGATACGGCCGCGGAGCCGATCGCGCCGGAGGCGAGGTTGGCGGGCTCGCTCGCCGCGGGACGCGAGGCGACGCCGCCCGCGAGCTGCTCGCGGTAGGCGTTCCAGTCCTGCACCTGCGCGTGAATCTCCTTGCGCGCATCGGCCTCGGTGACCTGCGAGACCTCTTCCGCGGACGGGATGCGCAGGATCTGGCCGGTCTTCAGGCGGTTCATGTTGCTGCCGGAGAACGCGTCCTTGTTCTCGCGATAAAGCGCGACGAGCATCTGCTCGAGGCTCACGTCGGCGGGCTTCACCTGGCTCGCGATCTTCGAGAGGTACTCGCCCTTCTCGACGGGGCCGTAAGTATCGGCCGCGGCAGTCGAGCCGCCGGCCTGCTGCATCTCCGCCTGCGCGGAGGGCGTGCCGGTCGCGTCGGCGGGTACGGCGGAGGGCTCGGAAGCGGCGCCTGCGGCGGGCGCGGCGGGCGTCGAAGGCGCGGCCGCCGGCGATTCGGCCGGCGGCGTCTGCGAAGCGGGTTGGGCTTGCGGCGCCGCGACCGCCGGGGCCGCGGCGGCCACCGTGGGCGGTGCGACCTTGGCCTGGCGATAACCCGGCGGGTCGAGGAGGATCGGGTATTCGCGCTGCAGCTTCCCGGCGGGCCACGACACTTCCACGAGCGCATCGAGGAACGGCTCGTTGATCGGGCCCACGCTGGTGATCTTGAGATACGACGTTCCGTTGGAGCGCTTCTCGACGGAGAAGCGCAGCAGGCGCAGCAGAGGGGAATACTCGATGCGGGCGTCGCGATACGACTCGACCGGCGCGACGCGCGCGTTCATGACCTCGGCTTCACCGGGCTCGGTGGCCACCAGATCGATCTCGGCGTCGAGCGTCTGGCCGAGCGCGGAATTGACGGTCAGCTTGCCGAGCCCCGCGCCTTGCGCCGCGAGCGAAGCGCTCAGCACGAGCGCGATCGCAACGCCGCTTTTGATGATCTTCATCGTTCTCCCATCCCCGCCCCGATGACCGTTGAAATGCAGCGTAACATCAGGGGTTTATTGTTGCAACCTCAACCGGTTCTTCACATTACCGCCAGAACGGGTCGACATTCAAGCGTATTTTGCTCCTTGAAACGCCGTTCGGGGGCCTAGGCGGCGGCGCGCGCCGGGACCCGGGCCTCGAGCAGGATTCCCAGCATGCGCCGCAGCGGCTCGGCCGCTCCCCACAGGAGCTGGTCGCCGACGGTGAAAGCCGAAAGATACTCGCCGCCCATGCGCAGCTTGCGCAAGCGTCCAATCGGCACGTCCAGCGTGCCGGTGACGGCGACCGGCGTGAGGCGTTGCAGCGTTTCCTCGCGCTGGTTGGGCACGACCTTGACCCACGGATTGGCGCTCGCGAGGAGCTTCTCGACCTCCTCGAGCGGGATGTCGCGCTTCAACTTGATGGTGAGGCCCTGGCTGTGGCAGCGCATCGCGCCCACGCGCACGCACAGGCCGTCCACCGCGACCTCGCGATCGCCCGAGCGGCCGAGGATCTTGTTGCTCTCGGCGTGGCCCTTCCATTCCTCGCGGCTCTGGCCGTTGCCGAGGTCCTTGTCGATCCACGGCAAGAGGCTTCCGGCGAGCGGCACGCCGAAGTGCTCGGTGGGGAATCGGTCGTCGCGCAGGATCCCCGCCACCTCCCGATCGATCTCGAGGATCGCCGAGGCGGGATCCTCGAGCAGCGTCTTCGCGGCGTAGTGCACCTCGCCCATCTGCTGCAGCAGCTCGCGCATGTTCTGCGCGCCGGCGCCGGAGGCCGCCTGATAGGTCATCGCGCTGACCCACTCCACGAGGTCGGCGCGCAGCAGGCCGTCGATCGCCATCAGCATGAGGCTCACGGTGCAGTTGCCGCCGATGTAGTCCTTCACGCCCTGCGCGAGCGCGCGGTCGATCACGGGCTGGTTCACCGGGTCGAGGATGATGACGGCGTCCTGGTCCATGCGAAGCGCGGAGGCGGCGTCGATCCAGTAGCCGTCCCAGCCGGCGGCGCGCAGCTTCGGATGGATCGCATGGGTGTAGTCGCCGCCCTGGCAGCTCACGAGGATGTCGTAGCGCTTGAGCTCGGCGACGTCGTTCGCGTCCTTGAGCGCGGCCACGGGCTTGCCCACGCTCGGGCCCGGGCCGCCGACGTTCGAGGTGGTGAAGAACACGGGATCGATCGCGTCGAAATCCCGCTCCTCGCGCATGCGCTCGAGGAGCACCGAGCCCACCATGCCGCGCCAACCGATGAATCCAACCTTCGTCATGATCCTTCCCGTCCTCAGAGGTGTTTCACCACCGCCGTGCCCATCTCCACGGTGGTGGCCGGTTTGCCGCCCTTCTCCGCGATGTCGCCGGTGCGCAGGCCCGCGGCGAGCGCCGAGCGCACCGCCTTCTCGATGCGCTCGGCGATCGCGGCCTTGCCGAACGTGTAGCGGAACATCATCGCCGTCGAGAGGATCATCGCGAGCGGGTTCGCGAGGCCCTTGCCCGCGATATCCGGCGCCGAGCCGTGGATGGGCTCGTACAGCCCCTTGCCGTTCGAGTCGAGCGAGGCCGAGGGCAGCATGCCGATGGACCCCGTGAGCATCGAGGCCTCGTCGGAGAGGATGTCGCCGAACATGTTGCCGGTCACGATCACGTCGAACTGGCGCGGGTTGCGCACGAGCTGCATCGCGCAGTTATCCACAAGCATATGCGAAAGGGCGACGTCGGAGTATTCCGGTGCCATTTCGTCCGCAACGTCGCGCCAGAGCTGGGTGGTCTCGAGCACGTTCATCTTGTCGACGCTCGTGAGGCGCTTGCCGCGGGCGCGGGCGGTCTTGAAGCCGACCTCCAGGATGCGGCGGATCTGCGGCTCGGTGTAGCGCATCGTGTTGAAGCCTTCGCGGCTCCCCTTCTCGCCCGTCACGCCGCGCGGCTGGCCGAAGTAAATGTCGCCGGTGAGCTCGCGCACGATCACGATGTCGAGGCCGCTCACGATCTCGGGCTTGAGGCTGGAAGCGCCGGCGAGCTCGGGGAAGACGGTCGCCGGGCGAAGGTTCGCGAAGAAGTCGCATTCCTTGCGCAGGCCCAGGATCGCGGCTTCCGGACGCTTGGGACGCGGGAGGGCGTCGTACTTCGGGCCGCCGACCGCGCCGAAGAGCACGGCATCCGCCTCCCTGGCGAGCTCGAGCGTGGATCTGGGCAGCGGATCGCCGCCATCGTCGTAGGCGGCGCCCCCCACCAGCGCCGCTTCGGTCTCGATGGCGAGGCCCTCGCCGCGCAGGGCGTCGAGCACGCGCACGGCTTCGGTCATGATCTCCGGGCCGATCCCGTCGCCGGCGAGGAGCGCGATCTTCATGTCGGCGGATCCCCGACGACTCGGGGATGACGATTGCGGATCACGAAAAGATCCACGGCTCGGAGCGCTTGCGCTTCTCCTCGTACTCGCGGATCTCGTCCGCGTGCCGCAGCGTGAGGCCGATCTCGTCCCAGCCGTTCACGAGGTTCTGCCGGGCGGTCGGGTCGACGTCGAAGTTCATCGGCTTCTCGCCCGCGGCGGTGACGGTCTGCGCGGGCAGGTCGACGGTGAGCTGGTAGCCGATCTTCGCCGCGACCTCGTTGAAGAGGTGGTCGACCTGGAAGTCGCGCAGGACGATCGGGAGCAGCCCGTTCTTGAAGCAGTTGTTGAAGAAGATGTCGGCGAACGAGGGCGCGATGACCGCCTTGAAGCCGTACTGCTGCAGCGCCCACGGCGCATGCTCGCGCGAGGAGCCGCAGCCGAAGTTCTTGCGCGCGAGGAGGATGGTCGCGCCCTTGTAGCGCGGCTGGTTCAGCACGAAGTCCGGGTTGGGCTTGCGCTTGCCGAGGTCCATGCCGGGCTCGCCGACGTCCAGGTAGCGCCACGCGTCGAAGAGATGCGGCCCGAAGCCCGTGCGCTTGATGGACTTGAGGAACTGCTTCGGGATGATCGCGTCGGTGTCGACGTTCTCGCGGTCGAGCGGGGCCACGAGCCCGGTGTGGACGGTGAATTTCTCCATGGAAGATGCGGGTAGCGATGTAGCGCGCGGGGAAACAACGATTATAGCGGGCGGCGAGCCACGTTCGGCCGCCGCATCTCCTACAGTCGGCACTGCCGGCGGATTACGCCATCCGGTCCGCCTCGCCTGCATTAGGCGGCCGCGCGCCACGGGTATGGTTCGCGTATGGGAAACGAACTCGACCTGGCCCAGACCTTCGCCGAACGCTGCGAGCAGGCGCGCGCATACCTGCGCCGGGAGATGGACGAGCGCGGCTTGCGCGAGCAGGACGGCTGGTGCATCGCCGAGACGATGCGCGCCACGGGCGGCCGCACGGAGCTCGTGATGCGCCCGCTTCACCTGCATTTGCCCGCACCCGATGGCCTCGAGTGCATCGTCGAGATCGACGAGGACGAGACCATCGAGTCGAATTGCGAGCCCTGAGGGCAGCACGCCACCCGTTGGGCATCGCGGATCCCGCAGTTGTCGTCCGCCGCGTGCAAATCGCGTTGTATCGACTATGCCGCCACCCGCACGCGGCCACCCGCAGCCTACCCGCGCCGAATATCGACGAAGTGCCCCGCGATCGCCGCGGCGGCCGCCATCTCGGGGCTCACGAGGTGCGTGCGGCCGCCCGCGCCCTGGCGGCCTTCGAAGTTGCGGTTGGAGGTGGAGGCGCAACGCTCGCCGGGCGACAAACGGTCGTCGTTCATGCCGAGGCACATCGAGCAGCCGGCGTCGCGCCACTCGAAACCCGACTCCTTGAACACGCGGTCGAGGCCTTCCTTCTCCGCCTGCGCCTTCACGAGGCCCGAGCCCGGCACCACCAGCGCCTGGCGCACGCTGGAAGCGACGCGCTTGCCCTTCACCACCTTGGCCGCAGCGCGCAGGTCCTCGATGCGTGAATTCGTGCACGAGCCGATGAAGATCTTGTCGACCCGAATCGCGGTGATCGGCGTGTTGGGCTCCAGCCCCATGTAGGTGAGCGCGCGTTCCATCGCGTCGCGCTTCACCGGGTCCTTCTCGCCCTCGGGATCGGGCACGCGATCCTCGATCGAGACCACCATCTCGGGCGACGTGCCCCAGGTCACCTGCGGCTTCAACCGCGTGGAATCGACCTCGACCACCTTGTCGAAGCGCGCGCCCGGATCCGACACCAGCGTCTTCCAGTAGGCGACGGCGCGATCCCACTGCTCGCCGCGCGGCGCGTAGGGACGGCCGCGCAGGTACTCGATGGTCTTCTCGTCCACCGCGACCATGCCGGCGCGCGCGCCCGCCTCGATCGCCATGTTGCACATCGTCATGCGGCCTTCCATCGAGAGCGAGCGCACCGTGGAGCCGCCGAACTCGATCGCGTAGCCGGTGCCGCCCGCGGTGCCGATCCTGCCGATCACCGCGAGCACCAGGTCCTTCGCCGTCACGCCCGCCGGCAGCGCACCCTCGCATTTCACCAGCAGCGTCTTCGATTTGCGCTGGACGATGGTCTGCGTGGCGAGCACGTGCTCCACCTCGCTCGTGCCGATGCCGAACGCGAGCGCCGCGAACGCTCCGTTGGTGCTGGTGTGCGAATCGCCGCACACCACCGTCATGCCGGGCAGCACCGCCCCCTGCTCCGGCGCGATCACGTGCACGATGCCCTGGCGCTGGTCCTTCATGCCGAAGTAGGTCTTGACCGAGAACTTGTCGACGTTGCGGTCGAGCGTCTCCACCTGCAGGCGCGAGACGGGA
>Ga0134126_10000208_pt1 | contig 77380 bp, 49 predicted proteins | sample KB31752_FD_96881 | JGI IMG/M metagenome (GOLD analysis project Ga0134126, IMG submission 96881) | Terrestrial soil microbial communities with excess Nitrogen fertilizer from Kellogg Biological Station, Michigan, USA - KB3-175-2 | ecosystem: Environmental > Terrestrial > Soil > Unclassified ...
GTGCGCAGGTTTTGCAGACCGCGGACCACAGTATGCTGATAGATTGTGGAGAAGGAACGCAAATGCAAATGAGTCTGTATAAAATCAAACGGAGTAAAATAAATCATATTTTCATTTCGCATTTGCATGGCGATCATTATTTTGGATTGATTGGATTGCTCAACAGCATGGCATTAAATGGCCGTTCAAATGACCTCTATATTTATGCACCTGAAAAATTGCAGTCCATCATTCAGTTGCAAATGGAAGTATCCGGGGCAGATTTTCCTTACCAGCTGCGCTTTTATAGTCTTGAAAAGGAAGAAATTATTTTTGAAGATAAAAAATTATCGGTCGAATGTTTTAAAGTAAACCATAGGATTGAGTGCTGGGGATTTCTTTTCAAAGAGAAAAAAAATCTCAGAAAGCTCAATATTGAACAAGTGAAGAAATATAAAGTGCCAAAAACTTTTTTTGAAAACCTGCACAGTGGCGAAGATTATATAGACGCCAATAACGAACTAATAAAGAATGAAATATTGACTACTGCTCACCCGTTGCCGAAATCTTACGGGTATTGTGCCGATACTGCTTTTTATGAACCTATTGCGGAAAAAATAAAAGATGTGGATCTTGTTTATCATGAGGCTACCTATCTCGATGAATATTCAAAAAAAGCCGGAGAAAGATTTCATTCCACATCAAAGCAAGCGGCATTAATTGCAAAAAAAGCAAGCGCCAAAAAATTATTGATTGGTCATTTTTCTTCTAAATACGAAGTACTCGACGAATTTAAAAATGAAGCCCGCCAGGTTTTTGAAAACACAGAGATAGCGGAAGAAGGAGCTTGTTATATCGCTTGAAAAAAATAGAAAATTAAGAAAACGGAAAAAATGTTTGTTTACTGCAACGCGATTATTCAGCGCAAATTCCGGTGTATATTCTGAAATAATCTTTTTGATTTTTGTGCCTCATTATTTCTCCTCCCAAAAACCCATTTTATTGAACTTTTCAATTCGCTGATCAACTCTTTTTTGGGGATCTATTTTTTTTAATTTCTGTAATATTGGTTTTATATAGGACTTGAGGTTAGTGGCCGCTTCATCATAGTTCCAATGGGCGCCCCCCAAAGGTTCGGCGACGACGCCATCCACCAAACCGAATTTCAGCATGTCTTCCGAAGTAAGCTTCAGTTGTTCTGCCGCGACTTCTTTTTGGGCCCAGCTGCGCCAAAGAATAGAGCTACAGTTTTCAGGAGAGATAACGGTGTACCATGAGTTTTCCAACATCAAAACTTTATCTCCAACACCTATTCCTAATGCGCCACCGCTTGCTCCCTCACCAATAACAATACATATAACCGGGACTCTCAGCCTGAGCATTTCGTAAATATTTCTCGCTATAGCTTCTCCCTGCCCGCGTTCTTCCGCTTCTAATCCGGGATAAGCACCTGGCGTATCGATAAAAGTGATCACAGGTTTATTAAATTTTTCTGCAAGCTTCATCAGGCGTAAGGCTTTTCTGTAACCTTCGGGATTCGCCATGCCAAAATTTCTCATCTGCCTCATTTTGGTATTGGTACCTTTTTGCTGGCCGATTACCATTATTGTTTCTCCATCAAGTTGGGCGAAACCTCCAACCATTGCCTTGTCGTCTTTCACATTCCGGTCTCCATGAAGCTCTAAAAAATTAGTAAACATTTTTAAAATATATTCCAGTGTGTAAGGCCTGTCCGGGTGGCGGCTTAATTGTACTTTTTGCCATGGAGTCAGATGTTCTGTAATTTCTTTTCTTTTCAAAAGAATATTGTCTTCCAGTTCTTTTATAATCGGTTGGTAATTAACTTTTGGGTTTTTTGAAGCGAGTTTTTTATTTTCTTCAATCTGCTCGTACAATTCTTTTATAGGTTGTTCAAAATCGAGAAATTGTCTTGTATGTGTTGTAGGCATTTTGTATAAAAAAAGTTTTATAAAATATTGGTACCCCCCGAATAACTTAATTAAACGGTAAAGTTAAGGTCTCAAAATTAAATAAGAGGCAAAAGCTTACATTTTAGTAATGGAAAAAAAAGAAACACGAAGTTTCTATCGAAAAAAAATAGTCTTGAAAAAACGAGTTAAGTTGTTTGGCTAAATATAAATTTTGTTATCTTCGCGCTCCCAAATTATAATTGGATCGGTAGTTCAGTTGGTTAGAATGCCGCCCTGTCACGGCGGAGGTCGCGGGTTCGAGTCCCGTCCGGTCCGCTTCAGTTTGGTTAAAACCCGCTATTAAAGCGGGTTTTGCTTTTTATTCTATAATAATCCAATTTTACGAAGAACCTTATTTTTTTTCTTTACCTTATTTTATATATTATATAGCCAGATAAGTTTCTGAAAAGAATGATGAACATGTGAAAACTAAATCCACTTTTATTTTTGTTTCATCTTTTTTCAGCCGATTTTTCAAATTATTAAAACAAAAAAAATTTCAATTCTCTGGTACTTTAAGTCTTAAATTTTATTTGTAAAAGCATACTATTGACTGACTAACGTTTACGCAAATAGTGGATATCCACTTCCATTTTTTTTCGATTGAAATCTTTACAATTGCATTAATATTGTTAGCTTAGATCCGTCAAATATAGAGCGTGTGCCAAAGCCTTTTTTCTCTGTCGCAAATTTTTAGACCATATTGTTCTTGCTGTTGAGAGCGGAATTGGACAAGATTTCCAATTGCTTGTTACGGGGCATACCGAGGTTTAACGGGATTGCCTCACCTAAAAGAGACAACGAATGTATTCCCGGTTTTAATCATAAAATTAAGCTTTATGAAGAGTGAAAATTGTACCTTTTATTTAATGAATTTATAATTAAAAACAATGAATATAAAGGCCTTACAAATTTTATCCCTAATCGCGTTTATTCTTATTTTTAATTTATCCAATTTGAAGGCACAAATTCATCAGGATCAGGATAAAGTAAGCGTTTCATTAGAGAAAAGAGAATTTTCGAAAACAGCAAACGAATTTGTCATCACGAAGCATATTGAAGAATGGGAACCTTCTGAAACTGCTATTATTATTTGTGATATGTGGGACAAACATTGGTGCAATGATGCAACAAAAAGAGTGAACGAACTGGCACCTCAAATAAATAAAGTAATCACAATTGGTCGCAAAAAGGGAATGCTGATTGTACATGCTCCCAGTGATTGTATGTCTTATTACAAAGATTATCCTCAAAGAAAGCTTGCTCAAAAATATAAAAACACCAACGTTAACAACTTGATAAGTGACGAAAAGCTGCCTTCGGAAAATAATGCTGTTTGGCCAATTGATGATTCCGATGGGGGATGTACAGATCTGAAAAGTGAGAGCCATACAGCATGGACAAAAGAAAATGCCTTAATTAAAATAAGTGATAAAGACGCTATAAGTGATCAAGGAGTTGAAATTGCAGGATTGTTTAAGGCCAAGGGTATCAAAAATGTAATATTAATGGGTGTGCATACCAATATGTGTGTAATTGGGCGCACGTTTGGATTGCGTAATATGGCCCGATTGGGAATGAATGTGGTTCTAATGCGTGATATGACAGATGCAATGTACGATTCGCGACAATGGCCTTTTGTATCCCATTTTACAGGAGTCGGTTTGATTGTTGAATATATAGAAAAGTATGTTTGTCCAACCATTCTATCTACAGATCTTACCAATCAAAAACCATTCAGATTTAAAAATGATGACCGTCCTTCAGTTGTTTTTGGAACTACCCACAAAAAAGAATCAGTAAGAATACAACATTAATGAAACGCTGACGGTGTTGCAATTCGAAGAAAAATATCCAGGTATAAAAATTGAAAATTATTTTGACCAAGTCGGGAAAAATGAATGTTTTAAAATAATATACAAAATTTGCGTTTGTTGCTTATAGAGATTTTTAAAAAGAATATTTTTATTTTTCTTTTAGATGCTTCTTTGCTTTCGGCTTTCTGTCAAAAAAAATAGTGTCCCTGGTTTATTGTCGAATCCGGGCCGGTTGTTGATGTTTTGAATCCCGGTCTTTTTGTTTAAATAATAGAACCAGGGGATCATAATAATAGAAGTTTATTAAATCAAATTTTATGAATCGACGTAAATTTTTAAGGAACGGTTCCGGAGTTACTGCCGGCACATTAATAGCAAGTTCATTGCCACCTTTCCTGCGTCACCAGGAACTGGCAGCAAAGTCTGAAACATCAAGATTTTCTCATCGTTTACCGAAGTCTGACACTCATTATAAAGCGACCAGCGGTTATGTTGAAGATAATCCGGTTGCCGAATATACGTGGGCTCCTGACAAAGCCTATGAAGATTTCATCGATATGAAATTCGGCATCCGCTTGCATTGGGGTATATATTCTATTATTCAACAACAAAATGAATCGTGGCCATTTTTAAAAATGTCCTTAAATGAAAAGCAGGCATACGAGGAGTTGCATAAATCATGGTACCCTGCTGGTTTTAATGCAGAGGAATGGACGGATTTCTTTGTCGATAGTGGAGCAAAGATGTTCTCGTTTACTTCAAAACATCACGAGGGTTTTTCGATGTTTGATACTAAAACCAGAGTGAGAAGCAGGGCAAACTGGCTGGCGCCTGGCGGACCTAAAATGGAAGAGTGTGAAGTGTCCTATAGTATTATGGATACACCCTTTAAGCGTGATGTAGTAAAAGAATTATGTGACGCAGCTCATAAAAAAGGCCTTAAGATCGACTTGTACTTTTCGCATCCTGATTGGTATGATGCAGACTTCCGGCCGTATAACTACCATCCTCTGCAAGTCCCTGATGCTGCCACCTTAGCCGTGTTGGGAAAAGATCTAAAACCTGAAATGCAGGATCAGGACAAACGGTTTGTTGAACCAGGCGTAGTAATAGTGCCCGATCCTGATCCTAAAGAAATAAACCGGATGATGAAACGCCATCGCGATCAGTTGGAAGAGTTAATAACCAGGTATGGCGAAATCGATATGGTTTGTCTTGACCAATGGTTGGGCCCGACCGTATGGCCGCAATTGCGCGAAACTATGTTGCACCTGCGAAAACTTCGACCCAATGTTATGTACCGGGCCCGTGGCATTGGTAATTATGGTGATTATTATACACCAGAAGGTTTTGTACCAGGCAGCAAGGAAAATTCGGACACTCCCTGGTTTGTTATTTATCCATTGGGTGGTAGTTTTTCTTATGAGCCCAGGGGTGATAAGTATAAAGGTTCCAAATGGATCGTTGATAATTTGATTGATTCGGTAGCTAAGGGTGGAAATTTTATGGCAGGCATAGGTCCTGACGGAAATGGCGAATTTCATCCTAAGGCCATTGAGCAACTCAAGCAAACCGGAGCATGGCTGAAGATTTACGGGGAAGGAATTTACGCAACCCGTGCCAGAGATGGGGAACTTTGGAAAGAAGGCGACCATGTTAGGTTTACAAGATCCAAAGATTCCAAAACGATTTATGCGTTTTCACAAGTGTGGCCCGGCGATCAATTGATCCTTCGATCAGTTAAACCAAAAGAAGGAAGTAAAATATATTTAATGAAGAATAATATTCCTCTTAAATGGATTTATGACACGTCCAGGGGATTGGTAATTGAATTACCAACTGAATTAAGACTTAGTATTCCAAAAGAAGAACAATTAGCTTATGGATTTAAAATTGAAGTGTAGGCCCACTTAATGATGGAATTCTTTTTGGAATCATTCTGCCCGCACTTTTTCAATTTAGTAAAAAGAAAATTGAAGTATTATAATTCAGGATCGTATGTTGTCAAAATCTCTATTATACACAGCCTTTATTCCTTTGTTGCTTTTGTCAGCATTTAATTCAATACCAGCAAAGAATATAACTATCATTTCAATCGGTAATGGGAATATGGCAGAATATCCCCTTACTTCCAATGATCGCGGATGGATGCAGATGCTACCCATGTTTTTTAACCTGGATGTACATTTTAATAATTATGCCATTCCTGAAAAGAGTGCGAATGCTTTTTTAAACGAAGGAAACTGGAGCACGGTTATCAATACGGTAAAAGAAGGAGACTATGTTTTTATAGGATTTGATAATGATTCTGTTTCAACTAATCAGGGAAAGAAAATTTATAAAAATGCGATACTGGAATTTATTACAGATATCAATCAAAAGAAAGGAATTCCAGTTCTCTTTACGCCAATAATTCACTCAAAAAATGATGAAGTGATTAAGTCTTTAATCAAAGAAATTTCTAATGAACATAAGATTACATGTATTGATCTGGGAGAACTAACAAAAAGCAATGAGGAAAACGCAAGCCATAAAGAAGAAAATGATTTGAGTATTAATGAAGCTATCAAGATAGCCGGAATGGCTGCTCATTCCATAAAAAATAGCTTTCCTGGTCTCAATTTCGATGACCAACAAAGCACAAATGGTAACACCGTTGCATTGCCGGTTTTTGCAAGTGAAACTGCTGATATCATTGCAACCCAATTGAAACTGGAAGCTGCCCTTGATTTTAATTTGAGGCAGTTGCCTGTCACCATGGCCGGATGGGAAGCTTATAGGGGAAATCTAAAAAATGAATTATTGAAGTCTTCCGGGGTGGAAATAAATCATTCACTTCCCTTAGATATTCATGAAACAGGCACCATTCATATGAATGGTTATACCATAAAAAAAATTTATTTTCAAACGAGGCCAAATGTATATGCCACCGCTGATCTGTATGTTCCGGACGGAAAGGGGATTTTTCCCGCAATAATAAATATGCATGGTCATTGGCCCGGTGGAAAAACAGGAGATATGGTTCAATCCTGCGCTCATGAACTTGCGCTAAATGGTTATGTATGTTTAAATATTGATGCATGGGGTTCTGGTGAACGTACTACCGTTCATGGTGTAGACGAATATCACGGATCCAACCTGGGCGCTTCCTTAATGAACGTAGGCGAATCTTTATTAGGTAATCAACTAACAGATAATATAAGAGGCGTAGATTTGTTATCCTCTCTTCCTTACGTTGATAAAAATAATATCGGTGCTACAGGCGCCAGCGGCGGTGGCAATCAAACCATGTGGCTTTCTGCTTTGGATGAAAGAATAAAAGCATCCATGCCGGTAGTAAGTGTCGGTACATTTCAGTCTTATATAATGGGCTCCAATTGCGTTTGTGAATTGATGCCCAAAGGTTTTACCTACACTGAAGAATCAGGAATATTAGCGCTAATGGCTCCGCTTTTTGTTAAAATGTGCAGCAGTTTGAAAGATGCCAGTCCTACTTTTTATCCTTCCGAAATGATTAGAAGTTTTACGAATGCAAAACCAATTTTTGCTTTGTATAATGCAGAGGATAATATTAATTATCAGCTTTTCAATACACCTCACGGCTATTGGCCTGAAATGAGGCAGGCCATGCTCGGCTGGTTCGATCAGAAACTGAAAGGAATTGGGAACGGGTATTTTAAAGAGGAAATTCCATTTACACTTTTATCGAATGAACAATTAATGGTTTTCCCTAAAGGAAAAAGAGATCCTTTGGTGATAAGTACTTCAGATTATTGTATTCAAAAAGGAAAAGAACTTTCACACGCTCTTTATAAGAAAGGATTTATTGATCGAGATAAGAAATTAAACGATCTGCATGATATTCTTTTACTGCCCACTAAACCTGATGTTGTTGAAAAAACACATGAATTCGAAAAGCAAGACGGCTGGCATCGTATTGTTTTAGAGACTACCAGCAAGCATCTTATTCCATTAAAGTATTTTCCTGCCGCAAAAGGCAATGCGCCGATGGTGATTATTTGCTCTGACAGCGATAAGGATGGGAAAGAAAAAATTCGCATCAACGAATATATCCAAAAAGGATATGGCGTGGTGGTGGCAGATGTGTGGGGAACCGGTGAACTGGCATCATCACAGGCCAGGGCAACCGATGGCCGCCTACCCGAGTTTCATACGTTAGCGCGTGCCGAATTATGGTTGGGTAAAACCATAATGGGAGAATGGGTGAGTGATATTGACAACCTTGTAAAATATGTCCGTGTAAACTATAAACCATCTTCTGTAACCGTTGATGCAAGCAGGGAAATTGCCATTGCGGCTTTGATGCAATCTGCTTTAAATAATAACATTGACACTTGCATTGTAAGAACCTGTCCTTTAAGTTATGCTTTGGATAAAAGAGAAGGAATTGATTTTTTTAATATGGCCATTCATATCCCTGGTATTCTGAAATGGGGAGATATTTCTTTGGTTGCTGCTTTGAATAAACGCGCCGAATTAATTTTTAAAAATCCGGTATCTATTACAGGAAAGGAAATTACAGGACAACCATTAGCAACTTTTAAAGATCTGTTTTTAACCATGAAGGTTACCTGCAAAAGCGACAGCAAAATTGCATTTACAAACTGATTTAATTAATGTGGACATCCATTGGCCCGTTTAGCAAATGGTCTGTTGCGCACAGGTCGTCCCCTATCGATAAGTATATCGATTAAACAAATTATGTTATCAAAATATAATGCTTGATGCATCCATGATATTAAAAAAGCGAAGTCATTAAAGGATTGTATAAAATGGCAAGTCAGCAAACTTTATTCCGAAAGTATTTTATCGGAACATCCTGATTGTTTTCGATTTTTAGAAATAGATTCCGCTTTCGTATTAAAGAAGAGAGAAAGGTATGTAACTACAGAATTTTAGAAAAACAATTAAGTTTTGATTAACAGCAGGGAATTATATTCTCCTGATTTGCCATAACAATTTCTATCCAAAGTTTACTAATAAGTGTTGATTTATTATTTAATCGATTAAAAGTATTAATAGATGTGACATGCAAAATTCATTGTCTGATTTTCATGCGATGAAACTCAAAATTCATAATATTTATCACAGAGTTATTCACTTTAAAAAAAAATCTTGCAATATCGACTCTGTATTTGGCTATTTTTTTGTAACTTCAAAATCTTATGTTTCGCCTATGAGTGTAGATATTAAAACGCTTGCCAAAAGTCTCAATTTATCCATTAGTACCATTTCACGTGCATTGAGGGACAGTTATGAGATCAGCGACACTACGAAACTCCGTGTCAAAGAGATGGCCGAGAAATTGAATTATTATCCTAATTTTCATGCAAGCAGTCTTCGAAAGCAGAAAAGCAAAACAATTGCAATTGTAATCCCCGAGATTACAAACAATTTTTTTGCCTTAGCAATAAACGGAATTGAATACGTAGCAAATGCTAAGGATTATCATGTATTGATTTATCTTACTCATGAAAATATAAAGAAGGAAGTAGGATTTGCCAATCATCTTCAAAATGGAAGAGTTGACGGAGTAATAATATCCCTTTCGTCAGAAACAAATAATTATGATCATTTAATTGAACTCAAAGACAATGGAACCCCTATAGTTTTTTTTGACAGGATATGTGAAACTATTGAAAGCAGTTCAATTACAACTGATGATTTTGATAGCGGTTTTAATGCAACAGAACATCTTATTTCCTGCGGTTGCAAAAGAATTGCTTACCTGGATTTGTCTAGATATCTCTCTATCTCAAATAAAAGAATGCTGGGTTATATGTCAGCCCTGGAAAAGCATCATTTAGGTATAGATGAACGGCTGGTAATGAGATTTAGTAATGATAATGCTGGAAATGAAGAAATAATTACTGAACTGCTTTCTACTCCGGAGAGGCCAGACGGAATATTTGCGTCAGTAGAGAAATTAGCTATCTCCAGTTATAAAGTTTGCGAAAAACTTAAGATAAAGATTCCTGAGGAACTTAAAATAATCGGTTTTTCCAATCTCGAAATATCATCATTGCTTCACCCAAGTCTTTCTACTATTACTCAGCCGGCTTATGAAATTGGTAAACAGGCTGCTTTGCAACTATTCCGTTACCTGGAAAAGAAGAACATGGCCGATGTTCATGAAAAAATGATTTTAAAATCAACGTTGATTCCAAGAGGAAGTACAAAAAAGTAATTGTAGTTGCCTTCTATTATCCAGCCATAATTTCTGCAAATAAATCGTCAAAACATTTTTTGGAAACGTTTCCGTAAATAAACATCTTTCCAGTTATAATAGCTGAATCTTCTGGCTCATATATACAACAATGATTTTTTGATTCAGTAAATGGATTAATTATGAAAGTCAGCGATGCTTCTCTGGCTATCACCTTTTGCGTTCGAATAAAAATTTTTTATTTATAAAATTTGCGTGCAAACGTTTCCGTAATTTAATCTTCGGTTATTAAGTTTAAAATATAAGTTTGTTGTAGAAATTCAACTGCGACAAAACGTAGACTGATTGCTTTTTACCAACCTAAAAAAGATTTATGAAAAGATTATTATTCCTCACGATTATGACGTGCGCGCTTGCTACAAATGTGAGTGCGCAGACCCGAAAAATCTCAGGCCAGGTGTTTGATGATAAAACAGGTAACCCATTTCCCGGAGTTAGTGTTATGCAAAGCGGTACCACTAACGGGACAATAACGGGCGAAAACGGAAAGTTTAGCCTTGAAATTCCAGCCACAGAAAAAGTAATATTAAATATTTCTTACTCTGGATATGCCAGCCAGGCTCTAACAATAAATAGGCAAACCTCCATTACTGTAAGAATGACTGAAAAAGTGAGCCAGTTGAGCGATGTTGTTGTTGTCGGGTACGGGACTGTTAGAAAGAAAGATCTTACCGGAGCAGTTGGCATTATCTCCTCATCACAAATTACCCGTGCCAATCCGGCAAATGCCACTGAAGCATTGCAGGGGCAGGTGCCTGGGGTTGTTGTTACTAAAGGGAGCAATCAGCCCGGACAAGCATTCAGCATAGATATACGTGGCGAAAACACTATAACCGGCGTTACTGAGCCATTGGTAGTAATAGATGGAATAATAGGCGGGAGATTAAGAGATATTAATCCTGCTGATATACAAAGTATAGACATATTAAAAGATGCCTCCTCTACAGCAATTTATGGATCGAGGGGCGCAAACGGCGTGGTAATTATCACGTCAAAAAAAGGCCAGAGCGGACGGCCCAGAGTTACCCTTGACGCCTACGTTGGCAATAAGAGGCCTGCTCATTTACCTGAATTGCAAACTGCGCAGCAATTTTACAAAAGCATGTATACAGATGTAATATTGAACAATGGAACACCTGCAACTTTTTCGTCAAATGAGCTTGAGCAAATAAATAATAATAAAAGTACGAACTGGGTTGATCTATTGACAAAGCCCAGTATAAACACCGGCGCCACGGTGGCAGTAACTGGTGGCAGCCCTGGTACTACCTATCGCTTTTCTGGTAGTTACATTCAGGAAGACGGTAATATTCCCAACACAAATTTCAAAAAATATAGTTTAAATGCCGGCCTTGATAGCAGGATAAACCATTTTCTGAAAATAGGGTTTACGGCGTACGCTAATTATAATGATAACCCTACCGGTTCACTTGAAGCACTTCGTTCGGCTTACCGTGCAAGGCCTACAGGGGTTGTATATTACAAGGATCTCGTAAACCCGGGTGATGGATATGACCTTGCAGAAGGCCCATGGAATGGATATGCTGTATGGATGGGAATTAAAGATAACCAGGTTTTAAATCCTTTAGTAGAAGCCAATCTTGAAAATAGCAGGGAGGAAGTAAAGGCTGCTAATCAAATGGGTAGTGCTTTTGCAGAAATTACTTTTATGCAGGGTCTTACGTTTAAATCTACCATATCGCTGTCAAATATTGACACCCGAACCGGCGATTATAGGGGCACTTATTCAAAAGATCGTAAAGGTGTGAACCCGCCACGGGCAACCTATTCCACTGCTGATATGATTTCTTATACGCTTGATAATCAATTGAATTATAATTATACCAATGGTAAACATAGGCTTAACGTAACAGCCCTGCAAAGTGCTTATAAGACGACTGCTGAAACTTACTCGATGGCAGTTCAAAATCTTCCTTATAGTTCAATTTGGTATAATTTAGGAACGGCCGGACTTTCAAATATCACGGCCATTAGTAGCAGTTACCAGCAAAACACTTTGCAGTCTTACATGGGCAGAATAAACTATTCTTTTAATGATAAATACCTGATTACGTTAACCGGCAGGAGTGATGGTGCTTCACAGTTAGCCAACAACAACAAATGGGCATTTTTCCCATCTGGCGCAATAGCGTGGCGGGCAATTGATGAGAAGTTCATAGAAAAGGCAAAAATCTTTTCTAACCTGAAAGTTCGTCTAAGTTATGGTGAAGTAGGCAATGCAAATGTATCGCCGTATAGCACGCAGGCGCAGGTGTTAAATACTATTTATAGCTATGGCCAGAAATTAGGCAATGGATTTGCTCCTGGTTCACTGGGCAACAGCGCTTTGAAATGGGAAAAAAGTGAAGAAGTGAATTTAGGCCTTGACATGGGATTTTTTAATAACAGAGTTACGGCCACTGTTGAATTGTATAAAAGAAATACCAAAGATTTGATTTTGGAAGAAAATCTTCCTACATCAACAGGATTTAATACAGTAACTGCGAATGTGGGTAAGATTTCAAATAAAGGAGTGGAGCTATTATTGAATACACAAAATGTCGTTACAAAAAACTTCATGTGGTCAACAAGCTTCAACTTTTCAAAAAATATAAATAAGGTTGTATCGCTGGCCAATGGTGTAACTTCTATCATCTCCGGCACAACGATTCTTGAAGTTGGTAAACCTGTGAAATCTTATTATGATTATAAATTTAATGGTATATGGCAGATCGCCGATAGTGTGCAGGCTGCTGTGTATCACCAACTGCCTGGCCAGGTAAAAGTTGTAGATTCCAATGGTGATGGGGTAATATCTACTTCTCCGGGCAAAGACGATCGCGAAGTATTGGGAACCCAATTACCAAAATATACGATGGGCATGACGAATCAGTTCACATATAAAGACTTTGACTTTTCATTTTTAATGTATTATCGCAATGGAACCATTTTTTCAAATAGTTTATTTGGCGGAGGTACTATGGCCGATTATACTAATGCTCGATACAATCACATTGTATTGAATTACTGGACCAGAAATAATCCCACAAACGATATGTATGGTGTTGGGATTTCGCAACCTTATAAAAATGCAATAGCCTATCAAAACGCAAACTTTCTGAGAATATCTGATATTACTTTAGGTTATACAATGCCGAAGGTAAGACTTGATAAGTTTAGCATTAACCGGTTGCGACTATATATTCAGGTGACTAATCCATTTGTTTTTACCAAATACAAAAGCTTGGATCCTGAATACAATTCAAGCACTTACATAGATGATGTTCCAAATTCTGTTTACACTTTTGGATTAAATCTTGGTTTCTAAAAAATTAAAGTATCACTTCTAAATAAATTTTTATGAATAGTTTCAAAAATTTAAAATTCATATCGGGTTGCATCCTATTGCTATGTATTATTGGAATGAGTTGCAAGAAAAGCTTTTTGGATGAGTACAATCCGTCTAATCAAACTACCGCTAACTTTTATGTGGATGCGGACGGCTTTGAAAGCCTGGTAACGTCCTGCTATCCTTTACTTAGAGATATTACGCAACAAAGAGTTTTGACATTTGTTGGGACAGATGTTTTTACTGCGAACGGCCTGGGAGCGCTTTACTACAATCTACCAAGTCCCCAGGGCAGCGCTTTCGACCAATATGATATTCGTTTAAATGCTTCCGCAGGAGAATTGCAAACACTTTGGGACTTACTCTACCGTGAAATAAACAGGTGCAATGCTGCAGTGGGGAGGGCTCCTGGAATCAAAGATGAACCTGATTCTCTAAAAACGATTAGAGTAGGCGAGGCAAAATTTTTGCGTTCTTTATGTTTGTTTTGGGCAGTGCAGCAGTGGGGTGATATACCTATGCCCTTAACTGAAACAACCGCAGCAAGCCAGGTGGTCACTAAAGTATCATCAAAGGATATATACAGCCAGATTATAACAGATCTTACTGAATGTATCGCTGATTTGCCTGTAACACAGGCAGACGCAGGACGTGCAAGCCAGTCAGCTGCAAAGTTTCTTTTGGCCCGCGTTTATCTTACCCGTGGATGGAACTTCAATAATTCTTTGGGTGGAACACCTGCTGATTTCACAAGTGCACTGCAACTTTGTGACCAGATAATTGCTTCGGGTAAATATCCTTTAGAGTCAAACTGGAACTCGCTATGGCCTGTTCATAACAAAAACCCAAATGCGGAAACTGCGGATGCTGCGTCGTCTGTAGCCGTTGCCAATGCAAGTAAAGAAGTAATTTTTGCAGTGCAATATGCTAATCCCTCCGCATATAATGGCGACCCAAGTGCAGGTAATACATTAATTGGCAATAATATGCACGAAGCTTTTAGTAATGGACCAAGTGGAGTGGCGCAACAGGCAAGAACAAGTGCTTACAACAGATTTTTGCCCACACAAATTTGTACGTGGGCAGCCTATCGGTTGTTTGATCCTCAATTGGATGCGAGATATGAAGGTACCTTTAATAGCGTGTGCTATGCCACAACCTCAGGCAGCGTTTCTTTGGCTAAAAATAATCCGAATCCCCAGAATATTTCATTGTCGTATAAGCCGGGTGATACCACAGCAATTGCTTTGCCATGGAATATGCCGGTAACATCCCCTGAAAATTTCGGCGTGGATATTCCCGGGGGCACTAAAAATTATTCAGTGGTTAATCCCAACCAATATTTTGGCTTGGGCTATACTGGCTCAACTGCCTATGTCGATAATTTATATTGGGGAGCACCCATGTTTTGGAAGTTTTGGCAACCGGGCATCGACTATGGTGATGGATATTCAACATTTAATGATCCGTTATTCAGAGCCGCGGAGGTTTACCTGATGGCCGCTGAAGCAATTGTAAAAGGAGCATCGGGTGGGCAATTGGGCACAGCGGATATTTATTACAATCAAGTCTTAGACCGTGCGCTCGGTGCTAATGCCGGCATGGACCCGCAATGTGCAGCCAATCCCAGCGATGTAAATGACATTACTACTGTTGGGTACAGGGCTACTCAGGCAAACATAACTATTGATATGATTCTTGATGAAAGAGCAAGAGAATTGCTCGGAGAAGGCAATGAAAGATGGTATGATCTAAAGCGGACCGGCACTTTAATTTCGCGCGGGGAAAAATATAATCCATGGATTGCTTATGGATTAAACGGAACGCCGTTAATAGATGAGCATGATTATTTGAGACCGTTGCCACAAGGCATGCTGGATAACTCTAATCCTCATGTTGAGCAAAATCCTGGCTATTGATCGGGTTTAGCTTCGGTCATGCTGAATCCATGCGCAACTACAAATAAAAATTTGAAAAACCATCCGGTTGTTTTTATAAAGACTTTTATTATTACACCAATTACTAAAAGTCTTTTTTTATTTAATCTAAAAACAGTGGTGATAAAAAAATAAACTTCATGAGAAGAATCATAATCCTGGTTTCAATATCGTTTTTAAATTACTATTTTTTAAATGCGCAGTCAATAAAATATGTTTCAAAATTTACTGATGAAAATCATCCTGAAATCGGCTACTGGTTTATATCTCCAGATCTTTTAACCAATGAGAATTATTTGCAGGAGTTAGATTCGATTATACATCAATGCCCTTACACTTTGGTTTTCCTCACGGCAAGGGATGGCGGAGATTTTTATAACTATAGTCTAATGCACCCGGTGTTTAAAAAGATCGTTGAAGTAGCCCATCAACATGGTTTAAAAATTGGACTTCAGCTTTGGGGAAATTATAATGATAAAAGTATTGGCGGTGTTCAAAGGATGATTGTTGAAAATGAAGTGCTCTTAAACGATGAAGGAAAAGCTTCTTTAAGTGTAAAGGCTAAGTTTGTGCGGTTCCCTGATCGTTTGTTGAAAACAGATCTATTTAAAGTATATGCTTTTAAAAAAACTGGTGAAGGGTTTTATGATCCTGCTACATTAAAAGATATTACTGCGCAATGTAAAGCTGATTTACCTGATAAAGAAACCGTTAACATAAAGATATATGGCGGAAAAGCAGTTCATGGTTTAACGGCATGCGTAATGACCCAGGAATATTGTAGCCAGAGCAGTATGTGGGGTGACATTGAGATAAATGGTTTTAAAGAGGCCATCGATAATTACAAAGACATTTCTTTTGATGGATTTGCCTTGGATGAATACGGTAATAAGTTTGTTGAAAGAATATTCGATTCGACTTCAGCAAATCCTTTCAGGGGCCGTTGGTACTCTACTGCAATGGCCGATAGCTTTCAACGTGCAATCGGAAATTCCCTGGTGAAGACTTTATTTGATGGCAGATACGCACCGGAGGGCAAACCTGAAGTAAGAATGAAAGCCATCAATCAATATATGGCTTTTATGCGCGGCGGTGCATTGAGAGTTGAAAATGCTGTGTATGATTATTCAAGAAAAATATTTGGAAAAACAATTTTCAATGGCATTCATGACACCTATCATAATAGTTTGATCAATGATGAAATATGGGCTAATGGCATTTCATGGTGGCTATTGCCGCGTGCATATGGACAGACAGATGAAAAGACTTTTACGCCTACCCAAATGGGCGTTGCGATGACACACCCGATGAATGCCATGTACAATCAATTCTATAATAAAGAATTTCCTGTTGTTGAAGAAAAGGCTTTATCAGATTTACGTTATGGCGTACGCACTCATTATCATGCCATGCACGACATGCGGGTAAATCGTTCCGATCTTCTTGATCCGGCTGCAATTGCCGGAATTAATAAAGTTGAAAATTGTGCAAGGCTTTTAAATAAATTCAATCCTTTATTACCTAAAATAAATTTGCTCGTAATTTTTGGAGTGGAGGCACTCGAAAACTGGTATCCGAACGAAGCCAATCGCGGCGTTTATGATATAAACGATAAGTTGAACATTGAAGGTAAAGCATTAGAAATATGGAATGCCGGTTATTTGAATGCATTAGTTCCTTCCGATGTTATTACGCATAATATTTTGAAGATTGGCCGGGATGGAAAGCCTGTTATGAACGGGCATACATTTGATGCAGTGCTCTATTTGTATCCTCAATATGCCAAAGAATCCGAATTAAAATTTTTGGAAGATTACGAAAAGAAAGGTGGCAAGTTGATGATAGAAGGAAATGCTAATCATGATTTTAATGCTAAAGAAATTTCAAAAAGATTTAACGCCATTTATAATAAAGCAACCGTGAAAGGGTATTCAGTTGAAAAACTTTCTAAGCTTGACCTTCAGAAAAACAAGCTGCCTGATGGTTGCAAAAATGAAGATGGGTCTTACGTTTTCACTAATTTTAATTCTTTAATGGGTGACGAAATTTCCAATTTTACTGTTAATATTGATGGAGAAGGTTACACGGGCAACTATAAAGGCTTGGCAGTTATAAGTGCAGATAAGAAAAACGGGATAAAAAAATTCGCTGCAAATGGTTTTACGGAATTAAGGCGAAATGGGGAGATAGTACTGAGCTTTAGCGAGCCCGTTAATATATTTATGACTAAACAAAGCGGTAAAATAAATATGATTTTAAAAGATAGTACGAAGAGCATACTGCCGTCAATAAACAAATTGTAAAAATATTAAGATCACGTATTTAAAAGCCTTTCAGAATATCAATCGATCCCGGTGCTAATAATACAAGGAGTCGATCTATTTGAATTCATAAAGAAGAATGTTTGCATAAAATAAAAAAATGAAAATTGCAGAAGGCTGATGAACATGTTTAACACACCATTTCACAATTCAAATGACTTGTAATAAAACGATTGTAACATCAGGTGAAAGGCCAGGTTTGTGAAATTAATTTTGGATGAATTACCTAATAAAGCATGCCATAATAGTTACATTTTAAATATAACAAATGGAAATATTTCGAAGATTCAAATCAGTGTGCTTCTTGATTTTAATAAGTGTTTCAGTGTCTGCAAATGCAACACCATCTAATAATCTTTTTTATAACGTAAGGGATTACGGGGCTAAAGGCGACGGAATAACCCTGGATACAAAGATGATAAACGCCAGTATTGATGCGGCTTCTGCCGCTGGCGGGGGAACGGTTTATTTCCCCGCCGGTAATTATTTTAGCGGTTCTATTCATCTAAAAAGCAATATCACGTTGTACATTGAGAAGGGCGCGACCATTATTGCAGTTCCTGCTGAAGACTCATCCGAATATGATAAGCCTGAACCGGCGATTAATGATCAGTACCAGGATTTTGGCCATACTCATTTTCACAACAGTCTTATTTGGGGTGAACGGTTGCATGATATATCAATTATTGGAGGAGGTATGATTTGGGGAAAAGGTATGTTGGGTGGCGAGAAAAGGGGGGGCAGTAATTATGCAAATAAATCTATCGCGTTGTTATTGTGCCGTAATGTTATCATTCGCGATATAACTATAAAGCACGGCGGATGGTTTGGCATACTCGCTACCGGTGTTGATCATTTGACCATTGATAATGTAATCATGGACACCAACCGCGATGGAATGGATATTGACTGTTGCCAATATGTCCATATTTCAAATTGCACGATCAATTCTCCATCGGATGATGGCATTTGCCTGAAAAGTACCTTTGCGCTAGGCCATGTAAGGCCTACCAAAAATGTAACGATTACCAATTGTGTTGTGAGTGCCTATTTTGAAGGAAGTATGCTGGATGGGACCTACAAGACGGACTACAGGAAAGCACCTACAGGAAGAATAAAATTGGGTACGGAATCAAATGGTGGCTTTCAAAATATCGCCATTTCTAATTGTGTATTTGATCATTGCCGTGGGCTTGCATTAGAATCGGTGGATGGTGCTTTACTGGAAGATATAACTATTACCAATATCACGATGCGTGAAGTTACAAATTCACCTTTTTTCATACGCCTCGGCGCGAGAATGCGGGCGCCCGACAGCCTTGTTATTGGACAGTGCAGGAGGATTTTAATCAGTAATATAAATGTATATAATGCGATGGATGACAGTTCCGGCTCTATCATCAGTGGAATTCCCGGTCATGATATTGAGGATCTTGAAATGAGGAATATTCATATTTATTATAAGGGCGGTGGCACTAAAGAAATGGCTACGATAAATGTGCCTGAGTTTGAGAAAAGATATCCTGATCCCAATAAGTTTGGAGTGATACCCGCCTACGGGTTTTTTATCAGGCACGTAAAGGGTTTAAAGATGAATGATATAACTGTTACCTTTCTAAATAATGACGAGCGCCCTCCATTTATTTTAAACCAGGTAACTAATGCGGCCTTTCGTAACGTGGATGCCCAAAAAATGCCGCTGTCGCCTCTTTTCGTTTTGGATAATGTAAATAATTTTAGCATTAAAAATAGCAAAGGGATAAAAGACATACAAATCAAACACGCGAAACATCAAGCATTATAATAAACAAAATAGTGTGTGCTTAACTATTATATAAAATTAAATTGCTAATGATAAAGAAAGTTTTGCATCTTTTTGTTGGTTTGCTGATGTCCTTATTTACGTTGGGCCAAACTGTAAATTCAAATAGCGCCAATACTGTGGCTATTCCTTATGGCGAAAATCCCGCGGCAGGAAAGTATTATAATATCAGGGGTATTAAAATATATGCCGAGGAATATGGACACGGCAAACCTTTGCTCATGATCCATGGAAATGGCGGCTCAGGGAAGGCTTTTGCAAAACACATACCTTTTTTCGAAAAAAAATATCGTGTAATCATTGCCGATAGCCGGTCGCAGGGTAAGTCGGTTGACCCTGGAGATTCACTAAGTTTCGAAATGATTGCAGACGATGAGGCAGCGTTATTAGACGCAATGCATATTGATTCTTCTTACGTGATCGGAGTCAGCGATGGGGGAATTGTTGCTTTAGTGATGGCAATGCGGCACCCTGGTAAAGTGATAAAACTGGCAGAAACTGGTGCAGACCTCGTTCCTGATTCTACTGCAATAGCAATTATGCCTGCTCCCTGGGCAAGAGAAAAAAAATATTATGAAGAGAATAAAAATAAAGTTTTTGCTACGCAGGAGGATAGAAACCGTTGGAAGGTTAAGATGTTGGATTGGCGGCAACCTGATATTCCGTTTTCTGCATTACAGTCAATTAAATGCCCGTCTCTCATCATTTCCGGGGATCATGATATGTTTAAAATAGAACACGCTGTGCAAATTTTTCAGCATGTTCCAAAAGCTTATTTATGGGTTGTTCCTAATTCTGGTCATGGCACATTAAGGGAACATCCCGACGATTTTGATAAAGTGGTTGATGAGTTTTTTAATACACCTTTCAAAACAAGGTGAGTGCATTAATGATATTTAGAATTGATTACGCGGCGAACGTAACAAGAATACTATTGTTTGTAAAATTATAAATGTGTGCAGTCGTAATGATAATATTTGAACTGAAAACCTTATTAAAAGATGATATTTTAGTTGACTTTATTGCTTTTTCTCAATGAATCAAACAAAGAAGAGAGGAAAATAAGATGACAGACCTAATATGCTTTTTTACTAAGTTGTAAAATAATCCGGACGGATAGATTAAATTACATCTACTCAATTCTGATAATGATAATTGTACTAAAATATTTCAGGGTGAATAAACAATCAAAACCATTTTTTTTATCGGTTTTTTTGCTTTTTATTTTTTCAGCAGGCTATAGCCAGGAACTAAAAAGCGTATGGCTCGATGATTTGGACATTAAATCTTTTTCAGAGGGAATTCCCTCTGTCTCAGCAAAAACGAATGCGGGGGGTGATGCTATAAAAATAGACGGGACTTATTTTGAGAGAGGCGTAGGTGTTCAGTCCTTAAGTGTTCTTTCATTCTTTCTCAATGGAAACGCGAGATATTTTACTGCCAAAGCAGGCCCGGATAATGCAGCCAACCCGGATGCCTCTTTTAAATTTTTTGTTATCGGCGATGAAAAAATTCTTTTTAAAAGTGATGAAATGAAGGTGGGTGATAAGCCGCAAAATGTAAATGTCAACATTGCCGGATTAAAGCGTTTAGGCTTACTCGTTATTGTTGATAAAGAAAATCTTCGTAAAGCTTATTTTGATTGGGCAGAGGCACAATTTGTGATGATGGGAAATCATATGCCTCAACAAATTCCGAATAATGATGAAAAATATATTGTAACGCCAAAGCTTGGTGAAAGCCCAAAAATTAATTCGCCGGCAATATTTGGCGCTACGCCTGGAAATCCTTTTTTATATACGATTGCTGCAAGTGGGGAACGACCTTTATATTTTTCAACAAAAAATTTACCTGGTGGGCTTGTTCTTGAGTCAAAAACCGGCATTATAGCTGGTTCGGTTGCCGCAAAGGGAATTTATCCCGTAACATTAAAAGCTAGAAATAGACATGGCGAGGCAAAAAAAGAAATTATCATAAAAATAGGAGATACGATTGCGCTAACGCCGCCCATTGGCTGGAATGGTTGGAACTCCTGGGCAAAAAGTATTGACAAAGAAAAAGTAATTGCTTCCGCAAATGCCATGATTTCTTCAGGTCTCATCAATCATGGGTGGACTTATATTAATGTGGATGATGCCTGGCAAGGCCAAAGAGGAGGAAAATATAATGCCATTCAACCAAACGAAAAATTTCCGGGCTTCAAATCAATGATTGATTACATACATTCCAGGGGCCTTAAATTTGGCGTTTATTCTACACCGTGGATTTCAAGCTACGCAGGATATGTTGGCGGCTCATCTGATTTTGAAAATGGTATCTATCCTGATTCTATAAAAAATAATAAGCGTGCTTACCGTTATATCGGCCATTATCGCTTTGAAAAAAATGATGCGAAACAAATGGCTGAATGGGGTGTTGACTATTTAAAATATGATTGGCGTATAGATCAGAATTCGGCAGAGCGGATGTCAGAGGCTTTAAAAAATTCCGGGAGAGATATATTTTATAGTTTATCAAACTCGGCGCCGTTTTCGCTGGCCAAAGACTGGGAAAGGATTGCTAATTCGTGGCGCACGGGGCCGGATATTAGGGACAGTTGGCTAAGCCTGTATTTTTCTTCTTTTACAATTGGTAAATGGGCCCCTTATGCGGGGCATGGCCATTGGAACGATCCGGACATGCTCATCGTGGGAAACGTAACAACAGGTACCGCATTGCATCCTACCAGGTTAACCCCTGATGAACAATACAGCCACGTTAGCTTGTTCAGTTTATTAGCCGCTCCACTGATTATAGGATGCCCTATGGAACAATTGGATGCATTTACCTTGAATCTGCTTTCAAATGATGAAGTAATCGCAATAGACCAGGATCCGTTGGGTATGCCCGCAAGATTGTTACTTGATGAAGATGATGTGCAGGTATGGGTAAAACCGATGGAAGACGGTTCTTATGCGCTTGGCTTATTTAACATAGATGGATACGGTAAGACTCCGCAATCGTATTTTAGATGGGGCGATGAGAAAGCCCGATCATTCGTATTAGATTTTGATAAAATTAGGTTGAAGGGAAAGTGGAAAGTGAGAGATGTATGGCGCCAAAAAGACTTGGGTGAATTCAACGAAAGCTTTAAAACAAACATCCGTCATCATGGAGTGGTTTTGCTTCGAATATTTCCTATATTATAAAACATAACTTTTTCTTGATGAATAGAATATCAGGTATAATTACAGCTTTGTTGTTGATGAATCCGGCTTTTATCTTTTCTCAAAACACAAATAAAGTTTGGCTGGATGATTTGCCAATTCAAACGTTTTCAAATAGTATTCGTCCTGTTCAGGCCAAAACAAATTACAGCCATGACTCTATTTTTATAAACGGGAACTTCTATAAACGTGGCATTGGAGCGCAATCTGTGTGTATCCTTTTTTTTTATATAGATAAAAATGCGAAACGGTTTACTGCCAAGGTCGGAGCAGATGACAAGGGCAACAAAGACATACCTATTAAATTTTATGTAATTGGCGACAGAAAAATTCTTTTTGAAAGCGGCGAAATGAACATTGGCGATTCGCCTAAAAAAGTTGATGTTGATCTTAAAGGAATTAAAGCACTGGGCTTGCTCGTTACGGACAGCATTGGTGGGATCCGCAATAAAAGAACATATTGTGATTGGGCCGATGCTCAGTTAGAAATGATTGGTAATACTTTACCCCGGCAGATTCCCAATAAGGATGAAAAATATATTTTAACGCCGCCCGCGGAGAAAATACCCCGGATTAATTCTGCAAAAGTATTCGGCGCTACTCCCGGTTATCCATTCCTTTATACGATTGCTGCATCGGGTAGGCGGCCCATACATTTTTCAGCAGAAAATTTGCCGGAAGGTCTTGAGGTGGATCCCAATACAGGAATTGTAACAGGAAAGGTTAAACGAGCAGGAATTTATATTGCGAAACTAAAGGCTAAGAACGCTTTTGGTGAAGCGACGGAAGAATTAACCATAAAAATTGGTGACACGATAGCTCTTACACCTCCGATGGGATGGAATGGATGGAATGCATTGGCAGGACGCTTAAATAAAGGCAATGTAATGGCTTCAGCACGCGCCATGGTATCATCGGGCTTGAAAAACCACGGATGGACTTATATTAATATAGATGATAGTTGGCAGGGAAAGAGAGGCGGTCCACGGGACGCGCTTCAGCCCAACGAAAATTTCAGTAACATCAAAGAGATGGTAGATGAAATGCATACTTTAGGATTAAAAGCCGGCATTTATTCAACGCCTTATATTTCCAGCTATGGTAGTTATGTGGGTGGTTCTTCGGATTTTCCGCATGGAGGAGAAACGCACGACTCTATTAAGATTTACCACCAACCCTTCATGCATATAGGAAAATACAGGTTTGAGGTTAACGATGCAAAACAAATGGCAGAATGGGGATTTGACTTTTTAAAATACGATTGGCGCATAGATGTAAATTCTGCAGAACTTATGTTCTATGCATTAAAGAAATCGGGGCGCGATATTGTTTTTAGTTTATCTAACAATGCACCTTTCGGGAAAGTGAAAGACTGGATACGCTTTTCCAATATGTATCGCACTGGGCCCGACATTCGCGATAGCTGGAACAGCTTGTACATGCTGGCATTTACATTGGATCAGTGGGCTCCTTATGCAGGCCCGGGCCATTGGAACGACCCGGACATGATGATACTGGGAAATGTTTCGACAGGCACGCAAATGCATCCAACCAATCTGACCCCTGATGAACAATATAGCCACGTGAGCATATACAGTTTACTTTCCGCGCCAATGTTAATAGGTTGCCCTTTGGATCAGCTCGATAAATTTACCCTAAGCCTGCTTTCTAATGACGAAATAATTGAAATTGATCAGGATCCTTTTGGCAGATCCGCAAGATTGTTGCGGGATGAAAACGGTGTGCAGATTTGGGTGAAGCCAATGCAGGATGGTTCTTATGCAATAGGTTTGTTTAACACGGACGGTTACGGCACCGCGCCACAATCTTATTTTCGCTGGGGCAACGAAAAACCGAAATCATTTGTTTTTGAATTTGCTAAAGTTGGTTTGTCAGGAAGATGGAAATTGAGAGATGTATGGCGGCAAAAAGATTTAGGAGAATTTAACGGCTCATTCAAAACTAAAATACCTTATCACGGAGTCGTCGTAATAAGGTGTAAGGGTGTTAAATAGATTTGCGAGTAAGCTTGATAATACTGTTATTGGGTGATAAATATATGTTTCCCTGCAGATACATTTTTTATTAAGAAGAAACCAGCGTCCGGCTTTATCAATGCTAATTTTCCATCAACAAACAGCTGCATATAGGAGGCGTCATAGGGCACATAAATATTCGCTTTTGCATTGCCCGGGATGATCACCTCCATCGCATCCCTTTTTTCATCTTTTTTATAAGAAACAAAAATGTCACCTTTTATGCATGGTGTTTTTAGTGTCGCAAAAGTGAGATTGCCTAATTGCGGTTTTATCTGAAAAGTGTCAAAGCCAGGCGATATTGGTTCTACGCCCATTAGTTTTCTTACAATAATATTTGCAGGCGCAGCCCCCCACGCATGATTCCAGTCCAGATTAGGTTTATACAATTTATCCCATGCTTCCATAGTGATAGTTGAGCCGCTGCGGATCATATTATACCAACTTCTTTGCGTGGTTGCATTCAATAGCGTCAATGCATATACGCCATCGTTATTATCATATAGAGCATCCAACAAAAATTGTGCGCCATAAACGCTGCACGCCATTTTTCTGGTTTGAATAAAGGCAAGTACTTTTTTGACATTATTTTTTGGAACAAGGCCAAACGCCAAAGCAAACATATTGGCATGTAAAGATGTGTGCATTGTGCTGTCTCCATCTTTTACCAAACCTGATTCATTAGCTAGAAATATTTCCTGAAAGGATTGATAAACCTGTTTCGCTTTTGCTTCGTAAAATGTCGCGTCATCTTTTTTATCAAGAACCAATGCAATCTTTTTCATTAAGCCTAGTGAGTGATAGTAATAAGCGTTTACTACAGCATTATAATCATCAAAGACAAAACCATCCTGTTCGCCGTCATACTCTTTTTCATTTCCAATGTATTTGCTTCCATGCGGCCAGTCCACATTGTCACGCAGTCCTTGCTTATCGTCAAAGCTTTTCGGGAAGTGAATTGATTCTAAAAATTCAGAAGTTTGTTTATTTGTCCGTGTACTGATAAGCCCGTCGTCTCCTGCGAGTGGCATTAAGAGTTTTTTCTGCAATTCCGGGTAGTATTTTTTTAAAAATGAATTATCGCCTGTGTATAAATAATCGTTCCAGGCAAGCATCACATTTTGCAGACTCCACTCTGTCGGCCATGTGGGATGGTAAATGACATAAGCCATAGAGCGCCTTGCCATGCTGTATTCAGCGTCAACTGCATAATGCGACAATTGATTGATTAATGCGTCAGCTTCATAGGGAACTCTTTCTCTGTCTCCATCGATATAATAGCCCGTAAAGCTTGTCGCCTTTTCAGAATATTTACATAAATCCCACACTTTATTTAACACGCTGTCACTGGAAACAAAGCTTGAAGCTTTATTGTCAAAAGGGTAAAAAATTATTTTCCTTTGAATGGATTTCTTATTAATTGTTCCTGTAAAATTTTTAATCGAAACATACCTGAACGGGAAAACTTCACCGATATAATCTGGCATCAATATAGGACCATTTCTGTGATTTCTTTTTTCGTTGGGTGGCCATATAATGGAGTAATTATGTGCTCCTGTTTTTACAAAAATGCTTTGCTTTGCATAACGAATATTTCCATTGGTTTTTAAAATACTCCCATCAATATCCTTTGCCTCGCCCACTTCGACCAATATTGAATCATCAATTTCAGAAGATAAATGCAAAATTAATTGTCCGAATGCATCTTTACCAAAATCTAAAAAATAATCTCCGTTGTTTTTTTTATTTACTGATACGGCCTGCTGTATTCTGCCTGTTAAAGGATAATGTGAAATGTTGTCCGACGCATCTTTTGGATGTAGAAAAAAAGTTGATGTATTTGAAAAAGGTCCTTCAATGTATTTATCATTCCATATTCTCACTTTCCAATAATATAATTTCCCCGGAACAAGCGATTTGCCCTCATAAACCGCAGGGCTATGTGAAGTTTTTGTTTTTCTTGAGTCCCAAAGATCGCCCATGTTGCTGTTTAATAATTGTGCCGACGACGCTACTAAAATACGGTATGCGGAAACCCGGTTTACAGAAGTATCAACCTCCCAATTAAAGACCGGATTCTCAGAATAAATTTTTGCGAATTGGTATTTGTCTTTGTGATTTACTGCAGAAACAATGGGTTCATTTAGCCGCATGCCACCGGCGCTTACTTCACCGGTATGCAGCAAGAAATCACATCTCAACTGGCTCGGGGCAAAAAGCGCCTGGCCATATGCAGATGAAATGACTAAGATAAAAATGATAATGAAAGTACCTTTTTTCATATTGTAAAGATTTCAAAACGGCCGTAATATTTTGTTTCTTTTTGAATATAAGAAACAAAAGTCAAACAGTTTAAATATACTGATCAATTCAATGTATTATTCATTCTATTTTCGGAAACGTTTCCGTAAAAATAAAGCAGTGTTGAATAAAATATTGATAATTTGGACAAAGATTACAAAGGGTATTTAAACCGAATGTGCTTTAATATTTTGTAATGATTGCTTATGGTAAAATCAGTAAATTTTTGGCGCGTTTTGAAAATTCAATAATAGTGAATTGCTCGTAATTTCAAAAAAGCATTTTCCGTTCAAGGACGCCTGAACTTTTTTTTGCAAGGTAAACACAAAGACATAGCGTCGTCATTTTGGTAAACAACTATTATGAACAAAATTTGGAAATTGATGAAAAGGTTCCTGCTATTTTCATTCATAAAACAAACACTTTTCGCTGCAATCTTGTGCGTGGTTGTTTTAAATAACTGTTACTCGCAAAACGATATTGGTGAAGTAAAAGGAAAATTGATTTATGAAAATTCCATGGGCAATGGCCAAATGGTAAGAGAATGGAAAATGGAAGGTCCCGGGGAGTTGAAATTTAATAATGGCTGGATGGAAATGTATTCGCCCGAAAAAAAATGGGATCATGTGTTTTGGTGTCCGCAAGATTTTCCAGCAAGTTTTATTGCTGAGTGGCAAATGCAAAATGTGGATACAACAGGCGGCCTGATCATCATATTCTTTGCCGCGAAAGGATCTAAAGGGGAAGATATTTTTGATCCGGCTTTGCAAAAGAGAGACGGCACTTTTAAATATTATAATAAGGGCCAGATAAATTGTTATCATATTTCCTATTATTCAAATAATCCAAAGAATCCGGAACGAGATGATTCGCATTTGCGTAAAGATCCCATGTTTGCCCTGATGCAAACAGGGGAGGAGGGGATCCCTAAAAACTCATTAACCATTCACGATGTTCGCCTAGTAAAAGACGAGGCGCATATTATAATGTATGTTGACAATAGAAAAGTTATTGATTGTACTGATGACGGGAAAACGTTTGGACAAGTTTACACTTCCGGTAAAATAGGTTTCAGGCAAATGAGATGGACTGATTGCCGTTATCGAAATTTAAAAGTTTGGGAAATAGAAAATTAAGATTGATTTAAAATAAAAGAGATGAAAAAAATAGCTACTATAATTTGTGTTCTTTTTTCTATTCCGGTATATTTTTCTTTTAATAAAATTAAAAAGGAGAAGAGTCCCAATTTTATATTTATACTTACAGATGACCAGGGATGGACTTCTGTTTCTTCATCTATGGATAATCGGTTTCCGGAAAATAAAAGTGATTTTGACGAGACACCCAATATTGACCGCTTGGGCGATCAGGGAATGAGATTCAGTGCAGGATATGCTCCGGCTGCATTGTGTACTCCATCGCGGCGCAGTATCCAGTTTGGCCAGTCACCCATACATACCGGAAATGTAAATTTTCAAGGAAATTATGATCCGCAGAATCATCGGTGGCTTACGATTCCTCTAATGTTAAAATCGATAAATGCCGATTATAAAACGGCGCATTATGGAAAATGGGATCTACGTGCTGACATTTTCCCAGAAGATTTAGGCTATGATGAAAGTGATGGCAATACAGGGAATAACAACGGAGATGTAATGACTGATAAGAAGACCAAGTGGTCAGAGGTATATGTGAACAAAGATCCAAAAAGAACTTTTACAATTACATCACGTGCCATTAATTTCATGCAAAGGCAGGTGCGGGCCGACCATCCTTTTTACATGCAGCTATCCTATTATGCACCTCATGTGGACATTGAAGCCACTCAAAAAACTTATAACAAATTTCTAAATAAGCCCAAAGGGAAGATTCACGACAATCCGGGTTGGGCTGCCATGCTGAATGATTTGGATAAAGGTATTGGCGAAGTGTTGGACATGGTTGATAAATTAGGCGTCGGCGATAACACTTATATAATCCTGATGTCTGATAATGGGGGTGTTGAGTTTTTGCCGCCACCATCTTTAAAACGAAAATTAGATCCACCTTCCGCTTTTGATAAAAAAATGATCAACTATCCGTTACGGGGCGGAAAGTGGGTGCTATATGAAGGAGGGACAAGGGTGCCATTCATTATAAAAGGTCCGGGAATAAAGGCGCACAGTTACTGCCATGTACCCGTTGTCGGGTATGATCTTTTGCCGACAATCGGTGAGCTGGCAGGAAATGAAAAACCACTCCCCAATTATTTAGACGGTGCCAGTTTTGCTTCTTTGTTGCACAATCCTGCGAACGGAACTGTGAAAAGAAAAGAAGCCGATTTTTATTTTCATCGTTATGAAAAAAGCTACGAGCATTCATCAATTGTAGAAGGGAATTACAAGCTAATAAAATTCTGGAATACCAATAAAGAAGAATTATATGACCTTGATAAAGATATAGGCGAAACGCATGATTTGGCAGTTGATATGCCGGAAAAAGTGAAAGAGTTAGACAATAAACTCATGACTTATCTAACTAAAGAGCACGCAGAAATATTAGACGGTAGTTTGCCAAAAGAAAAGAAATCTAAAAAACTTAAAAATGATTCGGATGATGATGATTAAGAATATTGTATATAATTGTAAATATCGCTATTATTTTAATAGGGTATCTGTGACCGTTATACTGCTTCTATCGGTCGTATCATCTTTTGCACAAAAAAATGATAATGATGAACCGGATTTTCCAAAAGACTATCCGGTAATACATCCGCAGTTCAGAAAATGGGCTTCTCCTGCCTTAAATATCGAAGTGGCTTCTGTTTCTCCAACACTGTGCTGGCCTGCCAACAGGAAAGGTACTAATACCCACGATGTCAGACTTTCAATGGATAGTTCCTTTCAAAGCAGGGAGTTAGTAGCGGGACAAAATATTCGATGGACGCTGTTCAATCCTCATCAGCAATTACGTTCGGGTACCTGGTATTGGCAATACAGATTGCATAATGGTTCATGGTCAGATATTTTAAAGTTTCGGGTGGGCAATAATGCCATACAAAGTTTTGCGCCGCCGGTTCAGCAATTCTGGTCTGCCATTCCCGGAGAACATCCAAGGCTTTTAATCAATAAAAAGAATCTCAATTCTTTTATTGAGAAAGTAAAGGGAAATGAAGATGCTTTTGCTATTCTAAAAAATGCCGATGCGCTTCTCAATACAGCGCCTCCGGACGAAAATGAAGGAGAAAGCAAATCGGACGGAAATAATGATGCCGAGAAAAGAAAGCTCAGTATTGTTGCCAGTTCTCGTGTAAGCAACAAGGTATATAATGCTATTGATCTTTTCTGCAAAGCCTATTTGGTAACAGGAAGCGATAAGTATAAAAAGAAAGCTATCGCATGGGCAATGGCTGTGTCGGGATGGGATCCGGATGGAGTGAGCCATTCAAGTGATTTTGGTGATGCAAGATGCATGGTGTCAATGGCAGAAGTTTTTGATACTTTCAATGACGATCTCACCCCTTCCCAAAAGTCAATTCTATTAAAGTCTGTTGGAATAAGAGCCAACCGTTTTTATAACGAATGGATCAACAATATTGATGCTAAAGTATTATCGAACCACGTTTGGCAATATATACTGCACTATTTTTTTCAAACTGCTGTTGCGGTTTATGGCGATGTGGATGATGCAAGAAACTGGATTAATTACGCCTATGAACTTTGGCTCGCGAGAGCGCCGATATTGGGTGGAGGGGATGGTGGCTGGGGAGAAGGTGCTTCTTATTTCAGGTTGGATATGGAAACACTTCTTGGCATTCCCATGATGATAAAAGAATTTACGGGGTTTGATTTTTTGAAGGATAATGAATGGTATCAGAGAAATCCATATTGGATGGCATACTCGTTTCCTGCAGGGTCTTCGACTGATGGGTTCGGCGATGATGTTGAAAAAATCTATGCTCCGGGTACGGAATATTTAGCTTATTCAGACGCTTTATCTAAACTCACCGGGAATAGAATGGCTGCATGGTACGCTCATAAAATTGAGCAGGCTGATATGAACGATGATATGGTTGGAGAAAGAGTAAATGGCGTAACATCCTATGCGAAAAAAAATGAACAGGCTGATAAAATTAAACTCTCCGATGCAGCTATGCTTCGCTGGTTCAGGATGCGATACCTGCTTGATATTAAAAGACCAGATACCATTGATAGTAAATTGCTGCCGGCTGCAGAAGTATTTCAAGGCGTTGGAATAGCCGATATGCATTCTGATGTGACAGACACAAAAAATGATTTGATGATCTCTTTCCGTTCGAGTCCCTATGGTTCTTATGGCCACCTGCTGGCAGATCAAAATACCTTCAATATTTTATTTGGTGGAAAGAGGTTGTTCTATATGTCTGGTCACAAAGTTGCTATGCAAGATCCCCACCGGCTGGGTTGGTACAAGGCTACCATCGGGCACAACGGGATTCTGATAGACGATAAAGGACAACCTTTCAATACAGAAGCCTATGGATACATAGTCAAATTTTTAAATGGTAAAAATGTAAGTTATGTTGAGGGAGATGCGAGCCAGGCATATAGCAGTAAAGCTGAAAAAATACAAACAGGATTAACCAGGTTTCATCGTCATTTACTTTTTCTTCATCCCAATATTTTGCTTGTTTACGATGAACTGGAAGCAGATCATCCCGCGAAATGGTCTTGGTTAATTCATAGCCCTTTTAAGATAAATATAGACTCGGCCAATAACACGTTTCAATGCGATTCCGGAAATGTGTCTGCAAAAGTTTCACTCTTTTCTCATCAGCCATTGCATTGGGAATTAGCCGATACATTTGCAATTCCCGCAGTAAACTGGATAGGAAGAGAAGATGAAGACGGCAATCTTATTGAATATAAAAACGATCAATGGCATCTGACAGCATTCAATACACGAAAATCTGAAAGAATGAGATTTCTTGCCGTATTTATGATCAATCCATCCGGAAAAATTATAAATAGTCCATCACCCTTTAAGTTTAATAATAGAAATGAATTGATAATTGATAACTGGGTCATAAATGCCGAATTGGATGTCAACAAACCGGAGTTGCTGGAAGCCCATACAAGCGATGATAAAATTGTTTTTAGTTCCGCAGCAAATAGCGTATCATCCGGTGGAAAGGAATATGACGGCAGAATAAATGGTTCTGCAAAATTGCTGGAATGGATAAACGGCGACTATCGGTTTTTGGAGACTGGAAATATGGTTCCGGAAGCAATTAAGGCCATACCTGCCAGGGACACAAATGTAAAAAAGCGGCTTCATGAAAAATAGGTATCAGAATATTGTCTTTATTGTAGCAATGATTGTATGCGTTTTTATAGCTGTTTCTTTTACAAAGAAGAATCACCGTGATGAGCGAAACGCTGATAAACGGCCGAACATATTGTTTGTAATAGCTGACGATCAGTCATTTCCCTATGCTTCAATTTATGGGACTGCTGGCGTGCACACGCCCGCTTTCGACGAAGTAGCCAGGAACGGAATGTTATTTTATAATGCTTTTGCGGCGGCACCGCAATGCAGTCCTTCCCGGGCTGCGATATTGTCCGGAAAAAATATCTGGCAATTGGAAGAAGCCGGAACACATAGCAGTTACTTTCCGAAAAAAATTACCGTTTTTACTGATCTGCTCGAAAGTTCAGGTTATACAATTGGCTTTACCGGGAAGCCGTGGGCGCCGGGAAACTGGAAAGACGCCGGGTGGAAACGTAACCCGGTCGGCCCTGAATTCAATTCTAAAAAACTAACGCCGCCGACAAAATACATCAGCAACACTGACTACTTTGGGAATTTTGTAAATTTCTACAATCAAAAAAAAGGTAAAGAGCCTTTCTTTTTTTGGTACGGGGGGCATGAACCGCACCGTACTTATGAAAAAGAATCCGGCGCAAAGGCAGGAAAGAATATCATGAAAAGTTTTGTTCCCGGTTTTCTTCCGGCTGATACCTCTGTAAAGAGTGATATAGCTGACTACGATTTTGAAATAGAATGGTTTGATAAACAACTGGGAAAAATGATTGATTTTTTACGGGAAAAAGGAGAGCTTGAAAATACACTTATTGTGGTAACATCGGATAACGGTATGCCTTTTCCGTCAGCAAAAGCAAATTTAATGGAGTATGGATCGCATGTGCCATTGGCAATATGTTGGCCCGCAAAAATAAGAAAAGGGCATACCTGTGATGATCTTGTTAGTTTAATTGATCTTGCGCCTACATTCCTCCAGGTCGCCGGTATTGATAAACTGCCAAAAATGACAGGGAAAAGTCTTACGGATATTTTATTAGATGATAAAAAAAATGCATTATCGCATAGGAGTTACGTATTGACCGGAAGAGAGCGGCATTCGGATGCAAGACCGGATGATGTTGGTTATCCTTCGCGGGCTATCCGTACCGACGACTTCCTGTTTATCCTTAACTTAAAACCTGATCGTTGGCCGGCAGGCAATCCCCCGTCTGACAGTGAAAAAGTTGTTAGCAGCAGACAAACAAATTCCGAAGATTTTAAATCAGTCGGCATTGGTTATAATGATATTGATGATCCGAATCCTACAAAAGATTTTATGCTAAAGAATAAAGAGCAGTTTCCTGCATTATTCAACGAAGGCTTTGAAAAACGGCCTGCCGAGCAACTTTTCGATATCAAACACGATGCGGCCTGTACTAACAATCTGGCCGATAAGCCTGGATATGCTGCTATAAAAAATAGATTAAAAGATGAGCTTGAAAAATTATTAACGCAACAGGGAGATCCGAGGATGCTTGGCAATGGTGATATTTTCGATAGTTACCCCCGGTTTGGTTTAATGAGAAACTGGCCGGGCTTCAAAGAGAGAGGTAAATACAATCCGGCGTTTCAACACTAATAAGACTAAAAATTGTATGAGGAAGCTTTTATTTTTATTGCCGCTGTTAATATTATTTAACCGTACCGGTTATGCACAAACGAAAAACGTTCCGGTTATTATTATCATATCCGATCAGTTGCGGTATGATGCTATTGGAAAGTACACGCCCAATATTGATCAACTGAAAAAAGACGGTGTTTCATTTAACAGAACCTATTGTGCAAGCCCTATTTGTGTCCCCTCACGGGGAGCTTTTTTTACCGGCAAATATCCAAACAATAATGGTTCTTTAATCAATGGATGGGAAACAGAAGATATGCATTACCGGGACGTTAAATCAGGAATACCCAATTTATACCAGGTAATGGCAGAAGATTGGGATAGCTGGCATGTTGGTAAACAACATTTTTTTACACAGGATAAAATTGACAAGGATCCAAACTCAAAAACCAAATGGATCACGTTACAAACATTTAAGCAATGGGATAAATCGAAGGGTGTGAAGCTGCCGGGTGGCACTGAGTTTGGCACTATCACGCCCGAATTGATTTCCGATTCCTATACTCATATCAAACGTTATACTACGCCAAAATATGAAGTATATAAACCCGGCTTAAAATATTTTCATGATGATTTTTTTGCAAATAAGGCCGTGGACATTATTAAAAATGAGAACAGCCTGAAGCCTCTTCTGTTAAACATTATGCTTCTTTCACCGCATCCGCCATTTGATATACCGGAGCCTTATTTCAGTAAGTATAAAAAAGAAGATTTCTCTTTTCCTGGTAATATCGCAAAATGGTACCCCGGACAGTCTCCATTGCAATTGTATAATCTGCCTGGTTTCATTGGAACCAGATATTCAAAAGAAGATTGGGAAGAAATATGGCCGAAATATTATGGCCTCGTAAGTCTGATGGATGATGAAGTAGGTAAAGTGATTACTGCTTTGAAAAGTAAAGGCATTTATGATAAAGCATTAATAATTTTTGCTGCAGATCATGGCGAAATGTTGGGAAGTCATTCGTTGTGGCAAAAGATGTGTATGTATGAAGAATCCGCTCATGTCCCATTAATTATAAAATTTCCGGCTGATTTTCATCCGACATTTAAAGAAACAAATAATCTTGTTAGCCTCATTGATGTATGGCCAACTTTAATAGATTACCTCAATATAAAAACTAACGATAAGCCAGATGGTGTTTCACTCGTGCCGATGCTCAAAGGACAAGATCAAGGAAATAAAAAAGTCTTTATACAATACGATGGCAACGGCGGCTATGGAAACAACCAGCGTTGCGTAGTAGATGGCGAATACAAATTAATTATAGATACTTTCAAAGGTGAAATATTTTTAGAGCTGTACAATGTGATAAAAGACCCCCAGGAAACGGTGAACCTTGTTACTGATGCCAAATTTGAATCAATAACGAAAAAACTTACGGTTGAACTTAAAAGACACATGTTTTCTACCAATGATTTGTTGAAATTGCCGGATAACATGTACGAAAATTTTTTAAAATACCATTTGGGAAAGAATCAAAAATCCGAAGACGGCGACTAATTCGGAATAAAATTTCAGAACAAAATTATTATGAATAAACGAAAATTTATATTCTTGATTTTATCGGCTGTTGCAATTAGTTGTCATCAAAACGCTGAAAAGGCAGCGACTGTTTCTATCGCAGAAACACAGCCTAACATTGTTTATATATTAGCCGATGATCTTGGCTATGGTGATGTATCTATTTACAATCCTGAATCAAAAATTAATACACCAAACATAGATGAATTGGCGGCGGAAGGCATGCGCTTCACGGATATGCATGCGCCTTCATCTGTGTGTACGCCTTCCCGCTATGGAATACTAACAGGGGATTATTGCTGGCGTAGCCGACTGCCTCAAAGCGTATTGTCAGGATATGGGCGATCGCTGATAGAACCGGGCACACCGACGGTGGCTTCGTTATTAAAGCAACACGATTATAATACTGCTGTTATCGGCAAGTGGCATTTGGGATTGGATTGGGTGGTAAAGTCCGGTCACGATTCGGCTCTGCAAATCCCCGTAAATTACCCTGAAGGCATTCGCATGGTTAGGGATATGAATCCGGATGATATTGATTTTGCAAAGCCGCCAACAGATGGGCCATTGCAGCACGGATTTAATTACTCTTACATTTTGCCTGCCTCGTTAGATATGGCGCCTTATTGTTACCTGCAGAATGATACATTGACGGAGCCGCTGTCTGCCAGTACACCGGGAAATGAACTGAATCCCAAAACAAGCCCAAATTACGCTACCGGCGCATTCTGGCGGCCTGGCCCTATGTCGCCCGGATTTGATTTCGATAATGTATTACCAAATTTTACTGATAGAGCTGTTGATTATATAAAGACGCAAGCGAAAGAAACAAAGCCATTTTTCCTCTATTTTGCTATGCCGGCTCCTCATACTCCCTGGCTACCGGCTAAGGAATTTATCGGCAAATCCAAAGCGGGAGCTTATGGTGACTATGTGATGGAAGTGGATGCAATGGTTGGGAAAGTATTGAACGCAATAAAAGAAAGCGGCCTTTCATCTAACACCATCGTTATTTTTACAAGCGATAATGGTCCTTACTGGCGGCCGCAATTTGTTCAGAAATACGATCATCACGCTGCCTATATTTTTCGTGGCATGAAAGCCGATGCCTGGGAAGGTGGGCATCGTGTACCCTTTATCGTTAGATGGCCGGGGCATGTTAAGGCCGGTACTGTGAGCAATCTTATTTCCACGCTTACTAATTTAATGGCTACCGCTGCGGATGTTGTCGGCGGAGATAAAATTGTCGCTTCAACATTTGATAGTTACAGTTTGTTGCCGGCTCTGTTGCAAAAGCCTGATTCATTGTTGGTTCAGAAAACAATTATCAATGAATCTTCTCAGGGATTGTATGCAGTTAGAAAAGGTTCATGGAAACTCATTGAAGGAAGAGGTTCCGGCGGTTTCAGTAGTCCGGTAACCTATCAGCCTAAGCCGGGAGAAGCAAAAGGGCAATTGTACGATATAAATACTGATCCATCTGAAACAAAGAATTTATACCTTGAAAATCCTGGAAAAGTTGATTCGTTAAGCCATTTGATGGATAGCATAAAAAAATTAAGGCATTAAACATTATTTAAATAGTCAAACCGAAAAAGATGAAAGCAATATTATTATTAGTTATCACATATCTATTATCTCCATGCAGTGGTTTCAGTCAAAAAAAATATAACATAAAAGATTTTGGGGCTATTGCCGACGCAAAAACTTTGAACACACAAAGCATACAGGCTGCCATTGATAAAGCCGGCAGCAATGGTGGTGGCCAGGTAATCGTGCCTGAAGGGAAATTTCTTACAGGTGCTATTGTATTAAAATCAGGGGTTGACCTTCATCTGAATGCAAACGCTTTTTTGCTTGGCAGTACGGATCCTTACGACTATCCTTTTATAAGAGAAGTGCTGGAAAAAAGCAATAGTAGCAAAGATGGTATCGGGGCTCTTGTTGGCGCAAGGTCTGCAAATAATATTTCAATCACAGGAGAAGGCACTATTGATGGCCAGGGACGGAAACTCGCATTGACTATGGATAGTCTTTTTTACGCCGGTAAATTAGACACAATCTTTTACAATTTGCGGAGAAAGAGGCCGGAACGCCGCCCAGGAGATATTAAATTTGAAAGCTGCGACAGCGTAAAAGTTTCAGGCGTGACTATAAAAGATGCAGCTGGTTGGGTACAGACTTATGATCTGTGCAGAAATCTTGTGATTGATCATATCCGCGTTGAAAGTGACGCTTATTGGAACAACGACGGAATGGATATTGTTGATTGTTCCAAAGTCAGCATTAAACATTGTTTTGTAAATGCTGCGGATGATGGAATTTGTCTTAAATCTGAACACGCAGGTCATTTAAATGAGGATGTTTATATTGACGATTGCACGGTAAGGTCAAGCGCGAGCGCGGTCAAATTTGGTACTGCCTCAACCGGTGGATTTAAAAATATTGTTATTAAGAATATAAGAGTTTTTGATACGTTTCGTTCTGCAATTGCAATCGAATGCGTTGATGGAGGGGTACTGGAAAATGTATTGGTAGATAGCATATTTGCAACCAATACCGGCAACCCGATATTTATTCGCCTGGGACATCGCAATGTAGGTGGCCCGGTTGGAACACTAAAAAATATTTTGATAAAGAATGTAAAAGTTGAAGTTCCGTTTGGGCGCCCCGATTCAAAATATGAACTGCGTGGGCCCGATCTTGATTTCTTTCATAATCCTTTTCCTTCTTCTATAGTAGGGATTCCGGGCCATCCGGTCGAGAATGTTGTTTTGGAAAATATTCAAATAAGCTATCCTGGAAATGGAAATGATGGATTGGCATATCTTCCTTTATACCGATTAAAAGACGTAAAGGAAAATGAAAAAGGGTATCCTGAATTTTCGATGTTTGGAGAATTGCCAGCGTGGGCTTTTTATATTCGTCATGTGAAAGGCCTGGTTCTTAAAAATATTTCTGTGATCGCCCGGAAGAAAGATTACCGCCCTGCATACGTCTTTGATGATGTGAATGGATTAGGCATTATCAATTGCGCTGTAAAAGAAAATGATAACGGAAAGCAATTTATTTTGAACAATGTTACCGGCGAAAAATTAGATGTTAATAATAAACTTGTTCAAAAAATGAATGAATAAAGCTAAAAGAATCCTGACCCTTTTAATACAATGACAAATGCGAATGTCATGTTGCATTATGAACAATTTGCTTCCGACAAATAATCTTGCTCCTGGGAATCGGGGTAAAGTAAAGATGATGGCTATATTATGGGAGGGACGGCTGATAAAGAAGTGTTTTAGGGGCTGGTCAAAAAATAGCAGGCTGAATAAGATTATCAGAATAAGTATTAACAACCATCAGCTAACGTTTATAAATTTTAATAATGAAAGTTACATTCCTATTATTACTATCAATTTTTTTGTCGGCAATAACCTTTTCGGCAGCTGCTCATATAAATGGCGATGTCGTAGTAAAGGTAGATGCACAATCGGGCAATTATATAATCACTTGCGTTGCTTTGCACTGGACGTTTGCCGGAAGCGTCGGACAGCCGCTTGCTAATGTGCAAAAGGCTGATGGAATTGACAATGTGGGTGAATATGAATCTCTTACCTTTTCGTGGAAAAGCAATGTTGCGTATGTGGGCAATATTCGCTGGTACAAAAAATCGCCTGTCGTAATCTTTTCTTTAATGCTTCCTAATGGGACTCATGGCCAATCGCCTGTTGCTTTTCCAAGCTTTACAAGTTACCCGGATTTACCGTTTCACTTTAGCTATCACAATCACATTTTTGCTCTTCCTGAGTTTTATCTCGAAGAAACTTCTACGCCCTGGTTGTTTTATAACAATCAGGCAGACGCTTGTGTTATTTCTCCAGCTTCTGATTTTATGGTTTCATTAATGACCAATAATGATTCCACAACCATAACAAGTGGATTGAATCCGGAAGTGAAGAATTTACCTGCGAATTTTACTCATTCGACGATTATGATAACAGGTAAGGGTATTCGCAAAACGTGGGATAGATGGGGAGATGCAATGCGTGCGCTTTACAATAGAAAGCGGCCGGAGAATGATGGTGATGTCTTATTAAAATATTTTGGTTTCTGGACGGATAACGGCTCTGATTATTATTATAAATATGACACCACGAAAGGTTACTCAGGTACGTTACTCTCGATAAGTAAATATTACAAAGCTCATGACATTCCATTGGGTTATATGCAACTGGATAGCTGGTGGTATGAAAAATCGAGATACAATGTTTACGGAAAATTGGGCGCGGACAAAAAGAAGCCCGAACTACCCGGTGGCTTGTGGAACCGTTCTGGTGGCTTACTTGGGTATAGGGCAGATCCGTTGCTATTTCCAAATGGACTGGGTGCTTTTCAAAAACAACTTGGTCTGCCGCTAGTTACCCACAGCCGTTGGATCGATTCTTCCAGTCCTTATCACAGCAAATATAAAATTTCGGGAATTTCAGCCATTGATCCTGCTTTCTGGGAACATATTATGAAATATCTGAAAAATTCTGGGGTCAGTGTTTACGAGCAGGACTGGATGAATTACATATACCGATTGAATCCTGAAATGATTTCTGATATAACTATAGGTAATTTATTCACTGACGGAATGGCAAATGCTGCCAAGAAAAATGGAATCGATATGCAATATTGTATGGCATTGCCAAGATATTATATGCAAGGTTTAAAATATAATAACCTGACCACAATAAGGCCAAGTGGCGATAGATTCAAACCAGAACGATGGAAGAATTTTATCTTCACCTCTCAACTGGCTTATGAAATGGGTATCTGGCCTTGGAGTGATGTTTTTAAAAGTAGAGAGACCGGCAATATGATTGTTTCTGTGCTTTCTGCCGGAGCCGTTGGCACGGGCGATGAACTGGGCACAGAAGATAAAGCCAACATCTTAATGGCCTGCCGTAATGATGGCGTTTTAGTTAAGCCTGATGTACCATTACAACCAATAGATCAGAATTATTTGCAAATGGCGCGAGGTGAAAACCGAGCTGTTTTGGCATATACCTATACCAGGCACGGCTCTATAGAGACTGATTATGTTTTCGCTTTCGCAGATTCAACTGTTATTGACAATCGGTTTAGCTTTCAACCCGGTGATTTAGGATTGCACGGCGCTGTAGTTGTATATAATCCCCGGAAGGCTACAGTTCAATTGATGCATGCGGACAAAATATTCCGTGCTGAACTACCTGAAGATAGGTTCGTATATTACATAGTTGCTCCTGTTACCGGTTCAGGAATTGCTTTTCTAGGCGATGCGGCCAAAATTACCGCTACTGGTAAAAAAAGAATAGCTAATGTAAGGTCATCCGGTAAAAACTTACGGGTAAGAGTTGTATTCGCAAAAGGAGAATCGTTCGTAACATTACATGGTTATGCCGAAAGTCCTGTTGCATCAGGCGGTAGAAAAGTAAGTTGGGATGCTGCAACCCATTTATTTACCATATTGGTACCGGCGCCGACAAAAGGAAATAGTGTTGATGTGAATATTAAGACAATACAATAATTGATTTAATCAGATACAACATCGTAATTTTTATATCGCCACAATGCCTGTAAAAAATAATAATCTGCATAAATAACAGGCACATCAACTCCTTTACCAGCATGTTTATTGATAACACTGTGTTTTAATAAGAAATAGTAGTTAGATCCAGGTGCGGCTAAATATTCACTAGTGCATAAACTTTGTAAAATCTTTACCGCTGTATTATAGTATAATGATTTTGGATCAGATTGATAATGGCTAAGCTCCATCAGGCCTGAAGCTGCTATTGCGGCTGCAGAAGCATCCTTAGGTGCGTTTGGAATGGAAGGATCGTTGAAGTCCCAGTAAGGAATATAATCGGCTGTTTTTCTTATCTGATCAATAAAATAGTTAGCTGCTTTTATTGCATATCGCAGATATTTTTCGTTATGAGTATATCGATAGCTCATTGTCAACCCATAAATGGCCCATGCCTGGCCTCTTGCCCAACAGGAGGAATCACTGTAGCCCTGCCACGTTTTGCCGGCCAGGAATTTGCCGGAGGCGGGATCAAAATCCAATACATGATAAGTGCTTCCGTCCTTACGGAAACGATGTGCCAAGTCATTGTTCAGATGCGAAACTGCCATGTGTGAAAAGGAACTATTGTGAGAATTTTTAGCAGCCCAAAATAGCAGTTCCAGATTCATAAGATTGTCTACAATTACCGGATAATGCCAGGGGCCGTTGTCCCATGAACGGATACTGCCAACTAACGGATCAAACCTATTGCTTAAAGTTTTTGCTCCCTGAAGCAAAATATTTTTATAAGCACTGTCGTGAATGAGATTAAATCCATTTCCAAATGAAGTATATAAAATAAATCCAAGGTCATGTTTATTTGTTAACCATTGTGCCGGAGCCAGTGTGGCAGTCAATTCTTTTGCGTAATCACCCCACTTTTTATTTTTAGTAAAGCGGTAGAGATACCATAAAGCGCCTGCAAAAAAACCGCTTGTCCAATCTTTATAAGTTACCGACTTAACATTATTGTTCTCATCAATACTATAAAGATGAAGATTGCTGTCCCTTTGTTGATTTATATATGACTGATATTGGGATGTGGCCAGATTCAAGATTTTTTCCACAGGAATTGAATTGTTAGATTGTGCAATCGCATGGGTTAAAATCGGAAAAAGGGAACCGTAAACAATACAAATTTTATAAATTTTTGTAACACTCATAAGCATAATTGGCTTTGAATAAAATTAATGATATAAATTAGATATGGATGATTAAAGCATTCAAAACTAAGTAAGCTTTTACGGAAACGTTTCCGTATAAAAAGGCGATGTCTTTAATAAAATATTTCAAATTTGCTAACAACAACAATTAATATTCATTTCTGATTATATCCTTTTAGAATTATAGGTGTCTTAAAAAGAGTAAATAGAGATCCCATGGCGAATAGGCTATTGTTTTCAATTTTAGACGGACGATCAGCAAGACCTGCTTTTGGTGTTGCAACTGAAACTTTTCGAAATGAGACTTGAGATAGTACGATTTGATAAACACCGGTTCGTGAAGATTGTCGAAAATGATATTTTAAAAATATTCCCCAACAAAATCAAAGCACCTAACATTCAATGAATGAAGAAACAAAATATGACTAATGTGGCATCCTCACTAATAAAAAAAAGTGTCTTGACGCTTTCGCTTTTCGTTTTATTGAAGATGTCTTACGGTCAAAATATATTGCAATATGTTCAACCTTTATCCGGCACAGCTCCATCCACTACAATGTCAGCCCTCAAACATAGTGAGGCAGGCAGCGAAGGAAATGCTAACACGATCCCTTCTGTGGGCATGCCTTTTGCAATGACGCAGTGGACCCCTCAAACGAGAACAACAGAGAATAAATGTATTCCCCCATATTTTTATAAAGATTCTGTGCTCTCGGGCTTTAGGGGCACCCATTGGCTTAGCGGTTCCTGCACGCAGGATTATGGCAGCTTTACCGTTATGCCTGTTGTTGGCGGGTTGGAAACAACTGCAAAAAAATATTCAGTTGGATTTTCGCATAATAATGAAGTAACCACACCCGCTTATTATAAATTAACCACACAGAATTTTATTGCGGAAATCTCGTCTACACTTCGTTGCGGTATCATGCAATTTACCTCACTCAAAAATGATAGTTTGTATTTATTAATTATACCCAATAGTGACTTGTCTGAAAGTTTTATAAAAGTCGATGCTGCTACGGGGGAGGTATGGGGATATAATCCCGTGCATCGTATTTACCAGGGATGGGGCCAGCCTGCTGGATTTAATGGATGGTTTTGTATTAAAATTGAGAGAGCAATTGTAAGTAAAGGAACCTTTAGCGGCGATGAAATTTTTACTATCGATAGCGTGATTAACAAAAAAAACATGGGTGGATATGTTGGCTTTAATCTGAAAAAAGGAGAAAAAATTGTAGTCAAAATTGGTACATCTTTTAGCAGTCTTGAAGGAGCCAGGAAAAATTTAAGCACTGAAATTGGAACTAAAAATTTTAAGCAAATAGAAACAATTGCGCGACAAACCTGGAACAATGCGCTATCACGGGTAAAAGTTTTCGGTAACAATATCCAGTATAAAAAAATATTTTATACTGCAATGTACCACGCAATGGAATTGCCCAGGCTATACAATGATGTAGACGGAAACTATCCTAAATTTTCAGGAAATTATGAATTGATGAACAGCGGTCGGAGAAATTACTATGATGATTTTTCTATGTGGGATATATTCAGGGCACAATTACCATTGCAGGAATTGCTGCAGCCTGCACGTTGCGATGATATGGTTCAATCATTGATCAATAAAGGAGAACAGGGAGGCTGGCTGCCTATTTTTCCATGTTGGAACAGCTATACTTCTGAAATGATTGGTGATCACGCAACCGCTTTCATCGCTTCTGCTTTTGCAAAAGGCATTCGTAATTATGATGTGGATGAGGCGTATAGACTAATGCGTAAGAATGCCTTCGATGTTCCCGGGGAAAAAGATTACTTGAATGGGAAGGGGCGAAGAGCTTTGCCTTCTTATTTAACATATGGTTTCATTCCAACTGAAGATAGTGTTCCCATTGCGTTTCATAAAAAAGAACAGGTGAGCCGCACTTTGGAATATAGTTACGACGATTATGCGTTGTATACAATCGCAAAAGATTTAAATAAAAAAGATGATGAACAGAAACTGCTTCAAAGGTCATCTAATTATAAAAATGTTTTTGACACATCATCTGGAATGGTTCGTAGCCGGTATAAAAATGGTAGCTGGTATTCACCGTTCAATCCTGATTCAAGGCAATTTTATATTACTGAAGGAACACCCAGGCAATATACTTTTTATGTTCCACAGGATGTACCCGGGCTGGCCGGGCTAATGGGTGGCAGAGATCAATTAGAAAAGGAACTGGACAGCTTATTTGATAAAGACGAATACTGGCATGGCAATGAGCCGGGACATCAGATTCCGTTTATGTATAATTACACAAACGCACCCTGGAAATCGCAGAAAATTGTACGAAAAATCCTGAGAGAAGAATACAGTGATGGTCCGGGCGGTTTGAGTGGAAATGATGATGCGGGTCAAATGAGTGCCTGGTATGTATTTGCTGCGATAGGGTTCTATCCCCTTGATCCGGTTTCGGGGAATTATTTATTAGTTTCTCCATTATTTGATACTGTAGAAATTAAATTGCCAGGCAAAAAATTATTTAAAATAATTACGCATAAAACTAACCCGGATGCTCAATATATAGAAGAGGTAAAATGGAATGGAAGGAAATATGATAAAAATTATTTGCCACATACTTTAATAAATAGCGGTGGTAAACTCGAGGTTTGGTTACAAGGTGAACCGTCTGCATGGGGTTCTGATACAAAACAACAGCCTAAAAGTTTAGTCAATTGACACGTATAGCGCTTCCCAATCTCAGTGTCTTTATGTAATGAATGACGAAGTTGAAAATTTCAATGTTGCGGTAGAAATTTTTTCGTGGCGCTGCATTTTAATTACTGAGTAAAAATCTTTAGAATGCCTGAAAACATGCTGCTAGCATTGAAATCAAAATCCCTTCCTCTGCATTTGGACTATCGTTAAATGAGGTTTTTGGAATAATGACAATGTCCGTTATTCTTCCATTTCAAAAATTATTCATTTCTTTCCCATTTGACGCGGGTCCTTTGAGTTTATTCCGATTCGTCAAAATGATAATAGTTGCTAAAACAGCAATAATGACCGTTAACGCGATAAGGTATATGTAGCTTTTTGAGACGTCAGGTGCAGTAGAAGTATTGTCCAGAGTTTGTAGATGATAGGTCGGTATCACCCAACTGAATAAATAGGTTTGTGCTAAAACAATCAAGCAAGTGAAGGCCAACAAAATGAAACTATGTTTCAGCGTAAATCTGAATAATTTCGATTCATCTCCTACAAGGTTACCGGCTGCTGCAGCAACCGCAATAGAAGAGGGCGAAATCATTTTACCGATGACTCCTCCCGAAGTATTGGCGGCAACCGTTATTACAGGATCTATCCCTATAGAAGTGGCGGTAACGCTTTGAAGCTTACCAAACAGTGCATTGGAAGAAGTATCCGAACCTGTAATAAATACACCCAGCCATCCCAGAACAGGCGCAAATAAAGGAAATAAATAACCAGTCTTCGCAAGGGCCAGGGCTACTGTTAATATAATTCCTGAATCATTCACGAGGTAGGCGAAAGCCAATATGGAAGCAATAGTTATGATCGGAAAAAGAAGTTGCCTCAGCGTTGCTAAAAATATTTTAGCACTACTCTTGAAACTCAATCCTACCAATGGAATCGAGATAATGGCTGATAAAAAAATGGTAGTTCCGGCAGCTGATAGATAATTGAATTTAAAAATGTGCGGAATTAATTTGCCATGTGCGCTCATAATCACGTTGTGAATTCCTGGAAATTCGAATACTACCTGCCCGAAAGAATTTAAAAATTCTTTTATTGGTTGCAATCCCCATGCAATGATCATAATGGTTAATACAATAAATGGCGACCAAGCTCTAATCACCTGGGCAATTGAATATCTGATCCTTTCATCAATTGAGTGCGGAGTTTCATTGGCAAACCTCCACGTATTTTTTGGTTTCCAAAATTTCAAGAAAATGATCAAGCATATTATCGAACCAATGCCGGCAAGAATATCAGGCAGAGCCGGTCCGATAAAATTAGAACAAGCCCATTGTATTAAAGAAAAAGACAGCCCGGAAACGAATACGGCAGGGAAAACTTCGCGTGTTTTTTTTATTCCGCACATTAATATTACCAGGTAAAATGGAAGTATCAGGGATACTATCGGAAGCGTTCTTCCGACCAATTGTGAAATAGCCATTTCAGGAATTGACGTCACTTGTGACGCAACAGTGATAGGAATTCCGATAGAACCAAAAGCAACAGGAGCAGTATTAGCAATAAGACAAATGCCTGCTGCGTAAAGTGGATCAAATCCCAATGCAACAAGCATAGCCGCGGTTATGGCTACCGGAGCTCCAAATCCTGCAGTGCCTTCCAAAAAAGCTCCAAAAGAAAAAGCAATTAATAAAGCCTGCAACCTTCTGTCGGAAGTTATGGATGCCATATAATGTTTAATGATCTCAAACTGCCCGCTCTTTACAGTAATATTAAATAAAAACAGCGCTGCTATAATTATCCAGCAAATTGGAAATATGCCGTAAAGTGCACCATTCGCTACTGATAGAATTGATAATTTGACGGGCATTCCATAAACAAAAATGGCGATCAAAATCGCAATCAAAGTAGCCAATAAACTAGCCTTATAACCTTCCATTTTTTTTATAAGCAATGCCCAAAATATAAAAAGAATAGGGACTAACGCAACCAATACTGACAATGCCAAATTATTAAACGGATCGGTTACCTGGGACCAGGGCATAGATTATTTTTTTATGAGTATTCGTTTAACCATACTAATTATAAGAAACCAGATGAAATTGTTTTTACTTTTTTACTTTTGATACTTTACTAATTGTTGCTTCCACAACTTATGTAACAAGCCATACAAACATTAATATAAATATTCCTAAGGCCTTAAATTCGGGTACATATCACCGTCCTAATGGCACTATAACAAATGTGTTTACTATTACAAATACAAATTTTTAAAGCCTTGCTGCGAAATGGTATCTTCATCAAACTAAACCGTCTTGAAAAAAGTTAACTTTTATTGGTTTACTAAGATAATTCATCCTGAGTAGGTTAATAAAAAAATTGTTTGTTGTGCGTTAGTGACCAAAAATAGAAATTTTAGTTATTTATTCGTTTACTATCATAGCAAGAATTTTGAATTAAAAAAAATCGAAAAACAAGCGGAACTTATTTAATTTCATATTCGAAAAGTAATTTCATACTGATTTTATGAAAAGAGTTTGCGTTTTGCAACCGGATTATGCTACCTCTGATGTAGATTATAAAAACTATGATCCGCCAAGAAATTTATCAGCTCTGTTACCAGGGTCTATAACAGATCATGTTTTCTTAAACAAGCTCTCCGTATATCGTCAATTGCGGGAACTGAAAAAGAAAAAGTACGATATCTATGTCAATTTATGTGAAGGATACCTTGACTGGTCGGTGCCTTCCATAGATGTAGTTCATTGTCTTGAATTATTAAATCTTCCTTATACCGGCCCCAACGTGGCTCTTTATGATCCTTCCAAAGAATTGATGAAATACATTGCTTATGGCTGCGATGTAAAGACGCCCGCTTTCATAATAGTAACTGTGGAGAATGCAAATGAGAATACAAGTTCACAATTAAAGTTTCCTCTTTTTATAAAACCTGCCAAAGCTGGCGACAGCCTTGGAATTGATGATGATTCCCTTGTAAATAACCAATCAAAACTTTTTGAAAGAATTCATTTATTATTAAAAGAATATGATGAGGTACTGGTAGAAGAATATATTGCCGGAAGAGAATTTACCGTGCTTGTTGCTGCTAATGCGGGTTCTAAAGATTGTACGGTTTATACTCCGTTGGAATTTGTTTTTCCTGAAGGGAAGCAATTTAAGACTTACGCTCTTAAAACTTCAGAGTTGCATAAAGAATGTAATGTCCCTTGAAAAGATGAAGCGCTTTCCAAACAGTTAAAGCTTGCAGCCGCCAGGATATTCAAAGAATTTAACGGAGTGGGGTATGCGCGTATGGATTTTCGTGTAAATGATAAAAAAGAAATATTTTTTCTTGAAGTCAATTTTTCTTGTTCCGTATTTTACGATGACGGTTATGAAGGTTCTGCTGATTATATTTTAATGAACGAACCTGGCGGAAAGCGTGCGTTCCTCGAACACATCATTGATGAAGGGATTTATCGTTATCAGCAAAAACAAAAAAAATATTCATTAATGGGAAACGCGATTTCCGGCTATGGAATTTATGCAAACAAAGATATTTTGAAAGGTGAGATTATTTTTCAGAACGAAGGAAAATCGCACAGGCTCATTACCAAAAAATATGTGGACGAACACTGGAATGCTGAAGAGGTCAGCGTTTTCAGGAAATATGCATGGCCTGTTGGGAATGATGTGTATGTTCTATGGGATGAAGATCCTGCAGGCTGGGCTCCTCAAAATCATTCATGTGCACCTAATACAGCCTTTGAAGGTCTGAATGTAAAGGCTATAAAAAATATAAGAGGAGGAGAGGAACTTACTTTGGATTACACGACTTTTTTGGATAAGGAGATGGAAAGCTTTATATGTAATTGCGGAGCTCCAAATTGTAAAAAAATAATACGTGGTTTATAATAAAATTCTATTTTTAATTTGAATGAAGATAATTATTATAAGCGCATGATAAACATGATGTGAAATGTTGTTTTGTTGACGTGTCAAGTTTGAAAAACGAATAGTTTTCGTTTTTATGGTAAAATAAAAATCCGGGCTATTTATGGCTTTGCTGTACGTGGTTCCATTAAAAAAAAGAATAGTTAGAAAATGCCTTTAGTGAGTTATGTACTGATTTTAATAGGAATATTTTATTTAATAAAATCTTCTGCTTCTATAAAATCGTCTCCTAAAAAGATGACATTCACGCGTAAAATACTCTCGCCGAAACAGTATTTATTTTATCGAAGACTTACCGGTATCATGGCTATTGTCTTGGCCATTATCCTGGCAACCGTTTTAAGAAAATAAAATATTGGTGGTAACTAAAACCCCCAATATTTTTGATTTAAAAGGTTTTAAACTGGTGTGTTTAAAAGGAAAGAATGTAGGGTAGAAGATATAAAACGGGCAAAGAATCATTCAAATGAAATGTTGCTCATTTTGAAAAATAAAATTTGATATTCTTTCCGCAGGCGTTTTAATTAGTAAATGTCTGCCGGAATTTCTTTTTTCATTTCCTGCTTTATGAAATTGATCCTGCCATCGTTTTCTAAAATAATGCTTGCAGAAAAATTTTCTAAAATTTCCAGTTGGTGCTGTTTGTGCGCTTCTATTAACAGCGTTTCATCCTGATGAATATTCACCATCCTGTCAGAAAAAGTAATGCGGCCTTTTCCCTTTCTACAAATAATAAGTGCGTCCGAAGTAGCTTCGTGCAAAGGCATTTTTTCACCAATATTCAAGCTAACATTGAGCACTTTATATTTCTCGCAGTTATAAATTTCTTTCATTTCCATAAATAATATTTTTAGAATTCAAAGTTATGAACTTCCTTCTAATAAAAGTATTTAATTACTTTTATTGTTCGTGATTTTATTGCGAAATGAGAAATTTTTTTGAAGGGAACCTTTGCATAGCAGTTCTTCGATTGGAGTAAACAAAGAAATAATTGCAATTCTTATTTTTGAGTATGAGAGAGAAGATCAAATTTTTATCATCATAAAAAGGCCATTACAATTTTATTACAACATTTCACTTGGCGCTTTCTCTATAAATCTTTGGGCTTAGCCCGGTAATGTTTTTAAAAAGTTTATTAAAATTAGAAACCGTCTTATAACCACAGTTATAAGCTACTTCGGAAATGCTCCAATCGGTATCCAACAAATATTTGCATGCCGCGGAAATGCGCGCTTCATTAAGATATTCTACAAAACTTTTGCCCGTTCTTTTTTTGAACAGGCGGCAAAATGATTGCGGCGTAAGACTGGAAATATTGGCTATCGTGCTTAGGCTTATGTTGTCTTTGAAATTTTGTTGTACATATTTATATACTGCTGATAAACGATCGGTTTCTGAATGTTTTAATTGCGCTTTATATCCATCGCTGGTGATAAAACTAATATCTTTCGACCGTGAAAGAATGTGCATAATTTCAAAAAGCCCAATCACTTTTTCAAAATCTTTTTTTAATAACAGATCCTTTAATTTATGGGCAATGACCTCTTTTGTATTTCCCATAATACGCATTCCTTTTTCACCTTTTTGAAAAAACTCATTCAGCGTTATCGCCTCTTTCATATCATAAAAACCTTTACTGAAAATATTTTTATTAAAATAAAATATAATAGCTTTTGCTTTAAGATTAGAATTATCCCTATAAAAAATCTCGTCATTCATCCAGATATGGGGAAGATTACTACCGATAAAAACCATATCACCTGCCGCAAAAGGCTCAATAATATCGCCAATAATTCTTTTTCCGAAACTTTCAACTATATAAACTAATTCCATCTCGGGATGAAAATGAAATGGCGCTTTAAAAAAAGCGTCATCTCTCTCGATTAAAGAAAGGTAACTGTTAATACCCGGACTGATTTCTGTTTGAACAATCTTCATAATGTATTTCCCTGTTATAAAGATAATATAATGCAAAAGAAAGATAATATCGCCATAGTTATATAATTCATAATGGTTTAATTTGTACCGGATTTCAAAGCAAAGTTCGAACAGCTTAATTTTTTTAAAAAAAGAAACGAATATGAAATATTGTTTAGCCCTTGATTTAAAAAACGATGATGAACTGATTGCAGAATATGAGCGGTATCATCAGAAAGTATGGCCCGAAATAATTGATTCTATTAAGGATTCAGGAATTACAGGGCTTGAAATTTATCGTGTTAGCAATCGCCTGTTTATGATAATGGAAACGGATGAAAATTTTTCTTTTGAGAAAAAAAATGAAATGGACAATGCCAACGCCAAAGTGCAGGAATGGGAAACCTTGATGTGGAAGTATCAACAGGCGCTACCGGGGTCCAGGCCAGGCGAAAAATGGGTTTTGATGAATAAAATTTTTGACCTTAATCAATAAACTCCATCGCGTTACTGTGAATATAAAATGGTGAATCGCGGGTTGTGCATTGAAAGTTGAAAATTGAACTATAATTTTGAATATGGATATTGAGAATAAATATTTCTATTGCCTGAATAGGTTTGCCAGAGCGTTTTGTACGCGGCAAAGTAAGAAACGTAATTCCCTGAAATCGCCGTAGGTGCGGCATGTGAAAAAAATAAAATAATACGAATTTTAAAACCATGGATAATAAAATAACTCCCGAAAAAAAAGCACAAATTTTAAAAATACATCCAACCGATAACGTAATTGTCGCTTTAACCGATCTAAGGAAAAATGACATCGTAGAATTGAACGGGAAAGAATATTTATTAAAAGAAAATATTTCCGCGAAACATAAATTCTTCGAAAACGATATGAAAACCGGTGAAGAAATTTTCATGTATGGAGTTTTGGTAGGCAAGACACAGACAGACGTAGAGAAAGGAAGCCGCGTTTCAGTAGAAAATGTGAAGCACGCTGCCCAGCCTTATTCTTACAGAAATGTAAAACCTCATTGGCATGCGCCGGACGTGAGTAAATTTGTCAACAGAACTTTTAACGGTTATCATAGAAGCGATGGCAGGGTAGGTACGGCTAACTACTGGATATTTATTCCAACGGTTTTTTGTGAAAACAGGAATATGGATGTCATTAGAGAAGCGCTACAAAATGAATTGGGCTATGGCGTTACTGATAAATATAAATCATTTACCCGTGATTTGGTAAATGCCTACGAAGAAAAAGAAGACATCGGTAAATTTGACCTTACACTTTCATCTAACCCAACGGGTAACAGAGTTTTTAAGAACATTGACGGAATAAAATTTCTAAACCACCAGGGAGGATGTGGTGGCATAAGGCAGGATTCAGAAATATTGGGCAAATTATTGGTTGCTTACGCAGATCATCCAAACGTAGCAGGAGTAACGGTCTTGAGTTTAGGATGCCAACATTTACAGGTGAATGATTTAAAAGAAGATGTCAAAAAACTTAACCCAAATTTTGATAAGCCATTTTTAATTTACCAGCAACAGCAAATACAAAATGAAGAAAAATTGATAACGCTTGCTATCCGCGAAACCTTTAAGAATTTAATAGAGGTAAATAAGCAGGAGCGAAAACCGGCACCATTAAGCAAATTGACTGTTGGCGTCAAATGTGGTGGCAGCGATGGTTTTAGCGGTATTTCTGCAAATCCATCCGTGGGCTATACTGCGGATTTATTGGTGGGCCTGGGCGCAAAAGTATTGCTTGCTGAGTTCCCTGAATTATGCGGTGTTGAACAAAATTTGATAGACAGGGCTGTTGATGAAAAGACTGCAGAAAAATTTATTCATCTTATGCAAACGTACGACGCTCAGGCTCATGCTGTGGGTTCAGGGTTTTACATGAATCCTTCCCCCGGTAATATTAAAGATGGTTTAATTACAGATGCCATGAAATCTGCAGGAGCTGCAAAAAAAGGAGGCACATCGCCCGTTGTTGATGTATTAGATTACACGGAACCCGCTACCAAACCAGGTTTGAGTTTAGTGTGTACACCGGGTAATGACGTGGAAGCAACTACCGGAAAAGCCGCCGCAGGCGCTACATTGATTTTATTTACAACCGGGTTGGGAACGCCAACAGGTAATCCTATATGTCCTGTAATAAAAATAGCTACCAATAGCAGGTTGGCAAAACGAATGCATGATATTATTGATATCGACACCGGGCCTGTAATCGACGGAGAAAAAACAGTGGAGCAAATGGGCCAAGAAATTTTGGAATATTGTATCCATGCAGCAAGCGGAGAAATAATTCCAAAAGCCGTTCAATTAAACCAGGATGATTTTATTCCTTGGAAGAGAGGTGTTAGTTTGTAGGAGTGCGAAGATTTGGAAATGAAAATGTTGAATAAATCTTTGCAGAGCGCGTCCCTCTCCATTGGAGAGGGGTTGGGGTGAGGCTATCAGGATGATTTTATTCCGTGGAAAAGAGGTGTTAGTTTGTAATTTATGCGAACACGAATTTTTATGACGAATTAACGAATTAACCAATAAACAAATTAACCAATAAAAATGTTCTCTTTAAAAAACAAAAAAGCAGTTATAACCGGTGCCGGCAGCGGGATTGGAAAAGCAATCGCAGTTTTATTTGCAAAGCAGGGAGCGGAAGTCCACATCATTGAATTGACCAATGAAAGTGCTAAATCATCGGTTGATGAAATTAAAGCCAATGGCGACAAAGTTTTTTCTCATGCTTGCAATGTGGCCAACCAAAAGGAAGTCATTACAACTTTTAAAGAAATTGGTGCGCATGATATCCTTATCAATAATGCCGGCATAGCGCATATAGGGAAAGCGGATACTACCAATGCAGAAGATTTTGATCGAATTGTAAGTGTAAATGTAAAAGGAGTTTATAATTGTTTGTTTGCTTCTCTTCCTCTTATGAAAACAAACGGTGGCGGAGTTATCCTGAATATGGCTTCCGTTGCCGCGTGGGTTGGCATTCCCGACAGGTTCGCGTATTCAATGGCGAAAGGCGCAGTGGCTGCCATGACTTTATCAGTAGCTAAAGATTATATTAATGAAAATATCCGCTGCAATTCTATTTCTCCCGGGAGGGTTCATACACCTTTTGTCGATGGGTTTTTACAAAAGAATTATCCGGGAAAGGAAAAAGAAATGTTTGAAAATTTATCTAAGACGCAGCCCATTGGAAGAATGGCAGAGCCGGGGGAAGTCGCTGCTTTGGCCTTATATTTATGCAGCGATGAAGCCTCTTTTATAACAGGAACAGATTATCCCATAGATGGTGGTTTTTTAAAACTAAATACTTAAAATTATTAAAATGAAAAATCTTCTTATTTGTTTATTTGCTGCAATAACTTTTACTAACAGTCACGCACAAACGTATTCTCCTTCGCCGCAAAATATTGCAGCGCGAAGCCAGTTCCAGGATGATAAGTTCGGCCTTTTTATTCACTGGGGAGTATTCAGTATTCTTGGTGATGCAGAGTGGGTGATGAACAATCAAAATATTTCGGTAAAAGATTACACCAGGCTGATGGGTTTTTTCAATCCTACTCAATTTGATGCGCACGCCTGGGTAAGCATGGCAAAAAATGCAGGGATGAAATACATTACTTTGATTACCCGTCACCACGATGGCTTTAGCATGTGGGATACTAAGTATTCTGATTTTAATATTATGAATACACCGTATCATAAGGACGTCGTAAAAATGATAGCAGATGAATGTCATAAACAAGGTATCCAGTTATTTTTATATTATTCTTTACTTGATTGGAGAAGAAATGATTATAGCTGGTGGACCGGCAGAACCGGCCAGGGCACGGGCCGTACGGTACATGGAGATTGGAACGATTACATAAAATTTATGGAAAATCAGTTAACGGAATTGCTAACTAACTATGGAAAAATTGCAGGGATTTGGTTTGATGGATACTGGGACCAAACCGCACCTGAAGGAGCGAAAGACAGAACGCCCAGGGTGGATTGGCATTTACCTGAAATTTACGCGCTCATTCATAAACTGCAACCACAATGCTTAATTGGCAACAATCATCACATGACCCCATTGCCCGGAGAAGATTTTCAAATGTTCGAAAAAGACTTGCCGGGGCAAAATAAATCAGGATTAAGTTTTCAAAAAGCATCTGACCAATTGCCTTTGGAAACCTGTGAAACAATGAATGGCTCATGGGGATTTAATATCAAAGATGATAATTACAAATCAGTTCCGGAGTTAATTCATTACATCGTGAATGCGGCAGGACGCAATGCGAATTTTTTATTGAATGTAGGGCCGATGCCAAATGGAATTATCCAGGAAGAATTCAGAGATACATTGAAAGAGATTGGTAAATGGATGGACAAATATGGTGAAAGTATTTATGGTACCCGCGGAAACATAATGCCACCGCAGGATTGGGGTGTTATTACTTCAAAAGATAAAAAAGTATATGTGCATATTTTAAAAGACTCAACCCAACCAGTAGTTATTTCCGGGATTAAAGGAAAAATAAAAAGTTGTAAATTGATGGGGACAAACCAGGAAGTAAAATATAAGCAGGATAAAAACGGCCTAGCTATAAACCTCGTTGAAATTCCTCTGGACAGTGTGGATACAATTATTGAAATTGAAACTAAATAACAAATAAAATCAGACTATGAAATTAATAAGATTCGGGAAAGCCGGAAAAGAAAAACCAGGAATAATTGAAGGAGAAAAATGGTATGATGTATCATCGTTTATTAAAGATTATGATGAGGATTTTTTTGCCAATGATGGGGTCAATAAGCTAAAGAAAATTGTAGCCGAAAATAAATTGCCGGAAGTTGATAGCAATCAGAGACTGGGTTGTCCTGTTCATAAACCGTCAAAAGTTATTTGCATTGGATTAAATTATGCGAAGCATGCCAAAGAAACCGGCGCGCAGGTTCCCAAAGAGCCGATAATCTTTTTCAAAGCTACCACCTCTGTTTCGGGACCAAATGATGATATTGTAATTCCAAAAAATTCTGTAAAGACAGACTGGGAAGTAGAACTGGCTGTGGTTATAGGAAAAAGGGCAAGTTATGTGGACGAACATGAAGCGATGGATTATGTAGCAGGATATTGCCTGCACAATGATGTGAGTGAAAGGGAATTCCAGATAGAAAGAGGAGGACAGTGGGTAAAAGGAAAGAGTTGTGATACCTTCGCACCTCTTGGGCCCTGGCTGGCAACGAAAGATGAAATTGAAAATGAAAATGATTTGCGTTTATGGCTCAACGTTAATGGCAAGAAAATGCAGGACTCCAATACAGATGATTTAATATTTAAAGTACCGTTTTTGATTTCTTACATCAGTCAGTTTATGACATTATTGCCAGGAGATATTATTTCTACCGGAACACCTGCCGGTGTGGGACTTGGTTTTAATCCACCGGTATATTTAAATGCAGGTGACGTGGTAGAATTGGGAATTGATGGGTTGGGCACGCAAAAGCAAAAGGTAAAGAATTGGTCAAAATAGTTTTTAAGATGATAGATACTCATGTACATTTCTGGAATTATAATAAAGTAAAAGATGCCTGGATTAACGATGATATGAAATTGTTGCAGCGGGATTTTCTACCTGAACATTTGCGTACCGAAATTAAAGAAAATAAAGTAGATGGTGTAATTGCAGTGCAGGCAGATCAAAGTGAAAAGGAAACTACATTTCTGTTTGAACTTGCAAAAAAAAATCCGGATATAAAGGGCATTGTGGGCTGGGTGGATTTGAAAAATGAAAATATTGAAGATAGATTGCTTTACTACTCACAATCTCCCATCATCAAGGGCTTTAGACATATTGTACAGGCTGAACCGGAAGGATTTTTGAACGATGAAAAATTTCTTAATGGTATTGGGTTGTTGGCGAAATTTAGTTTCACTTATGACATTTTGATTTATGAAAAGCAATTGCCGGAAGCTATTGCATTTGTAAATAGATTTCCGGAACAAAAATTTATTATTGACCATTGCGCCAAACCGGGAATAAAAAATAAAAGTATCAACGCGTGGAAAAAAGGAATGCAGTCCATTTCACAGAATAAAAATGTGTATTGTAAACTGTCAGGGTTAACTACAGAGGCTGATTGGATTAACTGGAAAGCAAAGGATTTTTATCCATACCTGGATTTTGTTTTTGAGTGTTTTGGAACAGACAGGCTAGTGTTCGGAAGCGATTGGCCGGTGATACTTATCAGTGGCACTTACACTAAATGGAAAAATCTTTTGGAAAATTACATGCGTACTTTTTCTGAAGAGGAAACGGCAAAAGTTTTTACAAACAATGCAATTGAATTTTATCACCTGCAACCGGATAACTGATGCCTGCTATCTCAAAACATCTTTTCTACATCAATGAATTGAAAACTCCGAAAAAAGATAATCATGCTTTCCGGCGGCAAATGGTATAGGCGAAGAAAATTATATGTTCATGCCTTTTGCCGGCATAATGGATTTGTTCTTTGCGGTCTAACGGTAATGGGTATGTTTTTTTTGAATATTAGCTTAGTTCATTAATTTTACTTCCATAAACGAAGCCGGATCTATTGAAAGATCTTTTTCCATTGAGCCTGGCGCTTCCGCAATATCAATTTGTACTGCTGATTTACTTTCTTTCACCTGCCATATATATAGCTCTTTATTTTCGAAGGCCCATTGACAAATTTCAGGAAGCATCCTCGGTAACTGCCCATCCCAGCAGGCTTCCCGCAGGTATTCTGTTTCCGTGTAAATTTTATTGTTGTTCTTCAGCTTTACCAGGCATTGATTTGACGAAAAGGAAGTGCCTGTCATAATTAAAATCTCCTGTTGCAGATGTGTCGCCATAATTCCCAATTTTTTAAATCTTATTGACTAAGACGTTGAATAAATTAGTATTACAGATTAATTCTTCTGTAAACCATGAAATTGGAAAAGGCTTTAAAAATAGATATTGATGGAGTTTACAACGGTAAGTCGCTGTGCAAACAAAGAACTAAAAAAAAGTTGAATTATGAAAGCATTTTGCTGAATTTTTTTAATTCAGCGATATCTGAAGCAGAAAGCGCTTCGTTGTTGTTGTACTTTGCTTGTAAAAACAATACTCTTTTGTGTTGAGGGTATTTTGAAAGTATTTGCTCAATTAATTTGCCCGAAGTTTCATCTTTCTCAAACATGGGCTTATTTTCAGGCAGCTCAGACTTTTGCCTGGTTGGCATTTTCTTAATGATAGATTCCAGCGCGGCAAGCCGCCCTGGAAGAACGCCATTTATTTTTGACGCCTTATCATACAAACCTTGTAATTGTTTTTTGCTCAACCATCCCCGTCTTTGGTACTGCTGATAAATACTGATGACAAATGTAGATACGGGAAACGCCATGATGCAATCTTCCAGCAGCATATTAATAATATCAAGTTTGGGTTTGTTCTGTTGCATTTTAATCTGATTGGAATTAAAACAAATGTAGGAAAGCCTTGCGTGATATATAAAAATTAAAAACCCACCTTTCACAAAGCGGGTTTTTAATTAATTATTGTCAATTATCAACTGAATTAATACCTGTACATATCAGGCTTATACGGTCCTGCTTTAGGAATATTTAAATATTTACTTTGTACCGTAGTAAGTTCATCCAATACTACACCAATTTTTTTCAGATGTAGGCGGGCAACTTTTTCATCCAGGTGTTTTGGAAGAACATACACCTTGTTTTCGTATTTGTCAGAATGTTGCCAAAGTTCCAACTGAGCTAAAACCTGGTTGGTAAATGAATTACTCATGACAAAACTTGGATGGCCTGTGGCGCAACCTAAATTTACCAAACGGCCTTCTGCTAAAACAATAATATCATTTCCGTCGATGTTGTATTTATCTACCTGCGGCTTGATAGTATCTTTTGTTTTGCCATAATTTTTATTCAGCCATGCCATATCTATTTCAATATCAAAATGCCCGATGTTGCAAACAATAGCTTTGTCTTTCATTTCTTTAAAATGTTCTTCGGTAATCAAATCACGACAACCTGAAGCCGTAACAATTATATCAGCCTCTTTTACCGCATCAATCATTTTCTTCACTTCATAACCATCCATTGCGGCCTGCAAAGCGCAGATGGGATCAATTTCTGTTACAATTACTCTTGCTCCGGCACCGCGCAAGCTTGCAGCGGATCCTTTGCCTACATCTCCGTAACCACCTACTACTGCTACTTTTCCGGCCATCATAACGTCGGTTGCTCTTCTAATAGCATCTACAAGACTTTCTTTGCAGCCGTATTTGTTGTCAAATTTAGACTTGGTAACAGAATCATTAATGTTGATAGCAGGAACAGGAAGCGTACCTTTTTCCATTCTTTCATAAAGCCTGTGAACGCCTGTTGTGGTTTCTTCTGATAATCCTTTTACGTGCTGAATCAATTCAGGGTATTTATCGAAAACCATGTTGGTTAAATCACCGCCGTCGTCCAGGATCATATTCAAAGGGCGATCGGCACTTCCGAAAAATAATGTTTGTTCAATACACCAGTCGCTCTCTTCCTGGGTTTGGCCCTTCCACGCGAACACGCCAATGCCTTCAGCAGCAATTGCGGCAGCGGCCTGGTCTTGCGTAGAAAAAATATTGCAAGAGCTCCATTTCACTTCTGCCCCTAATTCTATCAATGTTTCAATAAGTACAGCGGTTTGAATGGTCATGTGAAGACAGCCTGCAATGCGGGCGCCTTTCAAAGGTTTTTGTTTACCAAATTCTTCCCTGAGCGACATAAGCCCCGGCATTTCTGCTTCGGCCAATTTTATTTCCTTGCGGCCCCACGCTGCAAGGCTCATATCTTTTACTTTATTTTTAAGACTAAAATCAATGGTGTTTTTTGTAACTGCTGGCATAGTAATGAGTTTATTTTTTAAGAACGCAAAAATACAAATATTAGAATGTAATACTGTTGTATCTAAATATTTTAGGATAGATTTGTATAAATTGCCTTAAAAAAAGAATAAAAGATAAATTTTGTATGAAATCTTTGACAACAAAAGAAGAAGTAACAACCCCGGATTATAAGCCGGATAAAAAAGACCTTTCAATTTTAAGATTACTGCAGGAGAATGCCAGGATAACCGTAAAGGAAATTTCAGAAAAAGTTCACCTGAGTACCACGCCCGTACATGAACGTATCAAGCGAATGGAAGAAACCGGAATCATAAAACAATATGCCACATTGGTTGATAATGCAAAAGTAAATAAAGGCCTGACGGTCATTTGTTACGTCTCCTTAAAACAACATGGAAAAAATGCCGGGGTAAAATTTATAAAAACAATTAATGAATTAAATGAGGTAATTGAATGTTATAGCATTTCGGGAGAATTTGATTTTATGCTGAAAGTAGTTTGTGAAGACATGAACGCATATTATGATTTTCATGTAAACAAATTAAGTGAAATAGAGAACGTAGGCCATTTACAAAGTATTTTTGTGATGGGTGTTATAAAAGAAACGCACCAGGTGATTTGGGAGGAAGTTTAATTGTTTGATGATTGAATTATTGTTGAATTGCTAAGTTGTTGTATTTGTTGAATCGTTATTCAAAAAATGAAAATCATTATTATTTGTTTGTTGACTGGAAGGCCTCATCCCTCCTGGTAGCTATCGGGATCTCCGAAAGAGAAGGATGCGCTTTATTAGAAATCATGAAATTGTGTAGATTAGTGCAATTAGTGGCAAAAGATTAAAGCCAAATTTAATTTCTATGAACCAATTTGATATCGCAAATACCCGATTAATCTCACAACAAATTACGGGAACGGAATTGAAATCTGCCAAAGAAATTGTAAGCTGGATGGGCGCTATGCAGGCACAGGATTTTAATATGGCTAAGTGGGCAATTGGTCTTCGGTTAAATAACGCAAACGAAAAAGACATAGAAGCTGCGATCAATTTCGGAGAAATCATAAGGACGCACGTCTTACGTCCAACGTGGCATTTTGTTGCTGCTGAAAATATTTATTGGATGATTGAATTGACAGCGCCAAGGCTGAAAGCCTCAATGAGAGGAAGGCTACATCAACTGGAGTTAACAGAAAAAGTTCTAAAAAAAAGCAACAAAATAATTGAGCAGTTTTTACGCAACGGCAAACACGCAACGCGTAAAGAATTAGTAGGTGAACTCAATAAAGCAAAAATAGCAACTGATGAGAATCGTCCATCGCATATTTTATTGAACGCGGAATTGGACAAAATTATTTGCAGCGGAAAGATGAACGGAAAGCAAACAACTTATGCCTTATTAAGTGAAAGAGTGCCAAAACCAAAACCGCTACACAAAGAAGAAGCATTGAAGAATCTTGCCTGCCAATATTTTCAAAGTCATTGCCCTGCAACATTACACGACTTTGTGTGGTGGTCGGGGTTGTCGGTTACAGATGCAAAGCATGCGTTGGAAATGATAAACGATGATTTTATTTCTGAAAAGATAGATTCTGAATTATATTGGTTTCCAAATGCATTTTCTATCCCAAAAAAATTTGACAAATCTATTTTTTTATTACCCGCTTTTGATGAATTCCTGATAAGCTATAAAGATAGAGCCGCAGCAATAATAAAGGAACACCAGGGAAAAGCGTTTTCCAATAATGGAATTTTTTGGCCCACCATCATCGTTAATGGACAAGTAGCAGGTTTATGGAAACGTGAAATAAAAAAAGACACATTAATAATTGAAGCCGGTTTTTTTGACAAGAAAAATAAAGTATCCAATCGTGATTTGACAAAAGCAGGTGAGAGAATCGCTACGTTTCTGAATCTGAAAACTAAATTCGTGTAAGCTTTTCCGTTTATTCAGCCATGTTATCCAAAATAGCGAACAACATCTTCCTGTTTGTTGCAAACAAATTTTGACGCTGAGAAATTTCATTTTTGGTTTGTATATATTTCGCGCTTACCAATTCTGACGCTCCATTCTCAAGCATTTCTTTTAGACTTTGTTCATTCATTTCCAAATGAAACTGAAGTCCCAGTATTTTTTTATTATAGAGGAATGCCTGGTTTTTACAAGCTTTAGATTGTGCGAGATGAACAGCTTCGCGGGGTAAATCAAAAGTATCACCATGCCAATGGAAAACGGTAGCCTGGTTTTCAAAATTTGAAAATAATTTGTTTTGCTGACCTTCTGAAGTCAATGCTACAGGAAACCAGCCGATTTCTTTATAAGCGTTTTGATAAACTTTTGCGCCCAGTATTTCGGCCAATAATTGAGCGCCGAGACAAATGCCAATGATTGTTTTGCCGGCCTGAATAGCTTTTTTAATAAATTGTTTTTCTGCTGCAAGCCAACTAAATTTTTCTTCTTCATATACGCTCATCGGACCGCCCATGATGATTAACCAATCCATATCCGAAAGTTCGGGTAAGGCAGGATCTTCATAGAATTTGGTAGATGAAATTACATGCCCCTTTTCGACGCACCACGCTTCAATATTCGCCGCACCCTCAAAGAAAATGTGCTGAAAAACGTGTATCCTCAGGGGTTTATAATTCGTGTTAATTGGTGTCATGCGGGCATTGTTTTATAAATTGTAACGAAACGCTCATCCTAAAATTAACCAACAGGCAGCAATTCTAAATTTTTAATTTCTTTGAATGATGACACGGCTTCTTCAACCCTGTTTTTCGGAATCCCGGTCTCTATCTTACAGAATAATTGCATTTCATTTTTGTGAATTGTGCAATTGTATTGTTTTAGAATCCGCATTACTTCATTCATTTCCGTATAATTAAAATGCAACTCATAATTAATTTCAACCGCTTTCTGAACGACAGGTGTGCACTGCAAAACCAATGATGCTGCAGTTTTATAAGCATTAATTAAACCGGGCACACCCAGCAAAGTTCCGCCGAAATAGCGGACAACAACAATTAAAATATCTGTAAGTTGTTTGGAATCTATTTGCCCTAAAATCGGTTTGCCCGCCGTGCCTGCTGGTTCGCCGTCATCACTTGCCCTGAAATGATTACCGTCAGTCCCTGTTCTGTAAGCAAAACAATAATGAACGGCTTTTGGATGCTCCTTTTTTAATTCTGATACTATTTTTTTTAAGTCACCCGTATTTTTCATGGGAAAGGAGTAGGCTAAGAATTTACTTCCCCTGTCTTTGAATTCTGCTACAGCACTGCTCTCTATCGTAAAATAATAATCCATAATTTCTTTCTTTTCATTAATCGTGATGTTGATGCGCGATTATAACAACTTAACCATAATCTTCTCAATGTCGGCAAAGATTAATTTTTTTAGTAGATATTTAAAATCCAAAATAAGTTTTAAAAAATACGGATTGCAAATAGTAATATTGCCGTCACAGCAGGCAAACAAAAAATGCAAAAAATGATTTTTGAAAATACGATTGAATTTGCCCGTCAATTGGACAATAGAGATCCTTTGAAAAGTTTCAGGGAACAATTTTATATTCCTTTATTACATGGCAAAGAGAGTATTTATTTTAATGGAAATTCCCTGGGACTGCAACCAAAATCTGCACAGGAATATGTTTTAAACGAAATGGAAAACTGGGCTAACTATGGCGTAGAAGGCCATTTTCATGGAAGAAATCCATGGATAAATTATCATGATTTATTTCCGGAAAAACTATCGCCAATAGTGGGAGGGTTGCCGGAAGAGATTGTAGTGATGAACCAGTTAACTATTAACCTGCATTTGCTGCTAATTACATTTTACCGGCCTGGTAAAAATCGTTTTAAAATTATCTGCGAAGAAAAGGCTTTCCCATCTGATCAATACGCGATTCAATCCCACTTGGAATTACACGGTCTTGATCGTGCCGATGCTTTGGTTGAACTAAAGCCCAGGACAGGGGAACATTTTATTAGAAATGAAGATGTACTTTCTGCGATTCATAAAAATAGAAATGAGCTTGCTTTGGTGATAATAGGAGGCGTTAATTATTATTCAGGACAAGTGTTTGATATGAAATCAATAACCGAAGCAACACATGCTGCAGGCGCTGTTTGTGGTTTTGATCTGGCGCATGCCGTGGGCAACATTGAATTAAAGTTGCACGATTGGAATGTGGATTTTGCTGCGTGGTGCTCTTACAAATATTTGAATTCGGGTCCGGGCGGGATAGGAGGGGCGTTTATACATCAACGTTATATAACAGATAAATCTCTCCTGAGGTTGGCGGGCTGGTGGGGAACAGATAAGCATGAGCGCTTTCAAATGAAAAATGAATTTAACCCAATACCAACTGCTGAGGGCTGGCAGGTAAGTAACAGCGCGATTCTGAACATGTCAGTGCATTTGGCGGCGATTGACATGATTGAAAAAGCAGGCTTTGTGAATATTCTTGAAAAAGGAAAATTATTGAGTAAATACCTGGTTTTTATTTTAAATGAAATTAATAATGGTGCTGCAAGAAAAGTTCTTGAGATCATTACGCCGCAAGCGGAAAATGAGCATGGCTGCCAGGTATCGATGTTGGTGCCCGAAAATGGAAAAAAGCTTTTTGAATTTTTAAATAAAAACGGTGTAATTGCGGATTGGCGCGAACCAAATGTAATACGTGTAGCTCCAGTGCCATTGTACAATTCTTTTGAAGAAGTGTTTCGTTTTGGAGAAATAATAACGGTGTTTTTAAAAGATGAAAAATAATATCAAAAATTAAATAAAGATGTACCGGCATTCTTATTATACAGAACAAGATGAAAGAATAGTTCTTGAATTCATGCAAAAAAATCCTTTCGCAATCGTTACCGGCATTTTAAACGGGTTGCCCGTAGCCACGCATATCCCTCTTGAAATAAAAAAAGAAAACAAAGATTTGTTTTTGACGGGGCACATTATGAAAGAAACCGATCATTATAATGCTTTTCTGCAAAATGAAAATGTGCTGGTGATTTTTACCGGTCCGCATTGTTATGTAAGTGCAAGTTGGTATGTCACTAAAAATGTAGCTTCCACCTGGAATTATATGGACGTTCATGCCAAAGGGAAAATAAAAGTTACTGACGATGAGGGAACAAAAAAGATAATTGAAAACCTCACCAATCAATATGAACCGTACGAGAGTGAAGCGGCATTTCATAAGCTGCCGCAGGAATACGTAAATCGGATGTCAAAGGCAATTATCGGATTTCACATAAAAGTGGAAAGCCTGGAAAATGTTTTTAAATTAAGCCAAAACAGGGATGAGGTAACTAAGAAACAAATTATTGAAAATTTGAAAAAAACAAATGATTATTTCGCAGGGGAAATTGCTAAAGAAATGGCGCTTCGTACTTCGGCAGGCTCAGTATGACAAGCTTTGACAAGCTCAGTGATAAATAAATAAAAATTATGAACAGAAAATATCTAATACAGCAGATAAAGGAAAAGAAATCTTATTTGTGCGTAGGCCTTGATACAGACATAACAAAAATTCCTGCACACTTACAATCTCATCCCGATGCGGTTTTTGAATTCAACAAACAAATCATTGAGGCAACGAGAGATTTGTGTGTGGCTTATAAAATCAATACTGCTTTTTATGAAGCTGAAGGGGCCAAAGGTTGGGAAACGTTGGAAAAAACTGCCAATTATATTCCACATACTCATTTTAGAATCGCGGATGCTAAACGCGGTGATATAGGTAACACTTCTCATCAATATGCGAAAGCCTTTTTTGAAACAATTTCATTTGATGCCATCACCGTTGCGCCTTACATGGGCAGCGACAGTGTAAGGCCGTTTTTGGATTATGAGGATAAATGGACCATCGTTTTAGGGCTTACCAGTAATGAAGGAAGTAAAGATTTTCAACAGCAACGCATAAACGAAAATTTTTTATATGAAGAAGTAATCAGAAAAACATCTGAGTGGGGAACACCGGACAATCTAATGTTTGTTGTGGGCGCTACAAAAGCGGAAGATCTTTCCGGTATCCGGAAAATAATACCTGATCATTTTTTATTGATTCCAGGTGTAGGATTCCAGGGTGGAAGTCTTGCGGAGGTTTCTAAAAACGGGCTGAACAAAGATTGTGGGCTTTTGATAAATGTATCGCGGGCCATTATTTATGCCGGTAAAAAAGAAGATTTTGCGAAAGAAGCCCGTGCAATTGCATTAGAATATCAAACTGAAATGAAGGAATATCTCAACTTTTGATACAGGTTTACCGAATACTTTAAAACAATTGATTTTATAAATAGAAAAAAGGGTTTTTTGTTGCTCTACTGATGTCTTTCAACTACGAATTATTTTATCGGTATTGGGTTTGAAATGCACCCCGGTTTTTATTTTAAATTTTTCCAATCGCGGTGCAAATTGATCGAAAATAAAAATCAATGATATTGCCTTATTTATTGCAACAATATAATTTTATCAGTTCGAAAGCGCCCGAAAGTCAATCTTCCTGATTATCTCATAAGCTTTAACAGACTTTTTTATTCACGCTTCGATAACTTTACGTACATACATCCGGAAATGGATTCATTAATTTAAAAACCTACTGAAAAAAGATGAAACAGTTTAGTCGTTATTTATTTTTATTTCTTTTACCCTTATTTACTTACGCTTATGGAAGCTCATCCAAAAGCGCTGAAAAAGACTGGCATTTATTTGACGAAGCATTTAACAACCGGGGTACATTGGACACTGCTACTTTCGCCGCGGGTTGTTTTTGGTGTGTGGAAGCGCAGTTCAGCCAACTAAAGGGCGTAAAGAAGGTAACATCAGGTTTTACCGGAGGGCATGTAAAGAATCCTTCTTACGAAGAAGTTTGTACCGGCACGACAGGACATGCAGAAGCCTGCAATATTATTTATGATCCGTCAGTAATTTCTTATGCAGATTTGTTAGCCGCCTTTTTTACCGCGCATGATCCCACGCAACTGAACAGGCAGGGTAACGATGTGGGCACTCAGTATCGTTCCGCTATTTTTTATCATAATGCTTCGCAAAAAAAAGAATCGGAATATTATATCAAAAAACTAAACGATGCCAAAGCCTATAAAAACAATATTGTAACCGTTGTGCAGCCTTACACCGTTTTTTACAAAGCTGAAAACTATCATCAGGATTTTTACAATAAAAACCCTAACCAACAATATTGTAAATATGTGATACAACCGGAACTGGAAAAATTTCGTAAAGTATTTAAGGATAAATTGAAAAATCCATAAGATAGAGTGGTCGAAGCCGGTGTGCTGAGTTTGGTCCTCAACCACCTTCAAATGAAACTCGAAAGTGTATTCTTGGGAAGTACTAAAATTATTAATCAATGAAACTCCCGATTTTCTTAACATCTTTTTTATTTCTTTTTTTTATTAATGCGGGATGCCAGCAGCGCAACAAAGGAAAACAACATGTTGTGGCAGAGGGACATGAAAATAATCCTTATTACTCAAACACAGACACCTCGAAACTGAACGTGACCAACGTGGAATGGAAAAAAATTCTTCCTGCTGAATTATATGCTGTTGCAAGAGAAGCTGCCACACAAGCGGCTTTTACCGGTAAATACTGGAACAAAAATCCTAAAGGCACTTATTATTGTGCTGTGTGTGGTAATAAACTTTTCAGGTCTGATGCAAAATTTGCAAGTACCTGTGGATGGCCAAGTTTTTTTGAAGCTGTGCGAAAAAACAGTGTTCTTTACCGTGACGACAATTCTTTCGACATGCATCGGATCGAAGTTCTTTGTGCCCGGTGTGGTTCTCATCTCGGCCATATTTTTGACGATGGCCCCGCGCCAACTTATAAACGATTTTGTATGAATTCTGTTTCTTTGGACTTTAGGCCCGATAGCGGTTCATTGGTAAATAAATAAAGATTTTATTTCAGCTGATTATTGGTTTAGAAGTTTAGAAGCCTGCCTGCGGCAAGCAGAGGTTAGAAGTTTAGATGATATACTAAATAGGAAACTATTAACGGTTGATAAATATAACTTCAGTAATTTGACTTCTGAATATTCATAAAAAGCCAATGAGGCGTACCATAATTTTAGCTATTTTTCTAACTGTTGCTATCTTCTGTAAAGCACAAAACCTTGACAGAATATATTCTTTTATGAATGACGAACTTCCAGCACAAGAGTTTGGCAAATCTTCGTGGGGTATATTTCTTTTAGACCAGCCCGCAAATCCTGATAGTTCATATTGTAAGAAACTTATGCTACGGAAATTGAAGAATGTTCCGAAAAATATCCAAAGCCAGTTATATAAAAATTGCAGGGTATTAGTTAATAATCGGTCACAGAAATTTCATTGGGATCAGTCAAAAATGAAACATGCTATCATCGTTGCCGATACTAAACATAACTTGCCGCTTTCAATAATTTCAAAATTAAAATGGTCAACGCCCGATATTCAAAACGCAAAATATTGGATAAAAGAATGGAACAAATCGAAAATTGATGAAAGACTAATCAATTATTCAGGTATACCGGTATTTTCAGATGACGAACAATACGTTTTAATTTTAAGAGGGCAGGATGTAAGGAGTGAAGGTGGATGGGACACCATGTATATCTACAAAAAAGAAAACGGAAAGTGGATAGTTGCAGAACGATTGATACTATCGCAGATTTGAAAAATGGATTAGTGGGTAAATTTAAAGATAAAGCTGAAGCCAATTTCATCCATTTCACTACGCATAATTCGTCTGACTTGTTTCTAAAATATTTCCATTGCTTTTAGTCAATCATAAAATTTTGAATATTTTTAATCCAAATTAATTAATACGATGAATCAAATTATCGCTCTTTTCAAAAATGCATTGATGGCCTTTCTATTCGTCCCATCACTACTCTTTGCTCAAAACATAAAAACAGGAACAAGAAATGTAAACGTGAATTATGAAAGGCTCGCCAGGATTGACAGTCTTGTGAATAGCTACATTGCGCACAAATGGATCAATGGCGCTACTACTATCATAGTTAAGGATAACCAGTTGGTACAATATAAAGGCTATGGTTATGCCGATGTTGACTCCAGGAAACTAATGCAAAAAGATGAGCTCGTTAGAATTGCTTCACAAACCAAAGCTATAACCTGCACAGGTATTATGATTTTGTACGAACAAGGAAAAATTTTGCTGAATGAACCTGTAAGTGATTTTATTCCTGAATTTAAAAATATGACCGTGCTGGACAAATTTAATGCAGCCGATACTACTTATACTACGGTTCCTGCAAAGAGGGAGATAACGATACACGATTTGCTCACTCACACGTCAGGACTTGATTATCCCGGAATAGGCAGTGATGCTATGAAAGCCATTTATGCAAAGGCGGGAATTACTCCTGGTTTCAATATGGCAAAGAATGGACAGACGTTGCTTTCGGCGATGAAAGAACTGGCAACTTTACCTTTGGTGCACCAGCCCGGAGAAAAATGGACTTATGGTTTAAACTATGATTTGCTTGGATGCATTATTGAAGTAGTGAGCCATGAAAATCTCGCTGATTTTTTCAGGAAAAATATTTTTGAGCCGTTAGGTATGAAGGATACTTATTTCAATGTGCCGGCATCTAAAGCCGGGCGGCTTGCAACCGTTTATAGAGAAGATTCCTTGCATCATGTTATTAAATGGGAGAAGGGATATTTTGGCGCCGACCCGGATTATCCGCTTGCTCACAAGGAATATTTTTCAGGAGGCGCCGATCTCACTTCCACTGCTTTTGATTACGCGGTATTTCTTCAAATGCTTTTGAATGGCGGCACCTATAACGGACACGAAATTTTATCTCCGCGCACGGTGGAAATGATGACAAGCAACCAACTTGATTTCTCCTATAATGGCACCGATGGTTTTGGATTGGGTTTCGATATTGTTTCTAAAAAAGGCGCTGCCCGCGGGTCAAGAAGTGAGGGCACATTCGCATGGGGAGGATTTTTCGGATCTTCTTATTGGGCCGATCCAAAGGAGCATTTGATAGGCATTATTTTTACCCAGCAAACGCCCGACTCTCACGCAGACGTGATGGAAAGGTTTCAAAATATGGTTTATGCATCACTTAAAAATTAAAGAATTTGTTGGCCTGCACGGAAGAAATGAAAAATTATTTATTTAGATTTTACATTTATTTTTGCAATCCATTTAAGTAAAGCCCGGGTGGCGAAATTGGTAGACGCACTGCCTTCAGGTGGCAGCGTTCGCAAGGATGTGCTGGTTCGAATCCAGTCCCGGGCACATTAAAGTCTGTAAGTTATTGATTTACAGACTTTATTATTTCTATTAAAGCCGATTTATATCGATTTTCACGGTATTTATTATTGACCAAATGACAGACCAGACTAATCGGAGAAAATCTTTTAAGGGAAAGTACTTTCCAAGACTTTGGGGATTATCTGAACTTGCATATCTTATGTTTTTAGTCCCTTATGAGTTCACCCTTTTTGGAAAAACGCAAAAGCCTTTTTCCAAACTATGTGACGAACTTAGGCTTATTTTGTCTTGTATTTTGCGATATCACGGTATTTGTGCGGTTAATCTTTATTATTCTATAATTTTAAGCTCTCGTTTTTAAAGGATTGGCATTTCTTTTTACGGGAAATATTAGTCTGTTATTCCGGTTTTCAAATAACTTTTTCAAGTATAGCAATGCGCAATTTCAGCATCTATAAAACACTTTTTCTTTTTTTATTTGCATTTGCTGCCGCTCGTGTCGAAGCGCAGGGCGGGCTTATGTTCAACTCGAACGATAGCATTATCGGCAAAAGGACTTCGTACAATGTTTTTGAAAACATAACGCCTGTTTTCAAAAATCATTTTTACATCAATTTCGAGCTTTCTCTTTGGGATACGCAATATCTCGGGTACATTTTCATCCTTGTTACCAAAACTAATTCTTACAGCTTCAATTATGTGTATAATGAAGGCAGTGCACACCTTAATTTCAATATTGTCAACAAAAGTAACAAACTCAGCTATGCCCTCAGCCCGTCAAGATTGACCAAGCGAAATTTTTTTAAAGTAAAATTTGACTTCGACCTGAAAAACGACGATGCCATTGTGTGCATTGATAATCAAAAATACAAGCTCAGTAATTTGGGCATTGCCAACGACATACAACCCAAGCTGGTCTTCGGCGAAAACAAGTATTTCATAGAAGTGCCGCACATGGCAATACGCAACTTAACGGTAGGCGACGATAACAAAGCTTATTTTTTCCCCTTAAATGAATGGAAAGGAAACGCCGTCCATAACAATTCCGGCGAAGCAATCGGCAACGTGGAAAATCCTATTTGGCTGGCGAATGAGTCTTTCTTTTGGACGCCTGTTTACAACCATACATTCAACGAAGTAAAAGGCTTGAACTTTGACCCCATCAATCAAAAGCTGTTTGTCTTTGGTAAGGACTCCATTATTTTTTTCGACAGCACGGCAACAAGAACCACTTCGCTGGCGTATAAGAATCCATTGCCCATACCCATGGTGCTCGGCAAAAATATTTTTAACACAAAAGAGAACAAATTATACGCTTACGAAGTGTATAACGATAAAAAAGATGAGGTAAGCATAGCGGCTCTCGACATGAAAACCCTGCAATGGCAAACTATTGGCAGAGCTGCACTTACGGAGCAAAGGCATCACCACAATGTTTTTTATGATGCCAACCAGGACAGCCTTTTCATTTTCGGCGGCTACGGTGGCTTTGCTTATCACAATGTTTTTTATACTTACAATTCAAAAGAAGATAAATGGAAGCCTGTTCAGTTTACAGGCGATACCATAACCCCCCGTTTTTTCTCCGCTTCTGGCAATTCGGAGAAGCCGAATGAAATTTTTATTTTCGGTGGGTACGGGAACAAATCAGGCAACCAGATCATCGGCGGGCAGCAGTATTACGACCTTTACCGCGTAAATCTTCAAAACCATACGATAAAAAAGTGCTGGGAAATTCATCTGAAAGATGTATTCGTTCCTGCGAATAATTTAATCCTCTCTGCTGACGGAAAATATTTTTATACGCTGTGCTATCCTCACGAAACATTTAAAACTTTTCTGCTGCTGTACAGGTTTTCAGTCAAAAACGGAACTTACGAAGTGGTCAGCTCGCCTATTCCTGTTACTTCCGAACACATCGAAACAGACATTAATTTATTTTTAAACAAAAAAGCCAATACGCTTTTTTGTGCCGTTGATGAATTTCGGAGCTCGCATGAATGCAACATCAAAATATATTCTTTAGCGTTTCCACCAGTCAGCAATATAAATTCAATAAATTATTCCGGTAAAAAAGCGGTTGTTCCATACAAATGGATTCTCCTTGCTTTAACATTCCTTTTCATTTTGGCAGCACCAATTTTTTGGATGTACAGGAAAAGAAGAGGAACAGGACGTGCGCCTTTAAATCACAGTGAAGAAAAAGAGGAAGTGAATGTCGTTGCCAATCTTACGATAATGGATCAGAATGTTGAAGAACCAAGAACAAACGCCATTTATTTATTGGGTGAATTTAAAGTGTATGACAAAAAAGGAATGGATATCGCACATTTGTTCAGTCCTAAGATCAAGCAATTGTTCATACTCATTTTCTTAAACAGCAACGACAATGACAAAGGCATCGGGTCGAAAAAAATTTCCAATACTTTATGGGCTGATAAAGATGTTTCAAAAACAAAAAACATCAAAGGCGTTACGTTGAATCATTTAAGAAATATTCTCACTGACATTGACGGCATAGAGCTTGTTTTTTCTGACGATATTTATTTTTTTGACATTTCGAAATCCTTTTTCTGCGATTATTTCAAAGTGCTCGACGCTATGAAGACTGAAGTCGCAGGGAAGAACAAATTTATGTTCGATTATTTTCATTTAATAAATCGCGGACCCTTACTTCAGGATATGACGGATTTATGGCTGGACAATCGCAAGTCTGATTACGGAAAACAAATAACGGAGACCTTGCAGTCAAATCTGGAAAAATTTTTTTTCGAAAAAAATTACGACGTTGTATTATCCATGACAAAGCTTGTTTTGGATATAGACCCATTTAACGAGGTTGCTTTAAAATATGCAATAAACAGTTACCGGAAAACGAAGGGCATTGATTATTGCAAAAAAATATATGAGCAGTTCGCAAAGGATTACGAAACGATGCTCGGCGAATCCTATGCGCCGCGTTTTGAAGACCTTTTAATCTGAAAAATCTTATTTTTCAAAATTCGTGGCGGTTTTATTTCCCCCTGGCAAGTAAAAGTTTTCTGGAGGCTGTCGATGCAGGTAAAAATGCAGCAAGTTGTCTATTCTTCAAACTTTTGGATAGATTTTCCCACAAATACGCTTGCTCAAACAGACGGTTAATAAAATTTTTAACAATTAACCGTCTTTTTAACCCAAGAATTAACATCCATTGATTAACGTTGTTTTCGAAAAACCGGAAAGGATTCTTGTTGGACGTCATAACTGTATCGAAAATTCTTATTCCTGCTTGAGGAAAACAACAAACATTTTCACTAAAATAAACATTTTCACTATGCAAAAATTTTCATTGCAAAGCAAGTCGCGGTATTTTGCTTTTTTAGCTGCATTCATGCTTTTGGGATTGCTTGCCGCAGCCCAGCCCGCCACTATCAGCGGCAGGGTAACGGACAATAACGGAAAATCGCTTGAAGGAGTAAGCGTGCTGCTCAAAGGCAAGCTCCTGGGAACGGCTACGGACAATAATGGTCGTTTTACCATAAAAGCAATGAAAGGTGACACTTTGGTATTCAGCTTCATAGAATATGATACAAAAACTATTGTTGTCGGCAATCGATCATCCATTAACGTCAGTCTCGCTTCCGCCTCTGCTACAAATCTTAATGATGTTGTGGTAATTGGCTATGGGACACAGAAAGCAAAAGATGTTACGTCATCTATTTCCACCGTTAACCTCGGCGATGCAACTAAGCGGCCCGTAGTGAACATCATGCAGGAGTTGGCGGGAAAGGCTGCGGGCGTGCAGGTACAGCAGTTTAATGGCGCACCAGGGCAGGATTTTCAAGTACTTGTCCGGGGCTTTACCTCTTTGAGTGGTAATTCCGCCCCTGTGTATGTAGTGGATGGTATTGTCGGATACAATATTGCAACGCTCGACGTGAATAATATTGCCAGTATAACTATTTTAAAAGATGCATCGGCCACCGGTATCTATGGCGTGGCTGGATCTTCTAACGGCGTAGTTGAAATAACCACCAAAAAAGGAACGGCTGGCAAGCCGAGAATAGATGCTGATTTTTCCCAAAGCTACCAGTCTGTTACTAAAAAACTTCCTGTGTTAAACGGTGTGCAATTGCATGATTTGCAAATTGATGAATACGTCAATGCTGGTCAGGCCAGCGATACGGCAGGCATTAGATTGCCTGATAATTGGCAAAAAATCAACAACAATTGGCAAGACCAGCTTTTCAGAACTGCTCCTATCACCAAAGCAAGTGTAAGGATTTCCGGAGCTGGTCAAGGGGGAAATTACGCGCTTAGCCTTGGTTACCTAAACCAGCAAGGTATTCTGCCCACTATTGGCTCAAAAAAGTATTTTGTAGGGCTTACGGCTGAACAGCATTTGAACAAATGGTTAACTATTGGCGGCAGAGCAGACTACGCCAGGCAAACAACCAATAATATGCCAGGCGGAACTCAAGGGACCACCGGTCATGGTGGAGGAGGTTCTGGTAGTGTAACCGGGGCAGCCATTGCCTTTTCACCCTATGTAGCTAGTAAAGATCCTTCAACTGGATTTTATGCTGTCGATAATAGCAATGGGCAGGCAATACCGAATCCATTTGCGCAATTGTATGGCACAACAGATATTACAACCTATAATATTATAAATACGGAAGGGCATATTATTGTTAAACTACCCTTTGGAATATCTTACACCTCCCGGCTCTCAGCAAACATTTCGGATAATTTTGAAAACATTACTCAAGATCCCACAGTTACTTCAGGTGCCGCTTCGGTTGGAGGCACTGCCATTTATAACACGTTTCAAAATTTTACGTGGCTATGGGATAATATTCTTGAATATAACCATTCATTCAATAAAAATAATATAAATGTTATTGCAGGCGTTACAAGCCAAAAATATACAAATCAGTATTCGGAGAATGGAGGTAGTGGGTTTCCGATCGCGGGTATCTATTCAATATCCAGCGCTAGCAGCAGACCTGCAACACAGAATCTTGGCACTTACGATAACTGGTCAAAATATTCCCAGTATGCCAGATTAATGTATAATTATGACTCAAAATATCTTTTGACAGCGACTATTAGAAGAGATGGTGCATCGCAATTAGGAATCAATCATCAATATGCAACCTTTCCAGCTGTCTCTGTGGGATGGCGAATTATCCAGGAAGGATTTATGAAACATCAAAAAATCTTTAGCGACTTAAAAATTCGTGCAGGTTATGGAGAAACAGGAAATTTGCCAGTTGCATTATATCCTTCTTATGATGTATTGAACGTAATAGCCGGACAATATGTTTTCGATCCGGGTGGCTCTTCCTATCCGGGATTAGGACTGAACGGGACTGCTGCCAATCCTAATATTAAATGGGAGCAGACGAACCAACTAAATATAGGTACGGATATCGCGTTTTTTGATAACCGGTTACGTGCTACGGTAGATTATTACAACAAAAACACCACCAATCTACTTTATACGAGTACGCTTCCGCCCTCTGCCGGGCAGAGTAATGTTGTTATAAACTTACCAGGCAAAGTGGTCAATAATGGAGTTGAAATAGATCTTTCCGGTGATATTCTAAAACAAACAGCTATACAGTGGACAAGCACATTTAATATTTCGTTCAATAGTAATGTGATCAGGGCAAATATAGTACCAATAGCAGGCGGTGGCATTCCCTCCGGTACTGTTTCCTGGTTGAAAAATGGATACTCCATTGGTTCTTTCTTTGGATATATTTCCCAGGGAGTAGATCCTCAGACCGGATATATTAAATATGCCGATCCGGACAAGACTGGAGCCGCTGAAAATAATTTATATTTAGGAAAGGCTTTGCCCACAGCATTTGGTGGATTTAGCAATGATGTTAGCTATAAGAATTTTTCTTTAGATGTGTTGATTTCGTATGCATGGGGCAACAAAGTATTTAATGCTAATCGCTATGAGGAAGATGGCATGTATGATCTAACTAATCAGCTGGCTACTACTTTACACCGTTGGAGGAAACCAGGCGATATTACCAATATGCCACTTGCGATACTGGGTGAAAATTCCTCGAACCAGGCGAATAATCCTTATGAAAATGGTAATAATAATGTATCAACCCGTTATATAGAAAATGGCTCGTTTGCAAGGCTTCAAAATGTTGCACTTTCTTATAATTTATCGGCCCTCGACTATATAAGATCCATAGGAATAAGAAGCCTTCAAGTCTATTTCGCCATGGAAAATGTACTCACTATTACTAAATACTCGGGCTACGCTCCTGATTTAAATATAGGAGGAACGTCTCCAAACACACAGGGTCTTGATTTTGGCGTTTATCCCCTGGCCAAGTCTTTTACATTTGGGGTAAATGTTGGATTTTAATACAAAAAAACTTATTTGAATACAAAAATTTTAAAAAACATGAAAAGCAAAAATATATTACTCCTGCTGGTGAGCGCAATAGGTCTTTCATTGGTTTCGGGATGCAAAAAAAGTTTTTTGACTGCTCTGCCACCGAATCAAGTGTCCACTACGGCTGCTAATACGCTTGCCGGGCTTCAATCTATATATAATAACTGTTTTGAAAATTTATCGGATGCCGGCCAGCAGTATTATGCATGGTTCGATATTGTAACTGAAGATGTTCGCTCAGATAATAGTTATGATGGACAAACAGATAACAACAGTAATGAAGCTGTGACTCAATGCGATAACTTTACCGATAATGCAACCACCTCTGATGGAAGAGGCTGGTCACAATTATATAACATGATAGGCACTTGCAATCTTTTAATTGATGTTGCCTCTAAGCCCAGTTCAGATCCTAAGTTAACAGATTCGGCAAGAAATCAAATGGTGGCCTCAGCAAAATTTTTGAGATCCCTGCATTATTTTAACTTGATGAAAGCATACGGCGGTGTTGTACTGACGTTGCATACTTATGCGAATGATCCTGCCGTTGCGATAGCTCGTAGTAGCCTTGCTGATTGTTATAAACAAATCATTGGTGATTTAACAGCTGCGGCTAGTGTGCTACCAGTTTCTTATCCTGGTGTTGTAGACCAACATACGAGGGCCACGCAGGGGGCAGTGGAGGGTTTATTAGCAAAAGTGTATGCACAAGAGGGCGATTATGCTGATTGCCTTATCGCGTGCAATGCTGTGTTGCCGGCACAATACGGAGGGACCGGGCAAGGAGGTTACAGTTTAGTAAGTAATTTTGCTGATTTATTTGATGATACCAAGTCAACCAATACTACGGAATCTCTTTTTGAAATTACGCATGTAGGGGGTACCAATGCTCCCACCCGTAATTATGCGACATGGTTAATTGCGCCGTCCGATTATAATCCGACGATACCTGATCCATTTCCCAAATTTTGTACACCCACTCAAAATTTGGTAAATGATTACACGA